>Ga0126313_10001586_pt1 | contig 12142 bp, 16 predicted proteins | sample Plot105A_FD_89954 | JGI IMG/M metagenome (GOLD analysis project Ga0126313, IMG submission 89954) | Serpentine soil microbial communities from UC McLaughlin Reserve, CA, USA - Plot105A | ecosystem: Environmental > Terrestrial > Soil > Grasslands | place: USA: UC McLaughlin Reserve, Lake County...
GCTGACGCTATGGCGGCCGGCGGCTTCGAGTTCGAGCGGCTCGGAGAGGCGAAGGCCGTCGACCGCGTGGGTGCGTACCTGGAGCTCCACATAGAGCAAGGCCCCGTTCTGGAGCAGGAGGGCATGGACCTGGGGATCGTGAGCGGCATCGCCGGGCTGCTCGGTTTCCGCGTCCGGCTCTTCGGAAAGGCCAATCACGCCGGGACGACTCCGATGGACTCCCGTCGCGATGCGCTCGCAGGCGCCGCGAGGATCGTCCTCGAGCTGCGTGACGAGGCACGTTCGCGGGGCGACATGACCGCGAACGTCGGGATTCTCACCGTTGCTCCAGGCGGCTTCAACGTCATCCCTGGGACTGCTGAGTTCACAATCGACGCGCGCGCTGGCGACGCCGACGCATTCGCCCGGGCGGAGAAGTTCGTCAGAGAGACGCTCGAACGCGTCGCTGCCGAGGAGCGGCTCGAGCTCGAAGTCACCGAGACGCACCGCAAGCAGCCGACGCCGCTGGATCCGGAGCTCCAGGAGATCCTTGCCCAAGGGGCCGCAGCCGAGGGCGCCGTCGCTCGGAGCATGCCGAGCGGCGCCGGTCACGATGCGATGGTCCTCGCCAAGCACGTTCCCGCCGCGATGCTGTTCGTGCCGAGCCGAGCGGGGATCAGCCACTCGCCCGACGAGTACACGTCGCCCGAGCAATGTGAGCTCGGCGCGCGCGTCCTCGCCCGGGCAGTCCGCGCTCTCGTCGCCGCGTAGGCCGCGAATCACTCGAACGAGTGAGGATCGCCGCTTCGCCGCCCGCCTACGCTGAGGAGTGTGACTGCGGCGTATCGTCACCGGGAGCTGTTGTCGGCTCGTCCCTGGCGGCCTTCGCGATCATCTTCGCCGCCCTGATCCTCTTCGAGGTTCCGGCTTGGGAATTCCGCACTTCTTCTATCTTCCTGTCGCGGCCCTCGCGATGACCGGCGGCGTCCCTCGCGGCATCTGCGCCGGCATCCTCGCCAGCGTCCTCTTCACGGCCGGCGTGGCGCTCAATCCCGCCGTTCCGACAGCGACGCAGATCCTGTCGCTCACGACGCCGATCCGCGTCCTCACCTACACGTCCATCGGCGCTCTCATCAGCTGGTTCGCCGCCCACGACCGGCAACTCGTCACAAGTCTCCAACTGCTCGCGGAGCGTGACTTTCTGACCGGCTTGCCCAACAGCCGCGCGTTCGAGGCCGCCATCGCCCGCCGGCTCGTACAGGGGCGCCCGTTCAGCCTCTTGCTCGGCGACATGGACGGCCTCAAGCAGATCAACGACATCAAAGGCCACGCCGAGGGCAACGACGCTCTTCGCCGTCTCGCCGAGATGCTCGGCAGCGTCCTGCGTCCCAACGACGAGGTCGCGCGCGTCGGCGGGGACGAGTTCGCGGTGATCACGTCCCTCGCCGGCGGCGAGGAGGCGGCCGCGGCTGCGGCCCGCCTGGAGGCAACACTCGAGAATCAGGGGGTCAGCATCACGTTCGGCTGGGCGCTCTTCCCGGGCGAAGGCGAGAACGCGCTCTCGCTCTATCGCGCGGCCGACGAGCGCCTCTATGCGCGCAAGCTCGTGCGTGGCGGCGACCGGCTCGGTCGCAGCCTCTTCTCAGTCGCGGGTTAAGGACGCTGTCGCTGGCGTCAGTGGCCGCAGCGGCAGACGGGCTCGCCCATGTGCTTTCGCTCGAAGCGACGGCCGCAGCGCCCGCAGGTGGGGGGAAGCTTCTGTGCGAAGACAAGGACGGCCCGCGCGACTGTCGCCCAGCCGAGCACGAAGAGCATTACTGCGAGCGGAAAGTTGTCCCGAGGCATTTTCGGTTTTCCTATCGGCCGCCGTCCCGCGAGCCCTTAGCCCCGGATTACAATGAGTCCGTGAGCGTCGTCGCGCTCGTGCTGATTGCCTGCGCCGTCGGTCTCGTCGTCGGCGCGGAATGGCCGCGGCTAGCCGGGCGGGTTGCGCGCGCCGAGCGGCATAGACCCGTTCGACGGAAGCGTCGGCGGGGGAAGGGCGATCTCACTCTCGTCGAGGGCGAGGCGGGCGACGCCGGCGAGTTCGAGCGCAGCGTGGCGCGCGATCTCGAGAACTTGCCGGTTCTCGGCGAGCCCGACGACCGTTCGCGGCGCTAGCGACGCGGCTACAATCGGCCTCACCGCGCGGATGTGGCGGAATTGGTAGACGCGCACGGTTCAGGTCCGTGTGGGCGAAAGCCCGTGGAGGTTCAAGTCCTCTCATCCGCATGACTCGCACCGCAGGTGCCGCGCTGTCCGGGGCGAACGAGTAGCGTGGTCACGCTCAGTCTTCTTCGAATCGCCCCAGATCCGCCGTCCCTCACATTCGTCACACATTCCCACCCATTTGTGGGTTGAGGCCGGTACGTAGGGGGACGATGGTTAGAGACGTGCGAGGGTTTCTGAACTACTGCCGCAGTCCGAGAGGACGGCTTGTAGTCAACGTCGTCTCCGGGCTGATCGCCGTCACCGTGGCGGTGCTCGCGGCGCGCCATTTTGCGGAGACCGGCTGGCCGCTCGCACACGCTGACCTGCGTCTTCTCTTCGCCGCAAGCGGTTTCTTCCTCCTCGCTTACCTCTTCAAGGCACTGGGCTGGCATCGGCTCTTCGCGGGAGCTGATCGACCGAGCTCCATGGCGCTCGCGGCTGCCGGCGGCGCCGCGACGGTTGGCGGTGCTGCGCTTCCCGGCCGCTTCGACGATGTCGTCCGCGTCGCCGTCGTCCGGCGCTACTCGGGCGTCCAGTGCGTTCCCACGGTCTGCTTCTCCCTCTTCATGCTCGGTCTTATCGACGCAGCGGCGCTGATGCCGCTCGCGTCGTCGGCCGCCGCAACGTCCGACAGCTCTGTCGGCGTGCGAGCGGCCATGGGTGTAGTCGCGGCCGCGGGGGTTGGGGCCGCGATCCTCGTCGTAGTGCTCCCGCGGCTCACCGAGAGTGCGTGGTTGATCCGCTTCCGCGTCGCGCGTTGGGTAAGCGCCCGCGTGATCTCTCCGCGTGAGGCGTGGAAGTCCTGGATCCTCGTCCTCTCCTCCTGGCTTGCGCGCGCGATCGGGCTCTTCTTCCTCCTCGCAGCGCTCGGCGTCTCCCTCTCGTTCCCGCTCGCGGTTGCCTTCCTCGTGGCCGCGGCGGCGTCCGCTGCACTGCCCATCGCCCCGGCCGGAGCCGCCACGCAGGCCGGCGCGGGGGCAGCCATCCTCATCGCCAGCGGGATCGGCACCGCGGACGCAGTTGCCTTTGCGATCGCCGCACAGGCTGTTCTCATTCTCGTCGGCGCGGTCGTGATCGTGATCGCCGCCGTCTGGGGCGGCGGCCAGCGGCTCCGCGTCGCGCGCGCCTCGAGCTAGCCCGGAAGCGCCTCGAGCACCCGCTCTGCGTGCCCTCGGGCTTCAACCGAGCGACCATGACCCATCAAGGCAAGAGGAGAAGCCGTAGGACATCGCGCGCTTATGTGGATGAAGCGCCTCGCTGTGTGTCAAGGGACTGGTAGTGCGCCGACTCCAGAAAAGGGACTGGATGAGGGAGGTGGGAGTCGTGTCGGGGCCAGCTCCCGCCTGACAGGTCTCCCAGTCAGGATTTTTCCCTCACCGAAAAGTTTTCGCATGGAGCTAGGACGGTTCCGCGGCCAAGCAACAAGGGGAAAGGGTGACGCCCCTCGTCGGTGCGCCACCCTCGCTCGCGGGACACGGTCAGATCACGCGGATGCTCCGGAACGTAGGCGCTCTGCGGTGACGCGTACCCGTGACGGTTGGCACGCCGTGATCGGTGCAGAGAGCCTCCGCTACGCGTCGTCCTCGTGCTCGTGGTCCTCGTGCTCATGGTGCTCGTGGCCCTCGTCGTCCTCGTCGTCGTCGTCCTCGTCGTCGTCGTCCTCGTGGTCGTCGTCCTCGTGGTCGTCGTCCTCGTCGTCGTCAGTGGGGCAGTTCGCCAGTGTTGTGCCGCTGATCTCAACGGAATATCCGCTGGCCCCGCCATGGTCCTCACGCAGGATCTGCAGGAAGTTCATTCCCGGCGGCAGGTTGCCGAGGCTGACGGCGTACTCGCCCAGGATCGCCGGACCGGGCGCGAGTGCGCCAAACTTGTACGCACCGTTTACCCAGACAAAGATGCCGTTGTCCACGCCAAAACTGCCCGTCACGTTCTCGACCCCGCACGGCCCGGCGTCGATCTCATACACGATCGCCGTCTCCGAGTCGATGTCCCACGAGAGCGGAATCGCCTGAGGGCCGCCCCAGTTGGCGTTGAAGGAAGCTGGATTCGTCAGCCAGCCGCCCAGGATCGAGCTGACAGACGAAAGGTCGGGCTCCGGCGCCGGATTGATGGTGGGGTCACCGCAGAGCGAGCCCGCGCAGGGAAACTGCGGCTGCGTAGCGTCCAGAGCCGTCCCCAGCGCCGCGTTGTAGCGGCCAGGCGTCGTGTCGTCCACAAGCACGGCGGGGGACTGCGGAAAGGCGGGGGTAGCCCAGAGCAGCGCCGCGACAACTGCAACGAGCGCTGATAGCAACGCAACGTGTCTCTTCATTCCGTCCTTCCCTCCCGCGAGGCGGAACGCGGAGTCACGCGCTCGAAACGGCAGTATCTGGCTGGGGGAGGGGCCGAGTACGATTGCGCATGCGCCGGTCCCTAGCCTCGCTTTTCGTCATGCCCCTCTCCAGACCCGGGCGACCCTACTGCCTGGGCTTCAGCCTGTAAAGCCGCCCGTGGGCTAATCGTCCGCAACCAGCGGCTTTCTCCGACCGGCTCACGGCCTGCGGCCGAGCACCCGCGCTACAACCTTCCTGAGCAGCTTCCGCGGCGAGCGCCGGCCGTTGTCGAGCGCAGTCGGCATGCGCCAGCTCTACGCCTTCGCGCCCAGGCGACAAGCGTCTCGCAGGTCCGCTCGAGTCCCGGCTCTCGGTAGCGCTCGAGCTCGGTCGAGCGAGTCACGTGGCGAGGGCGCGCGTAAGCGAACTGTTAGAGGCGCGTCCCGTCCATTGACTGTCGGAGCCCAGGAGGTTTGAAGCCTTAGCCTCTAACCTCAGGCCGACTCCCCTGTGCTACTGCAAGACAGTTACGCGGGAGTCGTTCGGGATGTAGAGGACGACCGGGCGGCCACGGAGGCCCGATAGCCGGATGCGCTCGCCCGTGTCGGTCGCGAGCTCGAAGTCGGGTGCCGGACCGCCTTCCTCGACCATCCTCGCCAGTGTACGGAAGCTAGGGTTCCCGACCGTGCTGGGGCTGCATCAGCTCAACGCCTTCGTCCTCGTGGCCACAAATCTGCTCGCGTCCGGGTGGGGGGCTTCCTACTTGCTGCGCAAGCGCTACCCCGGCCGCGTCTATGCGCACGTGCTGGCCGCCGGCCAGGCACTTCTCATCGCGCAGGTGGCCCTGGGTCTCCTGCTCCTCTCCGACGGACGGCGAGCACCGGACCAGCTGCACTATCTTTACGGCACCCTGGCGCTCGTCGCGGCCCTGGCGCCCTGGCTCTATGCGCCGCCCGTGCCTGCGCGCCGGCTCGCCTGGTTCGTGGGAGCTACCCTGTTCGCGACCGCCCTGTCTGTGCGGGCCTACACGACCGCCTAGTGAGCCGCATCAACCCAACTCTTCGCGGCTTCGCGATCATCGTCCTGATCGCGATCGTCATCACGCTCCTGAACTTCCAGAACGCGGTCAACAGCCTCCTGCTGATCGCGCGAATCGCCTTCTTCCTCGCGATCGCTTTCTTCCTCTTCCTGCTCTGGCGCGAGCGGCGGGAGGAGATCTCCATGTGGGGAGTGCGGTCGCGCGTCGTCTTTTACGCCGCGGTGGCCCTCGCAGTGATCAATGTGGGCGCGTCCATCCTGACCGCGTATCCGCACGGCGGGCTCGAAGTGCTGATCTTCATCGCGGTGTTCGTCGCGTGCGGCTACTCGCTCTGGCGCACGTGGCGCAGCGAGCACACGTACGGGTATTAGAGTCCGCTCCGCGCGAAATCCCTGCAAAAGGGGTTAGCCGGTCCGGGGTCATTTCGCAGCCTCTTCCATCAGGGCCATGTCGAAGGCCACGTCGGAGGTATCCAGGTGGCCGTAAAGGTCGAAGGTCGTGCGGATGCTCGCGTGTCCCATCGCCTTCGAAAGCGTCTCCAGGCGCCCGCCGCGGCGAAGTCAGCGGGTGGCGAAGGTGTGGCGCGAGGTGTGGGGGTTGCGGTAGCGGACGCCCGCGTTCTCTAGCGAGTGCTTCCACCAGCGGTCGAAGGTCCCAGCCCCCAACTCCCGCGCGCGGGAGATTTTCCCGCCCCCGGGCGCGAGTACCAGAGGTAGTCGGTGGGGTCGAGGCGCTCGAAGAGGAGGAAGTCGCCGACGGCCTGACGGACCCTCGCCGTCATCGGGACGACGCGGTCCTTGTCGCCCTTGCCGCCGAGGACGACGATTTCCCCGTGTCGAGCTTCAGTCGTCGGACCTGGAGCGCGTTGGCTTCCGACTCGCGCTCGTATTGGTCGAGCGTGCGCGGTGCGGCGCCTCCGAGTTCGAGCCAGGCGAGCCAAGCGACGACGTCGGAACCGAGTGCTGTATCCCGGTAGCTCTTGTCGAGCAGGGGGTCATAATCCCCCATCGCAGGCTGCGATGGAAGCACCCTCACGATGCCGCCCTCCCGGGCGCTAAGTCATGTTCTGAGGGGTCGTCGCCCGAGCCCGGAGATCGCGACCGAGCGACCCTACGGCTACGACCACCAGGTTGGCGCCTGCTCCGAGCACGAGGAGCTACCCGCGGAGGAAGCACCACCGGCAGAGGTTCGTCGAAGGAGCGGAGGTACTTCTGCAGCTCGTCGCCGGACCACTCGACGTAGACGAGGTAGCCGTGCTCGTCGTACTCGGCTATGACCGTGAACTGGGTCGAGCGGCCGCAGGCTGCCCCCGAGTTCCCGACCTGGACCGTGGACTGGGCTCAGCCCAAGGCTAGCTCCGGAGTCGCCCGCGGCCACGCCGACCGGCTTCGACTACGCCGACGCGGGCATCGGTGCCGCGATCGCCTTCGGCGCTGCACTGCTCGCCGCGGCCAGCTTCCTGGGTCTGCGCAGGAGCCGCCGCCCGGCCAGCCCCGCCTGAGCTTCGAAAGGCAGTCCCGTTGGACGATCCGGGCCCCATCCGGGCGCGGATTCCTCCTCTCGCCCAGCGGCTCGACCTCGGGGCGCTTGAGACCCGCCCCGCCAAGCGGCCGACCTACCCCGCGGTGAGGATCCCTGTGACCGTGAAGGTGCCGTCCGTGCCGGTCGTGAAGGAGCACGTGACTTCGGTGAGGTTGTCTTTCTCCCGACCGGTGGCCGCTCGAGCGAACAGCAGTTGGCCATCGCGCGAGACCTCGTGCACGGTAAGCACGCCACCCTCTTCGAAGAGGATGACAGACGTCGGGAAGGGGGACTGGAACCCCGCGCTGTTCTCGGCGGCCTTCACGGTGAACGTCCCGGCGCTGCCGCAATTGGCGATTGCACCCGCATGGCTCGCGACCGCAGGCCCCGCCGCGCTACCGAGCGCACCGAGTGTGACAATCGCGAGAGTGATCCCGCCTCTCCTTGACATTTACTCGCCTCCCCTAGTTGCCGCAGTTGTGACGAGCCATGCTCGGTCATCTGAGCGGGCGCGTCAAGGAGCGCTAGCAGCCCGATAGGAACGGCGTCCCCCGGATTCCGGCCGGTTTCGGCGTGTCCGGGTAGACGGCGGGTAGACGGCGACCCCCGCTTCGGAGGGCGCGCCCGAAGACGTAGGCGCGCCCTCGATAAGGAAAACCGCTAGACGCAGCGGATTATCGACTTCTCCACAGTCGCGGTCACGACACCCTTCGCGCTCACGGTGAGGTGAATGACGTCCGTCTGAAGGAAGTTCGGCGCGCTCCCTTCCCCAATGATCTTGAAGTTGTTCACGAACGTGTCCGAGATGCCGCCCGTCGCCTTGATCGTCGTGGTCCCTTGCGTCTCCCCCGTGGCGTGGTAGGTCGCACCGCTCGTCAGTCCCACGCCGGTGATTCCCTGGGGGTTGAAGTGGAATCCGATCGTGACGTTGCCGCCCGAGCTCTCGGTGAACCTGAACTGGGCGAGCAGTGTGCCGCTCAGATGGATCGCCTCGCCGCAGGCCTCCTCGGGGGCAAGGACCATGTCGAATGGAATCTTCTCGGTGGTTGCTGTAGCCGAAGCTGACGTGACCGCAAGCAGGCCGGACGCGACGACGGCAAACAAGATCATCAGACGCCGCAGCATGATCTCTCCTTCCGCTCGTTATGTGGCGAGAGTCTCTAACCTGCTGCCGAACGAGTCAAGCTCCGCTCCGGGTGTCGCCTTCCCAGGCACGGGCCTGGCTGCCAGGGATGAACCGCGACGGTCGTCTAGCGCTTCACCGCAGCCGCGCCGCGGGCGAACGACCGATCTTCGGGCAGGCGAACCGTGCTCGGCGTCCCAGCGCTTGCACTCCCGTTCGAGCCTCGCGACGGTCTGTGGGCGAGAGGCGGCGGTCGGCTCGGCACTGTCGGCACTTCCGTTCATCTGGGGGACGGTCGGGGACGGCAGAAGCCCGACCGCGCTCGACAACCTCCTGACGCTCTGTCGCCGCTGCCACGGTGCCTCCCCGGGGGGCGGCCAAGCAGTCTTGGAACGCCGGTTCCCCCTCACGATCAGCGTGTTGCTGGCAAGCTCTGAGGCGAGGCTTCAAGCAGACGCCGCAACGTCGCAGCGCGAGGCTCAGGTGCGTGCCGAGGACATTCGGGCGCTGCGCGACTTCCAGCTTCAGGCGATGCTGGCGATCATGGCCGAGCCCACTTGCAAGAAGGCGGCTCGGCCCGGCGGCGCTCTCGCCGTAGGTTCGGCTTGACGCGCGTCAGCGGACGCCCTGCCTCTGCTCGCCGTCGAGCTACAAAACCCCTGCAAGGTGCAGGGTTCGAGTCCAAAATATTTCTAGTACTCTTTGCGGACATCGAGCCTTGCGCGCGCGAGGGCGTCTCTCTGCGACGAAGACGCCCGGCCGCGGCGGATCTTCTCGACCATCTCGTTCAGCTTCGCCTCCTCGGACGAGCCCGGGCGGACAGTCGACTCGACGATCTCGCCCTCAGGGCTGACGGCCGCCCGCGAGCCGTTAGCGAACTGGATCAGGGCGGGGGCTCCCTTCGCGGCGGCTTCGGCCAGCATCTCGTCAACCCGCGGGTCGGTCCCCAAGCGCCCCAAGGGCTTCAACCCGGGGTGATTCCCGTAGGACCTCGGGACGGAGTTGAACAGGGACCGGACGACCCGGATGCCTCCTCGTTGCTACTCGTCATGGTGATTCTTTCCTCCTCGTACTGGTGGTGATGGGCCGCGCAACAGTCTTCGTAACCGTCGTCGTTGGGGGGCGTTCCGTCGGCCCCCCCACCCCCACGGGGGAAGCCTCGCGGCTTCCCCGAGCGAGACGACGTCGAACAACGCGGGGGCTTCATGTAGCCAGTCCCCCGCACCCCCCGGCTTAGGCGAAAACTCTTGCGAGTTTCCGCCGTCGGGAGGTAGTGAACGTAAGAACTTTCACCACCTAAACAGCTCGCTTTGACGGCTCGCCTCTCCGAGGCGTTAGCCCCAAACCCTCCCCTCCCCTAGGGGTCTTTCACCCCTTCCAGAAATCTCGGCCGACAACTCGTTTCTAGCAGCCTGTAAGGGCGGCTCTAACCCGTGCACTTCCCCGGTTTTAGCGGGACTCCCCTTCGGGATGGTGGTGATCGTCTAAGCTCTAGCCGCCTAGGAAGCGGGCGAGCCGATGGTTGTCGGCCTCGCTTTTCTTGAGGAGGGTCGTCTGCCTAGGCGGCCCTCCTCGGGTCCGGGTCCTTCCCGCCGAAATACCACTCAGAGCGGAAACGGATTAGCTAGGAGCTAGGCCGACTCGACGCGTGCGGAGGCGCCGTCGAGCGAATCCAGGATCTGCGGAAGCTCCTGCCCCGTGCCTACGAAGATGGGCGTGTCGCGCTCGGTGTAGCGGCTCGCCTCGGTTTCGCGGAGCGTCATCATCAAGTGGAGGAAATCGGCGGGCGCTTCGCATTCGAAGGCTGTCATGAACTCCTGGTCGTCGATTCCGAAGGAGTACGTGGTGTGGTTCGTGATCGTGACGAAGCGGCTTCCGACGGCGGCGTGCTCGGCCATCGCCCGGCGGCGGTCTTCGATCGGCAGCGCATACCACTCCCGCTTCTTCACGAACGGGTAGACGACGAGGTAGGGCGCTCCCCGCGGGACGACTCTGCGCGGGCGCTTGCTCTTGTCCTCGAAGTACTGAGACGGCTTCGTCGCCGCGAGATAGGAGTACGGGGTCTCCAGGTAGCCGGCGATGGGGCTCGCATTCACGTCGACGGCGAGCTCGCGCAGGTCGTCGTAGCGCTCGGTCAGCTTCCAGAACATGAAGTCGACCTCGGGACGCACGCCGACGAGGCTGTATGTGCGGAGCTCCATCCGCTCTTGCCATCCTGCGACGATGTCGGCGAGCGCTTCCTTGCCGGCCGCGCGCTCCTCGACAGGGAGCCGCTTCCAGGCCGGGTCGACCCGGTACAGCGTGTATGCGACGTATTGAGTCGAGCTCTCCGCTGCCACGGCGCAATCGTAGCCGCTCGCGTTACACCTTCCGCCCTACTTTCAAGGTGCGGGCCGCCCGCTACACGCGGGCGAGCGGGCGACCCGCTTTCAAGCGGATTCGCCAGCCACGGCGAGCGTGACGCCGAGCTCCGGGACCTGACTGACCTCGGCAGAGCGCGTGAAGAGCCCGTCGCGGGACATGAGGAAGAGCTCCGGAATGATCTCGGCTCGGATCTCGCCACCGGAGAAGACGCGCACGACCGAACTCTGCGAGACCGCGACGGCAGTTGCTTTTGTCTCACGGCTGACCGAAGCAGCGGCGGCGTGCCGCGTTCCCAGCCCAGGCAGGAAGTTCGTGGGCGAGAGATCCACGTCGATGTAGCGGCCGGCGGAGACGAACGTGCCGTCGTCGGCGACGAGGAAGGCGCCGTCCAGCTGCGACAACTCCTTGACGGTCTCGCGAAAGTCAGCCCGCTCGGCGCGCAGAAGGTGGGCGGGATGCCCGTGAAGAGGGTCGAGCAAGAGGGGACGCGATCTGGCGAGGACGTTGTCGATGTCTCCGATCACGAAGAGGGTGCCGACCTTGCGGCCTTCGCGGCCCTCCCGCGCGAGCTCGACCGCGAGCTGAACGACAGATTCGAGGGCCCGCTTGCGCAAGCTGGAGCAATGCGTGCTCTTCGAGACGGGCCCGTAGGCCGTGCCGAACCATTCCTGGCGGCCGTTTTCAGCCATTACTCCTACGGAACGAGCGACAGCCCCACCGTAATCCCTAGCATCGTGGCATGTCCGAACGGCTCGCCGAGCTCATCCGCGAGCACCAGCCCTGCGTCGCGCTCACGGGCGCCGGCGTCTCCACCGAAGGTCCCGAAGTACCCGGCGCCGCCTTGCATCGGTACCTCCGAGGTCATACGCTCGGCCAGTAACAGTGACGCACGGAAGGCGCACAGGCACGCCCGCTCCGCTCGTCGCAATCGACAGCTCGGAGATCCGGGAAGGCAAGATCGACGAGCTCAAGACTGGGCTCACGGAGTTGGTCGAGTTCGTCGAAGCCAACGAGGCCGAGCCGATCGCCTACGGCATCTATATCGACGAGGCCGGCAGTCGGATGACTGTCATGCAGATCCATCCGAGCTCCGAGTCGATGGAGCTCCACATGAGGCTGGCGGGTCCAATTTTTCAGAAGTTCACGGAACTGGTCGTACTCTCGAGGATCGATTTCTACGGCACGCCAAGCGACGCCCTGTTGGAACAGATGCGTCAGAAGGCGGAGTTGCTCGGGAACGCCCGCGTGGTCGTGAATGAGCACCACGCAGGATTTGCACGATTCGAGACTGGCTAGGCTGGACGACGCCCTGCGCGCTCTGTCGGCGACGGATTCGGAGGCAGCCAGGCTAGCCCGGCTGATCGTCGAGCACCAGCCCTGTGTCGCATTGACTGGAGCGGGCGCCTCGACTGAGAGCGGGGTTCCCGACTTCCGCTCCCCGAAGGGGATGTGGGCGCACTTCGACCCTCTCGAGTACGCAACCCTCGGCGCCTTCCAGCGCGACCCGGAGAAGGTTTGGCGGTTCTATGCGCCCCGCTTCTCGCTGCTGACCGA
>Ga0126313_10001587_pt1 | contig 12140 bp, 10 predicted proteins | sample Plot105A_FD_89954 | JGI IMG/M metagenome (GOLD analysis project Ga0126313, IMG submission 89954) | Serpentine soil microbial communities from UC McLaughlin Reserve, CA, USA - Plot105A | ecosystem: Environmental > Terrestrial > Soil > Grasslands | place: USA: UC McLaughlin Reserve, Lake County...
CGTGCTCGGCGCGCTGACCGCGGGGCTGCTGATCGGACGACGTCGCCGCCCTGCTGGCTCTGACGACAGGCCCGCACCTCCCTCGGGGGCCGGCCACAGCCCCGGCGACGCCGAGCACCATGTCGTCGGGACGTCCGGCCCGACGGATGGAGCAGCGCCCACGGCAGGGAACGCGTCCGCCGGCCCGCGAGATGCTGACCGGTAAGCCACCCTCCGTCCGGGAACGAGGCTCCCCGGTCGTGTGGGGGGACATGGACGTCGCTCCGCTCTCGACGACGGCGACCCAGTGGCAGGCGTCGTGCCGTAACCGGTCGGGGAGAAGGCCGCGGCCGTGAGCGCCGACGAGGGTTCGTCCGCGGAGGTGTATCCGTTCGCCAACAGGAGGGCACCCCGCCGGGAGGCCTCGACTCCACCTGGTGAGGACGCTGCTCCGGTCAGCACACCGTCCGCCCCCTCCTCGGATCCGTCCGGAGAGCCGGTGGCACCCGCCCGACAGCGACGCCGGTGGCCGCTGTGGGTCGTCGTCGGGGCGGTTCTGCTGGTAGCGGCCGTGGTGGTGCTCCTCGTGCTCTGGCGACCGTGGGAGCGGGAGCCCGACCGGGTCACGCGGCAGCTTGAGGTCGGCGGGTACTCGGCGGACGTTCCGCGCGACTGGGAACCATGGCGCCGGCCGAGGATCGAGGGTCAGACCGTGCTCGCCCCGGTCGACTGGTCCGGGATCTTCCTCGGCGAACCGGGCACATCGAGCGAAGCGGCCATCGCGGCTCAGCGGGAACCCGGGTCGGTGGTCGGCCTGTACATCGCCGAGAAGCCCCTGCTCAACGCGAGAGACCCCGTAGAGCAGGGAGAGCAGATCCGGGCGTCCTTGCCCTCCAGCACGATCTCTCCGCCCGGTGACCAGACCGAGATAGCCGGCCGCGACACCAGCACCTTCGACGGGAGTCTGCAACTGACCCCGGGCGAGGTGCTGCACCTGCACTTGTACCTGATGGAGGGACCCACTCCGGTTCTCCTCGTCTTCTTCGCTCCAGCCCATGTGGACCACGCATGGTTGCCGACGTTCCACCAGGTCACCGTGTCCATGCGGGAGTGAAACCAACTGCGACAGCCGTCGCCAATTCGTAAGCCGATACGGGGAGAACCACGCTCATGCCGAGCGCCGGCTGCGAGTGACCCTGCGCACCCCCAGCGGCCCCGCCGACGATGGCACCACTTCCGACAGCCGCCTCAGCAGCATGGCCACCCACTGGCTGGCCGACGTCGAGGACACCGAACGGTCACGGAACCCAGCGCTGAACCGCTTCGTCGTCCGGAGCTCGTCAGCACGGAGAGGGCCCCGCGGCGCAGCGTCGGGCGCCGACTCCGTGGCGGCCCGGCGGTCACGTCCGCTCTGCCGGGAGCGGAGCAGTCACGCCGCCTACGTTCCCGGCCGTAGCTGTGCGTCGGTACCGTGTCGCCCCTCGGACACCGAGTTGAACCCCCGCGGCCCTAGGCGCGCGGGGGTTCTGCTGTTTCGGACATCGGCACGTCCGGACCGTCGTGCGTCTTGGCCGGGTCGGGCCCGCCAGACGCCCAGGTCCAGCCGTCGCCTGCCGGCGGCGATGCGGCGGACGTGGTGGTGATCCACGCGTCGATGGTCTCCCACCAGCGATAGAGCCAGTCGGTCAGCTGTGACTCCTCCCGGGGCACCTCCGCGGCGGGAACGAACCACCAGCGCAGGTGGAGGGTCTTGTCCATGGGCAAGCCCCGCCACAGGTCCCGCACCGAGCTGAGGTGCTCCAGGCCGGTGTGCGCGACGAACACGACGTCGGCGTGCGGTGCTGCGGTCAGGGCGGCCGCGACCCCGCCAGGCCGCGGTGGCAGCACGCGACGCATGGCCTCAGCCCGGCGGACCGCGGACCGCAGCCCCCTGTCGCGGAGCCTCTGAATGGCCCGCGTGCGGCGCTGCGGGGTGAAATTGGCGCCCTCGGGGAAGATCAGCAACGCGTCCTGCTCGCGCAGAGTGCGGGCCAGCTCGGCGATCGCCTGTTCGGACTTCTCCCTCGCCCCCGGGCCGGCCGAGACAAAGTGGTTGGGCAGGCGGTTGAGATGGACGTCGATCAACGGGTCGAGTTGGAGGAGGTCCTTGAGCACGATGCGGGGCCGACGCAAGTGGTCGCGATTCATCAGCGTGTGCACGAGCAGGAGCGAGTCGCCCGGCCCGGCGTGGCGTGAGAGCACCACCATGGCGTTGGTCGAGCCGGGTACTCCGTCGTCCAGTGGCGACCAGGACTCGCCGGCGGTGACCAGTTGCAGTGCGAAAAGCCGCTGCGCCGCCCGCATCAGTGCGTCGAGGACGAGGCGCAGGACGGTGTAGTGGGCTGCCTGGAACGGTCGGCTGTCCAGCCGGCGACCGAAGCCGCTGAGCACCCACAGAACCGCTCCGGCCGCGAGCGCGGCAACCTCGACACCGAGGTAGACGAGCGCGAAGGCCAGCAGCCGCAGCGCACGCCAGCGTCCGGGCAACCACACCGAGACGACGACCGCCACGACGACGAGCACGGGCAGCAGGAGGACCGCGGTCGCCAACGCCGCGATGAAGAGCGGACCGGTGATCCGACGGACACGCCGAGGCGGCAGCACCTCAGGCCCCTCCGCTCCGGGACGCGCCGACCCCGGCGAGGTAGCCGCGGGCCGCGATGTGGGCCTGCTCGATCCGGGCGGGGACGCCAGAGAAGTCGCGGTAGCGCAGGTTCCCCGCTCCGGACGCAGGAGGGTCACCCGAGGGCAGCACGTGCACCGTGACACCCGGCGGGAGCGCGGCCAGGTCTGCCGAGAACCGGTGCCGGCGGGCGATCTCGAAGGCGACCAGTCCTACTTCCCACGGCCAGGTCGGCGGGCGCAGCGGCCGGTCGATCCGCCCGACGTGCAGCACGTAGATCTTGTCGGCACCGAGAGCGACCGCCCGGCCGACCGGGATGCTGTGCACCAGTCCCCCGTCGAGGTAGTGCTCGCCGTCGAGTTCGACCGGCGGGAGCAGCCCGGGGACGGCGGAGGAGGCGAGCACAGCGTCGATCAGGTTCCCGTCGGTGAACCAGCGTTCGGCAGCCCGCTCGATGCTCGCCGCGACGCACTGGAACGGCACCTGCAGCTCGGCGAAGGTCTCTACCGGAAGGTGCGCGGCCAGCAGATCCCGCAATGGCTCACGCGGGTGCAGATGGGTGCGGGTCCGCACCAGCGTGCCCATCCGGGACAACACCGACCCGGCGAAGATCCGCTCCGAGGCGAGTTCCTCCCAGACGGCACGCAACAGGGCCACTGCGCTCGCCGCGGGGTCGGCGGCGACGAACGCGCCGTTGATCGCGCCCACCGACGTCCCCACGATCAGATCGGGACGGACGTCGTGCTCGAACAGGGCCTGCAGCATCCTGACCTCAGCCCCCCCGAGGACTCCCCCGCCACCGAGGACGAATGCTGTGCCACCGTGACCGGCCGGCACCCGTGGCGATGCCATGACCGCATCCTGCCAGCCCGGGTCGGACGTGCGAGCCGAAGGATCGAAGCCACCCCGACATGACGCCTTGTCTCGACCGGTATCGGCTATCCATGGAGGCGGATGCGGCGGGGAGCGGCGATCGAAGGCGCTCAAGTTCCAGCCGCGAGGCGTGTGCGCACGTAGCAAGTCGCCCCTCGGACACCGGCTCATGCACACCGATCGGGTACCCCGTCACACGGTTCCGCGTGGCCCAACCCATCGGTGCTCGAATTCGAGTACCTCGGCAGCGATCTGGAAGTCGCTGTCGTAGTGCAGGACCGTCATCCCGTGTTCAGCTGCCAGCACGGCGGTCAACAGGCCGGCGATGCCGACCGCTCGATGTCGCCCGGTCGGAGCAAGACGCGCTGCGCGGCGAATGCACGCAGCCATTGGTCCGCAGCGGGCGAGGCGGCCGTCCGGACCCGCTCCCGGTCCCGTCTACACGATGCGGCGACCGCACCCGGTCCGCTCGCCGGGCGCAGGGGCCTCCGGTGGGATCAGGCCCATGGTCGCCGTCGAGTCAGCACACGTCCGATATCGTGACCGGCCCGCGACCGTGGACGCAGACATCAGCGCCCCTGGCGGGGCGGTCCGCACTGTCGTCGTCACCGCCCGGGGAGACCTCGAGATCCGCCGGCAGGTGCTGGACCTGCTCCATGCCGCCGGAGGCGGCAGGTGAGCAGCGGACGCGGCCGGCACCCCGGCGGGAGGACGACGACTACTGCCCGCCGTAGTACCAGGACCAGGTGACCGGACCCACGGGGGCGTCTTACCCGCCCGTTCGCCTCCCTGCGTGGTGGCGCTTGCCCGCCGATCACGAGCGGGTCAAGCTGCGGTAGCCCTCTGCCCCACCGGAGGCGATCCGCTCCCATCGGGACGACATGGTGGCGACCGGGCCCAGCCGCACGACGGCTCGCCAGCGATAGGTGGTGGGCCACCGACGGAAGACAGGCACGACGGTGGTGACCAGACGCATCAGCGCCGGCAGGGAGCCGGGCCGCCACCGCTGCGTCACATTCAGGCCCAGGGTCACCTGGTCGCCGTCACGCGTCGCCGACCACGCACCACCGGTCAGCCGGGCGCCGTCGACCACCACCTCCCACCGCCCCCTATCGGTCGCGCCGTCGGCAAGGAGTCGGATATCGGGCACCGCAGGGTCGAGGGCCACCCGCGCGCGGTGCCCGCCCTCCTCGAGGACGACGGCCTCGATCCCGGACCGGTCCGCCGTGAGCTCCACGTGCTTCCCTGCACCTACTGCCGGCAGGGGACCATCCTGACTCCGGTTGACCTCCACGGCGCAGACCGGCGCGGCGTACTTGATCAGGTGCCGCCGGTGCAGGCGGGCGCCGGGCAGTCGTCCGATGGCTGCCTCGCGTCCGTCGATGCGGATCGAGGGGCGCGTGCTGGTGAGCCTGACCAGGTCGAATCCGCTCATCCAGACGAGCAGCAGTGACGTGGGCCGGTCGATCCCCGCGCTGACCGGCGCCAGCAGTTGCGCACGGCGACGTCGCCGGCCGTCGCGGTCGTCCACTCGGACGTCGATCGAGCGCCCGTCGACGTCGGTGAACCGCACTTCCGCGTCGACCCCGTCGTCGGCGATCTCCAGCCGCGCGACCAGGAAGTCCGTCTCGGTCCAGGACCCGATCCCTCCGCCGATCTCGTAGCCGGCCGGATCCAGCCGAAGTCCACGCTCCAGGTAGTAGTCCACGCGCCGGTCCGCCCGCCGGGACAGGAAGGCGAGCAATCCTCGGCCATGGATGTCGTCGTCGAACCATTGCAGCTCAAGACCGTCGTAGACCGGGTCGTCGGAGAGTTCGAGATTGAGCAGCCGCTCGATCGGCGACAGGCTGAGCGAGAACGGGCACACGGGGCCGACGTCGGTACTGGCGTCGTCCTGGCCGGGAAGTCCCTCGGCGCTCATGAGCACCTCTCCTCGGTATGCATGGAGCACAGTGGACTCCGGTGCGGCCGGGTCACAAGTAGCGGCGCGCGAGCTCCTGGCGCAGACGGTCCACACGGGATCCGCGCCGCGGCCCGACGCCTGGCGACGAGCCGCGGCGCACCCACGGTCAGGCTTCGGCGTCGAGCGCGGCGGTGACGCGGTGGTGGGCCTCCCAGATCTGCTCCGGCAGTCCGGGGAACAGCCTGAGGTGCTCCTCGCGGTGGGCCATCTCCTGCCGCCACCGGTCGGTGTCGATGGTGAGGATCTTCTCGAGGTCGCCGGGCTGCAGGTCGATGCCCTCGAGCTCGAGCTCCTCGGCGGTGGGGACGATCCCGACGGGCGTCTGCCGGCCGGTGACCTCGCCGTCCTTGAGCTTCATCAGCCACAGCAGCGGCCGCAGGTTGTCGCGGTAGCCGGGCCACAGGAAGTGACCGTCCTGGGGATCGCGCTGGAACCAGTTCACGTGCGCGAACAGCGGCTGCTCCTTGGCCGCGCCGATGATCTTCAGCCAGTGCGCGGCATAGGCGGCCTCCGACGTCGCCATGAACGGGCGCATCGACATCGGGTCGTAGCGCAGCACGCCCTCGGTGCCCTCGGCCGCGAAGGTGGCCTCGGCGCCCAGGGTGAGGCCGTCGTAGACGCCCTCGGCGAGGTCGGTGATCGCGCGGATCAGCGGCTCGCGGTCGCGGGTGCGGCCACCGAAGATGATCGCGTCGATCGGCACGCCCTGGGGCGTCTCGTAGTCGCCGGCCATGTTCGGCACGTTCGCCAACGTGGTGGTGAACCGGCTGTTGGGGTGCGCCCAGGGGGCGCCCTTCTGATCCGGCGACCGCTCGCTGATGAGCGTGCCCTGCCAGTCGCGCCAACCGGTGACGTCCGCCGGCGGCTCGGGGCTCTTGCCCTCCCACCAGACGTCCTGGGTCTGCTCGTTGTAGGCGACGTTGGTGAAGATCGTGCCGGTGCGCTCGGCGATGGATCGCACAGCGGTCGGGTTGGTCGCCTCGTTGGTGTCCTTGGCGACGCCGAAGACGCCGTTCTCGGGGTTGATCCCGTAGATCTTCCCGTCCTCGCCCACGCGCAGCCACGCGATGTCGTCGCCGTAGAACGTCACGTGGTACCGGTCCCCGAGCGCATCGGGGGCCAGCATCATCGCCAGGTTGGTCTTGCCCGAGGCGCTCGGGAAGCCACCGCAGACATGCCACGTCTTGCCGGTCTGCTTGTCGGTGATCCCCAGCAGCATGAACTGCTCGGCGAGGAACTCCCCGGAGCGCCAGCCGTCGTACGCCCCCTGGCGCAGGCCGTGGGCGATCTTGCCCAGCAGCGCGTTGCCGCCGTAGGAGGAGCCGTAGTGCAGGATCGTGCGCTCGTCGGCGACGGTGACGAAGTAGCGCTGGTCCTCGGGCGTGCCGTGGCCCAGTTCGTCCAGGTCGCCCGTGACGTGCACGCCGCGGACGAAGCTGTCGGCATCGGCGAGGTCGTTGACGAACTCCACGCCCACGCGCGCCATGCGGTTCATGTGCAGCACGACCGTGCGGGTGTCGGTCAGCTGGACCCCGGTCGCGTACGACGCCAGCGGGGAGCCGGGCGGGGCCATCAGGTAGGGCACGACGTACATCGTCTTGCCGGCCGAGGCGCCCTTCATGCGCTCGGTCAGCAGCGGGCGCATCTCCGACGCCGGCTTCCAGTTGTTGTAGACACCCTTGTCGGCGGCGTTGTTCGTCGCGACGACGGTGCGCTCCTCCGACCGCGCGGTGTCCTTCGGGTGGCTGCGGGAGTAGTAGCGCCCCTCGCCGGCGGGCTGCAGCTCCCCTGCCTCCAGCGCCTCCTCGATCAGCCGGGCGTCGTCGGAGGCGTTCACCACCTCGACCCGGGCCGCCCCGATGTGCTCGGCCCACTGCCGGACGAAGTCGCGAACGCGACTGTTCTTCACCCCTGCTGCGTCGAGCACGGCGTCAACGTCGATCACTGGTGATCCTCTCGTTCGGAACGGTCGGAGACAGGTCAGCGGTCGGGGTGACCTGGATGACCTGGTGGTCGGGCAGGGCCGCCTGGGGGCCATGGGGCCAGTGTGTGGCGACGCCGGCGGCGTGGGTGTGCGCAGCGACGTGCCTGGCGGCGTGCGCGGCGGCCTCGGGGAAGGTGTCGAAGACGTGTCCCCGCTCGACCAGCGGCGCGAGCGCGCCGACGGCGGCGAGCAGCCGCCGGTGCTCGGCGCTGGCGACCTTCACCAGGACCGTGATTCTGCGCCGGTGCAGGTCCTCGACGATCTGGCCGAGCACGTGGGCGCCGGTGGCGTCGAGCATCACCACCGACCCCAGCCGCAGGATCACCACCCGCACGGCCGACGTCGCGGTGATCTCGCGGAGGAACCGGTCGGCGACGGCGAAGAACAGCGGGCCGTCGAGCCGGTAGGCCAGCACCTGCCCCGCGAGCAGCGCGTGCTCGGTGGCGCTGTCGAGCCCGTCGCCGGTCAGCGTCTCGGGGACCGCGCTCGCGGTGCGGGCCAGACGCACCACGGCGAGCAGGATCGCGACACCGAGCCCCACCTCGACGGCCGTGACCAGGTCGAAGGCGACGGTGCCGAGCGCTGTGAGGAGGAAGACCAGCGCGTCGCCGCGGGTGGACCGGAGCACCGCCCGGGCGGTGTGCCGCTCGACCATGCGGTACGCGGTCACCAGCAGGACGCCGGCCAGCGCGACCAGCGGAATGCTCCCGACCAGGCCGGAGGCGGCGTAGACGATCGCGGCCAGTACCAGCGCGTGGGTCAGCGCCGCGACGCGGGTGCTCGCGCCGGCCCGGGCGTTGACCGCCGTCCGTGCGATGGCTCCCGTGGCCGGCAGGCCTCCGCACAGCCCGGACGCGACGTTGGCCAACCCCTGCCCGAACAGCTCCCGGTCGGGATCGTGCCGTGGGGCATCGCTCATGCCGTCGGCGACCCGCGCGGACAGCAGGCTCTCCAGTGCGGTGAGGAAGGCGACCACGGCCGCCGCACCGACCAGGTCGTGGGCGTTGCCGAGGTCGGGCAGTGCCGGCAGCGGCAGCGAGGAGGGCAGAGACCCGATCCGGGCGACGCGCGCCCCGGACACCTCCACAACGAGCGTGACGACGGCGACCGCCAGCAGGCCGGCCGGCAGCGACCGGTGCAACCGCGGCAGCACAGCGGTCAGGAGGACGGACAGCGCGAGCAAGCCGAGCACCGCCCAGTTGGGCCGCGCGGCGAACTGAGCCACCACCGACGCCGCCGCGCCCACGGCGTTCTCGACATCCGGTTTGGCGACGCCGAGAGCGCTGGGCACCTGCTGCGCCGCGATCACCACCGCGATCCCCAGGGTGAAGCCCTCCACCAGCGGCCACGGCACGAAGGCCAGCAGCCGCCCCAGACGCAGGACGGCCGCGGCGACCACGAGAGCCCCCGCCATGACCGCGACCGGGTAGACAACACCGGGGCCGTGCTCGGCGACCAACGGGACCAGCACCACGGTCATGGCTCCGGTCGGCCCGGACACCTGCAGGGACGATCCGCCGAACACCGCCGCCACCGCACCGGCGATCACCGCGGTGACCAGACCGGGGGCCGGGCCCACACCCGAGGCGACACCGAAGCCGAGCGCCAGCGGCAGGGCGACCACGCCGACCGTGACCCCGGCGGCCAGGTCGCGGGGCCAGGAGCGGCGGAGGCCGGCGTAGTCGGCGCGCCGGGGCAGCAGTCGGAGGACGGGCCGCAGCGCGTGGCGGACGGCCTGCCCCGCGTCACCCATCACGAGGGGGTCCGGCCCGGATCGGCGAGCGCCACCGCGTCGTCCGCCTGGCTGAGCGCGGCCAACAAGTCCTGGTCGTCCCGCAGCGTGCGGGTCAGCATCCTCCGGGCGACCGCCAGCAGCTCTGCCGTCTGCGGATCGCGCAGCGAGCAGATGACCGTGTTCTTCACCCGCCGGCTGTCGACGACCCCGACCCGACGCAGCACCGTCACCTGTTGGGACAGGTGTGATAGCTCCATCCCCGTCTCGGCGGACAGCTCACCGATGGTGTGCTCGCCCTCGGCCAGTAGCTCGAGGATGCGCACTCGGCCCGGGTGCGCGAGCGCCCTGAACAGGTCTGCCTTCGCCTCTGCGATCGGACGACCAGGGGTGAAGGGCATCCCATGACTTTAGAACTTGATCGATCCGTCAAGCATCCTCGGTAATGTGATCCTGCTCCCAACGGCTCGATCGCTTCGCTGTCCCCGAATCCGTCGCGGGCGGATCTCTTCGGGCACCGGCTCACCAGTTCGGCCGCGACGTCATCGTGGAACCCGGTTCAGGCGTGTGCGTATGTAGCGTGTCGCCCCTCGGACACGGTTCATGGCTGGTTGTCAGTAGCTAAAGCAGCAGGCGGCCTCCGACCCGATCCACTCCCACAGCTGCACCGTGCCCCCGAGCGTGGCGTTCGCGATGAGCGCCTGATCGTCCAGGGCCTTCGCTCGGAAGCAGATGGGACAGACCAGCAACGTGCCCCCGGCGGTCGCCAGCCGGGACATGAGGGCCGGGATGTCCGGACACCCCTCGCAGGCCTTTCCGACGGCGACACCCTCGGTCGCGAGCCGGACGGCTTCCTTGCTGAGAAAAACCAGCGTCGGGCGACCGGCCTCGGCGGCGGCCACGGCGACGAGCAACGCCACGGTCACCCGCTCGGCGTCCTCGAGGCCCGTGGCGAGACTGATTGCGGCCTTGTCGCTCATCGCGAACTCCTCGCAGACGCCGGCGAGGCGAGGGCGGACTCTTCGGCGCGGGGCGAGGCCTCTCGATGGAATCCCGAGCACAGGAGGGAGAGCCGGGTCAGCCGCCCGTCGGGTCCGGCGTCGGCATACACCTGCTGCTCGATGACGAGCCAGCCCTCCCCCCGCGCCTCGGCCTGCACCCGGACCCGCCAGCGCAGGTGGAGTCGCGGGCCCACCCCGCCGATGACGGCATCGACCAGCTCGAACCGGTCGACCTCGCCGAACCACTGGCGGAACGCCGCGCTGATCTGATCGGGGCCGTCCCATTCGGCCAGGCCCCGGGGCAGCAGGGCGGAGAGGTGCGCCGCGTCGTCCAGGGTGGCGGCGATCCTCGAGAAGTCCTGCGCGGCCAGGCCGTCCAGGAAGGCTCCGGCGACGGTGAACAAGGCGGCGTCGGAGCGGGTAGCCGCGGGAAGCGGTGCGGTCGTCGTGGTCATGCCCGTCGTTCTACGGGCGGCGGCAGCGGCCGCGGATCGGGCAACTGCCCGATCTTCGCGTCAGCCGTCGGCGGTCGGGTCGCCCACCAGCCCCGAGCGCATCGCGAACATCGCCGCCTGGGTACGCGTCGAGACGCCGAGCTTGCTGTAGATGTGCTCGAGGTGGGTGGAGACCGTCTTGCGGGAGACGGTGAGCTCCGCGGCGATAGCCGGATTGGACAGCCCCCGAGCGAGCTCGACGAGCACCTGCGCCTCCCGTGCGGTCAAGCCGCTCGGAGGCGGCGTCGCGCGGCGCACCCGCTGGCCGGCCGCTTCCAGAACGGCGTCGACGGCGTCGCCGTCCAGCCGACCGGCGCGGACCTCGTCGCGGAGGACGCCGATGGCGGCTGTGGACGGCAGCGCCTCGCGGTGGGGGCGGCGCTCCCGGAGCGCCTGGTGGACGTCGGCGGCGGCCAGCACTCGCGAGGTCATCGACAGTGCGTCCCGGCCCAACCCGTGCGGATAGCCCGATCGGTCGAGCCGTTCGGAATGTTGCGCCGCGCAGCGGGCGACTGCCGAGAGCGCCGGCACGCGGGCCAGCATCCGCTCGGTCAGGTAGGGGTGGATCCGTGCCCGCTCTCGCTGGGCCGGCGTCCAGGGCCGCGGCTCGTCCCAGACGACACTTGGGACGCCGATCATCCCCACGTCGTGCAGCCACGCAGCCCGACGCACCAGGACGACGTCGCGAGGCGCCAACCCCAGTCGCTCGGCACCGCCGGACGCCAGGACTGCGACCGCACGGGAGTGCCCCAGGCGGAACGGGGACTTCAGGTCGGCGAAGTCGGCGAAGGCCTCGAGCGCACGGTCCAGCCGGTCGTCGTCCAGCGCAGCGCCGAGCCGGGGATCCAGGGCGATCACCTCGTCCCACGCCTGGATGGTGTCGAGGTCCGCGAGAACCACGGCGGGATGGGCGGTGAAGCAGTCGACGAGCCGCGGGTCGAACTGCGTGCCCCGTCGTTCGCGGGCGACGCCGACCGCCGCCTGGACGCCGCCGGTGGAGTGAAAGGCCTCGATATTGTCCGCCAGGTGCACCAGCCGGACCGCCATCGCCAGGTCCTCACCGCCGACGACGCCTGGAACCCCGCGGCCGTCCCACCGCTCGAAGGCCTGCAGCAGCGGGCGGCTGACCTCCTCCCCGAGGTCGAGCCGGCCGGCCAGCTCGCTGGCCGCCTGGCAGTGCGACTGCATCACCCGCTGGACCGACCGCCCGGCCGTCGCCAGGAACTTGCCCACCATGCCGACCCGGCGCAGCGTGGAGCTGCCGCTGCCCAGGTGCCGGGCCACGAAGACCGCCATCGACAGGCCGGCCAGGTCGCCGTCGTGGCTGTCGGCGTAGAACTCGGTCTCGTCGCCGAACAACTCGGCCAACTCGATGGTGTCCGCGGCGCAGCCCCCCACGTGAGCAGGGAGGTGTGTAGGCGGCGCAGGGAGGTGTGTAGGCGGCGGCACGGA
>Ga0126313_10001588_pt1 | contig 12138 bp, 12 predicted proteins | sample Plot105A_FD_89954 | JGI IMG/M metagenome (GOLD analysis project Ga0126313, IMG submission 89954) | Serpentine soil microbial communities from UC McLaughlin Reserve, CA, USA - Plot105A | ecosystem: Environmental > Terrestrial > Soil > Grasslands | place: USA: UC McLaughlin Reserve, Lake County...
AACTAGCTGCTTACATTACTAGCTGTGGCAACAATTTAGAAGGGAGGATTACCAATGCCTGTCACACCCACCTTCCCTGGTGTTTACATTGAAGAGATCCCGAGCGGGGTGCGCACCATCGTCGGGGTCGCCACGTCGATCACAGCCTTTATAGGGCGTGCGCCCAGGGGATCGGTCAATGATCCTATTCGTATCCAAAGCTTCGCCGATTTCGAGCGTGCCTTCGACGGACTGTCGATCCAAAGCATGATGAGTTATGCGGTGAAGGATTTCTTCCTTAACGGTGGCACCGATGCCCTCATCGTGCGCGTCGTCCATGCCGAAGATCCCCCTAACCCTAACAATGACGCACGCAAGGCGACCCTAACTGTGCCAGGTACAGGCGGCCCGCTGGAGCTGGAAGCGGCAAACGAAGGAGACTGGGGCAACAACCTACGGGCACGAGTGGACTACACCACGCGCGACCCGGAGCCTGGCGATCCTCCCGACAGCGTGTTTAACCTTACTGTCAGGGACATGGACGCAGACGCTACCGAGAGCTTCCTCAACGTTTCGACTGCCCCAAGCAATCGCCGCTTCGTAACACGTGTCCTGGAGCAAGAGTCTGACCTTGTACGAGTGGATCCAACCGGCGCCTTCCCGACTCAAAGACCTGCCGATCATACCGACGCCCCTACTGGAGAAGACCCGTTCGAAGTAGCCGGGTCCCATACGCCGTCGAATAATGACGGCAGTGATGGCATTGCTCCAGACGATAACGATATCATCGGCGCGGAAAGCGAAAAGACGGGTATCTTCGCTTTGGAGAAGGCCGACCTGTTCAATCAGCTATGCATTCCACCGATTGCGCGTGATGGAGACATCCTTCCTAATACCCTGGTTCAAGCCCTGACCTACTGCAAGAAGCGACGCGCTATGCTTATCGTTGACCCACCTACAGACTGGGATAGAGCTTCGGACGTCACGAACCCGGGTACTGGGGTGGACAGCTTGGGCCTGCGGGACGAGAACGCGGCTATCTACTTCCCGCGCGTAAGGATACCCGACCCTCTTCAGGAAAACCGCCTGGAGGAGTTCGTCCCCTGCGGCGTGGTGGCAGGCGTCATGGCCCGCACGGATGCCCAGCGTGGCGTGTTCAAAGCGCCAGCCGGTCAGGAAGCGACCTTGACCGGGGTCAGGGAGTTGACGGTGAAGCTTACCGACGGAGAGCAGGGGCAGCTGAATCCCATAGGTGTCAACTGTCTGCGAAACTTTCCGATTGTAGGCAACGTGATCTGGGGAGCAAGGACCCTCGAGGGTGCCGACCGACTGGCATCCGAGTGGAAATACGTACCGGTACGCCGACTGGCTCTGTTCATGGAAGAGAGCCTCTATCGGGGTACCCAGTTTGCCGTCTTCGAGCCTAACGACGAGCCGCTGTGGGCGCAGCTGCGGCTTAACGTCGGGGCCTTCATGCAGAACCTCTTTCGCCAGGGCGCGTTTCAGGGTACGTCACCGAGAGAGGCGTACTTCGTGAAGGTAGATAAGGAGACGACCACGCAGAACGACATCAACCTGGGCATAGTCAACATCCTGGTGGGTTTCGCGCCCCTCAAACCGGCCGAGTTCGTGATCCTCAAGATCCAGCAAATGGCCGGACAGGTTCAGACGTAAGGAGGTGCCTAATGGCGCAATTCACCGTGAACCCGAACCGTTTCGACCCGTACAAGAACTTCAAGTTCCGGGTCAAGTGGGATGGCCGCTACGTGGCCGGCATTAGCCAGGTCGGTGCTCTCACGCGCACAACGGAAGTGGTTGAGCACAGGGAGGGGGGAGATCCGAGCACCTCCCACAAATCGCCTGGTCGGTCGAGTTATGGGAACGTCCAACTACAACGGGGCTTGACGCACGACACCGAGTTTCTGAAGTGGATCAACAAGGTCTGGAACTTCGATGGAGGGGAAGGCACTGAGTCCTCTCTGGCCGACTTTCGCAAGAACATCATCATTGATGTTTTCAATGAAGCCGGTCAGAAGGCTCTTTCCTACCAACTTTTTCGCTGCTGGCCCTCTGAGTGCCAATTTCTCCCCCAGCTGGACTCCAACCAGAATGCTGTGGCCCTTGAAAGCATAACGTTGGTATGCGAGGGAATAGGGCTCGACCTCGACGTCGCCGAGCCGGCGGAGCCCAGCTTCACCGAACCACCCACATAATATGGAGAGCACGGCGATCATCAGGCTGCCCGGAGGTTTCTGGCTCGACGGCACACGCCACCAGGAAGCGAGTCTGCGCTCCCTCAAAGGCGACGACGAAGTCTTCTTGCTGGAGACGGGCGAATCACTCCTCCCGGCCCAGCGGACCACGGCCCTGCTGGCTCGCTGCGTGACGCGCCTGGGACCGCTGAGCCCGGTCACTACGCAGACGGCCGCCTCGCTCACCGCAGGGGATCGCGAGGCTCTGCTCCTGCACTTGCGCCGCCTGATCTTGGGTGAGCGCTTACAGAGCGTGCTGGGTTGCCCTAATCCGGATTGTGGCGAGAAGATGGATCTAGATCTGCGGGTAGGTGATCTCTTGTTGCCGCCCTATTCACACGCTCAGGAACGGTATGAGACAACGATCACGGAGAATGGCAGCAACTACAGTGTCCGCTTTCGCCCGCCTACCGGAGCCCACCAGGAGGAGGTGGCGGGCCTAGCCCGCAGCGATCCGCAAGCGGCAGCGGATCTGCTGCTGCGCCGCTGCGTGGAACGTGTCGTCACAGGAGACGGCCAACCCATTGAGAATCCACCGTCGGTCGTAATCGAGCAGCTTCCAACCATCATGGTCGAGTCTGATCCCCAGGCCGAGTTGATGCTGAACCTAACCTGTCCGATCTGCGACCACGACTTCTCGGCTCTCTTCGACACGGCTACCTACCTCTTTCAAGAACTGCAAAGCAGGGCGAGGCATCTCTACGGGGAGGTACACCTGCTGGCCTTTTACTACCACTGGAGCGAGGCAGAGATCATGGATATGACGGCCAGAAAGCGGCACTTGTATCTTGATCTGTTGACCGAGGCGCTCACGGAGGAAGGACGCTTATGAGCAGCTTCCTTTTCAACCTGGCGCAAAGAGGCGCAGGGCTTGCGCCTGTACTAGTGGTGCAACCGGTCGCTACGCCTTATTTTGCGGCAGACCTGCGCACCGCGCTCATAACGCAGCCGGATGACGCGCTTGTGGGTGAAACCGCATCAGAGATACCGCCGTCTGATGCAACGGCGTCTACTCAGCAGATGCCGCTCGTTGATAGACCAGATCCGCAACATCCTGAGCAGCCTCCTTCTTCGCGGTTCCGAGCAGATATTACGACCGCTCACGAGCGGGAACCTTGGTCCCGTGAACTCAACAGGCCCGAGCCGAGGTCGGATTGGGTTTTGAATCCTAAACGGATTTCTCAACCGGCAACTACACCCGTTTACTCTCGCTCGGAAGAACCGCCTTCAGGTCCGATGGCCGGATCGGAAGTGGAAGCAGAGCTAACCGAGTCGCCGGCTCCGATCAGAGTAATGCCGCTAATCCAGGAGATGCCGCGAACCCAGGAAGCTCCCACATCGGAAGCAGAAGCGAGTGGACAACCGGACGCCTCGGTGCCCGACACTGCGCCGTCACGGCGCGCATCGGACTCGCGGACGCGGCTGCTGACCCGACTAATACCTGCAGAGCCGGCCGAAGGGTCGCAGACCTTGCCCGGTGCATTAGACAAGGTCGAGATAGTTCCTGTAGAGATACCGGCGATTGCACAGCCGCTGACTACAAAGCTGTTCCGTAGACGATCATCCACATCCACTCTGTCAGGCAAACCCAGCGGTACGTCCTCGGTACCGCAACCCATTCACGTGCGCATAGGCACAGTAGAGGTACGGGCCAACACACCGCCGAATGCGCCTCCTCCGGAGCCTCGACTGGCGCAGGGTCCTAGTGGCTTTGATGGCTACGCGATGATCCGCAGCTATATGAGCTGGGAGCGGCATTGAGGTGGGGTCATGAGTGATTTTCGGGCCCTCGGTGGTGTGAGCACCAGCCTACGGAGACTTCTTCGGGACCGGATGGAGGATCCGGTAGACGTGACCATCGCTCCCCCGGACGTAACCGTAAGCAACGTGATCCGCGAGCGGCTGAATCTCTACCTCTATCAGGTTACCGAGAACGGTAACCTGAAAAACCAGGAGATTCCAGGAGATGGCCATCCGAGCGCTTACGGCCATCCTCCCCTGTCTTTGGATCTCTATTACCTGCTCACGGCGCATGGCAGCTCTGAGACGACGGCGGACTCGGACCTACAGGCGCAACAGATTCTGGGCGATGCGATGCGGGTGCTACACGATCTTCCAGTTATCACCGATCGGCTGGAGATTACAACAGCCGCAGTGGGTACGGTCGGGGCTCCCATCCTTGACGCCAGCCTCCTTGGCGAGTTCGAGCAGGTCAAGATAACCCTCCAACCAGCGAGCCTGGAGGATTTGTCCAAGATCTGGATCGCCCTACCCGAAGCCAATTTTCGTCGCTCGGTGGCTTACCAAGTCTCGGTGGTGCAGATCGAAAGTCAGCAGATCAGGCACTTTCCAAAGCCGGTGGGCGAGCCACCGCCAGCGGGACCCAGGGTATTCGCCGTTCCTTTCCGCAGCCCGCAGATAGGTGAGATCCACGTCCGTCGCCCCGGCGACGCATCCGACCTGGAAAGGACATTCGCTTACGCACGAATAGGTGACACACTAATTATGCGCGGGCGCAACTTTGCCAGCGACACCACGAGGGTGATGCTGGGTGCGGTGGATGCCACGAATCAAATCACGGCCATACGAGACGACAGGATCGAGGTAATCATCCCCGACGATGCTATGTTGCAGCCCGGCCCACAGCCGGTGAAGGTGGTACTGGACGTAATGATGGGGGAACCGCCCAAGCCGCACCTGGGTTTTCAGTCCAACCTGGCAGTCTTTGTGCTGGTGCCCCAGATCAGTAGCCTTACGCCGGACCTGAGCACCGTGCCACGCGTCCTCAAGATTGAGGGAAAGCGGCTGTTCCTCGATACTCTCAGCGGCGAGGCACTGGTAGGACCCGTCCTGGTCCCTAAGACCGCCTACCGTGCTGCCCTACCAACGGAGATCGCCGTCCCGTTGCCTGATACGCTGCCAGCTTGGCCGGTGAGATTTCTCATCTCCGGAGACCTCTCCACGTTCCCCAACCTGCCAGCCACGCCGGAAGTGGAGGTGACCATTGGGACCGACGGTCCTCACACGGCGCCCTTCGCATCCATGCCAGCGACGTTATCCGACGCCGCCAGAGTCCTACAGGCGGCCATCCGTGGCGCGCCCGACGGAGGTGCTGCCTTCAAGGGTGCCCGGGTCACTACGGTGGGTAACCAGCTCGTCGTAGTGCCGGGCGGATTAGGCGACAACGTAACCGTTGCAGCTGGCCCCACGGCCAACCAATTGAGGCTCACCGGAGGAACAGGAGCAATGACATCCCAAGGGTATCTGTCGGGCGAGCTGACGCCTTTCCCGAGCCTGACATCAAGCAACCCGGCGGTAAGGCTCACCGTAGGGAGCACAACCAGCACCGTTACGCTGACCAGCCGCCCTACAACGTTGGCGAATGCAGCCTCTCTGCTAGAAACGGCCATCCGAAACGCCGGTTTCTCCAATGCTCGAGTCACCACTTTGGGAAATCAGCTCCTGATCTTGCCAGGCGCCACCGGTACCGTGATGTTCGACCAGGTGATCGGCATAGATGAGATCACCGTTACAGAGCTGCACTTGTGGACTCTGGTGCGAGTGCGCGTCAACGGTGCAGAAAGCATAGACGAGAAATACCTGGGAATGCCGTGATGAGGTCGAACGAAAAAGCCCATTACGCGTCGGAATCTCTCTGGCTAGAAGCCAACCAGACCTACCTGAATTGGGAGGTGCGGCGCTTGCGCCTGTTGCTCCAGCGCCGAGTGCTCTGGCTGCGTCGCTTGTGGCGACACGACCCGCTCGAAAACTACCAGGGGCTGGTGATCAGCGAAGCCCAGGCCGACTGGCTTTTGGCGGGCGAGGATCGGCAGGCCGAAGCTCGGTTCTATCGGGAGGACCCGAAAGCGGCGGAAATCGACCGCGTCATTGAAGAACTGGAGAAGGAGCTGGCTCGACAGGCGCAGGCTCTGGCGGAGGTCGGTACACTACCGGCGCTGGAGGTACTGGTCCGCCTGTTCGGGTTGACGCCCTTCGAGCGGAACGTGCTGTTGCTCTGCCTGGCACCGGAGCTAGACCAGACGTTCGAGCGGCTCTACGCCTACGTGCAGGACGACGTAACCCGCAAGTACGCCACGCCTCACCTTGCGCTGACGTTGTTCGCGGGAGACGGCGAGGTGGAGGCGTGGAACGGCTTTCTGCCAGGGTCGCCGCTTCGCCGTTTTCGGTTGGTTATCCCGGAAGCCGGACCTCTACCCGGGACAGCCCAGGGTGCCTACCCGATGCGCCTTGACGGCCGCATAGCAGACTACCTGCGAGGTATCAACCGGCCCGACGAACGCGTCTTCGACCTGCTGCGACCGATGCCCCCCGTCCCGATCTCGCAGTCTCACCATAAGCTGGTGGATCAACTGCGGTGCTTTATAGAGACTAGCGCGAGACGTGGTCCCTGGCTGCCGGCACTTAACTTGATCGGCCCTCCGGGCGCGGGCAAGCGGGCTGTAGGCCGAGCGTTGTGCAACCGCCTGGGACGACAACTCTACAGCCTGGACGTTGCGCGGTTGCCTGCTCCTGGACCAGAGCGGCAGGAGATGATGCTCCTCATGGAGCGGGAGGCTGCGCTGTTGCAGATGGCTTTCTATCTGGACGCTGCCGACGTTGACCTGTCAGACAAAACTGCGGTGGCTTCCATCGCCGATGCGATCGAGCGGCTGGTCGTCTTCCTCGTAGTGGGCAGTAGCGATAGCTGGCAGAGTGAAAGGGAGCTGCTGGCCTTGCGTGTGCCCAAGCCGGATGCAAACGCCCAGCGTGAGATTTGGCGGCGGGCATTAGCCGGTATGGATGGTTCTCCGAACGGACACATCGGAGCCATTGTGCAACAGTTCGACTTCGGCCCCAAGGTCATAACCAGGGCGGTGGCTGCAGGGAAAGCGCGAGCCTTGCTGCGAACAGCGGATGATGGCGCTGAACCGACCGCCGATGATCTGTGGCAGGCGTGCCGCGAACAGGCCGGCCTACATCTGGACGAGCTCGCCCAGCGCATCACGCCCGGCTACGGCTGGGAGGACATAGTGCTGCCCGAGGACGCATTCCGTCAGCTGCAGGAGATCTCTGCCCAGGTGGCAAACCGGCCGAAGGTATACGAGGCCTGGGGCTTCGGTGCCAAGCTCAACCGGGGACGGGGCATCAGCGCGCTCTTCTCGGGTCCGAGCGGCACGGGCAAGACCATGGCCGCGGGGGTCCTGGCCAACCATCTCGAGCTGGACCTCTACCGCGTGGACCTCGCGGGCGTGGTGAGCAAGTACATAGGCGAGACTGAGAAGAATTTGCGCAAGGTGTTCGACGCCGCAGAACAGAGCGGCGCCATTCTCTTCTTCGACGAGGCCGACGCTCTCTTCGGCAAGCGATCGGAGGTCAAAGACAGCCACGACCGCTACGCCAATATCGAGGTCAACTACCTGTTGCAGCGCATGGAGGACTACGGGGGGCTCGCCATCCTGGCCACCAACCGGAAGTCGGCCCTGGATGGAGCATTCATGCGCCGCCTGCGCTTTCTTGTGGACTTCCCATTCCCGAACGCCGAGGACCGCCGCGGCATCTGGCGGAAGGTTTTCCCAGAAGAGGTGCCCGTAGACGGACTGGACTACGATTCCCTGAGCCGGCTGGAGCTTGCGGGCGGGAACATCAGAAACGTCGCGCTCAACGCCGCCTTTCTGGCCGCGAGCGAGGACGGGCCGCTCGGCATGGTTCACATCATGCGCGCGGCCCGCAGGGAATACGCCAAGATCGACAAGATGATCACAGAGGGAGAGTGGGGCCCCTACTACGAGTTGGTGAGGTCATGAGTGAGCCGAGACGCAGCGTGGAGATCGACCGCATAAGGCTAACCGGCCTGGAGGCGACGCCCGAGCGCGCGGAGCGCATACGGGGGTTGGCCGAGGCGAAATTGCAGCGCCTGCTGACGCAAGATGGATGGCCTGAGAGTCTGGCCGGTGGCGAAGTATCTCGCTTGGACGCGCCGGCGATGCACGTAGACACGCCACACAACGATAGTCACCTGGCCAGCGGTCTTGCGCACAGCATAGCTCGGACCCTGCAAGGCGCCGGGTAGTCAGAAGAGGCAGGAGAAGCAGTGCCCGTATTTGAGCGGCAGCAAAATCGAAGCCAGCGCAGTAGTCACCTGGCCAGTCCTGTGCGGCTGGATCGAGCGGATTCTCGGCTTGCTCCGATGAGAAATTCTTTCATTGCCCAGCAACAGTGCCTTGGCAACCAGGCGGTGCAACGCCTGCTGCGCTCGCGGGTGATCCAGACCAAGCTGACCATCAACGATCCCAGGGATCGATACGAGCAGGAAGCGGACCAGGTGGCGGAGCAGGTACTGCACATGCCAGAGCCCCGGGCTCCTCGGGAAGAGGCAGTTTCGACGCAAGCTCCTAACATTCGCGTCCAGCGGATGTGCTCCGAGTGTGAGGAAGACGCGGAAGAAACCCTTCAGACTAAGCGGGCCTCGGACCAGACCACTCAACTCACCCCCGGCGTAGAGGCAAATATTAACATCCTAAGGGACGGTGGCCAGCCTTTGCCTCGGTCCATGCGCGCGTTTTTCGAGCCGCGCTTCGGCCACGATTTCAGCCAGGTTCGCGTGCGTACGGATGGGCGAGCGGCGGAAACGGCGAGGGCCATTAACGCGCTAGCCTTCACGGTTGGGCGTGACATCTTCTTCGGAACGGGGCAGTATCAACCTGGGACAGCCTCCGGGCAGCGGTTGCTGGCGCACGAGTTGACGCATGTGACCCAGCAAGCGCGCATGGGGTCTGCCTTGCAACGGCAAGAACAGAGTCGTGTCCGCTTCCCCACTCTGGAGATAGCAGCCCTGCGGGGACAAGCTGCTTTTGCGACAGGCAGCAGCCCACTCACTAGCGGTGAGATCTCGGATGCGAGCTTCGTGTTTGGTAGCAGCATCGACCTCTCCCGAGTTCGCATCGTCTACTCGCCGGTAATCAGCGCCCCGACGACGTTGGGGGACACCATTCGAGTCCCACCAGCCTATGCCATGCCTCGACAGGTGCTGATCCACGAGCTAGCCCATATCTGGCAGTACCAGACCAAGGGTTCTGCCTATATCTCTGATTCCGTGTTTCATCAGACGGCCGCTTTTATCACGGGGGGCAATAGAGGAGCTGCATACGGCTACACGATCGTGCCCGGCAAGAGTTTTCACGACTACACTGCCGAACATCAGGCTTCGATCGTTGAAGACTACTTCGCTTCTTCAAGCCTTCGCACCAATGCTGAGTATCGACGTTTGATCGGGGAGGTTCGTGCCGCTAGTCCGATTGCAGCACCATCTGCTTTCTTTGAAGAGATGGCCGCTGGGTTACCCCCACGCGGTTCCGAGCTGCCGCCGCGGCCCGGAGAAGTAGGATCGCGGGAAGGGGTGGGCGTCCCGCTTCTTGAGTTCAGGTTCCCGGGTCTGTGAGTTCGCGATGTACGAGTTGAAACTACAGCAAGCTCACCAGGCGGTTCATGTGCCGGATGGCGATACCTCACGCCATCGGCAATGGGGTGCCCGATGGCGGTCGGCCGATCCAATCAGCAAGGTATATACAACTGGCAGCAGGGCCTGGAAAACCGGGCGGTGCAACTCATGCTGCACTCCGGGACGATCCATACCAAACTTACAATCAACGAGCCCGGGGATCGATACGAACAGGAAGCAGACCAACTGGCGGTGCGATGATCGACGAACTTGAAGCAACTCGCAACGGCATTCTCAGTGGTGCCGAAGTTGGCTGGCCAACTATCTCGGATACCTTAGCGCAGGCATTGCGCAATCGGTTTCGGATGGAACCTGAGAGCCGTCAGGTATGGACAGGAAGTGGTGCGGGTACCGTGGCCGTGCTTAACCGGCCGTACCGTGCCGTGCGAGAAGTACTCAACGGGGCGTGGCTCAGCTACACCTGCTTGGCACCTGCCACAATAAGCACTCCGACCTGCGCAGGACCAGGTTGTGGAGAGGATACCCGGGCTGTCCCTTGTGAGAGCGTATATAGGATTTTTCTGTGCCGACCGTGGCGGAGTGATTCCGCTGATGGCCAGGCGGCTACCTTGCTGCACGAAGGTTTCTACATCTACTTCAGTTTTATCGCGGACATAGGACATCTGGGGAATGCACACTATTACGAACAAAATTCGACTCTGACCAAAACGACCTTGCGATTCCAGCTACATGGGTTGGTTCATGTCCCTAGCAAACATGCCGACAGAGTGAGTAGGGATAGGCTGCTTTGAAAGCGTTTGCGGCTAGAGAAGATCGCTTGATGACTGCTGCGGACAAGGCGAGCGTGCTAGATCATGAGGAGGCTGACTAATGCCGTCTGATTTCCCCCGTAGCCCCAAGTTGCTGAAAGGAGCCCTGGTAGAGTACCAGTCCCAGTTCTTAGGACCAATACCGAACGTCATCGTCTTTCAGTACAACCCCGATCAACTCAGCCGCACGCTGGCCCATCGCACCGACCGACCCGCGTCCAGCAACGTGGGCGGCGCCCGTGAGGACGTGCTGCAGGTGTTAGGGCCGCCGGTGGAAACCATCACCCTCACGGTGGAGTTGGACGCCGCAGACCAGTTGGCCGAGCCCGCGCAGCATCCCCAGATTGTGCAGCACGGCTTGCACCCGGCGTTGGCCGCCCTGGAACTGCTGCTGTACCCGAAGAGCTCCCAGGTCATGTTCAATCGTACGCTGGCCTCGGCGGGCAAAGCTGAAATCACCCGTGAGGACGTGCCTCTGGTGCTGTTCATCTGGGGACGAGCCCGCGTGCTGCCTGTACGCCTGACGAACTTCTCCATCACGGAACTGGCATTCGACCAGCAACTTAATCCTATCCAGGCAAGAGTTGCGTTGGGTATGCGTGTGCTCACGTTTATGGAATTCAAAGAGACCAGCCTGGGCTTTAACGCTTACCTGGCAACCCAGGTCCAGAAAGAGGTACTGGCCCGGCTCAACCTGGTCAACAGCGCGGAGCAGACGATAGGAACGCTACCGTTTTAGAGGAGGCTGTGATGTTTTTCCGAGGAAGCCGTTTCGCCAACGTTGGTGAGCACGACATCACCGATGGGAAGGGGCGAGCGATCCGTTACAAGAAAATCCGCTTCATCCCGGAGACGAGGGCACAGCTCTCACACATTCTCAGCGATGGGGAGCGACTGGACCATCTTGCCCAAAGGTTCTACCAGAACCCGGAACTCTTCTGGCGCATTTGCGATGCCAATCTCGCTTTGTGGCCGGACGACCTGATCGCGGAAGCGGGGCGAACGATCCTGATTCCTCCCTCGGAGGGTTGAGGCTGTGACGGGCATATCGTATACGCTGCTGGTTGATGACGCACCCGCAAGCCCCGACTTGCTGGCCGCCGTCCAGCAGATCGAAGTGGAAGACCATGTCGACATGGCGGATATGCTGCGAATGCGGCTCGTTATGGCTGTACGCGAGGATGGAAGTAGCTGGACGCTCCTGGATGAAGATCTGTTTCCTCGCCTGGCCAACATAAGGGTCCTGGTGGCCGTGGGCAGCGGTCTATCCGAACCGCTCATTGATGCGTACGTCATCGAGACCAACGCGGATTTTTCCAACCAACCGGGCCAGTCCGTGCTCAACGTGGTGGCGATGGATCCAACCGTGCTGATGAACCTCGAAGAGAAGGTCCGGCCCTGGCCCGATATGGCCGACAGCGATATTGCCACCTCCATCTTCGGCGAGTACGGCTTCTCGGCGGAGGTGGAACAGACCCAGCCTTCGCGCCAGGAGGTGGACTATACCGCCATGCAGCACGGCACGGACATCCGGTTTCTGCAACAGCTTGCCAGACGCAACGGATACGAATGCTAGGTGGAGATTAACCCGTTGACGTGGCTCACCGAAGGGCACTGCCATCCGCCAGCGCTCGAGCAG
>Ga0126313_10001589_pt1 | contig 12138 bp, 11 predicted proteins | sample Plot105A_FD_89954 | JGI IMG/M metagenome (GOLD analysis project Ga0126313, IMG submission 89954) | Serpentine soil microbial communities from UC McLaughlin Reserve, CA, USA - Plot105A | ecosystem: Environmental > Terrestrial > Soil > Grasslands | place: USA: UC McLaughlin Reserve, Lake County...
CGCCCGTCGATCGCCGCGAGCGCCCTGCCGGGCAGCGAGCGGCGGCGAAACCGGCCGCGGTCGTCGACGAGCGTGTCCTCGAGCGAGACGAGCGGGTTGAAGACGACGGGTTTCCCCTGCGCCACGCGCCGAGCCGCGGGGAGATCGAGGTGACCGGGATAGCCGACGATGAGGACGTCGAAGTCGGTCTCCGGACGGCGCAGGAGCAGCCGCGCCTGCGCACGCGCGAGGCGGAACGCGCTCACAGGCCCGGCGGCCCACTTGTGCTCTTGCCCGTCCCACACCGCCGCGTGCCGCTCCTCGACCTCGACACCGGCTCTGCGTAGGCACGAAACCACCTGCGCGTTGCGCGGATAGGCGCGCTCGTACGTCCCGAAGTAGAGAACCCGCAAGCCGGCGCTAGCTCAGGATTTCGTCCACGTGGCGGCGCTCGCGCTCGTGCTGGCCGGCACGCTCCTCATGCAGGCTGCGGATCATCTCGCCGAGCAGCCCGAGCGAGAACAGCTGCAGCCCCACGACGACGAGCAGGACTCCCAGAATCAGCAGCGGGCGGTGGCCGATCGCCTCGCCGGCGATCTTGAGGGCGGTCAGGTACGCGAGCACGACGGTCCCGATCGCGCCGAGTACCAGGCCGATGCCGCCGAACAGGTGCAGCGGCCGATGACGGTAACGGCCGACCAGCGACACGGTCAGGAGGTCGAGGAAGCCTCGCAGGTAGCGCTCCAACCCGTAGCGCGAGCGGCCGTGGTTGCGCGCACGGTGGTTGACGGGAAGCTCGGCGACGCGGTAGCCGCGCTCGTGGGCCAGCACCGGCAGGAAGCGGTGGAGCTCGCCGTAGATCCGCAGGTCGTGGACGACCTCGGCGCGGTAGGCCTTCAACCCGCAGTTGACGTCGTGCAGGGTCAGGCCCGAGACCGCGCTCGCCAGGCGGTTGAAGACGCGAGAGAGCACCCGTCGTGTCCACGGGTCACGGCGGCGGCTCTTCCAGCCGGACACGAGGTCGAAGCCCTCGTCGAGCTTCGCGAGCAGCCGTGGGATCTCGGCCGGGTCGTCCTGGAGGTCGGCGTCGATCGTCACGACGACGTCGCCTCGCGCCTGCTCGAAGCCGGCGGCGAGAGCGGCGGACTTGCCGAAGTTACGGCGGAGGCGGACGACGCGGACGTTCTCGTTGGCGTCGTGTAGGCGGGTCAGCGCCGCGAAGGTTCCGTCGGTCGAGCCGTCGTCGACGAACACGACCTCCCACGGCGTGGCGAGCGGGTCGAGCGTCGCCTGGAGCTCCTCGAACAGGAGGGCGACGCTCCGCTCCTCGTCGAAGGCGGGCGCGACGACGGAGATCGTGGGCTCTGCCGCCACGCCAGTAGCTTAGTGTCGGACGGTGGCCGATCTGCTCTCGATCGAGGAGGCGCTGCGGCTCGTGCTCGAGCGGGCTCGGCCGTTGCCTGCCGAGGGCGTCCCGCTCGCCGAGGCGGCGGGCCGCGTGCTGGCCGAGCCGGCTGTCGCGTCAGTCGACCTGCCGCCGTTCGACAGCTCTGCGATGGACGGCTTCGCGGTGCGCGCGGCCGATACGCCGGGTGAGCTACCCGTCGGGTTCCGGATCGCGGCCGGGCAGCCGTCGCCGCGTCCACTGGAGGCCGGGGAGGCGATGGGGATCGCGACCGGCGCGGCGGTGCCGCCCGGGGCCGATGCCGTCATCCCGGTCGAGTATGTTGTCGACGACGACAACAAAGTGGCGATCGAGCAAGCCGTTCAGCCCGGCGCATCGGTGCGCCCGCGCGGAGGCGATGCGCGCCGCGGCGATCGCGTGGTGGCGGCCGGTGGGCGGCTCGGCCCCGCCCAGCTGGGTGCGCTGGCCGCGGCAGGCGTCGCCGAGGTGTCCTGCGCGCGCCGCCCGCGCGCCGCCGTCCTGACCACGGGCTCCGAGCTCCGCTTGCCGGGAGAGCAGCTCGAGCCGGGTCAAATCTACGAGGCCAACGGCGTCATCCTCGCCGCGCAGCTGGTGTCAGCGGGCGCCGAGGTGGAGCGGCTACCGGCAGTCGCGGACGAGCCGGGGGCGCACCGGGACGCGCTCGAGCGCGGGCTCGCGGGAGACGTTCTGGTCAGCTCGGGCGGCGTGTCCGTCGGCCCGCACGATCTCGTGCGCTCGGTCGGCGCCGAGCTCGGGATCGAGCAGGTCTTCTGGCGGGTCGCGGTCAAACCGGGCAAGCCGCTGTGGTTCGGCGTGCGAGGCGAGACGCTCGTCTTCGGGGTGCCCGGGAACCCCGTCTCGACGCTCGTCTCGTTCGAGCTGTTCGTCCGGCCTGCCGTGCTCGCCCTTCAGGGCGCGACCGACCCTGGGCCGCGGTTCGCGCTGGGCACGCTGGCCGCGGGCGTACGCCGCAACGCCGCTCGCGACGAGCTCCTGCGCGCCCGATCGTCGGTCGAGGACGGCGAGCTCGTGCTGCGCCCGGTGACCGGCCAGGACTCCCACATGATCGTGCGCGCGGCTGAGGCAGACGCGCTCGTCCTCGTTCCGCGAGGCGACGGCGAGATATCCCCGGGCGACCGTGTCCGCTACCTGCGGCTCGGCTAGCCGACGGCAGCACGGCGCGGCGAGCGCCGACGGCCGCGCACGGCGAGCCCGAGGACCGTGCCGACCAGCGTCCGAATCGGCCCGCGGCGACCGCGCTCGCCCGGCGCCGGGTACGGCGCATAGCGACCTGCGGTCAGAGCGGCCAGCTGTGCGGCCGCGGCGAGCCAGGCGCCCGCGATGAGCAGCGCGGGGGGCTCGACGTACCCGACCGCGGCGAGCTTGGCGAGATACCACGGCGCGTCGGCGCCGAGCTCGAAGCGGCGGGCGAACGAGGCGAGCAGCAGCAGCGGCCCGGCGAACCCGGCGACGTAGACACCGGCCCGGACCCACGCCGGACCGAAGCGCACCTGCGGCAGCCATAGCCACGCGTGCAGCGCGGGAAGCACGAAGATCAACGCGAACGGGTTCGTGCCTACGACGAGCAGCGCGACGACGCCGAGCGCGAGCAGCGCCGCGGTGTGTCCGGCAAGCTCATCCTCGGGCGTGACCGGGCGCCGCGGCAGCAGCCGGTCGCGGGCGACGAGCCAGCCGGCCAGGGCGAGAAGGCCGAACGCCACCAGTGACCAGAACGGCCACTCCGTCGCCGCGGCGCTCTCCGGCGACAGCGGTCGTGGCTCGCCCTCGCCCCAGCCGAGGAGCGAGAACGCGATGAAGAGCAGCACTACCCACAGCCAGAAGAAGAGTCGGCTGCGGAGGCTCCGCAGGGCCGGCGCGATCCTGATGTGCCGCCGCCTGCACCGGGCGAAGAGGTCGACAGCGGCGAGCAGGAAGGGAAGCAGCGCCGCGATCAGCGAGACCTGGATCGCCCAGCCTCGGACGAAGCGCGAGCCGAGGAAGACGAAGCTCTGCGTCCCCTGGGCGAGCTCCAGGCTCTGGTCGAGGGAGCCGATCAACGCCTGCGCCGAGCGGCCGACCTCGGTCAGGCGCCGGCCGTTGAGCCGCTCAGGCGTGTCGCCGAACGACGAGGGAGGTCGCGGGCCGGCCGTCGTCAGCGTGATCGCGGAGATGCCGCGACCGACGAACGGCCCCTGGTCGTAGAGGGTGAACGGGAACCCGAGGTCGATCAACTGGCCGAGCGCGCGCGGCCGGACGACCTCGCGGCCGGTCTGCTCGAGGACACGTGCGGCCGCCGTCCGGACGAGCGTCATCGCCGGCGAGCGCGGCCGGTCGCCGGCGATCTCGATCCTCGCCGGGCCGTCTCCGGCCAACGCCGAGAGGTCGACGACCGCGCGCGTCCGCTTGCGATACGGCGACTCGCTCGCGAAGCGCGCCGCACCGAGCCCGCCGTACGCGCCCCCGTCGGTCGAGAGGAAGACGAGCGTGTTCGTCGTACCGAGCGAGCGGGCGTCGGCTGCGCTCGACGTTGTCGGTGCGTACGAGCGGGCGAGCTCGACCAGTGCGCCGGTCCCGGAGGCGTTGTCGTTCGCGCCGGGCCCGGTCCCGGCGTTGTCGCGGTGCGCCATGATCACGATCGTCCGGTTCGACCGTCCGGGCGAAACGGCGACGAGGTTGACCAGCTCACGCGACCCGAGGTCCGGGATCGTCGCTTGAAAGCGGTCCTCGCGGACGCTCATGCCGTAGGGCTCGAGCTGCTCCTTCACCCACGTCGTCGCCTGGCGGCTGCCCTCCGACCCCGGCGAGCGGTCGGGGTACGAGGTTGCGAGGTCGCGGGCGAGCTGGGTCGCGGTCTCGCCGTCGAACACGGGCGGCAGCACCGGCGCGGGCAGGGGCCCCGGCCGCGCGACGGTGAAGGCGGTGACGAGGAGGGGCAGGGCGACGAGCAGCCAGGTGCCTCGGTAGAGCCGCCCGTTCACAGGACGCGCGAGCGACCCGGGCCTTGGCCGGCGCCGCGCTTGTGCGGGCGGGAGCGCCGTCATCGCCGGGCTATAGTAGGTCGAGTCCAGGCGATCCTCGCCGGCTGCCCAGGCGGATGCCCGACTCCTCCACCATCCTGCTCGTCGACGACGAGGACTCGATCCAGAAGCTCCTGACGTACCCGCTCGAGCGGGACGGCTTTCGCGTCATACCCGCCCGCGACGGCGAGGAGGCGCTGCGCCGCTTCGACGACGAGCACGTCGACCTCGTCGTGCTCGATCTGATGCTTCCGAAGCTCGACGGCCTCGAGGTCTGCAAGCGCCTGCGGTCGGTGAGCTCGGTGCCGATCATCATGCTGACCGCCCGCGACGACGAGCTCGACAAGGTGCTTGGCCTCGAGCTCGGCGCCGACGACTACATCACGAAGCCGTTCTCGATCCGCGAGTTCCGCAGCCGCGTGCGCGCGCTCCTGCGCAGGGCGTCCGCTCCACGCCACGATCCGCGCGGCGCCGGGCCGATCGAGACGGACGGGCTCCGCATCGATCTCGATCGCCGCCAGGTCGAGGCTCACGGGCGTGACATCCCGCTGACGTACGTCGAATTCGAGCTCCTGCGGTCGCTAGCCGCCCAGCCCGGACGCGTCTTCACGCGCCAGATGCTGCTCGAGTCGCTCTGGGGCGACTCCGCCTACCGCGAGCCGCGCACGATCGACGTCCACGTCCGCCACCTCCGTGAGAAGCTCGAGCGCGACCCCGCCGAGCCCGAGTTCATCCAGACCGTGCGCGGGGTCGGCTACCGCTTCCGCGGATGAGGCCGCACCTCCGCTGGGGGGTCGGCGCTCGTCTCAGCGCGGCCCTGCTGCTCGTGCTCGCCGGCGCCTTCACGATCGTGTACGTCGCAGTCGTCCCCTCGCTGGAGCGCAGGCTGATCGACAACCGCCTCGACCAGCTTCAGGGCGCCGCGCTCAATCTCCGCCCCGAGGTCCCGCAGGACGCGTTTCTGTGGGAGCGTTGGGTCGACCAGACGTCGCGGAGCCAGAACGCACGAGTCCTCCTCTACGTCTACCTGACCATCGTTCCGCCCGATCTCAGTCTCCAGGCGGACTCCGGGTTCCGTTCCACCTCCTTCAACGACGACCCCATCGTCGAGCGCTCGGGCAGGACGCTTCGGCTCCAGCGCGGGACCGTCGAGCGGAACGGACGCCTCTACGGCGAGGTCGCCGTCCCGGTGATCGAGACCGGGCCGTTCCTTCTGCTCAGCTCGCGGCTCGACGACACCCTCGAGGCGGTCGACTACGTCAAGCAGAGCATCCTGATCGCCGGCCTGCTCGCGTTCGGCACTGCACTGCTCGTCGGGCTCACCGGAGCGAATGTGTTCGCAGGACGCATCCGCCGGCTCGAGCGGGCCGCCGACCGGATCGCGTCCGGCCAATTCGACGAGCCGATCGTCGACCCGCGCAGGGACGAGCTCGGTGAGCTCGCTCGGGCGTTCGACCGCATGCGCGAGCGTCTCGCGGGCCTGGACCATGCGCGCCGCGAGTTCATCGCGAACGCCTCACACGAGCTGCGAACGCCGATCTTCTCGCTCGGTGGCCACCTCGAGCTGCTCGACGACGAGGAGCTCGACGAGCCGACCCGCCGTGATTTCGTCCGGGAGATGCGCGCTCAGCTCGACCGCCTGGGCAAGCTGACGGCGGAGCTCCTCGACCTCTCCCGTCTCGACGCGGGCCGGCTGCACGTCGAGGCCGAGCCTGTCGACGTCGCCGAGACGGTCGCGCTGGTCGTGAACGAGCTGGCGCCGCTCGCGCAGGCGAGCGGGCACACGTTGGATGCCACGGTCGACGGGCCCGTCTGGGCGCGTGGGGACAGCCAGCGAGTCCTCCAGGTCGCGCGTTCGTTGATCGAGAACGCGCTGCGGCACACTCCGCAGGGAACCAGGGTCACGATCCGTGCCGAGCGTGGCGAGGACGCGGTGGAGCTCGTGGTCGAGGACGACGGTCCCGGCATCCCCGAGGAGCACCGGCCCCATGTGTTCGAGCGCTTCTACCGCGTCGACGGGGCGATGGCGTCCGGCAGCGGGCTCGGGCTCGCGATCGCGCGGGAGCTGGCCGAGCTGATGGGCGGGACGCTCGAGCTCGCGGAGCACGACGGTCGCACCCGTTTCACGCTGCGTCTGCCGGTATCTGAGGCGTTTCCACGTGAAAACGAGCTGGCAGCGCCGACCGTTTCCACGTGAAAACGGTCTGAAAAGGTCATCGCTACAGTGACCGCCTGATGCGCGCGGGCCAGGTCGCCGTGATCGCTCTCGTCGCGGCTGCCCTCGGCGGCCTGGTCGTGCTCGGCGGCGTGGCCCTCTTCGGCGTGGGTGACGAAGGCGACACCGTCACGCTGAGCACGGTGGAGGACGACGGCGCGCAGGCCGCGCCGGCGGTGAAGCCTCAGCTGGGCAACGAGTTCGATCCGGCTCAGATCTACCGCCGGCGCTCGCCCGGGGTCGTCACGATTTACTCGCTCTTCGACGAGCAGCCGACGAGCGGCGACGACGAGCACGCGGCGCAGGGCTCCGGGTTCGTCGTCTCGCGCGAGGGCTACCTGCTGACGAGCTCGCACGTGATCTCGACCGCCGGCGAGAACCAGCCGACCAAGATGGCCAAGCGCGTGTACGTGGCCTTCCGTGACAACGACCGCGTGGACGCGGAGGTCGTCGGCATCGACCTCAACGACGACGTCGGTGTGCTGAAGCTGAACCCTGACGACCACGCGCTGACGCCGGTTCCGCTCGGGGACTCGAGCAAGGTCGTCGTCGGCGAGCCCGTCGCCGCGATCGGCAGCCCGTTCGGGAACACCGATTCGCTCGCGGTCGGCGTCGTCTCGTCGAACAGCCGCTCGATCCCGTCGCTGACGTCGAGCTTCAACGTCGTCGACGCGATCCAGACCGACGCTCCGATCACCCACGGCAACTCGGGCGGGCCGCTGCTCGACTCGCAGGGACGCGTGATCGGCATCAACGCACAGATCCGCAGCGAGTCCGGCGATTCCGAGGGAGTCGGCTTCGCGATCCCGATCAACGCGGCCAAGCGCTCGATGAAGCAGCTGATCGAGAACGGTCGCGTCGCCTACGCGTACGTCGGCGTCACGGCGGGCACGCTGACCCCGACGCTCGCCGAGCGCTTCGACTACCGCGTCGACCGCGGCGCCGTCGTGGACCGGATCGCCGTCGACAGCCCGGGGCTGCGCGCAGGCCTGCGCTGCGGACGCGACCCCGAGCTCTTCCGGGGCGTCCAGTTCAAGAAGGGTGCCGACGTGATCGTGGCGATCGACGGCCGGCCGGTGCGGAGCGCCGACGACCTCGTCCGGATCGTCAGTGAGCGGCTCGAGCCCGGGCAGCAGTCGGATTTCGAGATCGTCCGCGGAGGCGAGCGAAAGACGGTCGCCGTCCGCCTAGCCGAGCGGCCGCGCGGAGCGGCCGCATACGCCTGCAGCTAGCCTTCGCGGGCCTCGTGGGTTTAGTTGACGAAACCTTCGGCAATCCCTCGTCCGTGAGCGAAGGCCCGCAGCCTCCGCATCTCGGCATGCGCGAAGTCCGCTTGAGGATTCCCGCGAGGGCCGAGTACGTGCTGCTGGGCCGACTTGCGCTGAGCGGAGTCACGCGCATGCGGCCGCTCGACGACGAGACGATCAACGACCTCAAGCTCGCGGTCACCGAGGCGTGCACGAACTCCGTCCGCCACGCGTACCGCGGGAACGGCGGCATCGTCGACATCGTCTACGAGCTCTACGACGACCGGCTCGTGGTCGAGGTCTCCGACGACGGCGCGGGCTTCGACCCGAACGAGCTGGTCGAGGCGGGCGAGCTCACCGAGGGCGGTCTCGGCATCGCGATCATTCGTGCCGTCGTGGACGAGTTCGAGGTCGGTGAACGGCACGACGGCCGCGGCTCCCGCCTTCGCTTTGTCAAGTTTCTGACCGCCTGAGCGAACGTTATTCTCGCGCCTTCGTCCCTCTAGCGCCAGGACTCCGCCTCATGCTCCAGCTCGTCAACGTCGGCTCGAAGTCACTGGCGGACTACGCGACGATCGCCACGCGCGGGCTGATGGACGAGATCCGCCGGCTGGCGGAGCCGCTCCAGGGCAAGCGTGTCGTGCACCTGTCGGCGACGGCCTTCGGCGGCGGCGTCGCCGAGATCAACTACACGTTGATCCCACTGATGCGCGACGCGGGCCTCGACGTCGAGTGGCGGATCATCAAGGGCGCCGACGAGTTCTTCGACGTCACGAAGACGATCCACAACGCCCTCCAGGGCGCCGAGACGGGGCTCACCGGGGATCAGCAGGAGGTCTTCCGGCGCTACAACGCGCTGAACGCCGGGGAATTCGAGGACGACTACGACTACGTCTGCGTCCACGACCCGCAGCCGGCGGCGATGATCGAGCACTTCGACGCGTCGAGCGCGCGCTGGATCTGGCGCTGCCACATCGACCTCTCGACGCCGAACCCCGGCGTCCTCGACTTCCTGGTCCCCTCGCTGGCGCGCTACGACGCCCACATCTACCACATGCGCGAATACGTCCCGAAGCACGAAGGCCTGCCCGAGGCGTTCATCTGGCCGCCCGCGATCGACCCGCTCAACCCGAAGAACATGGCCCTGTCCGCCGAGGACGCCGCCTACATCGTCGACCAGTTCGGGATCGACGTGAAGCGGCCGCTGCTGACGCAGGTCTCCCGCTTCGACCCGTGGAAGGACCCGCTCGGGGTGATCGACGCGTATCGCGGCGTCAAGGACGAGTACCCGGACGTGCAGCTCGCGCTCGTCGGCTCGATGGCGCACGACGACCCGGAGGGCTGGGACTTCTACAACCAGACCGTGAGCTACGCCGACGGCGACCCGGACATCTTCATCCTCTCGAACCTCAACAACATCGGCTCGGTCGAGGTCAACGCCTTCCAGGTGCACTCCGCGGCCGTCATCCAGAAGTCGATCCGCGAGGGCTTCGGCCTGACCGTGACGGAAGCGCTCTGGAAGGGCCGCCCGACCGTGGCCGGGCGGGCCGGCGGGATCGTGGCGCAGATCCACGACGGCGTGACGGGCTGGCTGGTCGATTCGCCCGCCGAGTGCGCCGCGGCCTGCAAGGAGATCCTCGCCGACCCGGCGGGCGCCCGTGAGCGTGCGCTCCGTGGGAAGGAGCACGTCCGCCGTCACTTCCTGACGCCGCGCCTGCTCCGCGACTGGCTCGCGCTCTACAACCGCCTCGACGGCAACGACACCGGCGAGACGGCGCTCGAGACGGCCGCGCAAGCCGTTTAGGCATCCGAGCCGGTACGGCGGCCGGCGGGCTGCTACTACGCTGCCCTCGTGTCCGACCGGCGCAAGCTCATCGTCGTCTCGAACCGCGGCCCGGTCTCCTACCGGCGGGAGAGCGGCGAGCGCGTGGCCCGGCGCGGCGGCGGGGGCCTCGTCACCGCTCTCAGGAGCCTCGTGGTCGAGCACGACGTCACGTGGATCGCGAGCGCGATGACCGACGAGGACCGGGCGGTCGCCGAAGAGGCGGGCGGCGGGGCGATCGAGGAGCGTTCCCGCGACGGAGCGCCCTATCGCGTGCGGCTCGTCGCGCACGACGAGTCGGCCTACGACTGGTACTACAACGTCGTCGCGAACCCGATGCTGTGGTTCCTCCAGCACTACCTGTGGAACCTCGTCTACGACCCGAGCCTCGACCGCGGCCTCCACCACGCCTGGGAGGAGGGCTACGTGGCGGTGAACGCGGCTTTCGCGGACGCCGTCCTCGCTGAGCTCGACGCCGAGCCCGACAGCGCGGTCTTCTTCCACGACTACCACCTCTATCTCGCACCCCGGATGGTCCGCGAGCGCCGTGCCGAGACACCGCTCGTTCACTTCGTGCACATCCCCTGGCCGCAGCCCGACTACTGGCGCGTCCTGCCGTTGCCGATCCGGCGGGCGATCCACGACGGGCTGCTCGCCTGCGACCTGGTCGGGTTCCACACGACGCGCTGGCGCCGAAACTTCCTTCGCTCGGCGACGGACATGCTCGGCGGCGACTGCGACTTCGACGAGGGAACCGTGGACTACGACGGCCGGCGTGCGCACGTGTTCGCACGGGCGCTGTCGGTCGACTCGGCCGAGTTCGACGAACTCGCCGCGAGCGAGGACGTGCTCGACCGGGAGCGCGGGCTGGCGGAATCGCGGCCCGAGTTTCTCGTCCTCCGCGTCGACCGCACCGATCCGTCGAAGAACGTCGTCCGCGGCTTCCATGCATTCGAGCTCTTCCTCGACGCCCACCCCGAGCTCCACGGGCGCGTCTCGATGCTCGCGCTCCTCGATCCGTCGCGACAGGACATCCCCGAGTACGCGGAGTACGTCGGCGCGATCCAGCGCGCCGCCCGGCGCGTCAACGACCGCTTCCAGCGGGAGGGCTGGACGCCGATCGACCTGAGGATCGAGGACAACTTCCTCGAGACGGTCGCCGCGTACAAGCAGTTCGACGTGCTGCTCGTGAACGCGATCTTCGACGGTCTCAACCTCGTCGCGAAGGAGGCCCCGCTCGTGAACGAGCGGGACGGCGTGCTCGTCCTCTCCGAGAACGCCGGCTCGCACGAGGAGCTCGGCGAGTGGGCGCTGACCGTGAACCCGTTCGACGTCGAAGGCCAGGCGGAGGCAATCCATGCCGCGCTGACGATGCCGCTGAACGAGCGCCGGGCGCGCCTCGAGGCGATCCGCGCGCACGTTCGCGGCACCGACGTGTCCGACTGGCTCGAGGCACAGCTCGCGGACCTCGATCGCCTAACGGTCGCCGCGCGGACGTGACGGGCGAGCTCACGCACGTCGACGAGACCGGTGCGGTCCGGATGGTCGACGTGGGGTCGAAGCCGCTGTCGAAGCGACGCGCGCGTGCCCGCGCCGAGGTGCGAATGCGTCCCGAGACAGCGCGACGGCTCCGCGAGCTGCCGAAGGGCGACGCCCTCGCCGCAGCACAGCTGGCGGGGATCATGGCGGCGAAGCGGACGAGCGACCTGATCCCGCTCTGCCATCCGTTGCCGCTCTCAGTCGTCGAGGTCGACCTCGAGGTGCGGGACGATCGTGTCGAGATCACCACCGCCGCCGAGACGGTGGCGCAGACGGGGGTCGAGATGGAGGCGCTCGTCGCGGCCTCGATAGCGGCGCTGACCGTCTACGACATGGCGAAGGCGGTCGACTCCGAGCTCGTGGTCACCGAAGTACGCCTGCTCGAGAAGACGAAGGAGGAGCTCTGAAGGCGGCCGTGCTCACGATCTCCGACGGCGTGGCCGCCGGCGAGCGCGAGGACCGCAGCGGGGACCTGCTCGCCGGCCTCCTCGAGGCGGACGGCTACGACGTCGGGCGGCGCGTCGTCGCAGACGACCGCGACGCAATCACGGCCGCGCTCGCCGAGCTCGCCGACGGCGCAGCGCTGGTGCTCACCACCGGCGGGACCGGGCTGGGTCCTCGCGACGTGACGCCGGAGGCGACGGCGGAGGCTCTCGATCGGCCGGCGCCGGGCATCGCCGAGGCGATCCGCGCGGACGCGGTGGCCAGGACGCCGCACGGCCTGCTGTCGCGGGGCATGGCGGGCGTTCGCGGGACGACGCTCGTCGTCAACCTGCCCGGCTCGACCGGGGGCTGCCGGGACGGATACGCGGTCATCCGTCCGGCGCTCGAGCACGCCGTCTCGCTGCTCGCGGGCACCGACACCGCACATCGGCAGACGTGAGCGGTCACGC
>Ga0126313_10001590_pt1 | contig 12136 bp, 12 predicted proteins | sample Plot105A_FD_89954 | JGI IMG/M metagenome (GOLD analysis project Ga0126313, IMG submission 89954) | Serpentine soil microbial communities from UC McLaughlin Reserve, CA, USA - Plot105A | ecosystem: Environmental > Terrestrial > Soil > Grasslands | place: USA: UC McLaughlin Reserve, Lake County...
CCGCCGATGGCCATTGAGCCGGTGTCGCCCATGAAGACCTCGGCCGGGAAGGCGTTGTACCAGAGGAATCCGATCGTGCCCCCGATCAGCGCCGCCCCGAGGATTGCCAGGTCGAGGTCGGTCTCGCCGCGCTGACGGATGAACGCGATCACCGGCAGCGCTGTGCAGGTGAGCAAAGCGATGATCCCGGTCCCGGCGGCGAGGCCGTCGAGGCCGTCGGTGAGGTTTACGCCGTTGGCCGCACCCGCGACGATGAAGAAGACGAGCACGTACCAGAGGTACGACAGCTCGACTTGGCCGACGGCGGGTATGTAGACATCGGTGTCGAGCCCCTGCTCGCGCGCGGCCCAGGCGAGGAAGACGGTGATCGCGCCGAGCAGAAGCAGCTTCCAGCGGCCGGCGAGGCCGAGCGAGCGGCGGCGCCTGACCTTCGTGAAGTCGTCGAGGAAGCCGATCGCGCCGCAGGCGAGCGCGACGGCGAAGACGGTCAGCGCCGGCAGCGTGTACTCGCTCAGGATCAGAAACGGGAGCGCTGAGGCGAGGACGATCAGGACGCCGCCCATCGTCGGCGTGCCCTGCTTCGTGCGATGCCATACCGGACCTTCCTCGCGGATGTACTGGCCGAGCTCGTTGCGCCGGAGGAACTCGATGAACTTCGGGCCGACGATGATCGACAGGACCATCGCGAACAGGCCGGCGGCGATGACTTTTTCCATGTTGTCCTAGACCTTGGCGGCCGCGAGCGCTTCGGCCACGCGTTCGAGCCCGACGCTGCGGGACGCTTTCACGAGCACGACGTCGCCGGGGCGGACGACCTCGTCGAGGACGATAAGGGCATCCTCGACCGTGGCTGCATGGCGCTCGTCGGCCGCGCCCGCGCCGAGGTAGCCGCGCGCCAGCTCGCCGATCGCGACGACCACGTCGGCGTTCCGGGCGGCCGCGGCGCCCACCAGCCGGTGGAACGTCGGCGCGTCCGGACCCAGCTCGGCCATGTCTCCGAGGACGGCGACGCGACGGCGGCTGCCCGCGCGCGCGGTCAGATGCTCGAGCGCGGCCTCCATCGAGACCGGATTGGCGTTGTAGGCGTCGTTGATGAGGAGACCTTCGCCGGGAAGCGACGTTTCCTCCCCGCGCCAGCGCGAGAAGGCGATCCGGTCGGCGCCGTCCTTAGCTCGCGCCAGCGGGAGGCCGAGGGCCTCGTAGGCGAGGAGGGCGGCGGCGGCGTTGTCCGCCTGGTGCCGCGACGTGAAGTTGAAGCGCAGCTCGAGACGGCGGCCGCGGAGGTCGAACGCGACATCCGCACACCGGTCGCCGGCCTCGAAGCCGGCGACCGCGATCTCGCCGTCGGGCCCGAAGCGGCGAAGCTCGATGTCCTCGCGAGCGAGGAACGGCTCGAGCTCAGGTGCGGGCGTGGGAGCGATAGCGACGCCGCCCGGGGGCAGCGCGCCGACGATCTCCGCCTTCGCCTGCGCGACCCGCTCGACCGTCCCGAGCAGCTCGAGATGCACCGGCCCGACCCCGGTGACGATGGCGATCTCGGGCTTCGCGGTCGCGCACAGCTCGGCGATCTGGCCCAGCCCGCGCATGCCCATCTCGGCGACGACGATCTCGGTGTCCGGCTCGATGCTCGCAAGCGTCAGGGGCAAGCCGATCTCGTTGTTGTGGCCGCCCTCCGCCGCGACGATCTTGGCGTGCGGCGCGCAGAGCGCGGCGAGGATGTCCTTCGTCGAGGTCTTCCCCGTAGAGCCCGTGATGCCCACCACCTTCGCGCTGCTTCGCGAGCGGACTGCGGCGCCGATGGCAGCGAGCGCGCCGAACTCGTCGTGAGGGATGAGCACCGCAGCCGCTCCGCGCGCGAACGCGTGCTTCGCGAAGTCGGCGCCGCCCGCCACGGCGACGAAGAGGTCGCCCTCTTCGACCCTACGCGAGTCGACCTGCATCCCGGTCGCCTCGTCGGTCCAGCCGGCACGGGTCAGGCGGCCGAGGGGCTCCACCTCCGCGAGCGGAAGCGGGATCACGCCCTCGCTCCCAGCGAGCGAAGGGCCTCCCTCGCGACCTCGCGGTCGTCGAACGGCAGGACGCGCCCGTCGATCTCCTGACCCTGCTCGTGGCCCTTCCCGGCGATCACGACGACGTCGCCCGGCTCGGCCGCCTCGAGCGCCTGCCCGATGGCTTTCGCGCGGTCGGGCTCGGCCTCGAGCCGACCGGGAGCGCCCCCGACCACTTCTTCGATAATTGCCGCCGGGTCCTCGCTGCGGGGGTTGTCGGACGTGACGATCGCGCGGTCGGCCAGGTCGGCGGCGATTCGGCCCATCAGCGGCCGCTTGCCCCGGTCGCGGTCGCCGCCGCAGCCGAAGACGCACAGCACGCGGCCGGTCGCGAGCTCGCGGGCCGTGCGAAGCACGTTCTCGAGCGCGCCCGGCTTGTGCGAGTAGTCGACGACGACCGTGAACGGCTGGCCCTCGTCCACGGTCTCGAACCGGCCCGGCACGCCTGCGACGCGCGCGATCCCTTCGACGATTGCGCCGTCCTCGACATCGAGCAGCAAGGCGACGGCGACGGCCGCGAGCACGTTCTCGACGTTGAAGCGGCCGCGCAGCCGTGTCTCGAGCTCGATCCCGCCCGCGCTGAAGCGACCGTCTTCGAACCCTTCTGGCCTGATCTCGGCATCGTCGGCGAAGCCGAAGCTCAGGACGGGAGCACGGCCGAGCGCCTGCAGCTCGTCGGCGAGCTCGCGGCCGTAGGGGTCGCCGACATTGACGGCGGCGGGCGGCGGCTCAGGCCCCACGAACAACCGCCGCTTGGCCGCGTAGTAGCGCTCCATCGTCCCGTGGAAGTCGAGGTGCTCCTCGCTCAGGTTCGTGAAGGCGAGCGCCGCGAAGCGGATCCCGGCCAGCCGGCCGAGCTCCGAGCCGTGCGAGGTCGCCTCGAGGGCGACGCTCCGGTCGCCGGCGTCGAGCATCGCGCGGAGGGCCCGCTGGAGGTCGATCGCCTCCGGCGTCGTCCGCACGGCGGGCTTGCGCTCGCCTCCGATCCGGCTCTCGACGGTGCCCATCAGCCCGGGTCTTCGGCCGGCGGCGTCGAGGATCGAGTAGAGGAGATAGGTCGTCGTCGTCTTGCCCGTCGTGCCCGTGACGCCGGCCACCTCGAGCTCCCGCGTGGGATGGCCGAAGAACGCGGCCGCCGCCGCAGGCATCGCGGCGCGCGCGTCGTCGACGACGACCTGCGGCACGGCGACGGGAAGCTTGCGTTCGACGGCGAGCGCAGCCGCGCCCCGCTTGACAGCGGCCGCGGCGAAGTCATGCCCGTCGGCCTTCGACCCGCGAACGCAGAAGAAGAGCGCCCCGGGCCGGACGCCGCCCGCCGCGTAGGCGAGGTCTGCGATCTCGACCGAGTCGTCGCCGAGGACCTCCGCGGGCGAGAGCGCCGCACTGAGCTCGCGCAGCTTCATCGACCGGCGAGGTTAGCGAGTGGAGGAGTGCTTCAAGTCGTCGGGCGGGATCTCGAGGTACTGGAGCGCGTAGCGGGCGATCTCCTGGAACGCGGGCGCCGCCACCACGCCGCCCCAGATCGCGCCTTTCGGCTCGTCCACCGACACGAGCACCACGAGGCGCGGCGCGTTCGCCGGGACGACGCCCACGAACGATGCGACGTAGCGCGACTCGGAGTAGCCGCCCTGCTCCGGCTTCGACGCCGTCCCGGTCTTCCCCGCGACGCTGTAGCCCTCGAGCCGCGCGAGCGCGCCGGTACCGCCGGCTTCGTTGACGACGTCCTGCATCATCGCCATGACCTGCGAGGACACGACGGGCGAGATGATCCGGCGCCGGTCGTTCCCGCCCACGCGATGCGAGCCGACGCGCCGCACGAGCTGCGGCCTCATCCACACGCCGCCGTTCGCGATCGCACCGTAGGCCGCAGCCATCTGGATCGGCGTGACGGCGATCCCCTGACCGATCGGCACGTTGCCGATCGTCGAGCCCGACCACTTCTCGACCGGGAGGACGATTCCCCTGGTCTCGCCCGGGAAGTCGACTCCCGTCTTCTGACCGAAGCCGAAGCGCTCGATCCAGCGCGCGAGCCGGTTCTGGCCGAGCATTTCGGCGACGGTGACCGTTCCGACGTTCGACGAGCGCGAGAGGATCTGCGCGACCGTCATCCGCCCGGTCGCGCGCTCGTGCGAGTCGTGGATCTTTCGGTCGGCGACCTCGATCTCGTACGGCAGCAGGAACGAGGTGGACGGTGCGACGACCTTCGTCGAGAGCGCGGCGGCGATGGTCACGACCTTGAACGTCGAGCCCGGTTCGTACGTGTCCGTCACGGCACGGTTTCGCTGCAGGTCACGTGAGACGTAGCCGTAGCGGTTCGCGTCGAAGCCGGGCACCGTCGCCATCGCGAGGATCTCGCCGTTGCGCGGGTCGAGGACGATCGCGGAGCTGGCCTTCGCCCCCCAGTTCATCACCGTCCGCTGGAGGACCGTCTCGGCGTAGGACTGAATCGTGTGGTCGAGCGTGAGCGTGACGTCGTCGCCGTCGCGCGCCGGCCGCGACTCGACGACCTCGATCGAGCGGCCGCTCGGGTCCCGGACGTAGCGCTCGCGCCCGGATCGGCCGGAGAGCGGGCGGTCGAGCTCGAGCTCGATGCCGGCGAGCCCGTTGTTGTCCAATCCCGCGTAGCCGAGCAGCTGGGCCGCGATGCGGCCCTGCGGGTACGTGCGGCGCTCCTCCGACCTGAAGAACATCCCCGTGATGCCGCGCTTCTTGAGCGTCAGCGCCCGCTCAGGATCGGTCTTCCGGGCGAGGTAGACGAACCCGCGCGAGCGATCAGCGAGCTTCGGATAGAGCTCGTCGGCGTCGAGATTCAGGTCCTTTGCGGCGACGAGCGCGGCCGCCTTCGGGTTGGCGATCTGCCGGGGATTGGCAAAGACCGTCGTCGCATCCCGCCCGATCGCGAGCTGCAGGCCGTTGCGGTCGAGGATCGCCCCGCGGCCCGCCGGAAGCGTCACGGTCGTGTCGTGCTGCTCGGTCGCGAGCCGCTCGAGGGTGCCGGCTTGAACCGCCTGAAGCCAGACCGCCCTGCCGAGCATCGCGGCGAAGGCGACGGCGAAGACGGCGAGCAGGAGGCGAATGCGACGGTTCGCCAGCCGCGGGCCGGTCATCGCCCCGCCGGCTCGAGCGTGATGTACGTCGTCTGATCGGGCTCGGCGGGCACGAGGCCGAGCTGCGTCCGCGCGAGGGCCTGGATTCGTCCGGACGCCTCCATTCCCGCGAGGCGCGAGGCGAGCTCGTTGTTGCCCGCACGCAGCTCCTGCTTCTCACGCGCGAGGCCGTCGAGCTCGACGTTGAGGCGAAGCACGGCGACGTTCAGCGCCACGACCCCGGCGAGCAGGGCGGTCACGAACACGATCCAGACGACCCCGCCGGCGACGCCCTTCGAACGCGCGGGGCGTCGCTTGGCGGCAGCGCGCGGTCTTGCCCGCTGAACCTGCTTGCCGCGAAGCGGTCTGGCTGCGGCCGCGCCGACGGCCATATCTACGTCCGGACCGCCACGCGGAGGCGAGCCGAGGCCGCCCGGGGATTCGCCGCGGTCTCGCGGCTGCTCGCTCTGATCGGACGGCGGTTGAGCGCGCGGAGCTCCGGCTCGTGACCGCACACGCAGACGGGGAAGTCAGGCGGGCAGACGCAGCCGCGCTCGTGCTCGCGCATGAACTGCTTGACGAGCCGGTCCTCGAGTGAGTGGAAGCTGATCACCGCGAGCCGCCCGCCCGGACGGAGCATCTCGAACGCGGCCGGGAGCGAGTGCTCGAGCTCGCCGAGCTCGTCGTTGACGGCGATCCGGAGCGCCTGGAATACGCGCTTGGCGGGGTGCCCGTCACCGAAGCGCGCGGGTGCCGGGATCGCGGCGCGAATGATCTCTACGAGCTCGCCGGTGCGCTCGATCGGCCGCCGGCGGCGCTCGCGTCCGATCGCCTTCGCGATCTGGCGCGCGTACCGCTCCTCGCCGTAGCGCTTGAAGATCTGCGTCAGGTCGCGCTCGCTCCACTCGTTCACGATCTCGCGCGCAGAGACGTCGTCGCGTGGGTTCATCCGCATGTCGAGCGGCGCGTCGACCGCGTAGGAAAAGCCGCGCTCGGGCCGGTCTAGCTGCATCGAGGAAACGCCGAGGTCGAGCAGGATCGCGTCGGCGCGGACGCCGTTCTCCGCGAGCTGGCCGAGGACGTCGGCGGCCTCGCCCCGATGCAGGCGAGCCGGGACGCCAGCCGCGCGCTTGAAGCGGTCGAAATAGGGCTGAACCATGGGATCGCGGTCGATCGCGATGAACTTGCCGTTCCCGCGCAGGTCGGCGGCGAGGATGGCCGCGTGCCCACCCGCGCCGAAGGTCGCGTCCACGACGGTCTCGCCCGGCTGCACGGCGAGCAGCTCGCGCACTTCGCCCGCGAGGACGGGGACGTGGTCAGTCGAGTTGGGTTGCAAGACGTTCGGCAACATGCTCTGCGCTCCCTTCGACCTCTTTCAGCTGCTTGCGCCAGGTGTCGCGGTCCCAGATCTCCGCGCGATCCCCGACTCCGGCAACGACGACCTCGCGCCCGAGGCCTGCGTGCTGGAGCAGGGCGCTCGGGAGGGTCACGCGGCCCTGCTTGTCCGGCTTGTCCTCGCAGGCGCCGGCGTAGTAGTAGCGATGCATCTGCCGGGCCTCCTTGCTGAAGGGGTTGAGCGGGTCGAGCCAGGAGCCGACCAGCCGCTCCCACTGCTCGCGCGGGTAGGCGGAGAGACATCCCTCCAGGCCGCGGGTAACCACCACTCCTCCGGCGAAGGCCTCGCGGTACTTGGCCGGCAGCGTGAGGCGGTTCTTGTCATCGATCGTGTGCTCGTACTCGCCGAGAAGCATCGGGATCCTGTGCTGAGCGCCTTTCCACTTTCCCCCACTTTAAACCACGATCCCCCACTGCGCAACTCGATCGCGGCGTCATCACGCGGCGCTGAGGCGCTGGACCCGATCGAGGCTCTGCTGCAGGCGTTAGTCGACGTCGCTGCGCGTGCGGGCGTCGTGGCCGGCAGTGAGGATCTCCTCAGGCCGCAGCCACTCGTTCGACAGTTCGCGTCCGCCCGCTCGCTCGAAGGCGTCGCGGAGCTGCTTCGCCCACAGCTGCTCGATCAGGATGAGGGCGGCCGACATGTTGTTCGGCAGCGACTGGGTGACGCGGAACGTGTCGTTCTCGTTGAACAGATGCCCGTCGACCAGCTCCGCGGCGCCGGCCATCGACCCGCGCTCCACGCCCGCCGGGCCCGCGGCCCCGTACCCGGCGAGCGCGCCGACGTACGACCCGAACTCGGTCGCCTCCTCCCAATCCAGGTCGCTCGACGTCATCACTGTCACCCGCCCCTCGTCGTCCTTGCGGACGAGGAGCAGATCGATGACCCGGATGATCTGCTCCCGCTTCAGGCGATCGAGCTCGGGCAGGATCTCGCCCTTGAAGCGATTGCCGTCGAACGCCAGACAGAGCATCTGGATCGGCCCGATGTCTTCCACGACGTCAATTCTCGCACGACTGTGGTGACGATCGACGACGTCCGGGCGATCGCCGCCGACCTGCCCAGGTCGTACGAGGTCGTGGTGCGTGGGCGCGTGAAGTTCCGGGTCGGCCGGATCGTCTACCTCGCGTTCTCGCGTGACGAGACGTTGCTCGGATTCGCCTTCCCGAGAGAGGAGCGCGAGGCGTTCCTGCGGGCCTTCCCGGACAAGTTCCAGCGGCCGAAGCCTGCCGACCTCCGTTACAACTGGCTCGTCGTGCGCCTGGCCGAGATCGACCGGAAGGAGCTGCGCGAGCTCGTCTTCGACGCCTGGCGCATGGCCGTCCCGAAGCGGCTGGCTGCCGCGTCCGACGAGGAGCTCGAGCAGGGTCTCGTCCGCGACGACTGAGCCTTGGACGACGTGCTCAGCACGCGGGCGCTGAACCGCGCCACGCTCGAGCGCCAGCTCCTCCTCCGGCGCTCTGAGCTGGCGGTGCTCGAGGCCGTCGAGCATCTCGTCGGCCTCCAGGCTCAGATCCCGCTCAACCCGTACACCGCGCTGTGGTCGCGGCTCGCCGATTTCCGACCCCACGAGCTCGGCCGCCTTCTCCAGGATCGGCGCGTAGTGCGGATCGTGGTCATGCGATCGACGATCCACCTCGTCAGCGCCGACGACTGCCTCATCCTGCGGCCGCTGATGCAGCCCGTGCTCGACGCGGAGCTCTCCCGCTACCGCGACCTGACCGGCGTGGACGTCGACGCGGTCCTGGCATTCGCACGGAGGCTCGTCGACGAGCGGCCGCGCTCCGCCGGTGAGCTGCGGGCTGCACTAACAGAGCGGTTCCCGAAGCACGATCCCGGCGACCTCGCGTACGCCTGCCGGAACCTGCTTGCGTTCGTGCAGGTGCCGCCGCGCGGCGTCTGGGGCCGGACCTCACAGGTCACCTCGACGACGGCCGAGTCGTGGCTCGGTCGTCAGCTGGCGGAAAACCCGTCGCTCGACGAGGTCGTCCTCCGCTACTTCGGCGCGTTCGGACCGGCCTCCGTCGCGGACATCACGACCTGGTCCCGCCTCACGGGCCTCCGCGAGGTCGTCGAGCGGTTACGGCCTCGCCTCCGGACGTTTCGCAACGAACGCGGGCGTGAGCTGTTCGATCTCCCCGACGCGCCCCGGCCCGACCCGGAGACGCCCGCGCCGCCGCGCTTCCTGCCCGAGTACGACAACGCCCTGCTCTCCCACGCCGACCGCAGCCGGTTCGTCTCGGACGAGCAGCGGCGCGCGTTATCGCGCGTCGAGGGACGGATCCACGGAACCGTGCTCAGCGACGGCTTCGTCTTCGGCGTGTGGCAGCAGCGCGAGGGCACGCTGGTGGTCAGCCATGCAAGTCGCGCCGCGAAGCGCGTGCTCGACACGGTCGCCGCCGAAGGTCGCAGGCTGCTGCGCGTATTCGCCGCCGGCGCCGGCGCGCCCGACGTCAGGCTCGAACGAATCGATTAGTTGGCGCTGAGCTCGTAGTAGATGCGCCGCAAGGGCTCCTCGCGCTCGCGAACGAGACCGACGAGGCCGGGGTCGAACTGCGTGCCGGCGTTCGCCGTGATCTCGGCGATCGCCTGCTCCCAGCTCCTCGCGGCACGGTAAGGCCGGTTGCTGGTGATGGCGTCGAGCGTGTCGGCGATCGCGAAGATGCGCGCGCTGAGCGGGATCGCGTCGCCGGCGAGATGGTCGGGGTAGCCGCTGCCGTCCCACCGCTCGTGGTGCGACCGGACGACCTGCGCGCCGGGCCCGTGCAGGAGGGCGGCTTCCTCGATCATCTGCTCGCCGAGCACCGGATGCGTCTGGAGCAGGTTCCGTTCACTGTCACTGAGGGCACCGGGCTTGGTCAGCACCGCGTCCGGGATCCCGATCTTGCCGACGTCGTGGAGGATGAACCCGTACTCGAGCCCGGTTTCCTTGAGCAGATCCGGATCGGCCGCAGACGTGAGCTCGGTCGCGTAGCGGCGGACGCGCTCGCAGTGCGCGGCGGTGTGTCCGTCCTTGGCCTCGAGCGCACGGGCGAGCGCGACGGCGGTCTCGCGGTACGCCTGCTGCAACAGCGTCCGCTGGCCGCGCTCGAGCTCGAGGAGGCGGCGGAAGTCGTGCGCGTACAGCAGCAGCTGCCGTTCGCCGGAGCGCTCGGGCTGCGTCGAAGGCGGTCGGCTGTAGGTGCGCACTGCCAGGCCTTCGATCGCGGCGAGCAGCGCCAGCGGGCTGAAGGGTTTGCTCAGAAACGCATCCGCGCCGGCCGCTTCACCGGCGGCGGCGCTGACTGGGTCTCCGGTCAACAGGACGACCGGGATCTCCCGCGTGAACGGATCCGCTTTCAGGTTGCGGCAGAAGGTGATCCCGTCGATGCCCGGCATCGCGACGTCGAGGACGATCACGTCCGGTCGCCGGATCGCCATCGCCTTCGCCGCGGCAGCGGCTCCGTCCGCCTCCTCGACCTCGATATGCGCGACCTCGAAGCTGGCCCGCAGCAGCGCGCGCAGCCCGGGATCGTCGTCGACGACCAGCACCCGCGTCGGGCGGAACCCCGGTACCGCGACGCCGGCCGGCTGCCCCTCGGGGGGAAGCGGTCGCGGCGCTTCGTCGTATGCGCGAGGGCGGCTGACGCGGCCGACGGCGAGGATCAGCAACCAGGCGAGCGCAGCCCAGATGAGAATCGCGAGGATTGTCCAGAGCGCCCAGCCGGGCATCGGCCCAAAGTCCCCCTTGGAGGCACGGTCGTTGCTTCTTCGACTTGCCTATCGGCAGTGGGCCGCTATCCCTCAAATTAGCGACTGGACCCGACGGAGCGGGTTCCGTGCGCGCCGCGGCGGGTCATCGCCTCTGCACCCTGTGCCGCTGCGAACGCGAGCGCCTCGTCGAGCTCGTCCCCGCGTGCGAACGCGTAGGTGAGGCCGGCGGCGAACGAGTCCCCCGCGCCGTACGTGTCGGCGAGCGGTCCGGGAATCGGAACTGCCTCGAACCGGCCCGAGCCCGCTTCGCCGTCGTAGCTACCGCCCTCGTCGCCCTCGGTCGCGACGACGAGCTTGGGAACGGGCTCGAGGTCCCCGCGCTCGTAGCGCTCGTTCTCGTCGTGCGCGCTGCGGACGAGGACGTCGAGCTCGATCCCGGCCTGCCGCAGCGTCGGCAGCTCACGGGCGGTCGCGACGAGGACGCGCGCCTGTCTGGCGCGGCGCACCGCCTCGACGTCCCCGCCGGTGAAGTACACGCCGTCGTACGCCGCCAGCTCCTGCCATGGGAGGGCATCGTTCCCGCGCGGGACGAGCTTGTGGCTGAGCAGGGTGATCGTCCGCTCACCGTCGTCGTCGACGTAGGTGAAGCCGCGGCGCTGCGGCTCGTCTCGGATTGCAGCCTCGACGCGCACGCCGAGCGCACGGAGCTCGGCGACGGCGCGCCGGCCGAGCTCGTCGTCGCCGACGGCGGTGACGAAGAGCGCGTCTCCAGCGAGCCGGGCCAGGCGGACGGATGCCACGCCGCCACCGCCGGCGGGCTCGCTCCAGACCTCGGTCGCGCTCACGATCGCGCCGGGCTCGGGTACCCGCTTGACGCGCAGGAACTCGACATAATCGACGTGACCGACGACGGCGACCTTCACGGACGGCAGTCTCACACCACGCTCGTCCGCCGCGTTTAGGACAGAAGATGACGTCAGTGCCCCTGCCGCCGTTCGAACGTTTCTACGAGGAGAACCGCGATGCGATCTACGGCCATCTGCGCCGAGTGGTCGGCGCGAACGCCGCCGACGATGCGTTCCAGGAGACGTTCCTCCGCGCGCTGCGCGGCTACCCGAAGCTCCGTCACGGCGAGCACCTCCGTGCCTGGGTCTTCACTATCGCCGCGCGCGTGGTCGCCGACCTCGGCCGCCGGAGCAAGCCGACGATCGAGCTCGTGGAGGAGCTCGGCACGTCGGACTCGCGGCCTGCCTACGCGCAGCTCGAGCACCTCGCCGACGAGCTCCCGCAGAAGGAGCGTGCCGCGGTGATCCTGCGCTACGGCTACGACCTGTCCTACGCCGACATCGCGGCCGCGCTGGATTCGAGCGAGGAGGCAGCCCGCCAGGCCGCGTCGTCCGGCGTCCGCCGCTTGAGGAGGAGGTTCCCATGACCGTTCCCACGCAACTCGACGAGCGCTTCCGGGACGCCGCTGCCCAGGAGGGCCTGCTCGACGTCGGTTTCGACGTTGTCGACTCGCCCGTCGGCGAGCTGCTCCTCGCGGCCACGCCTCGCGGCGTCTGCAGGATCTCCTACGACGCCGATCCGGAGGCGCAGGCCGAGCGGCTCGCCCGCACCTACGGCGTCCGGGTGCTCCGTGCACCGCGCGCTGTCGACGACGTCAAGCGCGAGCTCGCCGAGTACTTCGAAGGCAAGCGCGTCGAGTTCGACCTCCCCCTCGACCTCGCCGGCGCGGCGGAGTTCACCCGTGACGTCCTCGGACAGCTCGCCCGCGTGCCGTTCGGCGAGGTCACGACCTACGGTCACCTCGCCGCGCGCGTCGGCCGACCGCGCGCGGCGCGTGCCGTCGGAACCGTGATGAACCGGAACCCCATTCCGATCGTCCTGCCCTGCCACCGCGTCGTCGGCTCGAG
>Ga0126313_10001591_pt1 | contig 12128 bp, 10 predicted proteins | sample Plot105A_FD_89954 | JGI IMG/M metagenome (GOLD analysis project Ga0126313, IMG submission 89954) | Serpentine soil microbial communities from UC McLaughlin Reserve, CA, USA - Plot105A | ecosystem: Environmental > Terrestrial > Soil > Grasslands | place: USA: UC McLaughlin Reserve, Lake County...
AGCGACGCGATCCGCGACGCGCGCGGCATCAAGGTCGACAAGCGCAAAGTGCACCTCGAGGAGCCGATCCGGCACATCGGGACGCACATGGTCGTCGTCGAGATCGAGGACGGCGTCCACGCGACCATCAAGACGATGGTCGTCGAGCAGAAGTAGCAACCGCAGTTTCGGCCGGCATCCGCCGGCCACCACAGCCTCACCTCGTGAACGCGCCGCGGACCTCCGCGGCGCGTCGTCGTTTCGCCCCCCTGTTGCATCGGGAAAATCGCGCAATGTGCGGATTCAGATCGGCGACTGCCGGAACGCTGATCGGGCGATTCGACTCCGCGACCTAGACTCGTGCCCCTCGTGTCCGCCGTCGAGCAACAGCCGCAGGCCGTCCTCCCGCCGCACAACCTTGAGGCCGAGCAGTCGGTCCTGGGGGCGATCCTGCTCGCGGACACGACGCTCTACGGGCTCGTCATCAACGAGGGGCTCAAGCCGGAGCAGTTCTACCGCGAGCAGCACGCAGCGATCTACCGGGCGATGCTCGAGCTGTACGAGGAGAGCCGTGAGATCGACGTGCTCACCGTCACCGAGCAGCTCCGCCAATCGGGCCAGCTCGACCAGGTCGGCGGCCCGGCGATGGTCGACGCGCTCGCCGGTGCGGCACCGGCCGCCGGCAACGTGCGCGAGTACGCGCGCATCGTGCAGAGCAACGCGCTGCTGCGACGCCTGCTGACGACCACGCAGCAGATTCAGGCGAACGTCTGGAACCACGAGGCGCCGGCGCGCGAGCTCGTCGAGTGGGCGGAGCGCGACATCCTCGAGGTCGGCCACGACGACCGCCAGAAGGACTTCCGCGCCGTCGGGGAGGTGCTGCACGACGAGATGGACAAGCTCCACCGCCTGTCGCTGGAGTCCACCGCCCTCACCGGCACCCCGTCCGGCTTCAAGGACCTCGACGAGATCACCGGCGGCTTCCAGCCCGGCAACCTGATCATCCTCGCCGCGCGTCCGTCGATGGGCAAGTCGGCGCTCGTCACGAACATCGCCGAGAACGCGGCGCTGGAGCACGGCAAGCCGGTCGCACTCTTCTCGCTGGAGATGTCGGAGGCGGAGCTCGCCCAGCGCTTCGTCGCCTCGCAGGCGCGCATCCGCGGCGAGGAGCTGCGCAAAGGGCGGGTGGCGGAGAACCGCTGGCCGAGAATCCTCGGTGCGTGCCAGCGCCTGTCGGACGCGCCGCTCTACGTGGACGACTCGTCCGACCTCGGGATCCTCGAGCTGCGCGCGAAGGCGCGACGGCTGCACCAGCAGAGCGAGAACGGGCTCGGGCTGATCATCCTCGACTACCTCCAGCTGATGCGCGCGGACAGCCGCATCGAGAACCGCGTCGAGGCGGTCGGTCAGATGAGCCGCGGACTGAAGATCCTCGCCCGCGAGCTCGAGGTGCCGGTGATCGCGCTCTCCCAGCTCAGCCGCGCCGTCGAGTCGCGCACCGACAAGAGACCGATCCTCTCCGACCTGCGCGAGTCCGGCAACATCGAGCAGGACGCCGACCTCGTGATGTTCATCTACCGCGACGAGTACTACGACAGAGAGTCCGAGCGCGAGGGCGAGGCCGACATCATCATCTCCAAGCACCGCAACGGGGCGCTGGGGGATGTGGTGCTGACGTTCCAGAAGGAGTACCCCAAGTTCATGAACTTCGCTGGGGATCGGTTCGGGGCGTAAGCGCCTTCGTCGGCGTTTCAGGCGTTGCCGGTACGCCTGGCCACGGCCGTGCTCCCTTGCGAGACCCTCACGTGTGACGCCGCCTGGGCGCTCCATGTGAGTGGGATCCGCAGGGGGGTCTCGCAAGGGACACGCCGTGGCCGGCTACCCGACACGCCCGGGTCGCCCGTAGCCCGCCTCGCCCTCACTGGCGGCTGGGCGCCAGCGCCGCTGGAGCTTTGAGCCAAAGCCCACGCCGATGCCGCCTGCGCGGGGCTGTGTGGGGGAGCCTCGCGGCCGGCGGCGAAGCGCCTGGGCCCGGGCGGTGCTGGGCAGCCGGGGCGCGCAATGTCCTCCGCGAGACCCCCCTGCGGCGTCCACTGACACGGAGCAGCGCCGGCCCCAGTTCACGTGAGGGTCTCGCGGGGGACATTGCGCGGCCCGGCGTACCAGGCGGCCACGAGCACCGGCGAGCAGGCAGCGACAAGCGAAGGCTCCCTACACTGTCTCCCGCCATGCCAGGCATCGTGATCGTGGGCGCCCAGTGGGGCGATGAGGGTAAGGGCAAGATCACCGACCTGCTCGCTGAGCGGTCGGATGCTGTCGTGCGCTTTCAGGGCGGCAACAACGCCGGCCACACGATCGTCCGTAACGGCGAGACGTGGAAGCTGCACCTGATGCCCTCGGGGATCCTCTACCCCGGCAAGCTGTGCGTGATCGGCAACGGCGTCGTGATCGACCCGAAGGTGCTGACGGACGAGCTGGACGAGTTGCGTGGCCGCGGCGTCGACACGAGCGGGCTGCGGATCTCCGCCAACGCGCACATGATCATGCCCTACCACCTGATGCTCGACGACGCGGGCGAGGCGAGGCTGGGCAAGCTGAAGATCGGCACGACGCGCCGCGGGATCGGCCCCTGCTACGCCGACAAGGCGTCGCGCATCGGGATCCGCGTGCAGGACCTGCTCGACGAGAAGATCCTCAAGCAGAAGATCGTCGCGGCGCTGGAGCCGAAGCGGCTGTCGCTGCGCCCGTTCGCGCGCGACCCGCGGCTCGACCTGCAGGCGATCACGGAGGAGTACCTCGCGTACGGCCACCGTCTGTCGGAACACATCCAGGACACGACGCGCCTGGTGTGGGACAAGCTCGACGACGACGCGACCGTGATCTTCGAGGGCGCGCAGGGCGCGCTGCTCGACATCGACCACGGCACCTATCCGTTCGTGACCTCCTCGAACCCGATCGCCGCGTCGGCCTGCATCGGCAGCGGCGTCGGTCCGAAGGACATCGACGAGGTGTGGGGGATCACGAAGGCGTACGGGACGCGCGTCGGCTCCGGTCCGTTCCCGACCGAGCTGGACGACGAGCTCGGCGAGCAGCTGCGCCAGAGAGGCGGCGAGTTCGGCACGACGACCGGGCGCGCACGGCGCGTCGGCTGGCTCGACCTCGTGGCACTGCGCTACGCGGCGCGCATCAACTCGCTGACCGCGCTCGTCGTGACGAAGCTCGACGTGCTGACCGGGCTCGACACGATCAAGGTCTGCACTCGCTACCGCGGCGAGGACGGCGCCGAGTTCGACCACTTCCCCTACCACCAGAGCGTGCTGCATCACGCGAAGGGCGAGTACATCGAGCTGCCGGGCTGGAGCGAGGACATCGGCGAGGTGCGCAGCGAGGACGACCTGCCGGAGAACGCACGCCGCTACCTCGCATTCATCGAGGAGTTCCTCGACGTGCCGGTCGTGATGATCGGCGTCGGCCCGGGCCGCGAGCAGACGGTCTGGACGGCAGCCGGTCACGAGACCGTGCCCGGCAAAGACGTCGCAGCGGCGTAGCGCGTAGCCGCGCGCTCAGCGCCAGCGCTCGATCAGATCCTCGTCGGGCACCTCGCGCACGACACGCGCAGGGACGCCCATCACAACCGCGCGCGCCGGTACGTCGCGCGTGACGACCGCGCCGGCGGCGACGAACGCCTCCTCGCCAATCTCGACGCCGGGCGTGAGAACTGCGCCGCCGCCGATGCGGCAGGCGCGGCGGAGCACAGCGCCCCGCAACGGCGAGCCGGGGGCGAGACGCCCCATCGCATCGTCGTTCGTCGTCATCGCACACGGACCAACGAACACGTCGTCCTCCACAACCGAGAACGCGGTCAGATAGACGCTCGTCTGCACCTTCACGCGCGCGCCGACGGTCACGTCGTTGTCGACAACCGAGCCCCGCCCGATCACGCTCCGCTCGCCGACAACCGAGCGCTCGCGCACGAACGCCTGGTCCCCGACGATCGCGCCGGCACCGATCGACGCGCCAGCGAAGACGATCGCCCCACAGCAGATCGTCACCCCGGCGGCGATCACCAGCGGAGCCACCGACCCCGCGGCAGCAGAGCCCGGCGCAAGCCGAGGAGGCTTCCCAAGCACCACACCATCCTCGACCACAACGCCATCGCCGATCTCCACACCATCGTGAACCACGACGTGCGCACCGAAGACAACGCCGGCACCAACGCGCGCGGCGGGAGAAAGCACGAGGCCGGGAGCGTCGGACACGCGCGAAAGCCTACGCGGCCCGCATGCGGAGCCGACGATGGAGCTGACCAGCTACGCCGGCAGCAGGCGCCGGGGCACTGAGCGTGGCGGTCAGCCGGTGCGCGCGATGTCCTCCTCGGGAGACTCCCGCGGATCCCACAACCGAACGCGCCCACACCAACAACCCAAGACCGGTCTCCCGAGGGGGAGCATCGCGCGCACCGGCGTACCAGCAACGCCGAAAGCGCGCCCGATAAGCTCCGCGACGTGCTGCGCGCAGCCACGCTTGGGCTCGGGATGATGGGCCGCCACCACGCCCGCATCCTCCAGTCGCTGCCCGGCGTCACCTTCGCCGGGGCGATCGACCCGCTGGGCGACCGCAACGACGCCGTCCGCGACCCCTCGCTCGTCTTCGAAACGCTGGACGAGCTGCTCGCCCGGGGACCGCTCGACATCGCGATCGTCGCGCTGCCAACCGAGGAGCACCTGCCGGTCGCGCTGCAGCTCGCCGAGGCGGGTGTGCACATGCTGATCGAGAAGCCGCTTGCGGCCTCCGTCGAGGAGGGCGAGCAGATCGTCGCGGCGTGCGAGCGCGCAGGGGTGCGCGCCGCGGTCGGACACGTGGAGCGCTTCAACCCGGCGCTGATCGCGCTGCGCGAGCGGGTGCTGGCGGGGCAGCTCGGCGACGTCTTCCTGGTGGCGACGGAGCGGATCGGGCCGTTCCCCGAACGCGTGCGCGACGTCGGCGTCGTGAAGGATCTCGCGACGCACGACCTCGACATCGTCACGTGGGTCGCCGACGCGCCGATCGAGACGGTCGCCGCGCAGACCGCGCACCGCACCGGGCGGCCGCACGAGGACCTCGTGCTGGTGACCGGCCGGCTCGCGTCCGACGTGCCGTTCAACTCGATTGTCGACTGGCTCACGCCGACGAAGACGCGCCGCACGCGTGTGCTCGGCGACCGCGGCATGCTCGTGGCGGAGACGGTCACGGCCGACCTGACGTTCTACGAGAACGGGCAGGTCACGTCGTCGTGGCCGAGCTCGCAGGCGCTGCGCGGCGTCTCCGAGGGGGACGCGACGCGCTACGCGCTCGCGCGCGCCGAGCCGCTGCGGACCGAGCTGGAGGCGTTCCGCGACCTCGTTGCAGGCGATGACGACGCGCCCGTAGTGACGCTCGCGCAGGGACTCGCGGCGCTGCGCTCCGCCGAGGCGGTGCTGGCGAGCGCCGAGCGCGGCGAGACCGTGCGGCTCGCGCCCGGCGCGGTGGGCGGCGGGGCCCCGGGCGGCGCCGCGTGAGAGTCGTCGTCGTCGCACTCGGGAAGATCGGCCTGCCGCTCGCGGCGCACATCGCGCGGGCGGGGCACACGGTCGTCGGCTGCGACGTCAGCGCCGAGGTGTGCGAGCAGGTGAACGCGGCGCGGGCGCCGTTCCCCGGCGAGGCCGGCCTGGACGAAGCGCTGGCGAAGGTCGTCGGCGACGGCCGGCTGCGCGCGCAGACCGACACCGCGGCCGCAGTCGAAGAGGGCGCCGATCTCGTGATCGCCGTGCCGCCGCTCGTGGTGGACACCGACGCGCAACCGGACTGGCGGATCCTCGACAGCGTGGTGGCGGACGTGGGACGCGGGCTGCGCGCCGCGGCGGCAGCCGGCCACACGGGAACCGTCGTGTGCGTCGAGACGACGCTGCCGGTCGGCACCACGCGGACGCGCGTCGCACCGGCGCTCGCGGCCGAGAGCGGACTGGAGCCCGAGCGCGACTTCTACGCCGCGTTCAGCCCCGAGCGCGTCTACAGCGGGCGGATCTTCGAGGACCTGCGGAGATACCCGAAGCTCGTGGGCGGCTGCTCGCAGATCGGCGAGGAGCGGGCGGTCGAGCTGTACCGCGCGTTCATCGAGCGCCGGCCGGCGGGTGAGGACGGACCGCCGACCGAGGTGTGGCCGATGGACTCGGCGGAGGCGGCCGAGCTGGCGAAGCTCGCCGAGACGACCTACCGCGACCTCAACATCGCCTTCGCGAACGAGCTGGCGCGCCACGCGGATCGCGTCGACATCGACGTCCACCGCGTGATCGACGCCGCCAACAGCCAGCCGTTCAGCCACATCCACCGCCCGGGCGTCGCCGTCGGCGGCCATTGCATCCCCGTCTACCCGCACTTCTTCCTGCACGGCGCACCGGAGGCACGACTGCCAGCGGTCGCTCGCGAGGTCAACAGCGCGATGCCGGCATACGCGGTCGAGCTGCTGGCAGAAGCGCTCGGAGACCTGAGCGAAGCACGCGTGCTGATCCTCGGCGTCGCGTACCGCGGCGACGTCAAGGAGACGGCCTTCTCAGGCGCCTTCCCACTGCGCGACGCGCTTATGGCGCGCGGGGCAACGGCCGTCGCAACGGACCCGCTGTACAGCGATCGAGAGCTGTCGGATCTGGGGTTCGACGTGTGGGACGACGGCGCGATCGACGGCGCCATTCTGCAGGCCGACCACGCCGAGTACCGCACGCTGACGCCAGCGGATCTGCCGGGCGCGCGCGCCGTGGTAGACGGCCGCGACGTGCTGGACCCCGCGGTGTTCGCCGAGGCCGGCGTAGCGCTGCGGCGCATCGGGCGGCCCTAGCAACGCCGATCGGGCGGGTGGCGCGGGTGAGGACGATTCCGCGAGCCTGCTCGCGGAACGCCTCACACGGCGGCAGGACCCGCCCGCAGCAGCGCCGAAACTCAGGCGGGCACGCCCGGAGCAAGCGATGCGACCGCGGCAGCGACGCGCTCGCCGGCCCGGCCATCGCCGTAGAGCTGGGGACGCAATGACGGCGGCGTGCGCTCCAACGCGGCCAACCCGGCGTCCGTGTCGAGATCCACGAGCACGTTCCAACCGGCATCGACCGTCTCGACCCACTCAGTGCTCGGGCGCAGCGTCACGCACGGCACGCCCGCGAGGTACGCCTCCCTCTGCACGCCGCCGGAGTCGGTCACCACTGCGCGGGCGTTGCAGAGCAGCGCGGTGAAGTCGAGATAGCCGAGCGGCGGCGCGAGGCGGATGTGGTCCGCTCCGGTGATCGCATCGAGCAGGCCGGCAGCCTCCAGCCGCGTCCGCGTGCGCGGATGCAGCGGCAGGATCGTCGGGAGCGGCAGCGCGAGCAACAGCTCCGCGAGCAGGCGCAGGCGCGCCGGGTCGTCGACGTTGCCGGCACGGTGCGCGGTCGCGAGCAGGTAGGCGCCGGGCTCCACGCCGTATGGCTCCAGCACGGTCGTGCGTGCGCGTGCGGCCGGCTGGAGGAGCTGCGCGACATCGACCATCACGTCGCCGACCAGCTCGACCGCCCCGGCGACCGACTCGCGCCGCAGGTTGTCGACAGCCGTCTGCGAGGGGCACAGCAGCAGCGCGCCGAGATGGTCGGTCAGGACGCGGTTGACCTCCTCCGGCATCGCGCGGTCGAACGAGCGCATGCCCGCCTCGACGTGCGCGACGGGGATCCCCGCCTGCACGGCCGCCAGTGCGCCGGCAAGCGTCGAGTTCGTGTCGCCGTAGACGAGCACCGCGTCGGGGCGCACGTCGGCGAGCAGCGGCTCCAACGCGGCGAGCATGCGCGCGGTCTGGGCGGTGTTCGTGCCGCCGCCGATGCCGAGCAGGTGCTCCGGCGGCGGCAGCTCCAGCTCGTCGAAGAAGACCTGCGACAGCTCGGCGTCGTAGTGCTGCCCGGTGTGGACCGTGACCTCCTCGCCCCGCGCGCGCAGACGCGAGGAGACGGCCGATGCCTTGATGAACTGCGGGCGGTTCCCGATGACGGTGAGGACGCGCATGCGGGGAGTCAGCCCAGCTCGGCGAGAATGCGCGCGTGCGCGCGTGCGGCGAGGTCGCGGGAGACCGGCCCGCCAGCGAAGTCGCTCGCGTCGGCGCCCGCTCCGACCGGCCGCCCGTCGACGCTTGCGACCGGCTGCAGCTCGCGCGTGGTCGAGGCGAGGAACGCCTCGTCGGCGGCAAGCAGCTCCTCGAGCGTGCACGAGCGCTCCTCCGCGTCCCCAAGGTCGATCGCGAGCGCCCGCGTGATCGAGGCGAGGATGTGGTCGGACAGCGGCGGCGTGCGGAGGACGCCGTCGGCGACCCAGAAGATCGATGACGTGGGCGCCTCGAGCACGCGTCCGTGTGGGGTCACCAGCAGCGCCTCGTCGGCGCCCTGCTCTCTCGCGAGGCGCGTCGCGAGCATGTTGGCCCCGTAGGAGAGCGACTTGATCCCGTCCAGCAGGCGCACCGGCGCGTAGGTGACCGTCGCGAGGCGGATCGCGGGCGCGTGCTCGGGCAGCGACTCGGTCAGCAGCAGGCGGCACCCGCCGCGCGTGAGGACGATCCGCAGGCAGCCGGGGTCGGGCTCGCCGGCGGCCGCGTCGAGGAGCCGGGCGGCATCGGCGCGCACAGCGTCGAGGTCGATCGGCAGCCGCAGGTTCGCGGCCGACCCCGCGAGCCGGGTCAGGTGCTCCTCCAGCGCGAACGGACGGCCGCCGTAGAGGCGCAGCACCTCGAACACGCCGTCGCCGCGCAGCAGCCCCTCGTCGGTCGCGGGGACGACGGCGTCGGCCGCGGGCATCACGGCGCCGTCGAGGCAGGCGAGGTGGGCGGTCGCCATCGGGCGCGAATGCTATTGGGCTCGCCGTCGGTGTCCTGATTCATGCTCGCAGGAGGAGGTCCATCCAGGACGCTTCTCGGGGAATCGCTTGCACCGCGGAGCGAATCCCGCAAGACTGGCTGTGCAGCCAGTCCACGCCGCCACGCACCCGATCGCCGTCCCAAGGAGAACCCATGGCCAAGCAGCCGCGCTCGCTCACCGGCAAGGTCGTCGCGATCACCGGCGGTGCCCGTGGCATCGGCCGCGCGACAGCAGCGGCGTTGGTCCGCAAGGGCGCGAAGGTCGCGATCGGCGACCTCGACGTGGACCTCGCCGAGCGCACGGCGGCGGAGCTGGGCGGCGACACAGTTGCACTGCCGCTCGACGTGACGGACCGCGAGTCGTTCGAGCACTTCCTCGATGAGACCGAGCGTCGCCTCGGCCCGCTCGACGTGCTTGTCAACAACGCCGGGATCATGCAGCTCGGCCACTTCGTGGACGAGAGCGATGCTGTCTCCGCGCGGCAGATCGACATCAACGTGCACGGTGTGGTCTACGGCTCGAAGCTCGCACTCCAGCGCTTCCTGCCGCGGCGCACCGGCCACCTCATCAACATCGCCTCGACCGCCGGCAAGGCCGGCGTGCCGGGCGGCGCGACCTATTCGGCGACCAAGCACGCGGTCGTCGGGCTGACGGAGGCGATCCGCGGGGAGATCCGCGACAGCGGGGTCGAGACGAGCGTCGTGATGCCAGTGCCGGTGAACACCGAGCTGGCGGCCGGGCTCGTGAGAGGCCGTGGACTGACGGCGACCGTCGAGCCGGAGCAGGTCGCCGACGCGATCGTCGAGGCGCTCGAGCACCCGCGCCACGACGTGTTCGTGCCGAAGGCGATCTCCGTCGGCGTGCGCTTCAGCGCGCTGCTGCCGCGCCGGCTCGCCGAGGCGATCGGCCGCAGCGCGAAGACCGACCGCATCCTCGCCGAGGCCGACCTGTCCGCCCGCGCGGCGTACGAGGAGCGCGCCGCGGCGAGCGAGCCGAGTCGCGAGCGGGAGCATGCCGCCGGCTGACGGCTGACGACTGAGGCGGAGGGCCTCGGCGAATCCAAACCAGGGGGAACCATGCGTAAGGCACTCGGGTCGCTGCTCGTAGCAGCGGCGCTCTGCGGAGCGTCCGCGGCGCTCGCCAGTGCGGCGACGATCACCATGTCGCCGGGCGGCAACATAGTCGCGACGATAAGAAATCTCGGCTTCGAAGGGATCGTGATCCCGCTATTCATCTGCACCGTCACGCTCACGGGGACGCTGGCGACGGGGCCGATAACGCTGCCCGGCAGGGTCGGAACCATCACGGCGGTCAGAGCCGGCGAATGCACTGGCGGTCACACCGCCGTCGCCAACAGGCTGCCGTGGGAGCTGACGGGACAGACCGCTCTAGCGTGCCCGTCTGCCAGCACCGGGCTCCTAGGCACCTTGCCCGCGAGCTTCACGCTCGACGGAGTCCTCACCGGCAACGGCAGCCTCGGGCTGCTACTGAGCAGCGGCAGCAACGCCGCCCTCGTCCTACTGTCGAGACTCAGCAACGGCGTGATCATCCTAGGCGCCGGCGGGATCTACACGCAGGTGCAGGTCATCAGATGCGCGTAGCGCGTCACCGCTGAGGTCCGAACATGCGAAAACCCGCGATCTGCGCGGGTTTTCGAGTGGGCCGTGGAGGAATCGAACCTCCAACCTTGGGATTAAGAGTCCCCTGCTCTGCCAGTTGAGCTAACGGCCCGGGGATGACGGCCCGAGGGGCCGGATCGACCGAGAATGGTAGCCGGTGATGGCGCGATCTGCGTGCGCCCCACGGGCGCCGCGCGACCGCGGGAGACCTGCGTCAGCCGACGCCCTGGGTGCCGCCGCCCGACGGAGCCGCTCTGCCGGCGCCGGCTCTGCCCTGCTCGATCGCTCTCTGTCCCGCTTGCAGGGCCACCTGTCTGCGGACGTTGTCGAGCTGAGCTCTGACGAGTCTCCGCTGAGCAGAGGGAGTCAGCGCGACCGCTCTGGCCGCGGCCAGGTCGCCCTTGCGGGACTGGTTGGCGACGTACGCGTATTGGGCGAGGGCCGAGTACGACGACGCGCTCGGGCGCACCTCCGTCACGATCTCCATCGCTTCGGCCGCCTCTGCCGGCTCGTTGAGTCCGGCTTCGGAGTAGACCTTCGCCATCAGGAGCGCCAGGTTGACGTCCGGGCGCTTCGGGTCGAGCAGGAGATATCTCTGCCACGCGGTCGCCGCCTGCTCGAGCTTCACCAAGCCCGACTTGGTGAACTGACCGGTGCCCTGGTTGGCGGTCTGGTCGAAATTGTCGCCGAGGCCCGCCGTCTGGTACCGCGCCTGTGCGAGATCCGCCCAAGCTCTCGGATCCTGCGGGTTGAGTCTGACCTCTCTGGCCGCTCTCTTCTCGACGTTGCTGACCTGCACGCTCGTGCTCGAGCCGTCGCCGCTGAAGGCATCGAAGAGGCCCCCGCCGCCCGTGCCGGTCCCGATGCCGAACAGGATCAGGCCGCCGCCCATCAGGATGGCGAGCCCAAGGTAGATCACCTTTATGAAGCCTCTGCGTCCGCGGCTCTGCAGGTCAAACAGCATCTCTTCAGGTTCCCTCGGTCTCGTCGCCGTCGTACGGCATGTCCGCCGTGATCTCGCTGCGGTCCCCCCGCCGCCGATCGGCGATCGTCAGGAGCAGGATACTCAGGAGGTAGAGGAGGAGCAGCGGTACCATCAGAATCATCGTCGTGACGGGGTCCACGCCGGGCAGGATCGCCGCCACCACGGCGATCGCCACCACGGCGTAGCGCCAGCTCGCGCGCAGCTGCGCGGCGCTGAGGATCCCCACCGCGTTGACCGTGAGCAGCCCGACCGGAAGCTGAAATACGAGCCCGGTCGACAGCAGTGCGAGCAGCTCGAAGCGGTAGTACTCCTTCGCCTGGATCAGCACGTCGAAGTTCGTCGTGTTGAAGTTCTGCAGGAACGAGATCGCCGGTGGCAGCACGAGGTAGTAGCCGAACGCGACGCCGATGAGGAACAGCAGCGGAACCATCAGCATCATCGGCATCGCGAGCCGCCGCTCGTGCGGACTGAACGCCGGCAGCACGAACGCGTACGCCTGGTAGAGCAGGATGGGCAGCGAGAACAGCAGCGCGAAGTACGCCGCGATCATCAGCGTCACGGTGAACGGCTCGCCGACGCCGATGGTGATCGGCACCCGCTCCGGCGTCGTCTTCGGCAGTGCCTCGGCGGCGTCAGCCGCCTGCGCGGCGGCTGCAGCGACGAGCCTTC
>Ga0126313_10001593_pt1 | contig 12125 bp, 8 predicted proteins | sample Plot105A_FD_89954 | JGI IMG/M metagenome (GOLD analysis project Ga0126313, IMG submission 89954) | Serpentine soil microbial communities from UC McLaughlin Reserve, CA, USA - Plot105A | ecosystem: Environmental > Terrestrial > Soil > Grasslands | place: USA: UC McLaughlin Reserve, Lake County...
CACGCCGGCCTCGACGACGTGAAGAAGCGGATCACCGAGTTCATCGCCGTGCGCAAGCTGCGCTCCGAGCGCGAGATCGAGGACGACAGCCGTGCCAACGGCGCGATCCTGACCCTGGTCGGCCCTCCCGGCACCGGCAAGACCTCGATCGGCGAGTCGATCGCGGGCGCCCTCGGGCGCGAGTTCGTCCGCATCAGCCTCGGCGGCATCCGCGACGAGGCCGAGATCCGCGGCCACCGCCGCACCTACATCGGCGCGATGCCGGGGCGGATCGTCCGCGCCCTGCGCGACGCCGGGACGATGAACCCGGTGATCCTCCTCGACGAGGTCGACAAGGTCGGCGCCGACTGGCGCGGTGACCCGTCGGCGGCCCTGCTCGAGGTGCTCGACCCGGCCCAGAACGACACCTTCCGCGACCACTACCTCGACGTCGAGGTCGACCTCTCCGAGGTCGTCTTCATCGCCACCGCCAACCTGGTCGACACGATCCCGGCGCCGTTGCTGGACCGGATGGAGATCATCGCCTTCGACGGCTATACGACCGAGGAGAAGCTGGCGATCGCCCGCGGCTACCTGCTGCCGCGGCAGCTGAAGCGGAACGGGCTGCGGCCGGAGGAGGTCGAGGTCTCCGACACGGTGCTGCGCGCGGTGATCTCCGAGTACACCCGCGAGGCGGGCGTGCGGCGGCTGGAGCGCGAGATCGGCAAGCTGATCCGCTCGGCGGCGACGAAGATCGCGGCCGGCGAGGCCGAGGGCACGGTCGTCCTCGGCGGCGAGGCGCTGCGCGAGGCGCTGGGCCGGCAGAAGTTCTTCCAGGAGTCGGTCGAGCGGACCGCGATCCCGGGCGTCTCCACCGGCCTGGCGGTGACCGGGGCCGGCGGCGACATCCTCTTCATCGAGGCGACCGCGATGGACGGCGACAAGGGCCTGGTCCTGACCGGCCAGCTGGGCGACGTGATGAAGGAGTCGGCGCGGATCGCCCTCTCCTACGTAAGGGCGCACCGCGAGGAGCTCGGGATCGGGCCGGACGCGTTCCAGCGCGAGTTCCACGTCCACGTGCCCGCGGGGGCGATCCCCAAGGACGGCCCCAGCGCCGGCACGGCGATGACGACGGCGCTGGTCAGCCTGCTGACCGGGCGGCCGGTGAAGCACACGGTCGGGATGACCGGCGAGGTCACCCTGCAGGGCCGGGTGCTGCCGATCGGCGGCCTCAAGCAGAAGGTGCTGGCTGCCCACGCCGCCGGGCTGACCGAGGTGATCCTGCCCGAGCGCAACCGCGGCGACCTCGACGAGGTCCCCGAGGAGGTGCGCGAGCAGATGTGCTTCCACCCGGTGATGAGCATCGACGAGGTCCTGACGCTGGCGCTGGAGCCGGCGGAGAAGGGGCACGAGGCAGCGGTGGCGTAGGAATCGAGATGACCCCCCGCTGCCGCAATTGCAATCCGGTCCCGACCGAGCTCCGCGCCGCCGCCGGGATCCTCGAGCGCCGCTGGACGATGGCGACGATCTACGCCTGCTCCAGCGGCGCCGCCCGCTTCAACGAGTTCCGCCAGTCCCTCCCCGGCGTCTCCCCGACGACCCTCTCCGAGCGGCTCGAGCAGCTGGAGGCGGCGGGAATCGTCGAGCGCCACCTCGTCCCCGGCCGTCCCCCCCACACCGAGTACGTGCTCACCGCGCGAGGCGAGCGCGTGGCTCGAGCCGTGGCCGGCCTGCTCCAGCACTAACGCCCCGCCGAGACCGCAAAAACTGTCCTTGAGAGACCGTCTTTGCGGTCTCGCGCTCAGCTGAGGCGAGGTGGAAGGTCGGTAGGCGCGGGGGCTGCGGGGCGCTGGCGGTGGATCTCCACCAGGCGGAAGTAGAGGACCGAGGCGATCAGGGCGGCGACCGGCGCCGCGGCCGTCTGGGCGAGGACGGTGAAGACGAGGTGGACGACACGGCGGCGCTCGATCACGATCACCGGCGCGACCACCGCCCACGCCGCCAGCAGGTAGACGCCGGGCACGACGAGGAGGAAGAGACCGCCGGCGACGCCGAGCGCGGTCAGGAAGCTGGCGCCGAGCAGCGGCCAGAAGACCGATCATGGAAGCTCTGACGATCGACGTGCTCGCCCGCACTCCAATCCGCGTCGGCGCGCTATCACCCCAACCGCAACTGGTTTGCATTTCGCGACCGAGGTCCACCGGGGGCTTACATCCTGTCGCTGCCGAGACGCAAAAACGGTCCTCCAAGAACCGTTTTTGCGGTCTCGCGAATTTGTGCTTGCGCCGGGTAGATTCACCCGATGCTCTACTTCAGCCATCCGGCCTGCTTGGAGCACGATCCGCGGCAGGGGCTGCCCGGCCACCCTGAGTCGCCGCAGCGGTTGCGGGCGATCGAGGCGGCGCTGGAGGAGCGCGGCTGGCTCGGCTGGGAGCGGCGCGAGGCACCTGCCGCGACCGAGGCGGAGCTGGAGCTCGTCCATCCACCCGGGCACGTCGAGCGGATCCACGACCTCTGCCGCTCCGGCGGCGGCGCGATCGACGCCGACACCTCCGCCGGCGGGGCTTCCTGGGAGGCGGCGCTGCGCTCGGCCGGGGCGGCCTGCGAGATGACCCGCTCGCTGCTCCGCCGCGAGGCCGAGGTCGGCTTCGCGGCTGGCCGCCCGCCCGGCCACCATGCCGAACCCGAGCGGGCGATGGGCTTCTGCCTCTTCGACAACGTCGCCGTCGCCGCCGCGCTGGCGATCGCCGAGTTCGGCCTCGAGCGGGTGTTCATCCTCGACTGGGACGTCCACCACGGCAACGGCACCGCCGAGATCTTCCGCGAGCGCGCCGACGTCCTCTTCGCCAGCATCCACCAGGGCGGGATCTTCCCCGGCAGCGGCGCCCGCGAGGACACCGGCTCCGGCGCGGGCGAGGGCTTCACGATCAACCGGCCGGTTGCGGCGGGCAGTGGCGAGGACGTCTGGCTGACGCTGCTCGCGGAGGAGCTGCTGCCCGCGGCCGCCCGGTTCGAGCCGCAGCTGGTACTGATCTCGGCCGGGTTCGACGCCCACCGCGACGACCCGCTCGCGGAGTGCCGGCTGGAGACCGCGTCCTTCGCCCGCATGGCCGACCTCGTCCGCGCCGCCGCGGCGGACTGGGGCGCGCCAGTCGGCGCCGTGCTCGAGGGCGGTTACGCTCTCGACGCGCTGGCCGGGTCTGTGGTGGCTACGATGGCCGCGCTCGGGGGCGGAGAGCGCTGATGGCGGCGCTGCGCGAGGTGGCGATCGAGGCCGCTCCCCTGGAGCGCTTCCGCCCGCTGGTCGGCGACCGTTTCGCGGCGATCGAAGCCGCCGCGGAGGCGGCCCGCGAGAGCTTCGACGGGCGGCGGATCTGGCACGTCAACTCGACCTCACAGGGGGGCGGGGTGGCCGAGATGCTGCGAGCCCTGCTGCCCTACGCGAGCGGCGCCGGAGTCGACGTCCGCTGGGTTGTCCTCGACGGGGACGACCGCTTCTTCGAGCTGACCAAGCGCATCCACAACCGCCTGCACGGAGACGAGGGCGACGGTGGGAAACTCGACCGTGCGGCGCGGCAGGCGTACGCCGACGCCTCCGCCCAGTCCGCCGAGCGGCTGAGCGCGATGGTCGAGCCCGGCGACGTGATCTACCTCCACGACCCGCAGCCTGCGGGTTTGGTGCCGGCGATGAAGGAGGCGGGCCTGACCGTCGTCTGGCGCTGCCACATCGGCGTCGACGAGCCGAACGATGTCGCCCGCGAGGCCTGGGACTTCCTGCGCCCCTACGTCGAGCCGGCCGACGCCTACGTCTTCTCCCGCCGCGCCTACCTCTGGGAGGGGCTGGACCAGAGCAAGGCCTGGATCATGCCGCCGGTGATCGACCCCTTCTCGGCCAAGAACGAGGACCTGGACGACGAGCGGATCGCGGCGGTTCTGGCCACGGTCGAGAAGCGGGCGACGATCCTGCAGGAGGAACCGGTGCCGGCCGGGGCGACTGTCGTGACCCAGGTCTCCCGCTGGGACCGCCTCAAGGACCACGAGGGCCTGCTCCAGACCCTCGCGCGGCACCTCGACGACCCCTCGCTCCACCTCTGCCTCGTCGGCCCCGAGACCGAGGGCGTCCACGACGACCCGGAGGGCGCCGCCGTCTACGAGCGGGTCGCGGCCCGCTGGCGCGACCTCGAGGATGAGCGCCGCCGCCGCGCCCACCTCTTCAGCCTGCCGATGGACGACCTGACTCAGAACGCCGCGATGGTCAACGCGCTGCAGCGCCGCAGTGACCTGATCGTCCAGAAGAGCCTCGCCGAGGGCTTCGGGTTGACCGTGGCGGAGGCGATGTGGAAGTCCAAGCCGGTGGTCGCCAGCCGCGTCGGCGGCATCCAGGACCAGGTGATCGACGGGCAGACCGGGGTCCTGATCGACGACCCCCGCGACCTGCCGGCCTTCGCCGCGGCGATCTGCGCTCTCGCCGCCGACCCGAGCCGAGCCGCCGAGCTCGGCGCCGCCGGACGCGAGCACGTGCGCGACAGCTACCTCGCGATCGACCGCCTGCGCGAATACGTCGAGCTGCTCGGCGCCCTCGTCTCCGACTAGCCGCGCCCTCTAAGGAGCGACGGGTTGTGGGACGGTCCGCCGCTGGACGACGTCGCCGCCGCCGTTGAAGCGCCGCCAGGTCATCGCCAGGGTTCCGCCGGGCCCCCAGACGAGCGCGGGGTCGCTTGCCGCACGACCGGCGACCGAGAGGTTCTGGGTGGTGCCGAGGGTGCCGTTGCCGAGCAGGTCGCGTCGCTGGGCGATGAAGTTGGCGCCGTCGAACCGGCTCCAGAGAATCGTGGCCAAGCCCCCCGGGGAGATCGCGACCTGGGGATCGGCGGCATCGCGGCCCACCGCCGAGAGGTCGACTACCGACGCGCCGACCACGCCGGCCGAATCGAGGCGGCGCGCCTGGACGACGAAGCTGCTGCCGTCGAAGCGGTCCCAGACCACGGTGGCGACGCCGTTGGAGCCGACGGCGACGTGGGGCTCGGCGGCATTCCGCCCCGTCGCCGAGAGGTTGTTCACGCCCCCGGCAAGCGCCCCGGCGGCGGTCAGCCGCCGCTCCTGGACGATCCAGTTGGCGCCGTTGAACCTGTTCCAGACGACGGTCGGCACGCCGCCGGGACCGATCCCGAGCTGCGGCTGGAGCCCGCTCTCGCCGCTGGCGGAGAGGTTCAGGATCGTGGCCCTGGGCGCCCCTCCCACGGCGATCTGCCGCCCCTGGACGATCCCGTCGTAACCGTCGTAGCGGCTCCAGACCACCGTCGCGGTGCCGTCGCCGGCGACCGCCACCTGAGGTTCGACGGCGTCCTGGCCCGTCGCGGAGAGAATGTGAGCAGAGCTCTCCACCGCCCCGGTGGCGAAGATCTGGCGCTCCTGGACGTAGTAGTGGGCGCCGTCGAACCGCTTCCAGACCACCGTCGCGGTGCCGTCGGCGGCGACCGCCACCTGCGGGGCCGCCGCGTCCTGCCCCGTGCCCGAGAGGGTCTTGGTGCTTTCCTCCGGCGTCCCCGCAGCCGTGATCCGCCGCGCCTGAACGACGAAGTTGGCGCCGTCGGAGCGGACCCAGGTGACGACCGCCAGGCCCCCCGCGGTCACGGCGACCTGGGGCGCGAGCGCATCCTGTCCCGAGGTGGAGAGCTGGCGGATCGTGCCGAGCGTGCCGTTGGGAGCGATCCTGCGGGTGAAGACCGTGAAGGCGCCGCCGCTGCCGCGGGCGCTCCAGACGACGGTCGAGGTGCCGTCACGGGCGACGCCGACGTCGGGCCCGCTCGCCATCTCGGCCGCGGGCGACAGGTCGGCGGCCTGCGCCGCTTCGCCGCTGGTGGCGGCCGGGGCCTTCACTTTGGTCAGCGCCGGCAGGGACAGCGGCCGGGGGACGAAGAGGCCGCTCTGGACCGCCTTGCGGAACTGCTGCTGTGCCGGTGCCGAGCTCTCGATCGGCCAGTCCTCCCGTGATCCGTTCTTCAGCAGGTTCCAGTTGAACCAGAGATAGGCCTTGATCTCCGGGTGGTGCGGCAGGTAGGTGGTCAGCATTTCCCGGATCCAGTCGGTCTTGTTGCCGCCGTACTCGGTCGAGGCGTTCTCGACGATGATCAGTGGCTTGGTCGGCGCGACCGCCCTGATGATCTTCAGCGTCGGCGTGATCGTCTGCTCGGGGGTGATCCACTTGTCCGGCTGGGCGGGCATCCGGCCCCAGTTGTAGGAGTCGAGCCCGGTCCAGTCGACGTAGGCGTCGCCTGGGTAGTACTTGGTCGGATTGGATTCGGGGTCGAACCAGACGCTGTTGGCGACCCAGGTCCAGGTGACGTTGGTCGCTCCCTGGCCGACGACCAGGTCGTGGAAGCGGCGCCAGGCGGCGACGAAGTCGGGGCTGCGGCCCCAGGCGAACCAGGCGCCGTTCATCTCCCACCAGGGGGCGAAGAGGAACGGGTATCCCCACGCCTTCGCTTCCTGCGCCCACCTCTTGATCGCCGCGTCCTGGCTGCCGTTGGCGATGTCGGCGAGCTTCATTTCCTTGCCCAGCCCCATCGTCACCAGCGGGATCGCGCCGCGGGCGCGGGTCGCCTCCACCTCGTACTTGTCGAAGCTGGTCCACGACTGCCCCTGGTTGACGATCGCGGCCTTCTTGCCGGCGTGGCGCTCGAAGAGGTCCCAGGCCTGGAGGTTGTTGGGGGCGTTGCCGGTCTGGCCGTAGGTCTCGCCGCTGATCGTGGCGCCGAAGTACATCGACGCGCTCGCGCCGGACGGCGCGAACAGCAGCAACGCCAGCGCGCACAGGCACGCGGCGATCGCCTTGGCAAGTCCTCCCGAGGCCACGAGGTTCCCCTACCCGCGGAGCTTCTTCTTCAGCCGCAGGCTGAGGTCGCGGCTGTTCGGCAGCCCGCCGCGCGGGACGAAGGTGACGGTCAGCCTCAGGCGCACGCTGCCGCCGCGGCTGAGGGCCTGGCGGGCCGGACGTTTGGGAGCGACCCGCAGGGTCACCTTGCCGGCCGCCTCGACCTGACGTTGCCGGGGCACGGCGCCGTCGAGGGCGAGCATCCCCGGCCCAGGCACCGCGATCACCAGCTTGGCGGTCCCGTGGGCGCGGTCGAGACGGATGGCGCTGATCTGGAACGAGTTGTCAGGGGCGACGGCGGTCGCGGCAGGCGGGGTGCCCACCCCGTCCCCATCGGACCGCGGCTCGGGATCCGGATCCGTCGTCGGCGGTGGTGGCGGAGGAGGTGGTGGCGGAGGAGGTGGCGGAGGAGGTGGTGGCGGAGGAGGTGGTGGCGGAGGAGGCTGAACGCTGTTCGCCTGCACGACCGCGCCGCGCCCGGCTGAGCGCCGCCAGACCATCGCCAGGGTCCCGTCCCCGCCGCGGGCGAGGCTCGGATCACCGGCGCTGCGGCCCGCCGCCGAGAGCGTGACGGTGGCGGCGAGGGCGCCCGCGCCGTCGAGGTCGCGCCGCTGCACGACCCAGTTGGCGCCGTCGAAGCGGCTCCAGAGCACGGTCGCGCCGCCGCCGGGCCCAGCCCCGACATGCGGGTCGCCGGCGTCGCGGCCGGCGGCCGAGAGCTGGACCGGTGCCGCGAGCGGGTTGCCGGCGGCGTCGAGCCGCCGCGCCTGGACGACGAAGTTGGCGCCGTCGTAGCGGTCCCAGACAACCGTCGCGGTGCCGTCGGCGCCGACCGCGAGTTGGGGCTCGGCGGCGCTGCGGGTGGTGGCGGAGAGGTTGAGGACGCCTCCCGCGGGCGCGGCGCCGGAGGTGAGCCGCTGGCCCTGGACGATCCAGTTGGCGCCGTCGAAGCGGTTCCAGACGACCGTCGCCCCGCCACCGGGGCCGATCCCCACCTGCGGTTGAATCGCGCTCTCGCCGGTCGCCGAGAGGTTGGTCGTGGTCGCGGCCGGGGTCCCGGAGGGTTCGACCCGCCGCGCCTGGACGATCGAGTCGGAGCCGTCGAGGCGACTCCAGGCCACCGTCGCGGTGCCGTCGTCGGCGACCGCGACGGCCGGTTCGACCGCGTCCTGGCCGGATTCCGAGAGCCGCTGCGAGGATCCTTCGGAGGTCCCGTCGGTGGCGATGCGCCGCACCTGCGCGAGGTAGTGGAAGCCGTCGAAGCGCTTCCACACCACGGTCGCCTCGCCGTCGGGGGCGACGTCGACCCGCGGCGCCAGCGCGTTCTGCCCGGAGCCCGAGAGCGTCCGCGTCGCCGCCTCGACCGCACCATCGGCGGCAATCCGCCGCTCCTGGATGCGGAAGTTGGCGCCATCCCAGCCGATCCAGACGGCGACCGCGGTCCCGTCGGGGGCCACCGCGACTTGCGGCGCCAGCGCGTCGCCGCCCGGCGTTGAGAGCTGCTGGGCCGCCCGGCGCGACCCGTCGGCCTTTATCTGCCGCGCGAAGACGGCGAACTCGCCGGCACTGCGCGCGCTCCAGACGACGGTCGCGGTCCCGTCGTCGCCGGCGTCGACGTCGGGACCGGCGGCCATTTCCGCCGCAGGGGCCAGGTCCGCAGCTTGCGCCGGGTCCGCGCTCCCGCCGCTCGGCGGCGGCACTTTGGTCAGCGCCGGCAGCGAGACCGGCCCGGGTACGAAGAGGCTGCTCTGAATCCCCTTGCGGAACTCCTGCTGGGCCGGCGCCGAGCTCTCGATCGGCCAGTCGGCGCGTTTATCGCCCTTCTCGAAGTTCCAGTTGAACCAGAGGAAGGCGCCGATCTCCGGGTGGTGCGGGAGGTAGGTGGTCAGCATCTCCCGGGTCCAGTCGGTCTTGTTGCCGCCGTACTCGCTCGAGGCGGTCTCGACGATCGCCAATGGCTTCGTCGGCGCCACTTCCCTGATGATGTCCAGGGTCGGGGTGATCGTCTGCTCGGGATTGATCCACTTGTCCGGCTGGGCGGGGTTGCGGCCCCAGTTGTAGGTGTCGAGGCCGGTCCAGTCGACGTAGGCGTCGCCCGGGTAGTAGGGCGAGGGGTTCGAGGCCGGGTCGTACCAGATGCTGTTCACGACCCAGGTCCAGGTGACGTTGGTCGCGCCCTGACCGACGACGAGGTCGTGGAAGCGACGCCAGGCTGCGATGAAGTCGGGGCTCCGCCCCCAGGCGTACCAGCCGCCGTTCATCTCCCACCAGGGCGCGAAGAGGAACGGGTGCCCGAAGGCTTTCGCTTCCTGCGCCCATTTTTTGATCGCCGCGTCCTGTTTGCCGGCGGCGACGTCGGCAAGGGTGATGCCTTCGCCAAGGCCCATCGTCACCAGCGGGATCGCGCCGCGGGCGGCGGTCGCGTCGACCTCCAGCTGGTCGAACGTCGCCCATTTCTGCCCCTGGTTGAGGATCGCGACCTTCCGGCCGGCGTGACGCTCGAACAGGTCCCAGGCTTCGAGGCTGCGCGGGGCGTTGCCGGTCTTGCCGTACGTTTCGGCGCTGATCGTCGCGCCAAAGTACATTGCCGCGCCAGCAGGCGCGGCAGCCAACGTCGACGCGATCAGCGCGAGCGCGCACAAGCACACGATCGCCGACTTGGCAAGACCCCCCTGGACCATTGTTCGATGCTGGCGAAGCTCGGGCTGTTAGTCAAGCGGCGGGGGTAGGGGGAACCGGCGGTTCAGTCCCCTTCCCGGGGAGCGACTGAGGCTTCTGGGCCTGGGGCGGCAGACTGGGTGCCGCCCCCTGAGGAGGGTTTTCGGACGCCCCTTTCGGTGGCGGAGCCGGCGGTTCTGAATCCGGCGGAGAGGACGGTTCCGCCGGAGCCGCATCGGGAGCCACCTCCTTTTCCTTGTCCTTTTCCTTGGCCCCGCCTTCGTCCGGCGGCGGCTTGTTCTCGGCTGCGGTTTCCTGTCCGCCCGCGGCGGGCTGCGACGGTTGCTTTTCCTGACCGTGGCCCCCAGCGTTCTCGGCTGGCGCGCCCTGCGCCTGGGGGACGGCGGGGCCCTCAGCAGGTTGATGGCCGTGCCCCCTGGCCTGCGACTGGCCATGAGCGGCCTGGTCGCTGCTGCTGCCGACACCGGTCTCGCCCTTCCCCGACCCGACCGCCGGCTTCTCCCCCGTCTTCGCCCCGCCGGCAACGTTGCCGGCGCCCGCGCCGGGCTCGGAGGAGCTTCCCTTTTCGTGCGACGGGTGGCTCGCCCCCGGGGCCGCCGGGCCAGACTTGCCGCTGCTCTCGCCCGGCAGGCCGAGGTGGATGACGCCGCCGCGGTCGGCGGCGGTGACCCCTACCGCGGCGACGACCGCGACCGTCGCCAGCCCTTTAGCCGCCGCCGAGGCGCCGATCGTTTTCGCCGCGCCGCCCCCGAGCGCCGTCGCCAGGCCACCGCCGGAGGCGGCCTGCGAGCCGCCGCCCAGCAGTCCCTGCAACATGCCCGCCGCCGCCACCCCGGAGAGGGGCGCCAGCGCCGCCAGGTCCTGCCGACGGCCCTTGAGTTCGTCTCCGAAAGCGCGGCAGCTGGCGCAGGAGCGCAGATGGGCGCGCACGTCGCGGCGACGGGTAACCCGTCCGTCGCCGTCGGACAGCGCCCGGGTCACCGCATCGCAACCCATCTCACGCCCCTCCTCCATCTGCCGCAGGCTTTTCCGCGCCTCGTAGAGGGTCTGCCGGGCAACCGCGCCGCTGGTCTCCAGCGCGGCGCCGATCTCCTCGAAGTCCAAGCCGGAAAGCTCGCGCAGCACCAGCACCTCGCGCTGGCGCTCCGGCAGCTCGCGCAGGTCGACGAGCAGGCGCCGCAGGCGTTCCCGCGTCGCCGCGTCCTCGGCCAGGCCGTACCCCGGAGCGATCTGCTCGACGTCGAGCTCGCGCGTCTCCCGCCGCCGCCGCAGCAGGTCGATCGACTCGTTGTGGGCGATCCGGTAGAGCCAGGGCTTCAGCTCGATCTTGCGCTCCTCCCCCGGCAACGCCCGCAGCACCTTGATCATCGTGTTCTGCAGGGCGTCCTGAGCGTCCTCCGGATTGCCGACGATCGCCAGGCAGAAGCGGTAGAGGCTCTGGTGGTAGCGGCGGAAGATCGCCGCGAAGGCCCGCTCGTCGCCGCCAACGGCACGGCGGGTCAAGCGCTCGTCGGAGAGCATGCGGCTGAAACCCGCCGGGGCAGCTGCTTCGCTCATTAGACGATCTTCCCATTGCGGGCCATCCGATCAAGGGTAGAGGCGTGCCAACTTTCGATGAAACGGATCCTCCCGCGCGGTTGTCAGTGCCTTGTTGGGAATGGCCTGACAGATTGGAGACGCGTCCGTTTGTTAAAGAAATCAGTCCAATGGCGGGGTATCTCGCCGGGGGAGACAGGAGGGTCTACATGATTGGAGCGCTGATCGGGCTGCTCATCATCGTCGCGATCGTGCTGGTGCTGCTCAACGTCGCGGTCGCCGGAGGAGTCCTGGGCCTGATCGCGCTGATCCTCCTGATCCTCCTCCTCCTGGGCCGGATCTGAGCCTCATCACCGGAAAAATCTGCCTGGCTTATCGCCAGGCGAGGAGGGTACGGTGGAGGCGATGAAACTCGTCCTCGGTCCGCTGCTGCGCTACGTCTCCGACACCGAGGCGACGGTCTGGGTCGAGACCAGCGAGGCCTGCGAGGTCGAGATCCTCGGCCGCACGGAGCACACCTTCCGGGTCGAGGGGCACCACTACGCCCTCGTCTCCATCGACGACCTCGAGCCGGGCACGCGCTACGAGTACGAGGTCAAGCTCGACAGCGAAGTCCACTGGCCCGAGCCTGATTCCGACCTGCCGCCGAGCGCGATCCGCACGATCGACGCCGACCGCGACCTCGACATCTGCTTCGGCTCCTGCCGCGTCGCCGTCCCCCACGAGGCGCCCTTCACCGAACCGAAAGACGAGACCGAAATCGGCCACGAGGTCGACGCCCTCTGGGTGCTGGCGAAACAGATGTGCGAGGGCGAGCGCGACGACTGGCCCGAGCAGCTGTTCCTGCTCGGCGACCAGGTCTACGTCGACGAGGGCTCACCGAAGACGCGGAAGAAGATCAAGGACCGGCGCGGCACCGACACGCCCCCGTTCGACGAGGTGACCGACTTCGAGGAGTACACCTGGCTCTACCGCGAGAGCTGGGAGGAGCCGCTGATCCGCTGGCTCTTCTCCTGCGTCTCGGTCTCGATGCTGTGGGACGACCACGACATGAGCG
>Ga0126313_10001594_pt1 | contig 12124 bp, 12 predicted proteins | sample Plot105A_FD_89954 | JGI IMG/M metagenome (GOLD analysis project Ga0126313, IMG submission 89954) | Serpentine soil microbial communities from UC McLaughlin Reserve, CA, USA - Plot105A | ecosystem: Environmental > Terrestrial > Soil > Grasslands | place: USA: UC McLaughlin Reserve, Lake County...
CTCGGCCAGATCGAGACCAAGCTGCAGGCCAACCCGGTGGCCATCCAGCTGCCCATCGGCAGCGAAGACAAGTTCAAGGGCGTCGTCGACCTGGTACGGATGAAGGCCATCACGTACAAGGACGAGACGATGGGCGCCGACTACATCGTCGAGGAGATCCCCGCCGAGCTGCAGGCCGACGCGAAGATCTACCGCGAGAAGCTGATCGAGAAGGTCAGCGAGGTCGACGACCAGATTCTCGAGAAGTACCTCGGCGGCGAAGAGATCTCCGAAGAGTCGATCCGGGCCGCCCTCCGCAAGCGCGTCATCAACTCGGTGCGCGACGAGAAGGCGCGAGGCCGGATGATCTCCTCATTCGACCTGGACGAGACCGTGGAGGAGTGGGCGCTCGCGTACAAGTTCGACATCGTGCTGCGCGGCCGCGAGGCGACGCCGACGGAGCACTGAGGTGGCGCTCCCAACGCCCTCCCAGACGGTCGGCCCGTTCTTCCATATCGGGCTCCCGTACGAGGGCGGCCCGGAGCTCGTCGCGCCCGACCACCCGGGGGCCGTCCGGATCGAGGGCCGCGTATTCGACGGCAAGGGCGAGCTCATGGACGACGCCCTCGTCGAGATCTGGCAGGCGGGCCCCGCCGGCCGCTACGACCACCCGGAGGACGGGCGCGAGGAGCTCCCGCTCGAGGATGGCTTCCGCGGCTTCGGCCGCTGCGCGAGCGACGATGGCGGTCGCTACGAGTTCGTCACGGTCAAGCCCGGGCCGGTCCCCCATCCGGACGGCGGCACGCAGGCACCGCACATCGAGGTGGCCGTGTTCGCGCGCGGGCTGCTCAAGCAGCTGGTCACCCGCATCTACTTCCCGGACGAGGCGGAGGCGAACGAGTCGGATCCGGTGCTCTCCTCAGTCGAGCCGGAGCGGCGCTCGGCGCTCGTGGCGCGCGAGGAGGACGGCGTGCTTCGCTTCGACATCCGCCTGCAGGGCGACCGCGAGACTCCGTTCTTTGACGTCTAGCGACCTCTTCGGCCCGCTCTTCGTGCCCGATGCCGTGCAGGACGCGGTGTCCGACCGTGCCTGGATCGCCGCCATGCTCCAGTTCGAGGCGGCCCTGGCGGCGGCGGAGGCGGAGCTCGGTGTGATCCCGCCGGAGGCCGCCAAGAGGATCGCCGCCGCCTGCGACCGGGATCGCTTCGACCCGGCCGAGCTCGGCCGGGCGGGACGGGCGACGGGCAATCCCGCGGCGCCCCTCGTGCGCGCCCTGACGGACGCGGTGGACGGCGATGCCGCGGGGTACGTCCACTGGGGCGCGACGAGCCAGGACATGATGGACACGGCCTCGATGCTCGTGGCGCGCCACGGCGTCGCCGCCGTGGACCACCAGCTGGACGGAGTCGTTGCCGCCTGCGCCAGGCTCGCCGACGAGCACCGGGGCACGGTCATGGTGGGCCGCACGCTGCTCCAGCAGGCCCTGCCCACGACCTTCGGCTACAAGGTGGCCGGTTGGCTCGTGGCGGTACTCGACGCTCGGCGCCGGCTAGCGGAGGTCCCGCTGGCGGCAGAGCTCGGCGGCGCTGCCGGCACGCTCGCCTCGCTCGGCTCCGACGGAGTCCGCGTGCTCGGCCTGCTGTCCAAGAAACTCGAGCTGGAGGAGCCGGCGGTCCCCTGGCACACCTCTCGCGCACGCGTGGCGGAGCTCGGGAATGCGCTGGCGCTTGCCGCCGGGACGCTCGAGAAGATCGCCCTGGACCTGACGCTTCTCGCCCAGACCGAGCTCGGCGAGGTGGCGGAGCCGGCCGGCGGCGCGCGGGGCGGCTCCTCCACGCTGCCCCAGAAGCGCAACCCGGTGGGCTCCACGCTCGCGATCGCGTCCGCCAGGCGAGTGCGCGGTGAGGCCTCGATCCTGCTGGACGGGATGGCGCAGGAGCACGAGCGCGCCGCGGGGGCCTGGCAGGCCGAGTGGGAGGCGGTCACAAGGGCGCTCGCATACACGGGCGGCGCTGCGGGCGCGCTGCGGGAGGTGCTCGACGGGCTGGAGGTGCGGCCGGACCGCATGCGCCAGAACCTCGAGGCCACGGGCGGCCTGTTGCTCGCCGAGGCGGTGAGCATGGCCTTGGCGACGCGGATCGGCCGGGCCGAGGCCCATCGGCTCGTGAGGGACGCGGCGCGGAGCGCGACGGAGACCGGCCGGCCGCTCCGCGAGCAGCTGGCCGACCTCGACCTCTCGCCGGAGGAGCTGGACAGGGCGCTAGACCCCGCCCGCTACTTGGGCTCGGCGGACGCCTTCGTGGACCGCGCCCTCGAGCGCTACCGGGAGGAGCGCTGAGCGTGGACCTCCACCACCGGCTGGACGGGCCGGCGGACGCGCCGCCGCTCGTGCTGTCGAACTCGCTCGGCACCTCGTTCGAGATGTGGGAGGAGCAGCTCCGGGCGTTGGCCGGACGCTTCCGCGTGCTGCGCTACGACCAGCGCGGTCACGGCCGCTCCCCCGCCCCGCCGGGCCCATATACGGTGGCCGACCTCGCGGGCGACGTGCTGGAGCTACTGGACAGGCTGAACCTCGAGCGAGTCTCGTTCTGCGGCACGTCGCTCGGCGGTATGTCCGGGATGTGGATGGCGATCAACGCGCCGCAGCGGGTCGACCGGCTCGCGCTGTGCTGCACCTCCGCCCACCTCGGGCCGCGCGAGATGTGGGCCGAGCGCGCGGCCACGGTGCGAGCCGAGGGAATGGAGGCGATCGCGGATGCCCAGCTCGAGCGCTGGTTCACGCCGGAGTTCCGGGAGAGCGGCTCGGAGGCGGTGGAGCGGACGCGGCGCGGCCTCCTCGCCGCGTCCCCCGAGGGCTACGCCAGCTGCTGCGAGGCCGTCGCCGAGCTCGACCTGCGCGCCCAGCTCGGCTCGATCCGGACGCCCACGCTCGTGATCGCGGCCGACGACGATCCCGCCACGCCACCCGAGCACGGCCGCCAGGTCGCGGATTCAATCGACGGTGCTCGGTCCGTGCTGGTGGAGCGGGCCCGGCACCTGGCCGTAGTCGAGCGTCCGGAGCCGGTCGCTCGAAGCCTGCTGGAGCACCTGCAGGCGGAGGCCAGGACATGAGCGACAAGTCTCGCGAGCGCGGGATGAAGACCCGCCGCGAGGTGCTCGGCGACGAGCATGTGGACGCCGCCGGCGAGCGCACCTCCGACTTCACGGCGGACTTCCAGGACCTGATCACACGCTACGCCTGGGACGAGATCTGGAACCGACCGGGCCTCGACCGCCGTACCCGCAGCGCAATCACCATCACCGCGCTGATCGCGCACGGCCACTTCGAGGAGCTCGCCATGCACTTGCGGGCGGCGCTCCGCAACGGCCTCACGCGGGAGGAGATCAAGGAGGTTCTGCTTCAGAGCGCGATCTACTGCGGCGTCCCCGCGGCCAACAGGGCCTTTGCGGTGGCGCAACAGGTGCTGGAGGAGGAGTAAGCCGGAAACTCCGCCGGTCCGTCACACTCCTCACCGTGCCGAACCTGGCCCTGGACTCGACATTCGCCGGCTGTCGCATCGAAGGCGTGGCCGGCAGCGGCGGCATGGGCATCGTCTACAGGGCGACGCAGCTCCCGCTCGGGAGGGCAGTCGCGCTGAAGGTCGTCGCGCCCGAGCGTGCGGTCGACGCCACCCTCCAGGCGCGCTTCGCACGTGAGGCGCGGCTCGCCGGGGCGATCGACCATCCCAACGTGATCCCGGTGTACGCCGCCGGCGAGCAGGAGGGATGGCTCTACCTCGTGATGCGCTGGGTGGAGGGCACCGACCTGCAGGCGCTCATCAGCGAGCGTGGAGGGCTGACTCCCTCGCATGCGGCGGTGGTGGTCGCCAAGGTGGGGTCCGGGCTCCAGGCGGCCCACGCGGCCGGCCTGGTCCACCGGGACGTCAAGCCGGCCAACGTCCTGATCGAGCGCGCGGATGACTCCGAGCAGGTCTACCTGAGCGACTTCGGGCTGACCCTCGAGATCTCCGCGAGCACGCGGCTCACCCAGACCGGCGAGCTGATCGGGACGGTTGACTTCATGGCGCCGGAGCAGTTCGAGGGGACCGCCGTCGACGCCCGGACGGACGTATACGCGCTCGGCTGCGTGCTGTACGCGGCGCTCACGGGTCGAGCGCCGTTCGCGCGCGGGACCCTGCCGGCCACGATGCGGGCTCATCTCGTCGAGCCACCGCCCCGGCCGTGCTCGATGCCGGGGATACCGGCGGCATTCGACGACATCGTCGCCCGTGCCCTCGCCAAGCGGCCCAGCGACCGCTATTCGTCGGCAAGCGAGCTGGTCGCGGCGGTGCTCGCCGCGGCGGACTCTCCGGCGGTGCTCGCGGGGGAGTCGCCGGCGAGCGGGAGCAAAGGCGGCACCGCACCCGGCGTCGCGGCGCAGAACGGCGGCGAGAGCGCCGAAACAGCGACCCCACCGGGGAAGACCATCGCCCTCGACGATCTCCGGCCGATGGCCACGGCGCGGCTCAGCCGCGCACGGCCGCGCCTCGCTCGCTGGGCGCTCGCCGCGGCTGTCGCCCTTGCCGCGGGTATCGGGATCGCGGCCTTGCTCCTCCTCGGAGTGGGTCCGCTGGGAGGGGACGAGGGGTCGAAGCCGCTGACCGGGTCCGAGGTGCGGGAGACCGCGAAGGCATTCGCTCTGGCCTACGGGCGGGAGGACGACGACGCGCTCGCGGGCCTCCTGGCTCGCGACGTCGCTCGCGTGACCCCTAGAGACGCTCAGCGCGGACGCGGAGCCGTGCTCCGGGAGTACCGGCGCCAGTTCGCCGCGAACGCCACGAGGAGCTATGTGCTCGACGATCTCGAGGTGCGTCCGGGCGATGTTGGCCGAGCCAGCGGCCGCTACGTCGCATCCCGCTCGGGCCGAGAGCCGATCACAGGCCGGATCGTGTTCGGCGTTCGCCGGGAGGGCGACCGCCCGAGGGTCGGGCTGATCGCCGCCACGCCGGACCGCTGAACTGAGGCCGGCGCTCCGCAGCTGAACTCCCAGCGGCGCTCTAGCAGGTCTTGGAGACGGTGAGGTGGACCCGCGTCCCCTTGGGAAGCTCGGCGCCCGCCTCCGGCCGCGTCTCGCACACGCCCCAGTCGCCCGGCAGCAGCTTGTCCAGCAGCCCCTGCTCCTCGTCGACGTCGGCAGCAAGGCCGAGCGCCTCGAGCCGGTCGACGGCATCGTCGCGTGAAGCGCCGCTCAGATCCGGCAGCGTGACAACGATCTGCCGGGCGACCCGCACGGCCGTCCACGCCGGCGCCGATCCCCTTCCGGAGGCACCGATGTCGATCACGTTCGATCCCTCTCGGAGCGGGACGCGGGCGCTGAATCGACGGCCTCTGACCGTCGCCGACCGGCCGAGGACGAGGACCCGCGCGCCCGCGGGCCGGACGCGTCCCCGCACCTCCACGCTGTCGTCACGGACCACGGTCGCATCCACCGGGGCCGTGACAGCGAGCCGGGTCGGCCTCGGGTCCGACTGGTCGCCGCACCCGCTGATCCCTCCAGCTCCGAGGAGCAGCAATAGGCCAGCGGTAGGCGCGGCCAGTCTCGCGTCGACCAGCATCGCCGGGTGAGGCTAGCGATGCCCCGCACCGGGGCGAATAAGTCAGAGCGTTTGATCCTTCCCGTCACGGGTAGCGCAAATACATGCGCTTCGCGACCCTACTTCTGCTCTTTGCCGCCCTTCTTTTCGCCTCCTGCGGCGGAGACAACGGCGACGGAGGCGGCGCGGGCAAGGCCGCCACGGTGCGGGTCCAGGACACCGCCGGCGTTCCCTCCGCCTTCCTCGAATACGGCGTTCAGAAGGGGTTCTTCAAGAAGCGCAAGCTCACCGTGAACGTCAAGCCGAGCCAGGGCGGCGCAACCGTGGTGCCCGCCGTGGTCTCCGGCAACGTCGACATCGGCGGCTCCAACCTCGTCTCCGTCCTGCTTGCGCAGGGCAAAGGGATCCCGCTGAAGATCGTCGCACCCGGGACCTTCGTCCAGGCCGACCGGAAGAAGGACTTCTCGGCGATCCTCGTGAAGGGCAGCAGCGACATCCGCTCCCCGAAGGACCTCGAGGGCAAGACTCTGGCGGTGAACACGCTGAAGAACGTCGCCGAGGTCACGGCCAAGGCCTCGCTGGCGAAGCAAGGGGTCGACGCCTCGAAGGTCAAGCTCACCGAGGTCGACTTCCCCGACATGAACGGCGCCATCGAGCAGGGCCGGGTGGACGCCGCGTTCGCCATCGAGCCGTTCGTGACACAGGGGCTGAAGGCGGGCAACCGGATCATCGACCGCCCCTACGTCGGCACGAGGCCGGGCGTCCAGATCGGCTGCTACTTCACGAGCGACAAGTACCTGAAGCAGAACGGTGACGTGGTCAAGCGCTTCAACGAGGGCGTTGCCGAGACCGGCAAGGCGATCGCCGATGACCCCGCCGCCTTCCGGGCGTTCCTGCCCAAGGCCTCGGAGATCCCGCCGCCGGCGGCGCAGAAGGTGGTTCTGCCGGCCTGGAAGTCCGGCAGCGACCAGGCCTCGGTGGATCTCACCGCCGCGCTCATGCAGCGCTACGGCATCACGGAGAAGAAGCCGGACACCTCGAGCGTGATCGACGAGAAGTGAAGATCGACGCGTTCTGCCACGTGCTGCCGAGGCCGTACTTCGAGCGGCTCCAGACGATCCGTTCCGAGCGGGCCGCCAACCTGCTCAGGCGCACCGCCCCGATCCGCGCGCTGTGGGACCTGGACGAGCGGCTGCGTGTGATCGAGCCGTTCGACGACTACACCCAGATCATCAGCCTCGCCGCGCCCGCGATCGAGTCACTGGGCGAGCCGGCCGAGACCGCGGACCTCGCCCGCCTCGCCAACGACGAGATGGCGGAGCTGACGCGGGAGCGCCCCGAGACGTTCGCCGGCTTCGTCGCCGGCGTCCCCATGAACGACGTGGACGCGACGCTCGCGGAGATCGACCGGGCCGTCGACGACCTGGGGGCGCTCGGCATCCAGATCTACACGCACGTGAACGGGCTCCCGTTGGACGACCCGCGCTTCGAGCCCGTCTTCGCGCGCATGGCGGAGCTCGACCGGGCGATCTGGGTCCACCCCTCCCGCAACTCCTCCTGGCCCGACTATCCGACCGAGTCCAAGTCGAAGTACGAGATCTGGTGGCTTTTCGGCTGGCCCTACGACACGTCGGCGTTCATGGCCCGGCTCGTCTTCTCGGGCATCCTCACGCGCCATCCCGGCCTAAAGGTGATCACCCACCATGCCGGAGGCATGGTGCCGTTCTTCTCCGGGCGCGTGGGCCCCGGCATGGACAGCTTCGGGGCCCGCACGCCCGAAGAGGAGGCGGAGCTCGTGGACAGTCCCCTGGAGGGTCGCCCGATCGACAGCTTCCGCCGCTTCTATGCCGACACCGCCGTCTTTGGCGCCCCACACGCGCTCCGCTGCGCGTACGACTTCTTCGGCGTCGACCACATGCTGTTCGCGAGCGACATGCCCTTCGATCCCGTGCAGGGGCAGTTCATTCGCGACACGATCGCCGACGTCGAGTCGCTGCAGATCTCCGACGCCGACCGCGAGCGGATCTACGAAGGGAACGCGCGCGAGCTGCTCGGGGTGGCGGTCCCGGGCTGACGCTCCGCCGGAGATTCAGAGCGGATACTGGCGCGAGCCCTGCTGGACGGTCATCCAGCGTAGCTCGGTGAACTCCTCCAGGGCGGCCGAGCCTCCGAAGCGGCCCCAGCCGCTCGCCTTGACGCCGCCGAACGGCATCTGGGGCTCGTCGTGGACGGTTGAGCCGTTCACGTGGCAGATGCCGCTCTCGATCTGGCGCGCCACGTCCAGGGCGCTTGGCACGTGGCGGCCGAATACTGCGGCGGCGAGGCCGTACTCGGTGTCGTTGGCGACCCGGACGGCCTCGTCAGGACCGTCGACGTCGATGACCCCGACCACCGGCCCGAACGTCTCCTCGTTGTAGACGCGCATCTCCGGCGTGACGCCCTTGATGACGGTCGGCGGGAATAGCGGGCCGTCCGGCTCGCCGCCTGTCAGCACCTCGGCGCCGTGCGAGACGGCGTCCTGCACCAGCCCCGCGACGCGCTCCACGGCGCTCGAGTTGATCAGCGGTCCGATCTGCGTGTCTGGCTCGCGCGGGTCGCCGACCTTCAGCGCCTGGGCCTTCTCGACCAGCCTCCCCATGAACGGATCGGCCACCGAGCGGTCGACGACGATCTTCTCAGTCGACATGCAGATCTGGCCCTGATGCATGAAGGCCCCGAACTTGGCGGCGGCCACCGCCTCGTCGACGTCGGCGTCCTCGAGCACGACCATCGGCGCCTTGCCGCCCAGCTCGAGCAGCACGCGCTTCAGATGGCGCGCCGCGTTCTCCGCGATCAGCCTCCCCACGCGTGTCGAGCCGGTGAAGTTGATCCGCCGCACCGCGGGGTGGGCGATCAGCTCGTCCACCACGTCCGGAGCATCGTCCGGCTCGTGGGTGATGAGGTTGATCACGCCCGGCGGCAGACCGGCATCGTCGAGCGTACGGGCGATCTCGGCGTGGGTGCGCGGGCAGTTCTCCGACGCCTTCAGCACCACGGTGTTCCCGTAGGCGAGCGGCGAGGCGAGGGCGCGGGTGCCGAGAATGATCGGCGCGTTCCATGGCGCGATCCCCACCACCACTCCGGCCGGCTGGCGCACTCCCATGGCGAGCAACCCGGGTACGTCGGAGGGAATTACCTCGCCCTTCATCGCGGTGGTCTGGGCGGCGGCCTCGTTCAGCATCCCGGCGGCAAGGGTGCAGTTGAACATGCCCCAGCCGAAGGTGCCGCCCGTCTCCTGGGTCATTACGCCGGCGATGTCCTGGGCGCGCTCCATCAGCAGACCTGCGGCCTTCTGGAGCAGCTCGCGCCGCTGGGAAGGCGGGCTCATGGACCACTCGGTGAACGCCTCACCGGCAGCGTCGGCTGCGGCGCGGGCGTCCTCACGCTTGGCGGCCGCGGCCGTCCCCGCCGGCTCGCCGGTGAACGGGTCGGTGCGCTCGAAGGAGCTCCCCGAGCTCGCCTCCTTCCACTCCCCCCCGATGAGCAGTCGCTGTTGTTCCAGTTGCGCAGTGGCCATGCTCATCCCCCTCGTCAGCACGACGAACACTACGCCACGCCTCAGCCCCACACCTCCTGCGCGGTCTCCACGATCCGCCGGAGCTTGGCCACCTCCTGCTCGTAGGTCACGAGGTTGCCCTCGACCGTCGAGGAGAAGCCGCACTGCGGCGACAGGCAGAGCTGGTCGACGTCGACGAACCTCGAGGCCTCCTCGATGCGCCGCATGAGCTCGTCCTTCGACTCGAGCTCGCCGCGCTTGGTCGTCACGAGCCCGAGCACCACCAGCTTGTCTTTCGGCACGAAGCGCAACGGCTCAAATCCGCCGGAGCGGGCGTCGTCGTACTCGAGGAAGAAGCCGTCGACCCCGAGCTGGCCGAAGAGCGCCTCGGCCACGAAGTCGTAGCCGCCCTCCGCGACCCATGAGGAGCGGAAGTTGCCGCGGCACATGTGAGTCGTGACCGTGAGGTCTTCCGGGCGGTCCTGCAGCGCCTCATTGATGTGTCGGATGTAGGCCTCGTGCAGGTGCTCGGCGTCCTCTCCGCGCTCGGCCATCATCTGCCGCTGCTTCGGGTCGTTGAGGTAGGCGAGGCTCGTGTCGTCGAACTGGAGATAGGTGCAGCCGAGCTCCGCGACACGCCGAACCTGCTCCCGGTAGGCCGCGGTCAGGTCGCGCCAGAACGCGTCCTGGTCCGGGTAGACCTCCGGGTCGACTGCCGCGGCGCCGCCGCGGTAATGGACCATGCTGGGGGACGGGATCGTGAGCTTCGGCGTTGTCCCGTTCACGGTCTGCTGGAGGAACTTGAAGTGGTCGCCGAAGATCGCCTTGCTGACGCCGAGCTTGCCGTCGATCTTCAGCGCCGCCGGCTTGTACTCGATGTCGCCATCCGGGTTGTGGAACTTGACCACGATGTCGCCCTCGACCTTCGAGATCCCGTCCAGCGAGTAGATGAAGTCCATATGCCAGGAGGCGCGGCGGAACTCGCCGTCCGTCGCCGACTGAAGCCCCACCTCCTCCTGCATCCGCACCACGTCGCGGATGGCGTCGTCCTCGACGGCTCTCAGCTCCTCCGCCGAGAGCTGCCCCTCGGCGAACTTGTCGCGCGCGTCGAGCAGCGGCTTGGGGCGAAGCAGGCTGCCGACGTGGTCGGCGCGGAAGGGCGGCTTGTCACGAGGCATACTCTTCAAGTACCCATCGAGTGCGGTCGGAATGCACTACGGAGTGCGGTCGGAATTCACTACGCTCCCCCGTCGCGGGTGGCGGCGGAAAGTATTCCTTCATCCGCCGGATCGCCCCGTTCGCCGTCCTCGTCCTCGAGCTCCTCGCCCTGCCGGCAGGCGCCGGCGCGATGACCATCCACTTCCAGCGTGGGGACTCGATCCAGGCGGCCGTCGACAGGGCGGATCCCGGCGACACGGTGCTCGTACACGCCGGCACCTACAGGGAAGACGGGCAGCCCTGTCCCACGGAGCCGAGCCAAACCTGCGCCGTCCTGATCAGGGACGACCGCATCCGGCTCGTGGGCAAGTGCAGCAGGCGCCACCGCGTGGTGCTCAAGGCCAAGGCGGTCGGCACAAGGGCATCGCGGTCGTCGACAGGACGGACCCGAGCTGCGTCAACGACAGAAGCAAGCGGCTGCACCGCTCGCTCATCAAGGGGTTCCCCGTCAAGGGCTTCGAGGACGACGGCGTCTTCCTCTTCTGCGTCGACCGCTACCGGGTCACGCGCGTGCGGGCGGTAGGTAACGACGAGTACGGGATCTTCCCCTCCCATTCGGTGGCGGGGCGAGTGGACCACTCCCTCGCCAGCGGCGCCAACGACACCGGGATCTACATCGGGCAGTCGCGCCGGGGCCGTGTGGATCACAACAAGGCAAGGAAGAACGTGAGCGGCTTCGAGATCGAGAACAGCTCCAGGGTGCGCGCCGACCACAACGTCGCCACGGGCAACACGGCGGGGATCCTGTCGTTCGCGCTCTCCGGCCTCGACGTCAAGAGCAACCACGACAACCGGATCGACCACAACCGGGTGCGCAGGAACAACAAGCAGAACACCTGCGTTGATCCCGACGACACGGTCTGCAAGGTCCCCCGCGGCACGGGCATTCTGGTGCTCGCGGTGGACAGGAACATCGTGCGGCGCACCGCGTGAGCGGCAACGACTCGTTCGGCATCGCCCTGGCGAACTACTGCGTGGGGCTGCAGCTCTCGGCTGCCGATTGCGCGAAGATCGATATCGAGCAGAACCCCGACGGGAACCGATTCACCAGGAACCGCGCCAGGGGCAACGGCTCGAACCCCCGACCCGTTCGTGCCGTCGATATTCGCCGTCGATCTGGCCTGGGACACGACCGGCACTAGCAACTGCTGGTGGGGCAGGCGGGCACGATCTTCCCGCCGACGCTGCCCGCCTGTCCCTAGCCTGCGCCGAGCGCCGCGACGTAGCGGTCGTGGTGCTCCTGCCAGGTCGGCCGGTGCTCCTCGTCCCAGTGCGACCAGTCGACCGGTCGGCCCTCGAGGGCGTCCTCGAGGTGGTCGAGGTGGATGTGCCAGCCGGCGAGCACCAGCGAGCGCGCCGCCTCGGGGACGCCGGAGGTGACGACCGTCAACCGCAGGCGGCATCCCTCCCCATCCTCGCTCAGCTCCCATCGGAGCGTGCCGTGGATGTCGCCCTCGTATTCGATCAGGCGCGGCGGGTCGAGGCGAGTGATGGTCGCGTGCATGACGGCCTGGTTCCCTTCGTCGTCGGTGTTCTGCCAGTGCAGCACCAGGCGGCCACCCTCGACCAGGTCGACCTCCGCCTCTGCCAGCCAGCCGATGATCTCGTCGGGCTCCGTCAGGGCGGCCCAGACCTTCTCGAGCGGGTGGTCGAGCCGGCGTTCGTAGCGGAGCACGTACTCTCCGTCGCGGGTCTCGACGATTCCGTCTCTCACGTCGGTGGGCATGGTCACTCCTTCGTGTCGAGGTGTCGTTCGAGGCCGTCGAGCCGGTTCGCCCACAGCTTCCGGTAGGGCGTGAGCCAGGCGTCGATCTCGGC
>Ga0126313_10001595_pt1 | contig 12122 bp, 14 predicted proteins | sample Plot105A_FD_89954 | JGI IMG/M metagenome (GOLD analysis project Ga0126313, IMG submission 89954) | Serpentine soil microbial communities from UC McLaughlin Reserve, CA, USA - Plot105A | ecosystem: Environmental > Terrestrial > Soil > Grasslands | place: USA: UC McLaughlin Reserve, Lake County...
GTCAACAGCGCGGCGACGTTCTGGTCCGCCCCCGCCGAGGACGTCCCGCTCGAGCGCGGCTGGCGGCGGGTGATCGACGTCAACCTCACCGGCACGTTCCTGGCCTGCCGCGCCGCGGGCCGCGAGATGCTGCGGGCCGGCTGCGGCTCGATCGTCAACGTCGCGGCCACGGGCGGGATCAAGTCGTTCATGCCGGAGCTGGGCCCGAACCTCAGCTACATGGCCTCCAAGGCCGCGGTGATCAAGCTCACCCGTGACCTCGCCGCGCAGTGGGCGGCCCGCGGCGTGCGCGTGAACGCGATCGCGCCGGGGTCGATCGCCGGCGGGATGATGCAGAGCCTGCCCGAGGACAAGCTGGCGCCGATGGTGGCCGGGATCCCGATGCGGCGGCAGGGTCGCCCCGACGAGCTCCGCGGCGCCGTCGCGTATCTCGCGTCTGACGCGTCGAGCTACGTGACCGGCACCGTGCTCGTCGTCGACGGCGGCCAGAGCATCGTCTAGCGGGCCCCTGAAAACAGGACGGGGCGTCCGGGCGTGCCGGACTTTTCAGGGGTCTCCTAGAGGCCGGCCCAGCGGACGGCGGCCCGGATCCAGCCCAGCGTCGCCTCGGGCCGCTCGAAGTACGGGACGTGGCCGGCCTCCGCGATCGGGCACAGCGGCGCGCCGCAGCGGAGCGCGAGCTCCGCATGATCCTCCAGCGGGACGCCGGGATCGCGCGTGCCCCACAGCACGAACGTCGGCGGCAGCTCGGCGGGCGGCGCCGGGCGATGGTGCGCCAGCGCCCGCATGTGACGGAGCAGCAGGCCCGGCGCGCACGCCTCGAAGTCGCCCGCCACGGCCGCGACGAGCGCCTCGTCGTCGCGATCCCCGACCACGCCGCGCGCCATCCGCTCGAGCATGCCGGGCGCGTCGGCCGCGATCGTGTCGAGCACCGCAGGGCTGACCGCGATGCCGAAGCCGGCGGCGATCAGGACCAGCGCGTCGATCGCCGTGTCGCGCGCGAGCTCGAGCGCGATGAGCGCCCCGAGCGAGGAGCCCAGCACCACGCGGGGCGCCGCGAGCGCCTCGATCTCACGCCGCAGCGCCGCGGCCATCGACGGGACGTCGGGCTCGTCCGGGGCCCGGAACACGGTCCCGTCCAGCGCGGTCGCGACGGGCTCCCACACGTGCCCGGCGCTGCCGGACCCGCAGATCATCGCGTACGCCGGACCGCTCATCCGCGCATCGCGTCGGACAGGGCCTTCATGCCGCCATGCGCGAGCTGCCCGCCGTCGACGGGGATCTCGGCGCCGCTGATGAAGGAGGACTCGTCCGAGATCAGGAACACGAGCAGCGGTGCCACGTCGTCGGGCGTGCCGCGCCGCCCGAGCGGGATGTCCTTGACGATCAGATCGCGGACGGCGCTCGGCACGTCGGCGCCCATCGGGGTGTCGATCACGTCCCACTCCTCCAGGCTGAGCTCGCCCAGGCGGCGCCGGTGCGTGACGGCGGCGTTGTTGACGAGCCCGTCGACGCGACCGTGCTCGTCCTGCACGCGGCGGGCGAGCTCCGCCCAGTCCTCCTCGCTGGACACGTCGTGCCGGCGATGGCTGACGCCGTCGCCGCGCTCGACCGGATCGATCACGTCGAGGCCGATCACGGTGGCGCCCTCGCGGCGCAGCGCGGCCGCCTCGGCGGCGCCCTGGCCGCGGGCAGCGCCCGTCACCAGCACGACCTTCCCCTCCACGCGCCCGCTCATCGGGTCAGCGCGTGGCAAGTCCGCCGTCGACCACCAGGACCTGACCGGTGACGAACGCGCTCCCGGGGCCGAGGAGGAACAGCAGCGGCTCGTCCAGCTCGCCCTGCCGCCCGGTGCGCTGCAGCGGCGTCTGGCGGACGAGCCAGTCCGGCGGACCCTCGGGCGTGTCGAGGAACGCCTCCGTCATCTCCGACGCGAAGAAGCCCGGGGCGAGCGCGTTCACGCGCACGCCGTGCCGGCCCCACTGCGACGCGAGCTCGCGCGTCAGGCCGAGGAGGCCCGCCTTCGACGCGACGTAGGCCGCGTCGGGAAATGCGTCCACCGACCGCAGCCCCATCACCGATGCCACGTTCACGATCGAGCCGCCGCCGGTCCGGCGCATCGCCGACGCGGCGAGGCAGGACAGCTCGAACGGGGCGACGAGGTTGACCTCGAGGACGCGCGCGAAGTCGGCGGCGGTCTGCCGCAGCGCGGGACCGGTGTGGCTGACGCCGGCGTTGTTGACGAGCGCGTCGATGCGCCCGTGCCGCTCGAGCGCCGCCTCGATCAGGCGCCCGCGGTCGTCGGCGCTCGCCACGTCCGCCGCGACGGCGCTCGCGTGCGGGATCGAACGGGCGACCGCCTCGAGGCGGTCGCGCCGGCGCGCGGCCAGGACCACCGTGGCGCCCGCGCCGGAGGCCGCGCGCGCCATCTGCACCCCGAGGCCCGAGCTGGCCCCGGTGATCACGACCACGCGGCCGGTGAGCGGCTCCGGCTGCTCGGTCTCGACGACCGTGGAAGGCTCGATCATCGGGTGATCCTAGAGCCCAACTGAAGTCACGTCAACTTGATATGCTGCGCCGGCGATGACCGGCTTCTTCGACCGCTACTTCGAGGCGCTGGACGGGCCGGACCCCCTCTCCGCGCTCGAGCTCGTCTCCGCCGACCTCCGGTACTCGATCCTGTTCTCGACGAAGACCGATGAGCGCAGCCGCCAGTTCCTCGGGGGGCCCGAGGATCTGCGCTCGTTCACCGAGGCCGGTGACATGGACGGGTGGGCGCACCACATCCTCGCTGCTGCGGTCGTCGACGGCGTCGAGGTCGTCCTGGGCGAGACGCGCCGCGACGACGGGACGCATCTCGGCACGTTCGTGAACGCCGGCCGGATCGGCGACGACGAGCGCATGACGCACTACCTCACGGCCCGCTCCCCGGGCCTTCGCTTCTAGCGAAGTCCGTGTATGATATGAATTCAATTCTATTCGTCGAGAGGAGCGGGTAATGGCTACAGCCGATGCAGCGGTGGCGAGCGAACCCATCCAGTACGAGGTGAACGACCACGTCGCCACCATCTGGCTGAACCGCCCGGAAGTGAGGAACTGCGTCAACTGGGCGCTGCTGACCCAGATGGCCGAGCGCGTCGAGGAGGCCGCGGAGGACCCGGACGTGCGCGTTGTGCTGTTCCGCGGACGCGGCAACACGTTCTGCGCCGGCGCCGACCTCAACATGCTGCGCGACGAGTTCGTCGGCACCAGCACGGCGTCGTTGAAGCTCGCCGAGCTGTCCGCCAAGACGTACGACCGCATCCACACGATGAGCAAGCCGACGATCGCCGTCGTCGAGGGGTACGCCGTCGCGGGCGGCTTCGAGCTGGCGATCTCGACCGACTTCGCCCTGATCGCCGACGAAGCGCAGATCGGCGACTTCCACATCCGCCGCGCCCTGTTCGGCGGTTGCGGGCCGATCTACCGCCTCCCCCGGATCATGGGGATCCGCAAGGCGAAGGAGCTGATGCTGACCGGCAAGCTCCTCAGCGGCAAGGAGGCGGCGGGCCCGGAGTGGAACCTCTGCAACGCCTCGGCGCCGGCCGGGCAGCTCGACGAGCTCGTCGCCGACTTCGTCGCGCCGCTGGCGGACAAGAGCCCGTTCTGCATGAAGATCACGAAGAACACGGTCAACCGCGGGCTCGACGCCGACCAGGAGTCGTTGATCGTGATGGAGCAGATGGCCTGCAACGTGGTGCATCACTCCAACGACGCCAAGGAGGGTGTCGCGGCGTTCCTCGAGAAGCGGGACCCGGTCTGGACCGGCACCTGAGCAATGGACTTCGGTCACGACGACACGACGAAGGGCCTGATCGAGCGCCTCGAGGCGTTCATGGAGGAGTTCGTCTACCCGGCGGAGGACACGTTCTTCCGCCAGCGCGCCGAAGCGCAGGACCCGTGGGCGCCGGTCCCGCTGGTCGAGGAGCTCAAGGCCGCGGCGCGAGCCCGCGGCCTGTGGAACCTGTTCCTCCCGCGCACGCACGCGTACGGCGCCGGCCTGAGCAACGTCCAGTACGCGCCGCTGGCGGAGATCACCGGCCGGGCGTTGTGGCTCGCCCCGGAGGCGCTGAACTGCTCGGCCCCCGACACGGGGAACATGGAGCTGCTCGCGCGGTTCGGCACCGAGGCGCAGCGGCGACGCTGGCTCGATCCGCTGCTGGACGGCGAGATCCGCTCCGCGTTCTCGATGACCGAGCCGGCCGTCGGCTCGTCCGACGCCCGCAACGTCGCGACGCGGATCACCCGCGGCGGCGACGAGTACGTGATCAGCGGCCACAAGTGGTGGACGTCCGGCGCGATGTCGCCGCGGGCGGAGCTGCTTATCGTCATGGGCGTCACCGACCCCGACGCCGAGCCGTATCGCCGCCAGAGCATGATCCTGGTGCCCAAGGACGCGCCCGGCGTGGAGATCCGCCGCTCGATGTCGGTCTTCGGCTACACCGACGGCTACCACGGCGGCCACGCGGACATCGTCTACGACGACGTGCGGGTGCCCGCCTCGAACCTGCTCGGCGACGAGGGCGACGGCTTCCGAATCGCCCAGGAGCGGCTCGGTCCGGGGCGCATCCACCACGCGATGCGCACGATCGGCATGGCCGAGCGCGCGCTGGAGATGATGATCGAGCGCACGTCGCAGCGGACGACGTTCGGCCGGCCGATCGTCGACCACGGCGTGGTGCAGCACTGGATCGCGGAGGCGCGGATCAGGATCGAGCAGGCCCGCCTGCTCACGCTCAAGGCCGCCTGGCTGATGGACACGATCGGCAACAAGGGCGCGCGGATCGAGATCTCCGCCATCAAGGTGGCGGCGCCCGCCGTCGCGACCTGGGTGATCGATCGCGCGATCCAGGCGCACGGCGCCGGGGGCCTGTCGCAGGACTTCGTGCTCGCCGAGATGTACGCGGTCGCGCGCAGCCTGCAGATCGCCGACGGGCCGGACGAGGTGCACCGCATGGCGATCGCCCGGCGCGAGACCCGCACCGCCCGCGAACGCGTCCCCGCCTGAGGCGCGATGAGCGCGGGCGCGACAGGGAGGCTCACGTCGATCGTGGAGGGGGCCGAGCCCGAACGGGTCGGCCCGTGGCTGGCGGAGCGACTGCACGATCCGGCGTGGCGCCACTGCGAGGTCTCGCTCATCGCGGGCGGGAAGTCGAACCTCACCTACCTCGTGGCGTCGCGCGCCGGCGAGCTCGTGTTCCGCCGCCCGCCGCTCGGGCACATCCTCCCCACCGCCCATGACATGGCGCGCGAGCACCGCGTCATCACCGCGCTCGGCGCGACCGCGTTCCCGGTGCCGCGCACGCTGCTCTACAGCCCGGCGGACGACAACCCGCTGGAGGTGGGGTGCTACGCGATGGAGCGCGTGATCGGGCACATCTGCCGCGACGAGATCCCGGCCGGCTACGCCGACGCGCCCGACGAGTGCCGCGCGATCGCCGAGGGCCTCGTCGACGTCCTGGCCGACCTGCACTCGACCGACCCGGCCTCGATCGGGCTCGCCGAGTTCGGACGGCCCGAGGGCTTCATGGAGCGGCAGCTCAAGCTCTGGTCGAAGCAGTGGGAGCGGTCGAAGGCCTCGGAGCTGCCGCCACTCGACGCGCTGCGCGACGCGCTGCTCCGCACGAAGCCCGAGCGGTTCCCGCAGGGCCTGGTGCACGGCGACTTCCGGCTGGACAACTGCATCCTGCACGCGGCGCAGCCGGGCCGGATCGTCGCGGTGCTCGACTGGGAGATGAGCACGCTCGGCGATCCGCTCGCGGACTTCGCGGCGATGCTCGCCTACTGGGCCGACCCGGACGAGGACGAGCCGCTGGCCGCGGCGCGCATCGTCCCGCCGCTCACGCGCCGCGCCGGCTTCCTCACGCGGCGGGAGCTGATCGAGCGCTACGCCGCGCGCACGGGGCTCGACACCTCGCGGATCGACTGGTACCTCGCGTTCGCGTACTTCAAGCTCGCGGTCATCTGCCAGGGGATCGCCGCCAGGGCGGCGGGCGGCGCGATGCTCGGCTCGGGCTTCGAGGACGCCCAGCAGCTCGTCGAGCTGCAGGTGCGGGCCGGCCTCCATGTCCTCGAGACGCCGCTGTTCTCGCGCGTGTGAGCTTCTTCGAGCGCTACTTCGCCGCCCTCGACGGGCCCGATCCCGTGTCCGCGCTAGAGCTCGTGAGCGACGAGCTGCGCTTCGCGGCGCTGTTCTCGACCGACGCGAGCGGCCACAACCGCCAGTTCCTCGGCGGGCGCGCCGAGCTCGCGGCGTACATCGAGCAGCGCGGCGATCCGGGCTGGCGGCATCACATAATCGGCTCCGCGGTCGACCGCGGCGTCGAGCTCGCCTGGGGCGAGACGCGCCACGCCGACGGCAGCCTCGCCGCTACGTTCGTCGGGGCGGCGCGACTGGACGCCGACGGCAGGCTGCTGCGCTACATCACCGGCCGCACGCCGGCGATCAGGTTCCCGGCCGCACGCTGACCTCGTCGCGCGCGCGCTCGCGCAGGACGAACTTCTGGATCTTGCCCGTGCCGGTCTTTGGCAGCTCGTCGACGACGGCGATGCGCTTCGGGACCTTGTAGCGCGCGAGCCGGCCGCGCAGGAAGTCCTTGACCTCCTCGGGGTCGAACGGCTCGTCGCCGCGCGCGGTGACGAACGCGACCGGGACCTCGCCCCACTTCTCGTCGGGCTGCCCCACGACCGCGGCCTCGGCGATCGCCGCGTGCGCCACGAGCGCCTGCTCGACCTCGATCGTCGCGATGTTCTCCCCGCCTGAGATCACCACGTCCTTGAGGCGGTCGCGCAGCTCGACGTAGCCGTCACGGTGGACGACGGCGAGGTCGCCGGAGTGGAACCAGCCGCCGGCGAACGCCGTGCGGGTCGCGTCCTCGTCGCGGTAGTAGCCGAGCATCACGTTGTTGCCGCGCATCACGACCTCGCCGAGCGTCTCGCCGTCGCGCGCGACGTCGCGCATCCCGCCGTCGACGACGCGCAGTCGCTCGCTCACGATCGTCCCGACGCCCTGGCGCGCGCGCAGCCGCGCCTGCTCCTCGACGGGCAGCTCGTCCCATGCGGGATTCCAGGCACACACCGCGATCGGCCCGTACGTCTCGGTGAGCCCGTAGAGGTGGGTGACGTCGATGTTGAGCTGCGCCGCGCGCTCCAGCAGCGCCGGCGACGGCGGCGAGCCGCCGACGAAGACCTTCACCGGCTCGGGACACGGCGACGCCTCGTCGGCGCCGAGCAACATCGTGACCACCGTCGGCGCGGCGCACGCGTGCGTGATGCCCTCGCCGTGCAGCGCCCGCCAGATCGCTGCCGGGTCGACCGCGGGCAGGCACGTGTGCCGCGCGCCGGTGGCCGTCACCGCCCACGTGTACGCCCAGCCGTTGCAGTGGAACATCGGGAGCGTCCACAGGTACACGCTGCGCGCGCTCAGGCCGGCCTCGGCGATGACGCCGAGGCTGTGGAGGTAGGCGCCGCGGTGGGACGTCATGACGCCCTTGGGGAGCCCCGTCGTGCCCGACGTGTAGTTGATCGAGAGCAGCGCGCGCTCGTCGGACGGGTGCTCCAGCGCCCCGGGCGCGGCGGCCGCGACCAGCCGCTCGTACTCGAAGCCCGCGCCGACCCACACGACGCGCGGCGCCTTCTCCCCCATGCGCTCGAGCGCCTCCTCGAGCGGCGACCGCAGCGAGGGCGCCGCGACCACGAGCGAGGCGCCCGAGTGCCCGAGGATGTGGGCGTACTCGGGCGCGGCCAGGCGCGTGTTCAGCGGGACGAGGACGGCGCCCGCCCCGGGCACCGCGTAGTGCAGCTCGAGCATCGCGGCGACGTTGGGCAGCAGCGCGGCGACGCGATCCCCGGGCCGGACGCCCAGCTCGTCGCGCAGCGCCGCGGCGAGCCGGCGGACGCGCTCGTGGTGCTCGGCGTACGTCCACGCTCGGGGCCCGTCGACGACCGCCGGGCGATCCGCCCAGACGTCGGCGCTCCGCTCCAGGAAGCTCAGCGGCGTGAGCGGCACGTCCGACACCGGCGTCATCGGCCAAGCGTACCACTCAGCCGAATTGACATCGGTTCAGGAGACATGATAGGACTCTGGCCATGCAGACGAGAGCAGCGATCCTGCGCGAGGTCCCGGGCCGGTGGGAGGTCCACACGGTCGAGCTCGATCCGCCGCGCGAACGCGAGGTCCTCGTGCGGATCGTCGCCTCCGGCCTGTGCCACTCCGACGACCACTTCGCCACCGGCGACATCACGGTCGGGCACCTGCCGATCTGCGGAGGCCACGAGGCCGCCGGCGTCGTGGAGGCGGTCGGCCCGGGCGTGAGCCTGCTGGAGGTCGGCGACCACGTTGTAACGTCCTTCATCCCGAGCTGCGGCCGCTGCCGCTGGTGCGCCAGCGGGATGCACAACCTGTGCGACAACGGCGCGCTGATGCTGCAGGGGACGCAGCTCGACGGCACGTTCCGCATGCACCTCGGAGGCGAGGACGTCGCGCAGGCCGGCCTCCTCTCCGCGTTCGCCGAGTACAGCGTCATGCCCGAGGTCAGCTGCATCAGGATCCCGCGCGACGTCCCGCTCGAGATCGCGGCGGTGCTCGGATGCGCCGTGCCGACCGGCTGGGGCTCGGCCGTGAACGCCGCGCAGGTCTCCCCCGGAGACGTTGTCATGGTCGTCGGCGTGGGCGGCATCGGCATCAACGCGGTGCAGGGCGCGCGCCACGCCGGCGCGACGCGGATCATCGCCGTCGATCCCGTCGAGCTGAAGCGCGACGCCGCGCTGCGGCTCGGGGCGACCGACGCGTTCGCCGACCACGCCGAGGCCGCCGAGCTCGCTCGGTCGCTCACGGACGGCCAGGGGGCCGACTCGGTGGTCGTCTGCATCGGTGTCCCGACGGGAGCGGACGTCGGCGCCGCGTTCGCGGCGATCCGCAAGGCCGGCACCGTCGTCCTCACCGGCTCGGCGCCCGACACCGCGACCGGACTGCCCGTCGGACTGCTCGAGCTGAGCATGTACCAGAAGCGGATCCAGGGATCGCTGTACGGGATGTGCAGTCCCGCCAAGGACGTGCCGCGGCTGCTGCGGCTCTGGCAGGAGGGCCGGCTGCAGCTGGAGGAGCTCGTCAGCCGGACGTACTCGCTGGACGAGATCAACCAGGGCTACGAGGACATGCACGCCGGAGTCAACCTCCGCGGCGTGCTGCGCCTCGGGGACGCCGGCGCGGCGGCCGCCTCGGCCACGGAAGCCGTGGCGACGCCCTAGGCGCGCAGGGCGAGCTCGTCCTGGGCCGCGTCGGCGCGATCCTGCGCCGCGCGGTAGACCGCGTAGGCGCCGGCGCCGGGCTCGCGGCACCACGCCGCGTACGCGAGCGCCGCCTCCGCCTGCGCGTCGCGCCACGCCCAAGCGGGCTCACCGAGGAGCGGCGCCGCGCTCCCGCGCGGGCCCCTGCTGGGGTCGGGGATCATCGCAACCGGGTCGGGGATCATCGCTCGGAGGGTGGCGCCTGCCCTGTGAACCCCGCCGAAACGGGCCCGCGGATGGGCTCGGCACCGGGTCTCCGCCACCGCCGGCGTGCTGTAGGGTCGGTCGCCCGGGAGGCACGGTGGCGCAGGCACGACGAGCGACTCGATCGAGGAGGAGGCAGACGCAGCCGGCGCCGTCGTCGCGCGGCAAGCGCGACGAGATCCTGCTGACCGCGGCGAGCCTGTTCGGCGAGCAGGGTTACGAGGACGGCAAGTGGTCCGACGTGGCCGCCGCCGTCGGCGTCGGCTCGACGGCGCTCTACCACTACTTCGAGTCCAAGCTGCACTGCCTGTACGTGATCATGGCCGAAGCGCTGGAGTCGTTCCTCGCCGACTTCCAGCGGATCACGGCGGAGCAGGACGACTACCGCGAGGCGCTCGTCGCCGCGCTCCGCTCGGGCTATGAGCTGAGCGAGGCGGAGATCCTGCGGATGCGCGTGCTGGTCGCCCAGCAGGGCCTCATCGCCGTCCCGCGGCGGTCGCCGCGCGAGGAGGAGGCGCGCGAGCTCGCGCGCGCCCGCACCCGGGACCTCGAGCTCGCGTGGGCCACGTTCCTGGTCCGCGGGATGGAGCAGCGCGTCCTGCCCGAGGCCGACGCCCGGCTGCTGACCCGGGCCGTGCTCGGCCTGAACACCAGCGTGTGGCACTGGTACCGCCCGCGCGGAGAGCATTCGCTGGACGCCGTGGCGGACTTCTTCGTCCGCCGCCAGCTCGATGTCCTGGGGCTGCCGGCCGATCTCGCCGATCAATACTGACCTCACTTCAATTATTGGCCGGAAGAGCTGGACACAGCCCGTCGGCATCGATAGGCTTCTGAATCGACTTCAAGTCACGACCTTGTGAGGGAAGGAGCTCGATGACCACGGCCAGCGAGTCGGTAGAGGCGACCGTCGATCGGGCGGTCGGCTGCCCGGTGTTCCACCAGGACTTCTCCGAGCCCCAGCCGCTCGGCTGCCACTGGGCGCTGGCGGATCGGCTGCGCGAGCAGGGGCCGCTGTACTACAACACCTACGCGCAGGGGTACTGGATCTTCACGCGCCACGACGCGGTGAAGGACATCTACAAGAACCCGGAGATCTTCTCGAGCGAGTCGATCACGCCGTGGGACCCCGAGCCGATCTACCGCTTCGTCCCGACCCAGATCGACCGGCCGGAGCACATCAAGTACCGCCGCATCCTGAACCCGTGGTTCTCGCCCAGCCGGATGGACGAGGCCGAGCCGAAGATCCGCTCTATCTGCCGGCGCCTGGTCTAGGAGACCGCGTCGCAGGGCTCGTGCAACTTCGTCAAGGACTTCGCGCTGCGCTTTCCCACCGAGGCGTTCCTCGGGGTCGTGGGCATCGACCTCTCGCACGCCGACCGGTTCCTCGTGTGGGTCGAGGACTTCTTCCGCGGCTTCGGCGGCGACCCCGAGGGCCAGCAGGCGATGGCGGACGCGCTCCAGGGCATCCGCGCGTACTGGGTCGACGCGCTCGAGGAGCGCCGCCGTGACGCCGTGCCGCGCGAGGGCGACATCGCGTCCTACCTGCTGGGGGCGAAGTACGACGACGAGCGCCCGCTCACCGACGACGAGCTGCTCGACATGCTCACGGTGCTGGTGCTCGCCGGGCTCGACACGACGCGGGCCCAGCTCGGCTACATGTTCCGGCACCTGGCGCTGCACCCGGAGCACCGGCGCCAGCTGATCGACGAGCCCGAGCTCGTCCCCTCCGCCGTCGAGGAGGTGCTGCGCTTCTACACGATGATCTTCGGCGACGGCCGCAAGGTCACGCGCGACGTCGAGTTCCACGGCGCCGGGCTCAAGAAGGGCGACATGGTGTACGGCCTCGTGTCCGCCGCCAACCGTGACCCGCGCGTGTACGACCGCGCGAACGAGTTCGTCATCGACCGCAAGAAGAACAACCACTTCGGGTTCGCGAGCGGTCCGCATCGCTGCCTGGGAATGCACCTCGCGCGGCGCGAGATGCAGATCGCGGTGGAGGAGTGGCTGCGCGTGATCCCGGACTTCCGGCTCGCCACCCACGAGGTGATCATGGAGCGCGGCGGCGGCGCGATGACGGCGCCGTTGGACATGCCGCTGGAGTGGGAGGTGGCGTCGTGAAGGTCTTCATCGACCCCGACGAGTGCACCGGCCACGGCCGCTGCTACCGGCTGGCACCCGACCTGCTGACCTACGACGACGAGGGCTACGTCGCGATCCGCGGGCAGCCGATCGACGTCCCCGCGGACCAGGTCGAGTTCGCGGAGGAGGCCGAGGGAACCTGCCCGGAAGGTGCGATCTCGCTGATCCGGGAGGACTGAGCCCGCCATGCGCGTCGCCGTGGTCGGCGCCGGCCCGGCCGGCTTCTATGCCTGCGAGGACCTCTTGAAGCAGGACGGCATCGAGGTCGACCTCTACGACGCGCTGCCGACGCCGTTCGGGCTCGTGCGCGCCGGGGTGGCGCCCGATCACCCGAAGATCAAGTCGGTCACGCGCCGCTACGAGAAGACGGCGCGCGCGCCCGGCTTCCGCTTCTTCGGCGGCGTCGAGCTCGGCGCCGACGTCGCCCGCGAGGAGCTCCTCGAGCGCTATCA
>Ga0126313_10001596_pt1 | contig 12119 bp, 11 predicted proteins | sample Plot105A_FD_89954 | JGI IMG/M metagenome (GOLD analysis project Ga0126313, IMG submission 89954) | Serpentine soil microbial communities from UC McLaughlin Reserve, CA, USA - Plot105A | ecosystem: Environmental > Terrestrial > Soil > Grasslands | place: USA: UC McLaughlin Reserve, Lake County...
CGCCGGACGTCGAAGTTCACTACCGTCCCTGAACCAGCTGGCTTGCCGTTGATTTTGGCAGACACGTAGGTGCCGGGCCCTGAGGTCGGCACTTTGGACTCGGCGACCGAGGGCCGCAGACCCTTCGGCTGCTGCCGGGGACCCGGGGCCGGTTTCGGTTCGACGATGGTGGACGGGCCCGCGCTGGCCGAGCCCGGCGGCGGGGCGGTGACCGAAGTGGGTTCCGGGGGCATTGGCATCCCGAGACGGGGGCCCTCGGCAAGTACGGCAGGAGCGGCATGCGCCCCCATGCCGGCTGCAGCCAGCACGAGCGCGCCGGACACAAGAATGGCGGCCCCGCCCCGCGACCGTGAATGCGAGGTAGATTGTGAGCCGCGAAGTTCACGATCCGACGATGCCCGCTTCGGCAAAGAGCCGTTCGACCGGGCGTCTCCCGGTGCCCGCCGCGGCAATTGGCTCACGAGGACTAACACTAGGCGGAAAAGTTGGCCCATTCCCACTCAGCGGACGGTGCGGCGGCGCCAAGCGATCTGACTCGGCATCGCCGCGCGCTGCGGATTCTGATCGTGATGCTGATCCCCTTGGGCATCTGGACGGTGGCCGGCCTGGTCATGCTCTGGCCGGGCGATATCTCGGAGCACGTGAACACCGACGTCGCCGGCTACGCTGTCGCCGGCGTGACCTATCCCAAGGCTCGGATCACCGAGGTCAAGCCGAGCTCCTGTGAGGGGCTGGCCGGTTCAACGCCGGGAGTGACCGATACCCGCTGTGCAAATGTCACAGCCGAGCTCTTGGAGGGCGACGATCAGGGCAAGCTGGTGACGGTGCCCCTGACCGCCGCGGTCTACGCCTCCGGCGTTGAGGCCGGCCAGAAGATCCAGCTGGTGCGCGTGCCACCCGCCGAAGGCCAGCCCGCGCAGTACAACTTCTCCGATTTCGTACGCGGCGTCCCCTTGCTCGTCATCGGGTTGATCTTCGCCGCGGTGGTCGTCCTGGTCGCTCGCTGGCGGGGCTTCGCCGCCGTGATCGGCCTAGCCTTCGCCGGATTCATTCTGATCAAGTTCATGTTTCCGGCCTTGGTGGCGGGATCGGACCCCATCCTCGTCGGACTGGTCGGGTCGTCGGTGATCATGTTCGTCGTCTTGTACGCCGCCCACGGGTTCAGTGCCCGTACCACGACGGCGTTGGTCGGCACCCTGTTCGGGCTCATCGTCAGCGCGCTGATCGGCTTTTTCGCGACGCGCTGGGCTCATCTTACTGGCGTGGCGGCCGAGGACGATTACGTGCTGGCCGCGGCGGCACCCGATCTGCGACTGACCTCGGTGGTGATCTGCGGCATCATCTTTGCCGGTCTCGGCGTGCTCAACGACGTGACGATCACCCAAGCCTCGGCCGTCTGGGAGCTCGCCGACAGCGGCGGGAGTCAAAAACACTTGTTCTCCCGAGCCATGCGGATCGGCCGGGATCACATCGCCTCGACGGTCTACACCATTGCCTTCGCTACCGCGGGCGCCTCTCTTTCGGTACTGCTCTTGATCGTGATCTATGAGCGGCCGATGTTCTCGGTGCTGCAGACCGAGCAATTCGCCGGCGAGGTGCTTCGTACCCTGGTCGCATCGATCGGGCTGGTGCTGGCCGTGCCGCTGACCACCGCCATCGGTGTCGCTGTCGTCCGGGCCAGCAATTACGGCGTCAGGGGGACGGCACGCAACCCGCGGCCCGTCAGCATCCCGGCATCAGCCACGTCAATTGACTCTGACCAGACAAGTGCCCGCCAGCCGGCGCTGGCATTGCGCCGGCGGCGACAGCGCCGCACCGAGGACGACTTCGGTGACTTCAGCCACCTACGCGATCCATCGGAAACTCAGCAATGACCAGAGCGGGCGTCGCTCCGGCCCTCGATGAAGCCGTTCAAACGGTTGCCGGTTTTCTGGTGGCGGACGCACCACTGGGAACAACCCTGGAACGGGTCGCCTTCCTGGCCGAGGGTGCAATCGCGCCTGCGGTAGCCGTGGGCCTGACACTGCTGGACGAACGCGGTCGTCCACGAACCTTCGTCTCCACTGCTGACCTGGCCCCTCGAATCGATCAAGCCCAGTACGACCAGGACGACGGTCCCTGCCTGGCGGCCTATCGGCTCAATCAGACCCTTCGGGTCGATGACTGCTCCGCTGTTGCCGACAGCTGGCCCTTGTACAGCCGCATGGCGGCAGAGGAAGGTGTGAACAGCACGCTGTCCTTGCCGCTGGTGGCAGCAGGTAAGCCCTTCGGCGCCTTCAACCTCTACGCCCGGGATGCGTATGCCTTCTCGAGCCAGGACGAGTCCGACGCCGAGCTATTTGCGATTCAGGCCGCCGTCGTTTTGGCGAACGCAGGAGCGTACTGGGGGGCATTTGATCTTGCCGAGGGACTCCACAAGGCGATGGAGTCGCGCGCCACCATTGAGCAGGCAAAAGGGATGCTGATGGCCAGTCGGCGCTGCAGCGCAGATGCTGCCTTCCAGATGCTGGTCGGTGCGTCACAACGCAGCAACGTAAAGCTTCGCGACCTCGCCAGCCGGATCGTGGCCGGCAGCGACCCGGCTAACCAGTCCTGAGTAGCTACCGCGCCGGCTTCAGCAACGGGAACAAGATCGTTTCACGGATGCCGGCATTCGTGAACAACATCACCAACCGGTCGATGCCTAGCCCAAGCCCGCCCATCGGGGGCGCGCCCAACTCGAGCGCGGCGAGGAAATCCTCATCGAGCTGCATTGCCTCTTCATCGCCGGCCGCCGCGTCAAGGGACTGGGCGGTCAGCCGCTCACGCTGGATCACCGGGTCGATCAGCTCCGAGAAGCCGGTACCGCGTTCCAGGCCGCCGATGATCAGATCCCACGCCTCGATCAGGTTCGGAACATCGCGGTGCGGCCGCGCCAGCGGCTGGGCCAGCGGTGGGTAGTCGCAGACGAAGGTCGGCGAGATCAGGGTCGGCTCAACCAGATCGCCGAACAGGCGCAAGATCAACTTTTCGGCGGTCCAGCCGCGTTCGGCGGCGACCCCATGCCGCTCGGCGATCTTGCGGAGATGTTCCGCTGTCGTTTCCGGGGTGATCTCCTCACCCAGGTGAGCCGACAGGCCAGGATAGACACCCAACCACTGCCAGGCGCCGTCCAGATCGATCGTTCCCACGCCAGTGTCGAGCTGACGCGAGCCCAGCAGGTCGGCCACATCGACGATGATTTTCTGGACCAGCTTGGCGATCGAGCGCTGATCACCCCAAGCCTGGTAGACCTCGAGCATGGTGAACTCCGCGCTGTGCGTTGCGTCGATGCCCTCGTTGCGAAAGATCCGCCCGAGCTCGTAGACCCGCTCAGCCCCACCGACGACCGCACGCTTCAAGAACAGCTCGAGTGCGATCCGCAACGTCATGTCTATGTCGAACGCGTTCAGGTGAGTACGGAACGGGCGGGCGTTCGCCCCGCCGTGCACCAGCTGCAGCACCGGCGTCTCGACCTCGACATATCCTTCCCGGTGCAGCGTCTCCCGCACGCTGCGAGTGATCACCGCCCTGGTCCTGACCATGTCCCGGGCTGCTTCCCTAACGATGAGGTCGGCATGCCGCTGCCGGACTCGGACCTCGTCGGATAACTCTTTGTGCAAGGTCGGCATCGGGCGCAGCGCCTTGGACGCGAGCCTCCACCGCCCCGCCAGCACCGACAGTTCGCCGCGCTTGGACGAGATCACCCGGCCCTCGACGAATACGTAGTCGCCAAGATCAACATCGGCCTTCCAGGCTTCGAGCTCAGCCTCACCAACCTCGGCCAGAGAGATCATGACCTGCAGCCGCATCCCGGAATGCTCCTGCGACAGGCCTTCCTGCAGCGTCGCGAAACAGAGCCTTCCGGTGTTCCGCAGGAAAACAATCCGGCCGGTCACGCCGACGATTTCGGAGGTTTCCTGGCCGGCTTCAAGATGGCCCCACTTCTCCCGTACCTCAACCAGTGAGTGGGTTCGCGGCACGGCTACCGGGTACGGCTCACGCCCCTCTGACAGCAACCGGCCGCGCTTGTCCAATCGGACCTGCATCTGCTCGGGCAGGTCCGTCTCATCCCGGTCACTCGGCACCTGGTCAGCTTAGCGATCGAACTCCGCTGAGCCCTGGCTCGCAGGCCGAGAGTGCCGCCCCCTGGCTTTACGCACCAGTAACGTGCGGTTCAGTACGCTCGCGCTATGGAGGACGTGCTCTCTAACTACCAGGTGGGCGACGCCTTCGACGAAATGATGGACCTGGAGGGCAGCGTCCGGCCCTCCTATAAATCGATCTACAACACCCTGCGTAAAACGACTCCGGCGGAGTTGCACAACATCGCCGAATCGCTGGCCAAGAGTTACACCCAGGCCGGTGTCACCTTCGATGTCGGAGGTGTTGAGCGGCCGTTCCCGCTGGATCTGGTACCCCGGGTCATTGCGGCACCCGAATGGGAGACGATCGAGGCCGGCGTGGCGCAACGGGTGCGGGCGTTGGAGGCTTTCCTGGCCGACGTCTATTCGGCGAAGCAGGTGATCACCGACGGGGTGATTCCCAGCCAGTTGGTGACCTCCTCCACCCACTTCCATCGCGCCGTCTGGGGAGTCGAGCCGCCGAACGGAGTTCGGATCCATGTAGCCGGCGTCGACCTCATCCGCAATCCGGACGGAGAGGTGCGGGTTCTGGAAGACAACGTCCGGGTACCAAGCGGCGTCTCCTACGTGATGACCAACCGGTCGGCCATGATCACCGCGCTACCCGACGCGTTCAGCAACCAGCGGATCCGGCCGGTCGCCGGCTACCCGCAGCGGCTGCTGGCAGCACTGCGCAAGGCCGCCCCGGCAGGCACCGACGATCCCACCGTGGTGGTCATGACTCCAGGTGTGTACAACTCGGCCTATTTCGAACACACTCTGCTGGCCCGCACCATGGGCGTCGAGCTGGTCGAGGGCCGGGACCTGGAATGCCGGCGCGGCCGGGTCTACATGCGTACCACAGCAGGTCTGCAGCGGGTGGATGTGATCTACCGCCGAGTCGACGACGAGTTCCTTGACCCTGTCCATTTCCGCAGCGACTCCATGTTGGGGGTTCCCGGCCTGGTCAACGCCGTCCGTACAGGTGGTGTCGCGTTGGCCAACGCGATCGGCAACGGGGTAGCCGACGACAAGTTGATCTACACCTACGTGCCCGACCTGATCCGGTACTACCTGAGTGAAGACCCGGTCATCCCCAACGTCGACACATGGCGGCTGGAGGAGGACGAGGCGCGGGCGGAGGTCTTCGATCGACTTCCTGAACTTGTGGTCAAGCCGGTCGCCGGCTCCGGCGGCAAAGGCATCGTGATCGGTCCGCGTGCCAGCCAGGAGGAGCTGGACGAGCTGCGGCGGACGATTTCGCTCGACCCTCGAGGGTGGATCGCCCAGCCAGTCGTCCAGCTGTCCACCGTACCGACGTTGATCAAAGATCAGCTTCGGCCGCGGCACGTCGATCTTCGCCCGTTCGCGGTGAACAGCGGTGACAGCGTCTGGGTGCTGCCGGGCGGCCTTACCCGGGTCGCGCTCCCGGAGGGTGAACTGGTGGTCAACAGCAGCCAGGGCGGCGGTAGCAAGGACACCTGGGTGCTCAGTCCGCCGCCGCACTACTCATCGACAGAGCCCAAGATCAAGCCGGTGGAGCACGACCAGCCAGCCGCCGGACCGGTCAGGGAAGATCAGCCGGAGGCTGAACCGGTCGGGCACGATCGGACTGCCGCCGAATCTGCTTTCGCCGCTCCGGTGACCTCAGTGCCGGCCTCTCCGGTACCGCTGACGGTGGCTCCGATACCTGCCGCCGTGCTGCCCCATCAGCCCGAGCAGCAATCCCAGCAAGATCAACAGCAACAGCAGCAACAACGGGGTTCCCCGGCGGGATCGATGTTCCTGAGATGCTGAGCCGGATCGCTGAATCGCTTTTCTGGATCGGGCGTTACGTCGAGCGCGCCGATGACATCGCTCGTCTGCTGCAAACCCACCTCCGGGTGCTTGCCGAGGACACCTCGGCGGCAGAAGTCGTCGCCTGCCGAAACCTGCTGGCCTTGATGAGCGTGGACTCGATCGCCGAGCCGACCCATCACGACTTGTTGCGGGTGCTCGGTTACGACGGCTCGGAATCGACCTCGATCTTCGCCTCCTGGGCCTCCGCCCGCGACAATGCGCGGCGAGCGCGGGAGGTCATCCCGCTCGACCTGTGGGAGTGCATCAACACCACCTGGCACCAACTACCCTCCAGTGGATTCGGCATTGCCGGAGCCCACAGCTTCCTGAATTGGGCGCGGGAGCGCAGCGCGTTGTTCACTGGCATCGCCCGCGGAACCATGGTCCGCGATGAGGGCTGGGAGTTCCTGCTGCTCGGCCGAAGTCTCGAGCAGGTGGACATGACGTCGCGAATGGTCGCCTCTGCCTCGTTGACGACGGGCAGCAGCCAGTGGCCGTCGGTGCTCCGCGGCTGCGGCGGCCATGACGCGTTCCTGCGTACCTACGGGGGGTTGCACACCGATCCGGACGCGGCCCGGTTCTTGATCATCGATGCCCGGTTCCCCCGCTCGATCATGCATGGCCTGGTCGCCGCCAGCGACTGCCTGAGCAATGTCTCGCATGCAAATCCTTCCGCAGCGATCCCTTCGACTGAAGCACTGCGCCGGCTGGGGCAGCTGCGGGCGCGGCTCGAATACTCCGACATGACCTCGCTGCTGGAACACCTGGACGAGGAGATGTCTGGCGTACAGGACGTGTCCGCGGCGGTCACCCACACCGTGTCCACCAGCTTCTTCGCCGCGGCCGAGCACACGCCGTGGATCACCGAAGGGACGCGTTGAAATGCGGCTCAGCATTGAACACAAAACTGGATTCCGCTACTCGACGAAGGTCAAGTCCTCCTACAACGAGGCGAGGATGACGCCGGTTGTCAGCTCCACCCAATCCGTCTGGGGCAGCCGGGTCAGCATCACCCCGAGCGCCTGGAGCTTCACCTACTCGGACTACTGGGGCACCTCGGTCACCGCCTTCGAACTGCATGAATCACATGATCAACTGACTGTCCAGGCAGAAGCCGTTGTGGAAACCCGCGGTGACGATCTCACCTGGGACACCGATCGGAGGGTCGCCGTCAATGACATCGGCTGGCCCGCGCTGCAGGACCGAGGTGTCGTCGACTCGATGACGGAGTTCCTGACGGTCAACGAGCGCACTCAGGCACCCCAGGAGCTGCAGGAGTTGGCGCAGCAGGTCACGAACCAACCTCCTCGACTGGCCGCGCTCGACATCTGCCGGCAGATCGCTGATCGACTCACCTATGCCCGCGGCAGCACACCGGTGAATGCCAAGGCGATGGACGTCTGGTCTGGCGGCAAGGGGGTCTGCCAGGACTTCTCCCATCTCGCCCTCGGTGCACTGCGATCGGTAGGCCTGCCTGCCCGCTACGTCTCCGGCTACCTGCACCCAGGCGGCGACGGCAGGGCCAACACGATGGTGGAAGGCGAAAGCCATTCCTGGATCGAGTGGTGGTGTGGCACTTGGGTCGCCTTCGACCCCACTCTGCGGTCCCGGATCTCGGAGAACCACGTCCGAGTGGGCCACGGTCGAGACTACGGCGACGTCGCTCCCCTGCGCGGCACCTACTCCGGAGGTCCGTCGGAGATGTTCGTCACCGTGCAGATGACCCAGCTGGGCTGAGCACATTCCTCGGCCGGCGGCGCGTCGTTATGTTGTCGGCATGAGCAACTGCGGCCAGCAGCCGCCCTACGGTCAAAACCCCTATGGGCCATGCTGACCGAGTCCCGGCAGGACGCCGTCGCCAGAATGGTGGAGATGTCGGAGGCGGCCGGCGCGAACGCCGTAGTCGGGCTGAAATTCGACTGCCGCGAGATCACTCCGGCGCTCAGCGAAGTCGCGGCATACGGGACAGCCGTCAAGCTGGCCGGGGAGCCTGAGCTGGGAATTTGCCGAGTGGACAGATCACGACGTGTCTGACCCGGGGGTGATCTAAAACAGAGCCCAGCAGTAAGAATGAACCCATGAGCGCTAAGGGGAAGCCCGCGGAGGACGAGCCGACGGCGGAGGACGAAACTCGGCGCAAGTTCCGGGAGGCGCTGGCGGCCAAGCAGGGCCGAAAGGGCGAGGACCATATTGACAACGAGCCGACGAACGTTCATGCCCACGGCCCGATGGATAGCAAGCGCATTTTCCGGCGCAAGACCGGCTAGTTAGCCAACTCCAGTTGGATCCCCGCCGGCGTTGCCTTGAAGCGCACATCGGATAGGTCTTTGACCACGGCGTCGGCTATCAGATCCTCAGGTGACGTCGTGGTTGTCACGGCGAGGGTGGCACAGCCCGCAACCCGAGCCGATTCCAACCTGGCGGCGCGTCCTCGACCACCAAGCAACTGGTGGGGTCGACGCCGAGCCTCCGCGCCGCCTGAAGGTACGGATCCGGTGCCGGCTTGCCACGTGCCACGTCGTCCGCGGTCACGAGTACCGATGGTGGCACCAGCTGAGACGCCGCAATCCGAGCCTTCGCGAGCGGCAACGTGCAGGAAGTCGCGATCGCTGTCTTCCCATTGCGCAACGCTTCGAGGGCCTCCGCGGCGCCGGGCAGCACCACAATGCCATCAAGATCAGCGATCTCGATCTCGATCTCCTGGATTCGCACGATCGCCGCTTCCTGACGATCCGGTGGCAGGACGCCTCGAACCACGTTCGCTGAGGGCACGCCATGCCAGCCTGCCACACGGAGCGATGGGACGTCGTGCTCGGCTGCCCACCGATCCCAGGAGCGGATCACAGCCGGTGTCGAGTCGATCAGGGTCCCGTCCATGTCGAACAGCACAGCCTCGAAGACTCGATCCACCAATCGGTCCAGCACCAGGTCCTCTCCCCCGTCCTCGCCCACTCGCGCACCGAAGGACCCTACCAATTGAGATATGGCTTGCTGAGTGAGTGCTCACTCATTACACTCAACGAATGCCCAGGGCAACACCGCTTCCGGCCGACGAGCGCCGGGCAGCGCTCATCGCGGCGACCGAGCCGCTGCTGGAGGAGTTCGGCCGCGAGGTCAGCACGCGTCAGATCGCCGAGGCGGCCGGGATAGCCGAGGGCACCATTTTTCGGGTTTTCAGCACCAAGGAGGCGCTCATCGACGCCGTCGTGGACGAGGTATTCGATATCTCCTCCACCTGCGAGCAGCTGGGGACCATCGACCGCGATCTTGCACTCGAGACCCGTGTGGAACTCGCAGTGAGCATCCTCCAGGCGCGACTCCGACGAGTCTTCACGCTCTTCCACACGCTCCGGCTCAGCCGCCGGGGACCGGAGGACCACGAGCAGTTGCGGCAACGGCAGCAGTCCGACAATGAACGCCTCAATGCCGCCCTCGCCGCAGTGCTCAAGCCCGACGAGAACCGGCTTCGGCTGGATCCGGAAACTGCGGCCAGCGCGCTCCGTACGATCACCTTCTCGATGAGCCACCCGATCTTGGCCGAGCCGAAACTCGCCGACCCCCTCCGAATAGTCGATCTGTTGTTGCACGGCATTGTTCATCCGCACCCTATGCAGAAACAGTCGTCATGCTGATCCGGTTGCTTCGTAACTTCTTGGGCCCTTACCGGCGGCCGCTTCTTGCGGTCTTGATCTTGACCCTCGTCGGGACGATGGCGGCGCTCTACCTACCGCACCTCAACGCCGCGATCATCGATGAGGGCGTCGCCAAGGGTGACACCGGCTTCATCTGGCGGACCGGCGGAACGATGCTGGCGGTCAGCGTTGCCCAGATCGCCTGCTCGATCGCCGCCGTTTACCTCGGTGCCAAGGTCGCCATGAGTTTCGGGCGCGATGTTCGGGGCGCGATCTTCTCCCGCGTCCTGTCCTTCTCCTCTCGGGAGCTCAACAGGTTCGGTGCGCCATCGCTGATCACCCGCAACACCAACGATGTTCAGCAGGTGCAAATGCTGGTGCTGCTGTCCGCCACCATCTTCATCGCCGCACCGATCACCATGATCGGCGGGGTTATCATGGCCCTGCGCACCGATGTGGGGCTGTCTTGGCTGGTTGCGGTGGCTGTTCCGTTGCTCGCGATTTCGGTCGGCCTCGTTGTGGTTCGGATGCGACCGCTGTTCCGGCTGATGCAGACTCGGATCGATGTGATCAACCGGGTGCTCCGCGAGCAGATCACAGGCATCCGCGTGGTGCGAGCCTTCGTCCGGGAGCCGTACGAGACGGCGCGATTCGCACAAGCCAACAGGGATGTCACCGAGACAGCCACCAGCGTCGGCCGGCTGATGGCATCCATCTTCCCAATCATGATGTTCATCCTGAACGTCTCCAGCGTCGCCGTGCTGTGGTTCGGTGCCATGCGGGTTGACAGCGGCGAGATGCAGATAGGAGCGCTGACCGCTTTCCTCACCTATCTGGTCCAGATCTTGATGTCGGTGATGATGGCGACTTTCCTGCTGGCCCTGGCACCGCGTGCCGCCGTCTGTGCCGAGCGGATATCGGAGGTCCTGGAAACCGAGTCGACCGTTGTGCCGCCGGAGCATCCGATTCGCTCACTTGACGAATCCTCGCTGGTCGAGTTCCGGGACGCCGAATTCACCTATCCCGGAGCCGACTTTCCTGTTCTGCGGAAAATCAGCTTCACCGTCGAGCCGGGTGAGACCACCGCCATCATCGGTTCCACCGGTGCCGGCAAGTCCACGCTCGTGTCGCTCATCCCCCGGTTGTTCGACCTGACCGAGGGGTCGGTGCAGGTGGATGGAATTGATGTTCGTGAGCTTGACGCAGAACTGCTGTGGAGCCGGATCGGCCTGATACCCCAGAAGCCGTTCCTCTTCTCGGGCACCGTTGCCAGCAACCTGCGCTACGGCAATCCGGAAGCCAGGGACGACGAGCTGTGGCAGGCGTTGCGGGTCGCACAGGCCGAGGAATTCGTACGGCAGATGCCTGGCCAACTGGAAGCCTCGATATCCCAGGGCGGCACCAATGTTTCCGGCGGTCAGCGGCAGCGGCTGTCGATCGCCCGGGCACTGGTCAAGAAGCCGGAGATCTATGTCTTCGACGACTCGTTCTCTGCACTCGATGTAGCTACCGACGCTCGCCTTCGCGCTGCATTGAGACGCGAGACCCGCGGCGCAGCGGTGATCATCGTCGGCCAACGAGTGGCCACCATCGCCGATGCCGACAAGATCTTGGTGCTCGAAGACGGCGAGATCGTCGGATCCGGCACTCATGATGAGCTGCTGGCGACCTGCGCTACGTACGCCGAGATCGTCGACTCCCAGCTCAGCGCCGAGGAGGCCGCCGCATGAACTCGCCGGAGCCAAGCGAGGTCCAGCCCCAGCGCCGAGCTCCGGGCGGGACGTCACCCAATGGCCAAGATGGCCCGAAGGCACCCGAGCGGCCGAGGTACGGGCCGCCCGCCGGCTCTCGGACGGGCCCACGGATGTTCGGTCAGATGCCAGTGCCGGAGAAGTCGATCAACTTCGGGCCATCGCTGCGGCGGCTGCTCGGGCACTTGGCGCCGGAGCGAGTGATCCTGCTGGGCGCGGTTTTCCTCGCCGTCACCGGCATCGTGATGAACGTGCTGGGTCCGAAGATCCTCGGTCTGGCCACCGACCTGATCTTCACTGGTGTCATCGGCAGGAACCTGCCAGCCGGCGCCACGAAGCAGCAAGTCGTCGACGGGTTGCGGGCCCGCGGTGAAGAAACCTTTGCCGACATGGTGGAACGGCTGGACGTCGTGCCCGGCCAGGGCATCGACTTCTCTCTGCTGGGCGACTACCTGCTGCTGGCACTTGGGCTCTACCTGGTGTCAAGCCTGTTCCTGTGGTGGCAGGGCTATCTGCTGAACGGGGCGGTACAGCGCTCGATCTATACGTTGCGCAACCACGTCGAGACCAAGATCAACCGGCTGCCGCTCGGCTACTTCGACAAGCAGACCCGGGGTGAACTGCTGAGCCGGGTGACCAACGACATCGACAACGTCTCGCAGGCTCTTCAGCAAACGCTGAGCCAGCTGCTCACATCGCTGCTGACCGTGATCGGAGTGACTGTGATGATGTTCGTCATCTCACCCGTGCTCGCG
>Ga0126313_10001598_pt1 | contig 12110 bp, 19 predicted proteins | sample Plot105A_FD_89954 | JGI IMG/M metagenome (GOLD analysis project Ga0126313, IMG submission 89954) | Serpentine soil microbial communities from UC McLaughlin Reserve, CA, USA - Plot105A | ecosystem: Environmental > Terrestrial > Soil > Grasslands | place: USA: UC McLaughlin Reserve, Lake County...
ACGAAGTCGAAGTACAGCGCGTTGTCGAAGAACAGCTGCGTGATGAGGAACTGCGCGCCGGCGTCGACCTTCTCCTTGAGGTAGTAGAGGTCGTCCTCGGCGCTCGTGGCGTGGATGTGCGTCTCCGGGAAGCAGGCCGCGCCGATCGAGAACGGATAGCCCGTACGGATCAGCTGGACGAGCTCACGCGAGTACTCGAGGCCGCCCTCGGTCTTGACCCACTCCTCCTGGCCGGGCGGCGGATCGCCGCGCAGCGCGAGCACGTTGTCGACACCGACGGCGGCCATCGCGTCGAGCGTGTCGCGCAGCTCGCCGACCGTCGACCCCACGCAGGTGAAGTGCGCCATCGCCTCGATGCCGTACTCCTCCTTGATGCGCGAGACGATCTCGATCGTCTTCGTCGCCGTGCTCCCGCCCGCGCCGTAGGTGACCGACACGAAGTCGGGCCGCAGGTGCCGCAGCTCGCCCACGGCCTCGAACAGGTTCCGCAGGCCGTCCTCGGTCTTCGGCGGGAAGAACTCGAAGGAGAAGACCGGCCGGTGGTTCTGTGCCAGCAGCTCGTCGATGCGCACGGCGCCAAGGGTAGAAGGTCGGTCAGTCGCTGGCGCGCCAGCGCTCGGGATCTTCCGTCTCGGCGCGCTCCGGCGCCGCCGCGCCGGTCGCCTCCAGGTGCCGCAGATAGCAGAGCGTCTCCTGCAGCCACCAGCTCGCCGTCGCCGCCGTGGGCTCCTCGCCGTACTGGTGCGGCACGGTGTCGAACGCGGTCATCGGGCCGTGCTCGCGCAGCACGCCGAGCAGCCGCTCGAGCCGCTCGGCGACGAGGGCACGGTTGCCGTCGATGTGCGCGCCGACGTCCGCGAACGTACGCCCGTGGCCGGGCAGCGCCAGCCGCGCCCCGAATGCCTCGACCGCGTCGAGCGAGTGCAGGAACTCGCCGACCGGGTCGGGCGTGTAGCCGTAGTCGTAGTAGAGCGAGATGCGCCCGAGCAGGTGGTCGCCGGAGATCAGCAGGCGCTTCTCGGGCTGGAACAGGCACACGTGCGACGGCGCGTGGCCTGGGGTCTCGATGACGAGCCAGGCGCCCAGGTCGCTGCGGACCTCGACGCCGGGCAGGAGCGGCTTGTCGGGCTCGGCGTGGCCGGCCACGCCGGTCCCGCCCTCGCGCCGGGCCTCCGTCCACCGCGCGAGCGGCTCGGGCGGCACCCCGGCCGAGCGCGCGATCTCGACCCGCTGCTGGAGCACCGCCTCGGGGTCCTGGGCCGCGCGCGTGGCGTGCTCGTGGTTGGGGTGCATCCACAGCTCGCAGCCGGTGCGCTTGACGATCGTCGCCGCCTGGCCATAGTGATCGGGGTGCGCGTGGGTGCAGACGAGCAGGCGGACGTGCTCGAGGCGCAGGTTGCACTGCTCGAGCGCGCGCTCCAGGTGGGCGAGCGAGCCCGGCTCGTGCATGCCGCAGTCGAAGAGCACGATCCCGTGCCCGGACGCGACCGCCCAGGCGTTGCAGTGCGGGACGCCGGGGAACGGCAGCGGCAGGCGCAGCCGCCACACGCCGGGCAGCACGCGCTCGCCGCGCCCGACCTCGCGCTTGCGGGCTGAGCTGGGCATCGGGCGCGCACGATACGCGCCTGCTAAGACCTGGGACATGGGCAAGCGCAGCCGCGCGCGCCGGCGGGCCGAGAAGCTCGAGGCGCCGACGAGCGAGTACCGATCCCCCGACGGCTCGGCGGTGCTCACGCTGCGCGGGGCGATGACGCCGAAGACCCGGCAGGAGTACGCCGCCGTCCTGGCGGGCAGCCCGTTGTCGCAGGAGGACGCCTGGCAGCGCGCGGTCGAGTTCCTGTTCGAGCGCCTCGCCGTCCGCTGGGAGATCTCGGGCGTGCCGACCGAGGGCCAGAAGGCGCTGCTCATGCGCTTCCGCGTCGCCACCCAGGACGAACGGCGCTTCGTCCGCGACGCGCTGCGCGCCCACGCCGCCGAGCACTTCCCGGAGCTGCAGGCGCCGTGACCGTGCTCGACCCGCGGCCGTTCGCAAACCTGCTCGCCGGTTACTGCCTCGACGTCCAGCCCCGCCAGCAGGTGCTGGTGCGCTCGACGACGCTCGCCGCGCCGCTGCTGCTCGAGCTGCAGCGGGCGATCCTCGAACGCGACGCCTGGCCGCTGCTGCGCGTCGAGCTGCCCGGCCAGGGCCGCGCGTTCTACGAGCACGCCGGCGACCGTCACCTCGACGACCTGCCCGACCTCGCCCTCACCGAGGCGAAGAAGATCGACGCGACGGTCGGGATCCAGGCGCCCGCCGACGTCACGGAGCTGGCCGGCGTCGACCCCGAGCGGATCGCCCGCCTGGCCCGCGCGCGGCGGCCGGTGCGCGAGGCGACGATGAAGAAGCGCTGGTGCTCGACGCTGTGGCCGACCGACGCGCTCGCCCAGCAGGCCGGCATGCCGCGCGAGGACTACGACGCGTTCGTGGGCGGCGCGCTGTTCCTCGACCAGCCCGACCCGCTCGCCGCGTGGGGTGGCCTGCGCGCATTTCAGGACAAGCTCATCGGCCAGCTGCGCGACGCGCGCGAGCTGCGCATCGAGGCCGACGGGACCGACCTCACGCTCGACGTGGCCGGGCGGACGTGGGTGAACTCCGACGGCAAGCGCAACATGCCCAGCGGCGAGGTCTTCACCGGCCCGCATGAGCGCAGCGCCGAGGGCCGCATCCGCTTCACGGTGCGCAGCGCGCCCGCGGGGGTCGACGTGGACGGCGTCGAGCTCGAGCTGCGCGGCGGTGAGGTGGTCGGCGCGCGGGCGGAGGTCGGCGACGAGTACCTCCAGCGCGCGCTGCAGACCGACGACGGCGCGCGCTACCTCGGCGAGCTCGGCATCGGCACGAACTTCGGGATCGACCGCCCGACCGGGACGATCCTGTTCGACGAGAAGATCGGCGGCACGGTGCACCTCGCGCTCGGGCGCTCGTATCCGGAGACCGGGGGGCGGAACGCGTCGGCGCTGCACTGGGACCTCATCTGCGACCTGCGCGCGGGCGGGCGGCTGACCGCCGACGGCGAGGTGCTGATGGAGAACGGCCGCTTCGCGCGGCTGTAGCGACCCTGACGTGCGGCTCTTCGTCACCGGGCTCGGCGGCTACCTCGGGCACGCGATCGTCACGGTCGCGGACGGCGAGGTGGCGGGCACCGTGCGCAGCCGGCCCGCCCCGCCGGGGACGCGCGCGCTGCGCATCGACGTCCGCGATGAGGCCGCGCTCGACGCGGCGCTGGCGCAGACGCGGCCGGACGCCGTGGTGCACACCGCTTACGTCCAGCACGGCGCCGACTCGCGCGCGATCAACGTGGACGGCTCGGCCGCGGTCGCCCGGGCGGCGCGACGGGCCGGCGCGCGGCTCGTGCACGTCTCGTCGGACCTCGTGTTCGGTGGCGACCTCGGCCGCCCGGTGCGCGAGGACGACCCGGTCGGCCCGGTCACCGACTACGGCCGTTCGAAGGCCGACGCCGAGGCGGCCGTGCGCGCCGAGGATCCCGGTGCGGTCCTCGTGCGCACGAGCCTCATCTACGGCGGCGCCGATCCCTCCGACCACGAGCAGCGCGCGCTCGACCCCGAGATGACGTTCTACGCCGATGAGATCCGCTGCCCCGTCGCGGCGGGCGACCTCGCCGCGGCACTGGTCGAGCTTGCCGTGCGGAGCGACGTGCACGGCCCGCTCCACGTGGCCGGCGCGGACGCCGTCAGCCGCCTGGAGTTCGCGCGCCTCGTCGCCGCCGCGCGCGATCGCGACCCGGCGCTGGTGCGCGGCGGCACGCGGCCGCCGGGGCGCCCCGGGGACATCACGCTCGATTGCTCGCGGGCGCGGGCGCTGCTGCACACCCGGCTGCGCGGGGTGCGCGAGGTGCTCGGGTCGCGCTAGCCCGCGGTCGCGTCTCGCGCGCGCTCGCGGGCGCTGCGCAGCCGGGCCTCGGCGGCCTGGTGCGCGCGCTCGAGCTCCCGCAGCCGGGGCAGGCTCGTGGGGCGCGGGCCGTACGTCTTGGCCCGGTAGAGCTCGTAGCGCTCGCGGCGGTAGCGCGCCTCGGCCTCGAGGTCCTCGATGCGCTCCGGCCCCGGCGGCGTCACAGGCCCCGCCGGCGGGCGTCGTCGCTGAGCGCGCGCGCGATGTGGTTCGGCGCGAGTCGCCGGCGCATGTCCTCGACGTCCTCGTGCTGGCGCACCGCCTGGCGATGGACCGCGTCCTGGAGGCCTTCGAGCTCGGACTCGACGTGCCTGAGCCGCGCTTCCAACGCCTCGACGCGCTGCTTCCAGGGCTGCTCGGGCGTCCTCGCGCTGCCGCGGCGGTTCCAGAGGCCGCGCGCCCTCTCGGCGACCGCGCGCATCGCACCCTGAGCTCGCGTGCCCGCGCGCCGGGTGCGCGCCCCCTCGGTCTCTGCCATGAACCCTCCCGCCCTCACGCTGTCGCGCCGGCGAGTGAGGGCACGAGCCCCGCGGGCGACGTCAGGGCCGGCCCCGCGGGTGTCGATCACGCCGACGGGCTCCTCGCCTCCGCGCGGTCACGCTTCGGCTGGTGTCGGGCTCGGGGCTGAAGTCTCGCCCGCGAGGTCAGCTCACCTTTCAAGGTACTCCCTTTGCGGCGCGTCCGCGAGTGGTTCCGGCGATGGGCCGCCGAGGCGGCCGCCGCGGCGGCGCGGCCGGTCCGCACCGCGCTCTCCATGTAGCCCGGCCACCACTGGTCCGAGCCGTACACGTAGAACGGCGGCTGGTGGGTGCCGTGCAGCGGGCCGACGGCCATGACGTCCCCGGGACGCCAGTGGGTGACCTAGCAGACCGCGGCCACGTCGCCCGAGGTGACGAACCAGCTCTCGCCGTCGATCCGGTAGCCCCCATCGGTGGGGCGCGCCGTCGTGGCGATGCCGGACAGGTCCGAGCCGGCGCGCTCCTCCGTCACCGCGTAGGCGTCGTGCAGCTCGCCGCGCAGGGCCGGGCGCAGGCAGCGCTCGATCTGCTCGGGGCTCCGGTGGGCGAGCACGTCATAGGCGCGCGGGATGTGCCAGGAGAGGCCGTTCGTCGAGCGCCCGAGCTGCTCCTCGACCAGGCACCGGTGCACGTTGGTCCACCCCTGGCCGCCGTACTCGGGCGCCGTGCAGGCGCGCTGCACCGCCCCGCGGCGGACGGCGTCGATCTCGCTCGCCGGCGAGGTGTAGTTCCTGGGAACTACACCTAGCCGCCCGCGCGCACCGCGTCGTAGCCCTCGGCGGCGAGGACCTCCATCACCGTGTCGCGGTGGTCGCCCTGCAGCTCGATGACGCCGTCCTTCACCGAGCCGCCCACGCCGCAGCGCTTCTTGAGGCGCCCGGCCAGCTCGCGCAGGCCGTCGTCGTCGAGCGGCACGTTCGCGACCGTGGTGACCGCCTTGCCGCGGCGGCCGCTCGTCTCGCGGCGGACCTTCACGCGGCCGCCGCCCGCGGCGGTCGCGCGGGCGCGCGCCTTGGAGGGATCCGGTGCCCTGCGCAGGTCGCCGTCGCTGCTCGACCAGACGACGCGCGAGGACGACGAGCGCTTCGGCATGGCGGCTATCGCAAGCCGACCAGGTCCACGACGAAGACGAGCGTCTCGTCGGGGCCGATGACGCCGCCCGCGCCGCGCTTGCCGTAGGCGAGGTTCGGCGGGATCGTGATCCGGCGCCGGCCGCCCACCTTCATGCCGGCCACGCCCTGGTCCCAGCCCTGGATCACCTGGCCCTTGCCGAGTCCGAACTTGAACGTGTCGCCGCGGTTCCACGAGGCGTCGAACTCCTGGCCGGTCGACCACGACACGCCGACGTAGTGCACCTCGACGACGCGCCCGGCGGTCGCCTCCTCGCCGTCGCCCTCGACGATGTCCTCGATCTCGAGCTGGTAGGAGGGCGGTCCGTCCGGGACGTCGATCTGGGGCTTCTCGTTCGCGGCCATAGCAGGCAAGGTATCGAGCCGTGACCAACGCCAGCCGGACCACCCAGGCCGACAAGGGCGCCGCGTTCCGCGCGCTGCACGAGGGCGAGCCGTTCGTCATCCCGAACCCGTGGGACGCCGGCGCCGCCCGCGTCCTTGAGGGGCTCGGCTTCGAGGCGCTCGCCACGACCAGCTCCGGCTTCGCGTTCACGCTCGGCCGCCGGGACGGCGGGGCGACGCTCGACGAGGTCGTCGAGCACGTCCGCCTCCTGACCGCGACGACGAGCCTGCCGGTGTCCGTCGACCTCGAGCACGGCCACGGCCGCGCGCCGGAGGACGCCGCGCGGGCGGTCGCGCGGGTCGCGGAGGCAGGCGCCGTCGGCGGCTCGATCGAGGACTGGGACCGCGACGATCGGCTGCTGTACCCGCTCGAGGAGGCCGCGGAGCGGATCGCCGCGGCGGCGGAGACCGCACGGGGACTCGGCTTCCCGTTCGTGCTCACGGCGCGCGCCGAGAACCACCTGCACGGCAACCCCGACCTCGCCGACACGATCGCGCGGCTGAACGCCTATGCCGACGCCGGCGCCGACGTCCTCTTCGCGCCGGGCCTGCGCACGGCCGACGACGTGCACGCGGTGTGCGACGCGGTGGAGCGGCCGGTGAACGTCCTCGCCCACAAGGGCCTGTCGATGCGCGAGATCGCCGAGGCCGGCGGGCAGCGGGTGAGCGTCGGCGGCGGGCTGGCGTGGGTCGCGGTCAACGCGATGGTCGAGGCGGCGGAGCGCATCCGCGACGGCGACTTCTCGGCGATGACCGGTCCCGGCCGGGTGCGCGACTGGCTCGCGGGCTGAGCCGCGAATATCAGCGCACCGGCACCTCGGCGCCCAGAGCGAACGGCGCCGCGAGCGCGATCCGGTCGCCGCTCCAGAAGCGCCCGGGGTCGTACCAGCTCGCCGGCCGCCGGCTCGGGAGCAGGCCCATGTGCTGATAGGTCGTCGCCACGAGCTCAGCGCAGTAGATCGTCTCCCGCGACGAGGAGCCCCGGAGGCGGCCGTTGATCCACTGGCGCACGAGGCCTGGGGTGGTGGGGAACGGGCGGCCGTCGAAGCGGTCGATGACCTCCATGAGGCGGTCCTCGTGCTCGCGCTGGATCGTGCCGCCCTCGAGCTGGCGCATCCACGCGCGTTGGCGGTAGCGGGCGTTCCAGGTCGTGACGGCGTCGCGCAGCAGGTGCAGCTGGACGCCGCGGTGACGCTCGCCGGTCCACACGTCCGGCAGCGAGCGGCCGAGCTCGGCGTGCCACAGCAGCGGCGGCAGGTCGTCGAGCGCGACGACCATGCCGACGTGGTTGACCGGGCTGTTCGTGAACGTCTGGATCGCGCGGTCGGCGATCGAGCGGCCGCGGAACAGCCACAGGTCGCCGGTGGCGGCGGTGGACACGGCGTCGTCGAGGGAGAGCCCGGGCGTGGCCACGCGCGTAACGTACGCGAGCCATGCGGATCCCCTGGAAGCTCGTCGGCCTCGCCGGGCTGGCCGGCGTCGCGGCCACCGGTGCGGTCGTCGCCCGCCGCCGGCGCGCCCAGCGCGAGTACGACCCGGCCGAGCTGCGCGAGCGCCTGCACCGGCGCCTTGCCGAGGCGGGCGCCCCGGCGGGCGGCGCGCCGCCCGGCGCCGAGCCGGCCAGCCCCGGGCCGCCGGCCGGCGCCGACCCGGCGAGCGCGGCGCCGCCGGGCTGACACCATCCGCCGCCGCGGATGTGGTTCTCGGCGGACAACCTGGTCCTCACGCTCGCCCAGGCGGCCTGCGTCGCGCTGCCCGCGGCCGGCCTGGCCGCGTGGGCGCGCCGCTTCCGCACTGGGGCGTGGGCGCTCGCGCTGCCGCTCTCCATCGCGGTGGTCGTGGCGGCGATCGCGACGCTGCCCGCGACCGCGGACGTGCTGACGTGGGTCGCGCTGCTACTGGTCCCGCCCGGGGCCGCGCTGGCGCTGGGGTGGGCGGCGCGGGGCGCGCGGCCGTGGCTGGCGGTGCTCGCGGTGCCGGCGCTCGCGCTCGCCTGGACGATGCAGGATTCCCGACCCGGCGAGGTCGCGACGATCGTCCTCATCGCCGGGTCGGCCGTCACGCTCGGCCGGCTGCTCGCCGGCGCCGCGCCGGTGTCGCTCCTCAAGGGCGGGGTGCTCGCCATGGCGGCGGTCGACGCGTACCTCGTGTTCACGAACAAGCTGCAGGCGCCGAATGCCGTGCTGGTCGGCGCGCAGCCGGCGCCCGGCCTGCCGCGCCTGCAGTCGGCGTCGTTCGACGGCGCCGGGCTCGGCTACGGCGACTTCTTCGCGGCGGCGGTCGTCGGCGGGATCCTCGCGGCCGAGCGCGCGCCGCAGGCGGTCGCGGCCGCGGCGATGCTCGCCGTGTCGCTCGCGTGGGACCAGCTCTTCCTCGTCTACGACGTCCTGCCGGCGACGATCCCGCCGGCGGTCGTGCTGCTGGGCGTCGAGGCGTGGAAGCGGCGGAGCGCGGCGGTGTGGCCCCCAGGGGGTAGCAAGGGCCACACCGCCGCTGCGGTCACCGGGCGTCAGCCGCCCGGATGAGCGCTTCCGCCGGCTCCGTCGTGAGTCAGCTCCGGCGGGATGGCCGCCGTCGCGGCCGACCGGGGGCTGGACACCACTGACGCGCCGCGGACCGGCAGGGGACCGGCCGCAGGATCGAAAGGCTTCGAGCACACGACTGGGAGGCCACCGGTCGGCCGCCGCGCGCGAGCGCGGCGGGCACGACGGGCGTACGGCACTGCAATGCTGGGCGCCGTGCCGGGCGGCACGGCGCCCTCCGGACGTGTGCATCGATTTCTCCTCCCTAACGAGCGGGTCGGGCGCCGGGGAACGAGGCGCCTCGCCTTCCGTGGTCGAGGGGAAAGGTACGAGCCGCCGGGGGGCCGTCCAAGGCGGCAGCCCGCATAGCGTTCCTGCGCGTTCGCGCATCCCCGCTGGGACCATCGTCTGCGACCCGATCGGGTCGCTGCCCGCCCGGCCCGGGCGAGCGTGCCTCACTCCTCGTCGGTGTACGCGTCCTCGAGGATCGGCGGCAGCGTGGCGAGGAACGCCTCCTCGAGCTCCTCGGGCACGCTCACGCGCACGCCCGTGACGTGCGCGTCGGTGCCATGCGCGTGCACGTCGGGCGCGACCGTCGCGCCGGCGAGCACGAAGAACGGCACGAGCGAGAACCAGTCGAGCCCGACGAACTCGTGCGGGTCGATGCGCGACTCCTCGAGCATCGCCCGCAGGCGCTCGTCGTACTCCGAGTGGCCCTGCGTGATGTAGGCGAGCTCCTTCATCGCTCGCCCCACTCAGCTCTCACGCACGCGCTGCGAGGCGGCCGTGATCGCGCGGATCACGTACGTCACGGCGAGCACGAAGAACAGGACGCCGACCGCGGCGCGGACCTGCTCGTCGTCGAGCGGCGTGCGTTGCGAGACCGGCTTGGCGACCGCGTCACCGACCTTGCCGCGCCAGCCCTGCAGGCCGGCGGTCCCGAGCTCTGTGGCAGACGCCATGGCGAAGCCTCCTCCTCGTTGGACGGGTGACGGGGGCCTTCCCGGGGCGGCCGGGCGCGAACCGTCAGGCGCTCATGTCGACCGCGCGGATGCGTGACGGCTCGATCGTCACGACGAAGCGCTGCTCGCCGGGCTTGTCGTACGCGGCCACGTCGGCGTCGTACTTGGCGTGCAGCCTGTGGGCGAACGCCTGGTCGGCGTCGGGCTCGATGCGGGCGGTGCCGCGGACCTCGACGTAGCGGAACGGGTTCTCGAGGTCGAGGATCATCAGCGTGCACTGCGGGCGCGCCTGGAGGTTGCGGGTCTTGCGCCGCGACGAGTTCAGCGACAGGCGCACCTCGCCGGTCGTCGTGCAGGAACCAGATCTCGCTGAGCTGCGGCGCTCCGTCCGGCTCGAGCGTGGCGAGCGTGGCGAAGCGCGCGTCGAGGAGGTCGCGGTGCGAAGCGGGGAAGTCGGGCATGGGGCGCGTCGTGCCCGGACCGGCCGGCGTCCGAACCCGGCGCGGTCCGCCGGCGCCGCGGCTCAGCGGCGGCCGCGGGCCTTCGGCGGCGCGGGCGCGGCGCCCGTCGGGGGCAGCGGCCCGTGGGCGGCCTCCCAGCTGCGGGCCAGCGCGCGGGCTGCCTCGACCTGGCTGCGGTGGTCGCGGTGGATCTCGTCCGGAGAGACGGACCCGCCGGGCGCCGCGTCGATGCCCTCGAGCACCATGCCGTCGGCCAGCGCGTCGAGCGCCTGCCTTCGGTCGCCCCGGTACCAGATCGTGTGCGGCAGCTCGTGCGAGTCGATGGCGAGCTGCGGCGGCGGCGCGCCGGCGAGCGCCCGGCGCATCAGCTCCCACGAGCTGATGAGGCGTCGGACGTCGTTCGGACCGAGGGTGGCGCGACCGGTCAGGACGCCGTCGAGGACGGCGCGCAGCTGGTCGAGGTTCGCATCAGCACTGCGCATGGCCAAGTGATCGGCCGGCCCCGATCCGGCTCGCAGCCGACTCGACAACTGGTCGAGCGCTCCTTCCGGCGTCTGCTACGCGACGGCGCGCGGGCGCAGCCGCCCGGGTGGCGGCGAGCCCGTTGTGCCCGCCGCCGACGACGACGGCGTCCGACTGACGATTTCGAAATGGGGCCATGTTCGGCGCCGAAGGCAAGGCAGGCCCCCGGGCGGGACGAGCTGTTACAACGAGGCCATGGACCTTCGCGAGCTGCAGCGACCGCTCAAGGAGCAGTACCGCTCCGACCCCGCGTCGTCGCGCATCACCCTCACCGCGCGCGGCGGCGAGGCGGCCGAGCGGATGCCGACCGAGTGCTCGGTCGACCTCGGCCGGGCCATCTACGAGGCGCAGGCGCACCCCGGGGTGGGCGGCCCGGGGACCGGCGCGTGCTCCGGCGACCTGCTGCTGGGCGCGCTCGCCGCGTGCGCGCAGCTCACCTGCCAGATGGTGGCCACGGCGATGGGGCTCGACGCGCGGCGGATCGAGGTCGTCGTCGAGGGCGACCTCGACCTGCGCGGGACGCTCGGCATCGACCGCGAGGTGTCGGCCGGCTTCGAGGCGATCCGCCTGCGCTTCGAGATCGACGCCCCGGGCGCGAGCGAGGAGGACCTCGCCGGCCTTATGGCCCGCACCGAGCGCTACTGCACGGTGCTGCAGACGCTGTGCCGGCCGCCAGCCGTCGAGGCGGTCCGCGCGGCCGCGCCGGCGGCCAAGTAGGGCTATTCCCGAAGTAGGGCTATCCCCATCGCGGCGGACGCCCGCTGGCCGCATCATCCCTGGCCCGGCGGCTCCATGGCGGGCCGGCGGTCCCTGGCCGACGATGCCAGCATGCACTCCCTCGTCTCCGAACGACCGACCATCGCCCTCGCCGGCCGGTCCCGTCCCGAGTGGCTGGCCATCTGGGCCACGCGCCTGGGCCTCGACACCGCCTACCTCCTGCTCGGGCTCCCGGCCGGGATCCTGACCTTCACCGTCGCCGTCACCGGCTGGGCGACCGCGCTCGGCCTCGCCATCACGCTCATCGGCCTGCCGATCGCGCTCGCCACGATCCTCGTCTCGCGCGGCATGGCGCAGGCCGAGCGGTGGCGCGCCGCGCTCGTCCTCGGCCAGCCGATCCGCGGCCGCTACCCGCCCCCGCCGACCGGCCGCGTCCTCGATCGCCTCAAGGGCGTGTTCGCCGACCGCCAGACGTGGAAGGACCTCGGCTGGCACCTGCTTCTCCTGCCCGTCGGCATCGTCGGCTTCACCGTCGCCGTCGTCGTCTGGTGCTGGTCGCTGTACTGCCTCACGTTCCCGGTCTGGTTCAAGCTGACCCCGGCCGCCGCCGATTTCGGCGACTTCACGCTCGACACGTGGTGGTGGGCGCTGCTCGTCTTCACGGTCGGCGTGGCGACGCTGCCGGTGACGGTCGCGCTGCTGCGCGGCACGGCCGCCGGCACCGGCGCGCTGGCCAAGCTGCTGCTCGGCTCCGACACCGAGGAGCTCGAGGAGCGCGTCGAGGTGCTGACCGAGACCCGCGCCGGTGCGGTCGACGCCGCCACCGCGGAGCTCGAGCGCATCGAGCGCAACCTCCACGACGGCGCCCAGGCGCGGCTCGTGGCGCTGGCGATGGACCTCGGCATGGCGGAGGAGCGGTTCGAGCGCGACCCCGAGGGCGCGCGCGAG
>Ga0126313_10001599_pt1 | contig 12103 bp, 11 predicted proteins | sample Plot105A_FD_89954 | JGI IMG/M metagenome (GOLD analysis project Ga0126313, IMG submission 89954) | Serpentine soil microbial communities from UC McLaughlin Reserve, CA, USA - Plot105A | ecosystem: Environmental > Terrestrial > Soil > Grasslands | place: USA: UC McLaughlin Reserve, Lake County...
AGAAGATAATAAGATAATAAAATAAATTTAATATAAAGGTATACTATCTGCTGCTATCCTATCTGTACCTTGGAACTGGCAGCCTACAACTACAACTCATCCATGAATCTCTTTTTCTAATGCTTCTTTAAGCAAATGCATGTGTCTTTTTCTGTCATTTTTGATTGTCTGCCATATTTCCACCAACTGTGATTTATTGGCTTGCTGCGCGTCCTTGATATATGTTTCAATTGTGTCATACAAAAAGTCTGCATCTTTACCCAAGACTTTTAAAATGTCATAGGCTGTATCTGTTAATTCTGTTGAAGGAGACGTCATATTGTAATAAATGACAAATAAAATATTTAATAGATATACCTACCGCTTTTTACTTCCAATCTCACTTTTTACTTTTTGTTTTTGACTTCCTTGCCTTTGTAGTTCTACCAGCTGGTTTCTTGCTTGCTGCTTTTACTTTTAGACGTTGTTTGGCTGCAATAGAACCTTCACTACTACTACCACCTATCTTAAACATCTTTGTTCCGCACACCGAACAAGCTCCAGATAGGGCTTGTCTTCCATTTTTCATTGTTACCTGTTTCTCATTTTTCATATCTCTCTTTGACTTACATTTTACACAATATGCCTGTGTTACCAATATGAGGTAAATCTCGTGCTTAGATATAAAAGTAGCTGCTGTTGTCATCTTTAATCTAGCATTATTAAGTATCTCCTGACACATTTACCATTGAGTTATTATGCTAGTTACACAGAAGAATTGGCTTCTTAAAAAGAGTTTAATATTTAATCCAGAAGGTACACAGGATAACTCACAAAAAACATTGTGGAAATTTAAGCAATCATAACCTATTTTTGATTCTCATCATACCAAGCTTCTATCTCTTCGCTTGAAACATTCTGTTTAAATTCATGACAGTTAGTACAAACTGCCCAGATAAAATAATCGCTTTCTGAATAGTCCTTGAACTTAATCGATATATCTGCTAATTCAAAGTTATGTTCATGATCTTCTAATTCTATATCTTCTCTGAACGTAGTCCTCATTTTTCATATCCATCTTGAAAAGATAATGTAATAAATGTGATAGTAAAAATGTTATACGTCTAACGCTAAAACAAAATTGTTTCCCTTGAGTAGTACATATATAAAATGCAAGATGGATCTCAATTGAATTTGAAAGGATTCAATATCTTATATTGAAGATGAATCCCCTCTATAATAATTCATATTAGACACATCCTATTCGGTTTATCCTTTAGCACCGACAAATATACCTTCAATCTTTAATCGGATAAGGACTCTGCCGGTTTGAGTTCTCGCTCGCCCCACTCTTAGTCACTGCATCCTCTGCAATGGATTACTGAACTTTGGGTTCCTTAGAGTGTTGTACATCTCTTCCCAGGTCTACATTTCAGTATATGTGTAATATTACAAACCCAGAAGTGGCAATAAATCAGTCTCTACCCTCTCTAGTTACAGATCGTAATATATTAAGAGCTGATCCACTTCTAAACCACTCTAATTGTGATTCATTGTACGAGTGTTGCAATAACAAAACTTCCTCTGTTCCATAGTTATGGTGTAAAATGCATGTTACAGGTTTTCCGGGGCTGAGCTCTTTAAGTCCAATTATACTAATTAGATCATCCTCCAATATTCTATTGTAATCTGCTAAATCCTTAAAGGTAAGAGTCAGTATTCCTTGTTTCTTGAGATTTGTTTCATGTATTCTTGCGAAGCTTCTGGATATGACTGCTGCACATCCTAGATATCTGGGGGTCATTGCAGCATGTTCCCTGCTACTACCTTCCCCGTAGTTACTGTCGCCTATTATTATCCACCTCATACCTTTATTCTTATAGTCTCTTGCAATGTGGGGAAAAGATTCCATCTGTCCATTGAGGATATTCTTACCTCTCCCAACCACTTGCTCATGATATCCATTATTTGCACCAAGAAGCAAATTATCACTTATTTTATCAAGGTGTCCTCTATACATAAGCCACATCCCTGCAGGCGAGATATGATCTGTGGTACACTTTCCTTTTACCTTTACTAGGATTGGAAGTTTTTCGAAATCGTGTTTATCCCATTCAGCGAACGGTTGAAGTCGTTGTAATCTTTCACTATCTTCCTTGATAACCACATCTATAGAGTCGGGATCATCAGCTGGTTGTACATATACTTCCTTGACATCCTCGAATCCGCTTTGTGGAACTTCTTCTGAGATTTTAGGAGGTTTAAGTTGGAATGATGTTCCATCACTTGCAATCAATTCATCGCTGAGAGGGTTAAAGGAAATCTTTCCTCCAAGTGCAAGTGCTACAACTATCTCAGGGCTACCAATAAAATTCATTGTCTCCCGCCTTCCATCATTTCTTGCAGGAAAATTTCTATTATATGATGTGACGATGGTGTTGTGTTCTCCTTTCTTCAACTCAGGTCTACTCCACTGGCCTATGCAAGGCCCACATGCGTTTGCAAGGACGTTTGCGCCTATATCTTTTAGTAACTGCATTTGCCCATCTCTTTCTATGGTAGCTCTAATCAATTCTGAACCTGGGGTAACTTGTAGTGGTACCTTTGTTTTAATTCCTCTTGCTTTTGCTTGTTCCGCAATATATGCCGCTCTGGACATGTCCTCGTACGAAGAGTTAGTACAACTGCCAATAAGCGCCACTGATATTTTGTCAATATAATTATTGTGTTCCCTCACATCACTTGCCATCTTTGAAATAGGCCTTCCAAGGTCTGGTGTATGTGGACCGACTATATATGGTTCAAGCTTAGAGAGGTCTATTTCGATCAGTTGATCAAAATACTTTAATACATTGTTTTTATCTCTTAGAATTTCTGATTCTATTTCTGGATCCTGTCTTAACAGATCAAAATGTTCGTTAGCAAGATCTGCTATTGTTCCCCGTCCTGTAGACCTAAGATATATCTCTATTCTGTTGTCGTAGGGAAAAACTGAGGATGTGGCCCCGACTTCTGCGCCCATATTCGTGATGGTTGCCTTCCCCGTACAACTTATTGCTTTTGTGCCTGGTCCGAAATATTCTATTATTGCGTTAGTTCCACCTGAAACCGTAAGCTTTGAGGAAAGATACAATATTATGTCTTTAGGAGAAGCCCATCCGTTCAACTCCCCTGTAAGATAAACGCCTATGCGCTTGGGATACAACAATTCCCAAGGCAAACCAGACATTACTTCCGCTGCATCTAGCCCACCCACGCCTATTGCAACCATTCCAAGGCCGCCTGCGTTGGGGGTATGGGAATCTGTTCCAATCATGAGCCCACCCGGAAACGCATAGTTTTCAAGGACAACTTGATGAATGATTCCTGCACCAGGTTTCCAGAATCCTATTCCATATTTCCTACATGCTGATTCTAGAAATTGAAAAACTTCATTGTTTTCATAAAGTGCAGCCTTTGTATCCAAATCACTTCCTATTCTTGCTTGAATTAAATGATCACAATGAACTGTGGTCGGGAGCCTTGTTCTTTTCAGGCCTGATTGCATAAACTCAAGAATAGTCATCTGTCCGGTAACATCCTGCAATGCGACTCTGTCTGGGCTTAGTAATACATAGTCCTTCTGTGATTGAAGACCGTGTTCGTTGATAGAATCTATTTCATATAAGTGTCCTACAAGGATTTTCTCACTGAGAGTAAGGGGTCTTTTTACAAGCTTTCTAAATCTCGAAATATTGTCTTGCAACTTATGGTATACCTTGCCAGCTAATCTTGGCGTAGTTGCTACACTCACTTTATCAACTAGTTGTAGATCGCAGTATCACAATATATAGTTTGTAATCTGTAAATCGAAATTACATTTGATATATTGAAACTTCAAAACCCGTACGAAAGATCTACACTTTTTTGAGCAGGGTAGGAGTAAAATTTTGTTTTATAGATGGATTATCCCTTACTTGGAGAAGATCATGTAATAATATTCTATGGCGGAGTATATTCACCATAGCAATAGTAATAATATGCTGTATCATTTATTATTTTGGTTAATATAGCTCAATGGCTTTTTCGCAGAACAAAATTGGGAAGCACCATACCGAATCCAAAGCGGAAACGACCATCATAATGTTGCCTTCTGACGCTAATCCGAAAGGTAACGTTTTTGGTGGTGTCATCTTAAAGTATGTAGATTTGATTGCGGGTCTAGTTGCTAAACGACATTCTGGCCATGCAAACATTGTCACAGCTAGCATTGATCGAATGATATTTTTAAAGCCTGTTTTTATAGGTAATGCTTTGATTTTGTCCGCACGGTTGAACTATATTAGGCGTTCCTCGATGGAGGTCGAAGTCAATGTAGAAGCTGAAGATCTAGACGACAGTACTAGGGTCCATGCCGGGACAGCTTTTGTGACCACGGTCGCTCTTGACAAATACGGAAAGCCTACAGAGGTTCCCCCACTAATCTTAGAAAATGACGATGACAAGAAGCGTTTTCATGCCGGCGAATCAAGAATGTTATCTAGGTTAAAAGAAGCAGGCAAAATACATTAGTGACATTTATACGAGTGTGCTTTGGTTGCTATTCGTGAATATTAGAAAGCAGCAAATAATCTATACACTTTTTGAGCAAAAAGAAATCATTTCGTAGACAGTTTTAGTATTGTCATTAACACCTTGTTTGGCTATCGAATCGTAGGTATGTATAGTAGCGTAATTTAGTTCTTAGTATTTACTAGGGCAACTGATTCTTCATCTAAACGCATCCTTTTTTTAATGAACTCTCTATATGCAAATGCTCACTATTATTACTAGGAGTCCATGAGATACTCAATTTGTAGACCTCGCGTGACTGACATTGACATTAATCAGGCGGATCGGCACAAAAGATCATGGAATTTCTTGTTTGGTAAATTAAAAATCTGCTATTAAATAACTCAGGCCATCCACATCAGTATTTGTCGGAAGAACACATGAGAGCATTATATTATATCTGCAAAATTATGCAATCTATAATAATGAATATATTGCAAAAAGTCCCATGGGCTGCAGAAATAGTTGAATGAAAACTACCATTCTACTTATCATGAAAAGAAAATTTTCTGCTGTTCATCATCATAGTTACAACCCGTTTAAACGTATTTGAAGCGCCGCATGAATCTATTTGGCAGTTATATTTGTATTCGGGTTTTTTTGTCTCGTTCTTCATATGTCTTCTCTTGATTGATGCTAGGATTATTTCTTTGAAAACCTGTAACAGACCACATCTGGCTCCGTATGCTCCATTTCTGTTAATTAACCAAAACATTTCACTAGGTTCATAAGTTGCTGGAAAAACTATCTTCTTAGCCCAAATGGCTTCGTTTGAATAATAATGTCCTGCTATGCGTATATATCCCCTAGAAAGGGCTCTCGCAACATTTGCAAATTTAGTGCACGAATAACATTTATCGTCGTAGATAATTAAAGGCCTTGAGAAAATCTCAGACTTGTCCAAAGCAATAATATCTGTATTCCTCTTATATCATAATACTCTTTCTCCAAATAACGAACTTATTTAGACCGTCGTGTGATGTAAAATAACAATCTAGGTTTCACTAAGCAAACATTCTATTATGCTTTATTGACAAACCTAATATTGGTAATTGAAACACAATTGGGTAAATATCGTGTTACCTAGATGAGAGTGCTATTTTTAACCGCTCATCTGCCATTTCCTCCTTTTAGTGGTGGCCGTAGACGTGAATTTGAATTGATATCTCGATTGAGCAAAAAATTCGAAATACATCTGTGCTCTGTAACCAAAACCTGGGAAATAGACAACACCTATGTAAACAACATGCTCAGCTATTGTTCAACCGTGAATCTCTTCAAGGCTGTTCCTGCAGTTATGCAACAAGGCATGCTGTACTCCTTTCAAATGAAAAGACATTTGTCTCATGAGGCCAGATCTCATATATCTCATGAACTGGGAAGGCACTACTACGACATCGTCCACGTTGAAGGATATTATCTCATGCAACTCCTTCCATCAAAATTGCAGATCCCCATAATATTAGTTGAGCATAATATAGAATACTTATTAACATTACAAAGATTTATGCTATCAACATCATCTCAAGAGAAATCTCGTTATTGGCAGGAGTATGTCTATACTCTAAAGTGGGAGCGAATATTTTGGAGGCGAGCGAAAATATGTGTTACGCTTACCGTTGAGGACAAAATTGCTATGAAAAGATTGGAATCTGATATTAACATCAAGATGATTCCTGACGGTATAGATCACCTAAAAGATAACGGTGCACATAAAAGGCAAGGAAACATATTGAATAGTCACATCGCTCGTGCTATGGGCTCTCGCATTCTCTTGGTTGGTAATTTTGCATATGAACCAAATATTGATGCTGCGCTATATTTCTCTAATCAAATATTTCCCCTTGTCCTACAAGCTGTTCCAAATGCAAAACTCTTTATTGTTGGAAATGAGCCTCCGCCACAGATTCTCTCTTTGAGATCTAATAGACAGATTGTAGTGACGGGTTATGTAGAATCCGTCATTCCTTTCTATAGAATGGCGGATGTTGTTGTTTGCCCACTTAGAATAGGAGGAGGTATAAAAGTAAAAGTTTTGGAAGCACTATATGCCGGAAAAGCCATAGTTAGTACTTCTGTCGGAGCACAAGGACTGGGATCGAATACTCGCCAAGCTTTAACTGTTGCTAACGACGTAACTCATTTTGCCCAAAGCGTAATTCGACTCCTACAAGATCCAGAGGAACGACTTAAACTTGAGCGTAACGCTTTGACTTATGCTAAAAACCTACCCACTTGGGATCATGCTACGCAAGCCTTCGTGAAATGCTATGAAGAAACAATTTCTTGTAGAAGGAAAAAACAATTAGTCAGATAATATTAAAATTTTACAACACGTATTAACGTTTGTAAGATTTAGGCATCCCCAACAACATGCTGATGGTTTTAATATTGTTTAGGTCTCTTGCCTTGCAAATCCTATTGAAGAGTCAGGTACTTGTAATACGCAATCTGCAATAAACAGTTTAGAGCACAAACGTTCTTGATTGGTTGCACAGTAATCTAGAATTAGACTTAATGCTGCCTTGTTTAGATCAAATATAATATATAATAGTGAATATTTTATTGAGGAGGATCTTTTGCTATGCATAAAGCCACAATTTCTATCGCTTTACTAGGTACCTCATTAATCCTCCTGATAATTTATGGAGCGGACGTTCTATCAGCCTCAATTGCTTCCCCAGAGGGGGTAAGGGGAAAGGGCTTTTTGCCATTTGAAGAGCAAGTTCGAGGAATATTTTTTGGAGGAGGAGCTGTAATAATGTCAATTATTGCTTTTATAGTTAGTGGAAAAGTGCCTGCAAATACAATACCCATATTGCTGTTTATTAACGGCGGACTAATAATTATGGGCATAATTGTAACCGTTTTTCAAGTCAATCTTTCTTCAGAAGATATAGGAGGTATGGGACGTACTATCGGTTTTACTATAATATTTGGATTATTATTGATTGGACTAGGAATTTGGAAAATAATTTCAGATCGAAAGGTCCTTTCAAAGCAAAAGCCATCTTGATCTGCCCCCACTTTATATGTGAATGGCACTATCTCTATATTATTTGAAGAAAGTATCTCGGTCTACCAATTTGGGAAGTTCTGATGCATGACTAGACCTATTTACGTTCACAGATCAGAACATAAATACGCAGTTATAATGAGAATGAATAGGTAAATGGTATATAATTTCACCATTTTTTTCCTGCGCTCTGACGTGCATTGTAGTAGAGGTATTGCTGAGCATATCCACAATACTTACCAAAGTAATCTCTGGCATTTTTTGATAGGATCTTGTATTCATGAGCTGCTATTTTTCACCAAATACTTTTCTTTCCCTTCTACTGAAGTTTTTGTCATTATTGTCAAAAAGCCATCTGTAATTTTGATACAATACTCTCGCTATCCAAACATCAATAGGAAAAGCTTCGAGCTTATCTAACGAGAACAATAATATGCAGTCAGCAACTTTGTTTCCTATTCCATATACTTTCAATAGTTCATTTTTAGCATCATAATACGAGAGTCTTGATAAAGAATGTATATTGAGACTGCCATTAACAATACTTTCAGCGACTGCTTTGACGGCTTTGGTTCTATATCCTAGACCACAGAGACGCAACTCCTCGTCGGACGTCCTGTTTAAACGCTCAGCAGAAGGAAAAGTAAAAAACTTCTTGTCATCAACAATTACTTTAGTTCCAAATTTTCTACTAAGATTCTTAAGCATTCGTCGGATCATGAAAATATTAGTATTACTTGCACATGCAAATGAAATCATACATTGATGGGGTTCTTGGCGCATAAGGCGAAGTCCTGGATATTTACTTATTAATTCGGATACTAGAGTATCATTAGAGAAACTTGAGAAAATCCTACTTATGTCATCATCAAGCCTGAAAACCCGCCTTTCCCAAGAGGGTAACTGTGGAAAAGAGGAGAATTGTATTTCATCCTTATTGTCATCAATGTTAAATTCAATTTTCTTAACCAGAGCAGCAGATCTAGAGTCAAACAGCTTTAGTACATATTCCCCGTATATGCCATACCAGGAACTACCATGTTTATCCCATAGAAATGTCTGACCACTATTGATGCTGATTTCAGGATTGAAATAGGAATATTTATTTGGGTAAGGACACGAAAGAGGTTCTGACAAAGCTCTCACTAACAATTATTAACAAAATATTTTTTTAAAAGGTTAAGGAACTTTTTTGGTCTCTTGATTTATCTTTTTCAGGTCAGCATACAAATCCTGAATTATTTTAGGAATTTCCTTTCTCGCACAAGCAACGCAAATTTGTTGCAAGGATAATGGATATGCAAAATATTTCTCGTTAAGACCAATATCTTTTCTACATGACACACATCTTTTTATTTTATAAGGATCGGTATTTTTAGTTATCACACGTAAAAATAACTGATTAATCGGCGCAATTTATACATTACATTAGTTGACCAATAATTCCTATCATATTAAGAGACACGGTTAGAAGATAGTAATAATAATAATTAGGATCGGGTGAAGTGGAGTATTATTACAGTTCTATAAGTTCACCTGCGTCTGGAGCTTTCGCATCATACCCATATTTCTGTTTAATTTCCTCTGCAAACTTTGTGCATGACGGACCATCTCCATGAACAGTCAGTACCCTGGGGTTGCCTTTTATGCGATCTAGGATCTCAAATAACTCACTTCGACTGTTATGTCCTGAAAACTCGAAACGCTTTACATCTGCCAAACACTTTCTGACCCTTCCATCAAATATTGTAACCCGTTTCTCAAGCAAAGTCCTACCAGGAGTGCCCTCTCCTTGATACGATACTATTGCAATACCATTCTTATTGTCTTTCGCCATTTCTTGAAGGTAAAATACTGCTGTACCTCCTACTAGCATTCCAGCAGGTGAAATTATTACGCATGGCTCTCTTATAATCTTCTTTCTTCTGTTCCATCCGCTAACCCATTCTGCCTCTGTTATTGCTTTCTTAAAAATTTCGGGATCCCTTAAAAATGTTGGGTGTCTCATCATAATCTCATTTGCCTTAAGGGCCATTCCATCCATGACTACCTTGTGAGAAAAGTTATAGGTCTTTAGAACACAGGCAATTTCCTGTGCTCTTTCTACGGAAAATGCTGGAATAAATAGTGTTCCCTTGCGTTCTACTACTTCATAAGCAAATTCTAACAACTCAGTTTCGGATTGCTCACGGGGTGTTTGTTCGGTTTGAGAATACGTACTCTCTATAATCATCAGATCGATGTCATCGAGATTCAGATCCGCTGGTCTAAGAAGCTTTGAACCTCTTGTATTTATGTCACCCGTATAGAATAGTCGCTTCTTATCATGTTCCACAACCACAGTCGAACCGCCCAGTATATGACCAGACTCATGCAAGGTTACGTTTATGTCATTTATTTCGTACTGCTCTCTATACTGTAAGCTCTTAGAACGTTTCATCATTGTTACAAGATCAAGGTATTCAAATGGTAAATAAAATCCAGAAATCTTTATCATGTCCTCAATGAGCAATTGGGATAACTCAAAGGTTGGGAAAGTCCCAAGAGCTTGTACTTCTGTAGATTGTGACAAAAATAGAGAAGGTACAAATCCTGAATGGTCCAGATGAGCATGACTAATTACAACAGCATCAATATCTCTTGGTTTAACATGTATAGGAAAAATAGGTTCTCTTTTAAGGAGAACGCCATAGTCCATTAATATATTAGTGTGATCCGCATTTACGAGGAAGGCCGAACGACCAACTTCCTTAGCTGCACCTAGAACAGTAACTTTCAACTTTATTCTAAAAATTATTATATTAGTAAATATTTTAAGTCTTTCATTATCAATTGAAATTAATTGTTAGATCGTTTAATGGTTCTCACGGGGTCTGTGTTAATCTAATTTCCCACAGGCTAGCGTTTGCTTCTATTTCTGAAGTAGGTTCATCCAATTCTTCACGATATCTAAATCCACATTCATCCAAGACGCTTTCAAAGTCATAATGTTCTTTTAGGAAATTACGGTCTTCTTGCTTAATGCATTTCATGAGCGCAGATCTGACAATGTTAGATTTAGAAGGCTTGCTGTATACATACCATAAGTTATGCGCGGTACGTAATTTAGATAAACTCTGACGGGTCTCGTCAGAGATACATGTATAATACCTATTCATAATCTCTGTATTCACATCATCCCATGAGGGAGTTCTCCATGTTGCGATTCTCTCAAAACCGTGGCCATCATACTCTGCTCCGAGACTGAGACCTTGGTCGATAGTAGTAATTACCACATCAGTCTTGGAAGCTACCTCGTCTCTAAAATCTACACCCGGTTCCATCCAACCTACAAAAATTGTGTCGTATGTATAGTCTATATCCCATTCAGCATCTGAGACGTCAATAAAGTTTGGCTTTGGCTTATTGCATGAATAAAAGATTTCGGCATTTTTTTCAATTCCTCTAGCATTTGGAAGATATTCTCTTATCTTCTCAAGAAAATCGCCATACCCGCATCCGATATCCAAATAGCTTGGATTACTCGAAATAGCTTTTGCAATCAAAACAACACGAATTACATCGACCTTTCTATATGTAAAATAACTCCCGCACAGGAATGGAAAACTATAACGCTCGTGATGAGGAGAAACAGCATATTGTCTGAAAGTATTGAGTGCTGTTATAGCTTTTTGTACATCTTCACTTTTAAATGGCATTTCAGATGTTTTTACTGCAAAGCGACTATTAATTTCACTCGTAGCAATGTGTTATTGATAGAATGTAACAACAGAACTATGCCTTTACATAGAATTATGACTTTGATCAGTCAAATATTATTTCCCACAATCGTTTATCTTTGTTTGGTAATGAGGGTAGCATTTCCATGTAATGGAATCCGCATTCATCAAGCACGGATTCGAAGTCAAATTGTCTTTTCGAAGATGGTTCATTTTCCTTTGCAGCACACGACTTTAGGCAGGCAACAACTTCGTTTGCTATACTTGGTCGTGCGTATATATACCAGAGATTATGAGCAGCACGCAAATGAGCTAAGCCATGCTTGTTTTGCTCTGATAGTATCGATGAGGGCGTATAATATTTGTTCATCAGCTCTGTGTCCACATCTATCCAAGAAGGTGTTCTCCACCAAGCTATTCTATTAAGCCCATATTCCTCATATTCACATCCGCCATCAATACCACATTGACCCCCCTCATCAAATGTTGTAACTATGCATTTAGCGAATCTAGCCACATGCCTTCGAAAATCTACTCCTGGTTCCATCCATCCCACGAAAGCTAGATCATAAGTCTGATTTTCTAGCCACTCGATTGCAGTTGAATATATATAATTTGGTCTAGGCCTTCCAAAGGCATAAAATATATTTGCTTCCTTTTCGATACCTATAGCATTTGGAAGATATTCTCTTATCTTCTCAAGAAAATCGCCATACCCGCATCCGATATCCACGTAAGTCGGTGTACTGGAAATTGAGTTTGCAATACTGATTAACCTGACAACATCAACTTTGCGGTA
>Ga0126313_10001600_pt1 | contig 12103 bp, 12 predicted proteins | sample Plot105A_FD_89954 | JGI IMG/M metagenome (GOLD analysis project Ga0126313, IMG submission 89954) | Serpentine soil microbial communities from UC McLaughlin Reserve, CA, USA - Plot105A | ecosystem: Environmental > Terrestrial > Soil > Grasslands | place: USA: UC McLaughlin Reserve, Lake County...
GATCTCGCCCGAACCCGTTCGTGTTAAGGGGTGAAAGCCGGCCGCGCCGGGACCACACCCACAGGAGAAGGACTCATGACCCAGTACCAGCTCAGCGTCTACCACCCCGAGGACGAGCCGCCCGCCGACTTCGACATCGATCAGGTCTACGCCGACGTCGACGCGCTCAACGACGAGATCAGGGCCGCGGGCGCCTGGGTCTTCGGCGGCGGGCTGCAGCCGTCGAGCACGGCCACGGTCGTGCAGGTCAAGGACGGCGAGGTGCTCGTCACCGACGGCCCGTTCGCCGAGGGCAAGGAGCAGGTCGGCGGCTACTGGGTCATCGAGGCGCCCGATCTCGACGCCGCCCTCGAGTGGGGCCGCAAGGCGACGCGCGCCTGCCGCGTGCCGATCGAGGTGCGTCCCTTCCAGGACGAGCCCGCGTCCTGAGAGCAACCGTGCCGGTGCTCACCGCCGCGGACATCGAACGCGTCTTCGGCGAGGAGTACGGACGCGCGGTGGCCGTCCTGGTCCGCGTCTTCGGCGACATCGACGTCGCCGAGGAGGCGGTCCAGGACGCGTTCGCGGCGGCGGTCCAGCGCTGGCCCGCCGGCGGGCTGCCGCCGAGCCCCGCCGGCTGGATCATCACGACCGCCCGCAACCGCGCGATCGACCGCCTGCGGCGCGAGGCCTCGCGCAAGGATCGCCACGCCCAGGCCGCCCTGCTGCACGCCCGCGACGAGCCGCTGCCCGACGAGGAGGGCCCCGTGCGCGACGACCGCCTGCGCCTGATCTTCACCTGCTGTCACCCGGCGCTGCGGACGAGCGCCCAGGTCGCGCTGACGCTGCGGCTGCTCGGCGGCCTCACGACGCCGGAGATCGCGCGCGCGTTCGGGGTGCCGGAGGCGACGATGGCACAGCGAATCGTCCGCGCGAAGGGCAAGATCCGCGACGCGAAGATCCCCTACCGCGTCCCGCGCGACGCCGATCTGCCCGCGCGCCTGCGCTCGGTGCTCGCGGTCGTGTACCTCGTCTTCAACGAGGGCCACACGGCGACGTCGGGCGAGCGGCTCGTGCGCGACGACCTCTGCGCCGAGGCGATCCGGCTCGGGCGGCTGCTCGCCGAGCTCATGCCGGACGAGCCCGAGGTCGGGGGCCTGCTCGCGCTCATGCTGCTCGTCGAGTCGCGCCGCCCGAGCCGCACCGGCGCGCATGGTGAGCTCGTGCTGCTGCCCGATCAGGACCGCGGGCGCTGGGACGCTGCGCTGATCGCCGAGGGCCAGGCGCTCGTCCGCCGCTGCCTGCGCCGCAACGAGCCCGGCCCGTACCAGATCCAGGCCGCGATCAACGCCGTCCACAGCGATGCGCCCACGGCCGCGGACACCGACTGGCACCAGATCGTGGCCCTCTACGACCAGCTGCTGGCGCTCGTCCCGAGCCCCGTCGTCGCGCTGAACCGCGCGGTCGCCGTGGCCGAGCGCGACGGCCCCGCGGGCGCGCTCGCGCTCGTCGAGGAGCTCGACCTCGGCGCCAGCCACCGCTTCCACGCGATCCGCGCCGATCTCCTGCGGCGCGTGGGTCGCGACGCCGAGGCCGCGCTCGCCTACGACGCGGCGATCGCGGGCGCCGAGAACGCCGCCGAGCGCGACTTCCTGCGATGCCGCCGCGCGGCGCTCGGCTAATCGAAGACGTCGATCCAGGTGAGCACCTGGCCACCCGCACCGATCGCCACCGGCACCGCACGCGTGCGCCGGCGCAGGCTCGGATGGCCCATCAGCGCGTCGCGCACGACCTGCGCGATCTCGACGAGCGCGGCGCGCTCCGGGCGCTCCTCGACGCGCAGCACGATGCCTGTCGATACGAGGTGCACCGAGGTGTCGAACATCGACGCGGGCTCGGGCTCGCGCACCTCGACGGCGTAGCCGCGCGCGCGCAGGCCCTCGGCCACGCTCGCCGCGAGCTGCTCGTCGCCGCCCGTGCTGTTGTCGACCACCAGGCGCATCCCACCCTGGGAATGGCCCAAACCCGCGCGCGCCAAACGCGTGCGAGGCGACGCCTCCCAGTGTCGTGAGGCGGAAGTTCGCGTATGTGTCGGCGAGACGCATCGCGAAGTCGACCTACTGCTCGACGAGCAGAATCGACATCCCGGTCATATGACGTGAACCGATTGGACCGCCGGTCCGCATGAAGGTGTGGAGGGCGGCGGGTCAGCGGGCCCGCCGTCCGCCACGTAGGGTTCGGCAGGATCAATGGCGTGTTCGGAGCCAGGCTCGTCGATGCCAGACGGCTCCGGACGCGTCAGGGATCCCGCGCGACCCCTAATCTGCGGCGATGGCCGATCGGGTCGCTCCGGACGTACGTGACGGCCTGACCCCGGTCGGCCGGCGCGCGCTCGTCGCGCTGGCACGGGCACAGGACCACGTCAAGACCGCGCGCACCGTCGACGCCGTGCTCGCCGGCGGACGCGTCGACGGCGGGCGGCGGGCGATCTACCGCGAGCTCGTGCGGATGGCCCGCGACTGGGAGATGCGCCACCCGCTCGTCGACGGGCAGGGCAACCTCGGCTCGCTCGACGGCGACGGCGCCGCGAGCGCCGACTACACCCGGATGCGGCTCGCGGCGCCGGGCGCCGACGTGCTCGACGACGCGCGCCTGCCCAACCTGCTCGTCAACGGCTCCTTCGGCGTCGAGTGCGAGGCGGCGTCGAGCTTCCCGCCGCACAACCTGCGTGAGGTCGCCGACGCCGTGATCGCCGTGATCGACGCCCCCGCGATCGGCGCCGAGGACCTGCAGCGCCACCTTCCCGGGCCGGACTTCCCGACCGGCGGCGTCGTCGTCGCCGGCGACGGCCTGCGCGCCGCCTACGCGACCGGCCACGGCACCGTCGTGGTGCGTGCGCGCGCCGACGTCTACCCGCTGCCCGGGTCGCAGGCGCAGGCGATCGTCGTCAGCGAGCTGCCGTTCATGGTCAGCAAAGGCGGCCGCGGCGGGGTGCTCGCCGAGATCCGCCGCGCGATGCGCGCCAGGAACGTCCACGGCATCGACGAGGTCCACGACGGGTCGAGCATCGACGACGGGCTGCGGATCGTCGTGCAGCTACGGCGCGAGGCCGACCCCGACGCCGTCCTCGAGCAGCTCTTCGCGCACACCTCGCTGCAGCGCACGGTCACGCTCGACCTCGTCGCCACCGTCGCGGGCGAGGCGCGCAGGATCGGACTGCGCGACGCAATCGCACACTACGTCGAGCACCGCCGCGACCGCGTCGCGCGGCACACCGGCCTGCGCTCGGAGGACAGCGTGCTCGAGATCGTCAGGGGCGACCTGCTCGAGATCGCCGCGCGTCACGACGACGAGCGGCGCAGCGAGATCCGCTGAGCGGCAGGTCAGCCGGCGCCGGGGCCTACGCCCCGTGGCACTTCTTGAACTTCTTGCCCGATCCGCACCAGCACGGGTCGTTGCGCCCGATCTGCTCCTCGTCGGCGAGCACGCGCTGCTCGACCGGCGGTGGCAGCTCCTCCTCGTAGTACTCCTCGGCGACGCCGGCGCCCCCGCCGGCGGCGGCGATCGCCAGCGCGCTCGGCTCGGCCGCCGCGCCGCCCGAGTACGAGACGCGGCCCGGACGGGTCGACGTCCCCGTGCTCTCGTAGCGCGCGGGCTCGTCGTCCTCGACCGCCTCGAGCTCGAGGTTGAACACCATCCGCGTGAAGTCCGACCAGATCGTGTTCATGAGGTCCTGGAACAGCGTGAACGCCTCGTTCTTGTACGCGACGATCGGCTCGATCTGGGCGAACCCGCGCAGGTGGATGCCCTCGCGCAGGTAGTCCATGTCGTACAGGTGCTCGCGCCAGCGCGCGTCGATGAACTGCAGCAGCAGGTAGCGCTCGACGGCGCGCATGATCTCGTCGCCGAGCTCCTGCTCGCGCTGGTCGTAGAGCTCGACCGCGTCGTCGGTGATCCGGTTGATCAGCAGCTCGCGGTCGGTCTGCTCGGGCGTCAGCTCGTCGACCGAGAGCATCTGGACCGGGAAGATGTCGTCGAGCGCGGTGACCATGCCCTCGATGTCCCAGTCCTCGATGAAGTCGCCCGGCGTGAACTCGCCGATCGTGCGCTCGATGACGTTCGCGATCTCCTCGCGGACCTGGTCGCCCATGTCCTTGCCCTCGAGCAGCTCGTCGCGGAACTTGTAGATGATCCGGCGCTGCTCGTTCATGACGTCGTCGTACTCGAGCACGCGCTTGCGCTGCAGGAAGTTCTGCTCCTCGACCTTCTTCTGCGCCTTCTCGATCTGCTTGGAGAGCATGCCGGCCTCGATCGGCTCCTCGTTGCCCTCCTCGTCGACGGTTCCGAGCCGGTCGAGGATCTTGTAGATCCGGTCGCCCGCGAACAGGCGCACGAGGGCGTCCTCGGCGGAGAGGAAGAAGCGCGACTCGCCGGGGTCGCCCTGGCGGCCGGCGCGGCCGCGCAGCTGGTTGTCGATGCGGCGCGACTCGTGGCGCTCGGTGCCGACGATGTACAGGCCGCCTGCCTCGAGCACCTTCTCCTTGTCGGCCTCGACGCGCCGCTCGACGTTCGGCAGCACGTCGGCGAAGCGCTCGTCGTAGTCCGGGTCGCCGGGCTTCAGACCGAGCTTCTTGAGCTCGAGCTGGGTGAGGTGCTCGGGGTTGCCGCCGAGCTTGATGTCGACCCCGCGGCCGGCCATGTTCGTCGCGATCGTGACGGCGCCGGGCTGGCCGGCCTCGGCGACGATCTCGCCCTCGCGCTCGGCGAACTCGGGCTTGGCGTTGAGCACGACGTGCTTGACGCCGCGCTTGCCGAGCTCGTTGGACAGCAGCTCGGAGACCTCGACGGAGACCGTGCCGACGAGCACTGGCTGACCCGCCTCGTGGCGCTCGATGATCTCGCGGCTGACGGCGTTCCACTTGCCGACCTTCGTCTTGTAGACCTGATCGTTCTTGTCCTGGCGAACCATGCTGCGGTTCGTCGGGATCTCGACGACGGCGAGCTTGTAGATCTTCATGAACTCGGTCGCCTCGGTGAGGGCCGTACCGGTCATGCCCGAGAGCTTCTTGTAAAGGCGGAAGTAGTTCTGCAGCGTGATCGTCGCGAGGGTCTGGTTCTCCTCCTGGACGTGCACGCCCTCCTTGGCCTCGATCGCCTGGTGCAGGCCCTCCGACCAGCGCCGGCCCTCGAGGATGCGGCCGGTGAACTCGTCGATGATCATCACCTGGCCGTCGATGACGGCGTAGTCGACATCGCGCTTGTAGAGCGACTCGGCCTTCAGCGCCTGCTGGAGGTGATTGACGAGCGGCCCGTTCTCGGCCTTGTAGAGGTGCGAGATGCCGAGGAACTTCTCGGCCTTCGCGACGCCCTGCTCGGTGACCGCGACGGTCTTGTGCTTCTCCTCGAACTCGTAGTCGTAGTCGGCGACGTAGTCCTTCTTCATCCGCGGGTCCATGTTCTCGGGCTTCTTGCCCGGCACCATGCGCTTGGCGAGCTTGGCGAACTGGCCGTAGAGATCGCCGGCGGCCTCGGGCGAGCCGGAGATGATCAGCGGCGTGCGCGCCTCGTCGATGAGGATGTTGTCGACCTCGTCGACGATCCCGTACGGGTGGCCGCGCTGGACCTTCTCCTCCAGCGAGCCGGCCATGTTGTCGCGCAGGTAGTCGAAGCCGAACTCGGAGTTCGTGCCGTACGTGATGTCGGCGGCGTAGGCCTCGAGCTTGTCGGGCACGGCCTGCATGTTCTGCAGCACGCCGACCTTCATCCCCAGCGCGTGGTAGATGGGGCTCATCCACTCGGCGTCGCGGCGGGCGAGGTAGTCGTTGACCGTCACGAGGTGCACGCCGGTGTCGGGCAGCGCGTTGAGCACGACGGCGAGCGTCGCCGTCAGCGTCTTGCCCTCGCCGGTCTTCATCTCGGCGATCGAGCCGTTGTGCAGGACCATGCCGCCGATCAGCTGCACGTCGAAGTGGCGCATGCCCATCTCGCGCTTGCCGGTCTCGCGAACGATCGCGAACGTCTCGGGCAGCAGGTCGTCGAGATCGGCCCCGTTGCGTGCCTTCTCCCGCAGCACGTCCATGCGGGCGCGCAGCTCGTCGCTCGATTCCAGCTCGAGCTCGGGCTCGAAGTCGTTGATCCGGGCGACGCGCTTCTCGAACTGCTTGAACTGCTTGGCTTCGCCCATCCGGAGGGCGCGGTCCAGGAGAGCCATGTGCGTCAGGATACCGACGCGGCGGGCCTCGCCCGCCGCGTCTGTCACGCCAGAGTCGGTGCGCTGCCTAGACCGCCGGCTGGGGCGGCCCGCTGCGCGCCTCGCGGCGGCGGCGGCGCTTGTCGCGGTCGCGCTTGACCTGGCGCGCGAGCTCCTCGGAGCACTGCCGGATCGCGTGCGTCATCTCCCGTGAGGCGACCTCCGCGTGCAGCGTCGCGCGCTTGATGTGCAGCGTCACGGCGGCGACCTGCGACTCCGCGATCTTCGGGTTGCGCTCCTCGCGCAACTCGACATCCATGCGGGCAAGATCTGAGACCTGGGCGGCGACCTTCCGGAACTTGCGCTCCACCAGCTCGCGCAGCTCGTCGTTGACGGGGACGTTGCGGCCCTTGACCTCGATCAGCATCTCGAGACCTCTCTGTCGAACGGTCGTGCGAGCTGTGGATGGTACGCCGGGGAGGGGTCGCATTCAACGGCAACGATCGTCCAGCGTCCTGGCCCATGTGACGGCGCGGATGTGCCGGCATCCGGCATATCGCAGCGCGCTCGCGCAGGCGTGCAGCGTCGCGCCCGTGGTGTGGACGTCGTCGACGAGCACGACGCGCCCGGGCGCCGGGCCGCGCGCGCGGAAGTCCAGGCCGGCGGCGGCGCGGCGCACGGCGCGCGCGGCGCCGAGCTGGCGTGAGGCGCCGGGCCCGCGACGCAGCACCCGTGCCAGCGGCAGGCCGCTGCGGCGCGCGAGCGCGGCGGCGATCAGCTCGGCCGCATCGAAGCCGCGCGCCCGGCGGCGGCGCGGGTGCGCCGGGACGGCGACGAGCGTGGCGCGCGGGTCGAGCGCCGCGCCGGCGGCGATCTGCGCCGCCATCACCTCCGCGAGCGGGCGCGCGGCGCAGAACTTCAGCGCCAGCAGCACGTCGCGCGCCGCGCCCTCGTAGGCGACCGCGGCCCAGGCGCCGTCGAACGCGGCGCGCGCCGCGGGGCAGCGCCCGTCGCGGCCGTGCGGCAGCGGCAGCGCGCAGCGCGGGCAGCATGGCGCGCCGAGCCAGGGCAGCGCCCGCCGGCAACCTGCGCAGAGATGCTCGCGAGCATGCGTGGGGGCCGCGCGGCAGACGGCGCAGCGCGGCGGTGCGATGAGCGCGACGAGGTCGTCGAGGAGCGCCATCGGCCGATCGTCGCGCACCAGGCGTTGCAGCGGACACGCGGAGTGCCACAATCGCGCGCATCCTCTCCGCGCTGCCAGTGGCTGTTTCGCCCGACGCCGCCTGGACGCTCGCGCCCGGGCCACTCGTGCTCGTCGCCGCGCTGGCGTTCCTCTACGTGCGCCGCTGGCGCCAGATCGACGGCTCGCCGGGCCGCCTGACGAGCTTCCTCGCCGGGATGGGGCTCGTGCTGCTCGCGCTGTGCTCGCCGATCGACCGCCTCGGCGAGCAGCTGTTCTTCATGCACATGATCCAGCACCTGCTGCTGCTCGACCTCGCCCCGATCCTCGTGCTGCTCGGTCTGACGAAGGTGCTGCTGCGCCCACTGACGCGCCGCCTCGTCGACGTCGAGCGCGCGGCCGGGCCGCTTGCGCATCCAGTCTTCGCGATCGCGCTGTACGTCGCCACGATGGCGCTGTGGCACGTGCCGGCGATGTACGACGCGGCGCTCGAGCATCCCGTCGTGCACGTGCTCGAGCACGTCTTCTTCGGCATCGCCGGCGGCCTGTACTGGTGGCATCTGCTGTCGCCGATCCGCGCCCGCCGGCGGCTGGGAGGCATGGGTCCCGTCGTGTACATGCTCTCGACGAAGGTGCTCGTCGGCCTGCTCGGCATCGTGCTCGCCTTCGCACCCGAGGCGATCTACGACTTCTACGAGCGCGCGCCCGAATACTGGGGGCTGTCGCACGAGACCGACCAGGCGGTCGGCGGCCTGATCATGGCGCTCGAGCAGTCGATCGTGATGGGCGTCGCGCTCGTGTTCCTGTTCGTCCGCGCGCTCGGCGAGAGCGACCGCGAGGACGAGCGCGCCGAGCGCTACGCGAACCGGTAGCCACGTGGCGCAGCCGCCCGCGAGATTCGACGAGACCGTCGCGCGGATCGCCGACGACGTGCTCTTCGCGCACGCGCTCGAGGTCGACGAGCGCGACGAGATCCCGGGCGGGCACTTCGGCGTCCTCGCCGACGCCGGCCTCTTCGGCATCGCCGGGCCGCCCGAGGCCGGCGGCCTGGACCTCGACGCGCGCGCGCAGCGGCGCGTGCGCGCGACGCTCGCCGGCGGCTGCCTGACGACGGCGTTCGTCTGGACCCAGCACCAGAGCGTCGTGCGGCGCCTGCGCCAGGCGCCCGCCGCGCTGCAGCAGCACTGGCTGCCGGACCTGTGCGCGGGCCGCGTGCGCGGCGGCCTCGTGCTCGCCGGCCTCCTGCCGGCGCCGCAGCCGCTGCTGCGCATGACGCCCGCGCTCGACGGCTTCGCGATCAGCGGATCGGCGCCGGCCGTCTCGGGCTGGGGACTCGTCGACGTGCTGCTCGTCACGGCCCGCCTCGAGCCCGAGGGCGACGTCGCGTACGTGCTCGTCGACCCGGGCGCGCCGGGGCTGCATGCCCAGCCGCGCACGCTCGCCGCGCTGAACGCGACGCGCACGGTGGCGCTCGAGTTTCACTCTGTGCGCGTCGGCGCAGCGGCGGTCGTGCACGTCGAGCCGTTGGCGCCGTGGGAGGCCGCCGGTGACGGCGTGCGCGCCAACGGCGCGTTCGCGGTCGGGGTCGCGGACCGCTGCGCGCGGATCGCCGGCGAGCCGTGGATGCACGACGCGGTCGCCGAGCGCCGAGCGGCGCTCGACGACGCCGCCGACGGCGACGCGCTCGCACGGGCGCGCGCCGAGGCGGCGCTGCTCGCCCACCGGCTCGCCTCCTGTCTCGTCGCAGGGCGCGGCAGCAACGCGCTCGACACGCGCGAGCACGCCCAGCGCCTCGCGCGCGAGGCGATCTTCCTGCTCGCCTTCGGCCAGCGGCCGGCGATCAGGCGGGCGCTGCTGGACGGTCTGGGCGCAGGCGAGACCAGGTCATGACCGGTGACCGCCGAAGCTGAACGGGAGCGCCGCAGCACTCCGCGTCGCGGTACCGCTCGATCACCACGCCGTGGACGAACGACGAGATCGCGCCGGGCGCTGGATCGACCCGTCGGTGATGCGCGCGGGTGCTGCAGAAGCGACGGATCTCCGCGGCCGGCGGAGTAATCCGTCGAAGGTCCACGCATGTGATGCTCGAGCGACGGACCGTGCCAGCCGGCGAAACGATCCGTCGAAGCTGCACCGACGACACCCCGGCGGTACCCTCGTCCGTGCGCAGTGCGCGGGCAACCGAGCGGAGGCGATCACGACGCCATCTCGTCATGAGCAGGCTGCCGATCGGGCGGTACGGTGGCTCACCGACCAGCTGGGCGAGGACGGGTCGTTCGGACCGGACGCAGACGACCTTGCCTGCTACTACAAGTCGCCGTACCTGCTGGCCCTGTCAGGCCGCCCGCGCGAAGCCGGGCGGCTGCTGGATCACGTCAGGGATCGGTTCATGCGCGGCGACGGCGACTTCACGACCGCCGATGAGCGCAAGAGCGACAACGCGGCATTTCAGGAGTACTGGGCGTATCCGAACGGCTGGATCGCGCTCGGCAGCGTGCGGTTGGGTCGCGTGGACATGGCCTACCCGGCGGTCGGCTATCTGCGCGCGCACGACGCTGCGTGCGGTGGCTTCTTCACGCACCGGCGCACCGCGGGCGCCGACGACGTCGTCGACGCGCTGACCACCGCGCATCTGGGGCTGCTGGCGCTGTCGTTCGGCGACGTCCGGCGAGCCGAGCGGGCAGGCGGCTACCTGACGCGCCTGCTCGGCGCTCAGCCCGACCTCGACCATGGCCTGCACCTGCGCACCGACTCCATGGGCCGTGTCGTCGAGGAGTTTCCCGCCGAGGCAGCCGCGTTCCATCTCGTGAGCCGGATCGAGCCCGACCAGGCGTACTTCATGCTCGGCTACCCGATCGCCTTCCTGGCGCGGCTCGCGGAGCTGACGGGCGACCGCGGCCACCTCCGCGCCGCCGACGGCTATCTCAGCTTCGCGCTGAGCTGCGAAGGCAACGTGCGCGCCTCCCCGGCCAGCCACAAGGTCGCCTGGGGCGCCGCCGTCCTCGGACGCGTCGCGCGTGCGCCACACGCACTTGCGCTGGCCGAGCAGATCACGGCGTTCCTGCTCGACATCCAGGACCCCGGCGGCGCCTGGCTGCACACGGAGCCGCCTCACACGACGTTCGACCAGACCGCCGAGATCGCCATCTGGTTGCGGGAGATCGAGATCGAGCTCAGCCGCTCGTCCTGACGCGATACGCGCGGATATCGCACCGGACGCGTCAGGACGGTCAGCGTCCTCGCGCCACGCGACCCTCAGCGCGCCGCAGGCAAACTCAGATCCCGTACAGGAAGTCCAGCCCGACGCTGTTGAGGAGCTTCTGCGCCTCGATGTTCAGCTGCGTCAGCTCGCCGGTCCAGATCAGCACGCCCATGACGACGAGGATCGCGCCGCCGGTAGCCACGATCGCGGCGTAGTGGCGCTTGACGGCGGCGAACACCGTCGTCATGCGGTTGAAGGCGATCGCGGTCAGCAGGAACGGGATCGCCAGGCCCGCCGAGTACCAGGCCAGCAGGTAGGCGCCGCGGGCGGTCGACTCCGACAGCGACGCGGCGGTCAGGATCGCGCCGAGGGTCGGCCCGACGCACGGTGTCCAGGCGATCGCGAACGCCGCGCCGGCGACGAGCGGGCCGCCGCGCCCGGCGCGCGCCATCAGCGCGTCGATGCGCCACTCGCGGCCGAGGCGGGCGACGAACGGGGTCGCGAGGAAGAACAGCCCGAGCAGGATGATCACGACGGCCGAGACGCGCTCGAGCGTCTCGCGGTGGTCGTTGAGCGACGCGCCGAGCTTCGTCGCGCCGAGGCCGAGCACGATGAAGATCGCCGAGAAGCTCGCGACGAACAGGACCGCCGGGACGAGCACCCGCCGCAGCGGCGCCGCGTCTATCTCCGTCGGCTTGACGCCCGACACCGCCGACAGATAGCCCGGCACGAGCGGGAGCACGCAGGGGCTGAGAAACGACACGACCCCCGCCGCCAGCGCGGCGAAGATGCCGACGCCCGAGGCGGTCTCGATCGCGGCGATCACGACGCCCCCAGCAGGTGGCGGCGGATGTCCGCGTCGAGCTCGGAGGCCTTCGCGTAGCCGCCGAGCTTCGCGTGCCGGATGCGCCCGTCGGGCCCGATGAACAGCGTCGTCGGCATCGCCCGGCCGCCGCCGATCGCGCGCGCGGCCCTGCCCTCGCCGTCGTAGATGCTCGGGAAGCCGGGCGGCTGCTCCTCGAGGAAGCCCTGCGCTGCGTCGCGGGTGTCCATGTAGTCGACGCCGACGAACGCGACCGTCGCGCCGTGGCGGCGCACCGCGGCGGCGAAGAAGGGGAACTCGAAGCGGCACGGGCCGCACCACGAGGCCCACTGGTTGACGACGACCGGGTGGCCCCGCAGCGACGCCAGCCGTGCCTTCAGGTCGCCGGCGCCCTCGCCGACGAGCCGGTTGGCGCCGGCGGCGTTGCGCTCCAGGGCGGACGCCGGCTCCGACGTGGTCGTCGCCGTCGCGGCCTCCGAGGCCTGCGCGCCGGTCATGGGCGCGGGCGCACCGGCGGTTTCGCCGTCGCCGCAGGCGACGAGCGCCCAGGCGAGCGCGGCGGCGGCGAGGATCAAGCGCGCTGCGTTCTTCACCATGCAAGCAGGATGCACGATCGCATCGGCGGGCGGGCGGGTTGGCGATCGCTCCCGGTCCTCCGTGGACGGCGTGCGCGCGGCTCAGCCTTCGAGCACGGCGCCGTCGGCGATCTGCCGCCGGCCGTCGCCCTCC
>Ga0126313_10001601_pt1 | contig 12100 bp, 19 predicted proteins | sample Plot105A_FD_89954 | JGI IMG/M metagenome (GOLD analysis project Ga0126313, IMG submission 89954) | Serpentine soil microbial communities from UC McLaughlin Reserve, CA, USA - Plot105A | ecosystem: Environmental > Terrestrial > Soil > Grasslands | place: USA: UC McLaughlin Reserve, Lake County...
AGATGCATGCTCTCGACGACGCTCTCGTAGTCCTCGCGGACCATAAAGCCCGCAAGCGGCGAGAAGACGCCGGTTGCGATCATCTCCAGGTCGGAGAGCGTCCTTGGGCCGACTGTTACCTGTTGCAGCTCCTGTGCCTTGTGCTTGCGCTCCTCGCTCTCCTCCTCGGGTGCCCTCCGGTCGACGAGGACGCCGCCGTGCGGGGTGCTTCCTATCCATCGCTCCCTGCTACGCAGCATAGTTACTTCCGTTCTGTCGAGACGAGGATCCCGACCGCGCTTGTCGGACGAGGGCCCCGCCACGGATCTGCTCTCCGGCTCGCACGTCGTATCCGTGGCCCACAATGCAGCCTTCCAGGTAAGCATCGTCGCCAACGTAGGAGCCTGGAAGGAGTATGCTCTGCTTGATGGTGGCGCCGGATCTAACCCAGCAGTCGCTCCCTACGGTGACGTCTCCGATCAGGGAAACCCCGCGTCCGATAACGGCGTCCTGGTTGAGTACCACCCTCCCTTCGATAGCAGCCGTAGGATGGATCCGGACGCCACTCTCGACCCAGAGCCCCTCCGCAAGCTGCTCCCCGGGGATATTTAACCGAACCTTCCCCGAGAGCGCATCGTGTTGAGCCGCCCGGTAGGCCTCTAAGGTACCAATGTCCGACCAGTAGAAGCTGCCTTCATACCCTGCGAGTTTCTCGCCAGACTCTAACAAGCGGGGGAAGACGTCTTTGGCAAAGTCGAAGAACGTATTCTCGGGTATGTATCCCAGCACGTCAGGCTCGAGGACGTAGATGCCTGTATTTGCCAAGTCGCTAATGGCTTCGTCGGGGTCCGGCTTTTCCTGGAAACCCACGATGTTTTGTTTGCGGTCCAGCTCGGCTACCCCGTATTGTGAGGTGTCTGCGACGCGCATCAGCGCCAAAGTTGCCAAAGCTCCGCACTCCTTGTGGAAGGCCACGACTTCCCGCACGTCCACGTCGGTCAAGGCATCGCCCATGACGACAACGAAGGTTTCGTCGAAGCGGTCGGCGATCCGCTTTACGCCTCCCGCCGTCCCCATAAGCTTGTCTTCGCGTGTTACGCAAACCTTCGTACCGTTGACGCTGGTTGTATTCCCGTAGGCGCCCAGGATGGCGTCGGCCAGGTAGTGGACGTTGACGTGGACCTCCTCCAACCCTGTCTCCGCCAAAAGTTCGAAGATGTGCTGAATTATTGGCTTGCCGACGACCGGGGCCATTGGTTTCGGTATCTCGCCCGTGAGCGGGAACAGCCGGGTGCCCTTGCCGGCAGCCAAGACCATCGCTTTCAAAAGTCTGCCTTTCTGCTATGTGTGTACTGCAATGCGAGCATGAACGTTGCGCTGGCTCCGAGGGGCACTTTACAGCCTCTGCTCATCCGGCGGCCTCCTCTGGCGCCTCGACGCGAACCATCTCGTAGGTGGGGACGGCGTCGCCGATGAAGAAAGCCTCCGGTGTGATCGGGAAGACTACCCTGGCCTCGCCACCCGGGTAGTGCGCCTTGACCAGGTTGAGAGCCCGCTCGATGCTCTCGGCCCACACCACCGCCCTGAAACTTGCCGCTCCACTAAGAACCTCTACCGACACCCTGATCATACGCCCTCCTTTCGGGTCACTTCAGACTCACTCTCACGAAGCCTGTTCCGATTTTTCGATTTCGCCGTCTCGACACCAATGATGCTCCCGACGATCGACCGCGCGCATCGGCCAGACGGCACATTTGCTGCGGCCGACATCCAGCCGTCCGAGCGGCGAGCCTCTCGGCTAGAGAAGGACTTTCGCCGACACGTAGTCTTCTCCAATAACCTGCTTGCCTCTTCCCGTGCCCCATTCCCGAAAAAGTGCCGTCGGACGACATATGGCTGGTGGGCGGTACGTCGGCCGAGCCTGAGCGTATCCTGACGACCAACAACACCAAACTTCCGGGCGACTGGGTACAAGGTAGTGCGGCGACGGATCGGCCTGGCGGCGGAGAGTACCGCGGACGCCGGCATGTTCCTTATTCGCGAGCGCTCGTCCCCTGGCCAGACCACCTCAACTATACGCTGAGTCCCGAAGGGACGAGTGATGCGACTAGAGAAAAGGATGCAACCCATCGTTGGCCACTCCGGCTGTGGGAGCGAGAATGGCCCAGCAGGATAGTAGCCGCCGCGTCCCGTCGATCTACACTTACCGAAAACTAAGGGCTGACGCCAAGGAGAGTCCTCTGCCTCAGATGGCTTCTTCGAGAACTCATGTCCCCACCACCGCCTGCAACAGAACCCTGCAGAGGTAGAGCGCCAGCACGCATAGGCCTACGATCCCTGCACCAGCCAGCCACAGGACCGCAAGCACGATCACCACCGGCAGCTCTAAGAACCACTCGTATATCTGTACGATTCTGTTCTTGTGCACTGTACTCTCAAGGACATCATACACGTTGCACCCAAACGGTTGGCCGCTGTAACTGGCAAACGAGAGGCACGCACGGCCCATTCCAGTCCTCCTTACCGGGAGACCGATGCCGACGATGTCGGCCATGTACACGACAACCCGGATATGGAACCCCACGATACGGGCTTCCGAAGAGACAGACATCTGGCAGCCAGCAGAGCGCCGCAACCTGGGGAGTCTAGAGCAGTCCTTTCGACAGGATTGTTTCTTTAGTGCTCGGCCAGAAGCTGACCACACGGAAGCATCACGCAGCCGTCGGTTTGCTGAGGTTCGACGGCTTGCGATCTAAACCTAGTAGGCGTCGCGGTTGACCAGGAGGCATTGCAGGGTGCGAGCCAGGAGAACAAGGTCGAGCCAAATTGACCAGTCCCGCACGTAGTAGACGTCTGCTTTGACTCTCGCGGTGAAGGAGGCGTTGTTGCGCCCGGCTACCTGCCACGGGCCAGTAATCCCCGGGGTGACACGAAGTATCTCGTTTTGGCTCGCTCCTATATCAGCGGATTCCCGGGGCAAGTAAGGTCGGGGACCAACCAAGCTCATCTCCCCGAGCAGGACGTTCCACAGCTGGGGCAACTCGTCAAGGCTGGTCTTACGCAAGAAGCGGCCCACGCGCGTGACGCGGGGATCCTCACGCAGCTTGTGATACTTGAGGTACTCCTCTCTCATCTCAGCGTCCTCTGTGAGCATCCGCTGCAGCAGGGCCTCCGCATCGGGCACCATGGTCCGGAACTTGACGCACGAGAACAGCTTGCCGTCTCGCCCCATCCGCTTGTCGGCGTAGAAGACCGGTCTGCCGGACTCTAGCCACACGAGCAGGGTGAGCGTCAACAGGAGGGGAAGGATAAGAGTGCCACCGATGACGGTCGCCCCGACGTCCAACACGCGCTTCGATCGTTGAGCCCAAGTGGCGAGAAGGTTGTACTGTATCTCGACCCCGAACGTTCCTGCGAGATCCCTGGCTACCACCGCCGAGTTCGTTATCCCACCGAGGTCGGGTATGATCACGACGTGTCGGAAGCTGGCTCTCGCCGCGTCAACGAACCTGACAAGATGCTTGCGCTGCGTGTACGGCATGGCGAATATGGCAGTATCCACCCCGCGCCTGCGAGCTAGAGCTGCCGCGTCGGTTAGCGTCCCTCCGTAGGGTACGCCCTCCAGCGTGCCATCCAGTGGAGCCACGCGGTTGTCGAAGACGGCGACGGGCTTGAATCCCAGGTGCCACTCTCGTCGCAGAACCTTGAGTACGTGCACTCCGGGTTCTCGAGCACCCAGGACCACTACCGGCTTGCCCCACAACCCAATCTTCATCATCGCTCGCTTCACGGAGTGCCGCATAACTGGGGCCAGCAACAAAAGACCCAAGAACCACGCAAAGATCAAAACTCGCGAAAGCGAGTCGCCAACTTGAGAGGCGAAGGCGAAGACCGTGGTGATGGCCAGGGTAGCGAACAGGGCCAACGTTTGCCGGCGCAGCTCTTCTACTTGGCCTAGCCCATAACCTGGGTACAAACCCAGCGCCGCCCGAAGCCCCACCCACACGACCGTATTGGGTCCCAGGCTGGCAAGCGCGAGCCCCGAGAGGGGACCACGCCCCAAGACGCCCTGGAGCACGAAGGCCGACTGCCAGATTGCGAGCGCGAGCAGAACATCAGAGGAGATCAGGCCGACGGTTACTATCAACCGACTCCTGGACTTCACCAAGCGCCACAGAAGCGTACCGTCGGGGGTCGCGGACTCGATCGGCCCTGCGCCTGGATGTACGGTCTCGGTACCGATGGTGCCCTGCACGGTCATTGGTCCTCCTGGCTTCAAAGAAGTATCGGAGCTGAGTGGATGCTAAAAAACGACCACGATCACCGCATCGGCCACATGGCATATCTTTCGGGACGGGCCATGGGCGCAATGAAGGCGCCCCTTTTGTACCGCTCCTTCAAGACACTGCCTCATGTGGGCGCCCGCCCGTAGATGTCCTCTAGGCGGACGATGTCCCCCTCGTCGAATTCACCAAAAGATACCTCAAGGATTCTTACCGGCTCGTCGCCGGTGGCCGAAAGGCGGTGCGCCGTCGTACGAGGAATAAACACTCTGTCCCCTACTTGAGGCCAGATGATTTTGTCTCCGAGTTCGATCCGGGCCCCGTCATCTAAGACTACCCACAGCTCGTCGCGCCAATGGTGATATTGGAGGGACAGGGCACCATCCGGTCGCACCGTTATAACTTTGACGGTCGACATCATGTTGTGCGTGTACTGTTCGAACTTCCCCCAAGGCTTCTCGACCTCTATGGTCGGCGGGACATCGTCGATCATTATGCTCCTTCCACAGGCTATCTCAATGTTGGCGCAGCAGGAGTTCGCCTCAAAATGTCACAACTTCCCTCGGTAGACGGGTTCCGGAGTTTATTCGAACTCCGCAGTCCAAAAGGTTTCCTTCTTCCACGATGCACCCGGCCCCCAGCACAGACAAACCCCTGACGACGCAGTTTGGATGGACGATCGCTCCTGGTCCCACGATGGAGTTTCGAATTATCGTTCCCTCCCCTACCTGGACTCCGTCAAAGAGGATGCTGCCCTCTACTATCGCCCCCTCTGCCACAAAACATCCCTCTCCCAAAGAAGTACGACCACCGATTGTGGCTCCAGCCCCTATCTCGCACCTTCCCGCTATGGACACCGGTGGTAACAGGCTGACGTCTTTGGAGAGATTGACCGCCCGGTCGACGCTTAGTTGCTTAAAAAAATCCCCGCGACCGACCGCACCGGAGAGCACGTCGTTGGACGCGGCCAAGTAACTACGGGGAGTACCAATGTCGCGCCAGTAGGCGCTCGAGACAAAAGCACTCAACCGTCCCATGGCCTGCAGTTGCGGGAAGATCTCCCGCTCAATAGAGACTTCTTGTCCCTTAGGTATCATGTTGAGTACCTGGCGTTCGAGCACGTAGATGCCGGCGTTTATCAGGCTGGTATGTACCTCGTCGCTACTCGGTTTCTCCACGAATCTCTTTACCTTTAACCGGTGATCCACCTCCACTAGCCCGTAGGCCGTCGGGTCATCTACCGAGGTGAGGGTGATCGTCGCCAAGGCATCTGACTCTATATGAGCCTCGATGACCTCAGTGAGATCTATCCCCGTGAGGACATCACCGTTGGTTGCAATGAACGGTCCTTCGTCTAAGTACACCTCGGCGTTCTTTAGGCCCCCCGCAGTCCCCAAGGGTCGCTCCTCCACGACATAGTCGAGCGAGAACTCGTCCAAGTCTCGAACCGCGAAGTAGCGTTGGATGGGTTCGGGCAAGTAGCCCATCGAGAAGACGACACCATCGAGCTCCGCGACTCTCATAGTGTTCACCATGTACTCTACGTAAGGTTTGTTACGCAAGGGCACCATAGATTTTGGTACCGTCTGCGTTATGGGTCGCAGACGCGTTCCTTTACCGCCGATCAGGGCAACAGCACGCATGTCAGATCGTCCTTTCTACCTGATTCTTCTTCGCTGCCTCCCACCGTTGATCTCTTCGAACGGTTCGGCTAGCGTAACGGCCACAGAGGGCGGTATCAGCCAGGCAATGCGCGCCCGACGCGTCGTCCAAGGTCCGAACCTGGGCCGCCCGGTCGCTATCCGGCCGACGGTATAAGCGCCCGGGTAGCGCGCGTCGGAGGGGCTCTCCTCTGGTCGAGGTCCCGACCATCCCGCTTCGAGCCTCAACGGGCGCCCCGATCACATGCCTTCTCCTTCGGCCGACTTAGCCATGTGGTGAGCGGTTTGATCCGTTTTCAGAATCATCCGACAATGCAGCTTCGATATATCGCTTCAGCTCGTCGGTACTGCAAGGCCAGGGAACCTTGCGCTGCAGCCAAGCCGGCTTCCTCCGTCGTTCTCGTCTCCCTTCGAAAGCGGCCACCAGCTCCAGGGTTGGGATCGCCGCCATATCCGCCCTTCTTTCGAGCGACGCTAGAGTGGCCTCGCGACGTTCGGTGTTGCGCTCAGGCGTGAGCAACAGGATCTGCACATCCTCAAGCGATCCTGGTTCACCGAAATATGAGGCAGGCAAGAACTTAACGTAGTAGCTGAAGTCTTGAAGGAGCAGCACCAATGCCCGACAGATTATGGGATCTCCACATACCGCTAGGGTTATCGAGGCAGAGCTTAAGCTGCGCACTGCTTGGACCACACATTTTCGCGGGAAGTTCTCCTCATCTGGTAATACTCGCCCTCGCCATCGTCGTCTCGACGCCCACCATGCCTCGCCAGGTATCCTTACGCATCGGTCAGATGGCATATTTTCTCTCGCCGCCCGGGTGCTCCCTGCAGCGCTCGCCCCTTCCTGGGGGACTAGAGCGTTTGTGATAGCCGTTGGCCCAGTAGGCGAGAGCTACAGTTGACAAAGTAGCCCCTGGTATCGCGGACGGGGTGTGGAAGTGCGCTTGCCGCCCTCTGCACCCATCCATAGAGAGGAGTGAGGTGTTGGTGCTCATCTCGTTCACGAACACGAAGCGTCTGACCTCTAAGTTGCCAGCCACCAGCGCCGGGCGGCTCTCAAGGCCTCGTCTCTCTCACTCGCACCCACCGTCCTCTTTTTGAGCTGAAGCCCATCCGCCTTAGGAGCCGCGAGAGGGTGGACTCGCTCACCGAAACCCCAAAAACCTTCTGCACAAAGCGGCACCTCTCCTTCAGAGAGACGGTGGGTCTCTGTTCCACGTCGGCCTCCAGCAACCTCCTGGCGCGCTCGTCGAGCTTGGGCTGCGAACCGGGGTGTCTCTTGGGGGCAACGGCTTGCCTTCCCGGACGCTACCGACGTAGCGTTTGACCGACGAACGGCTCATCCCGAAGGTCCTTGCAGCCTGGGTCTGGGACATCCCTCCTTCTACGGCATGGACTATCTTGGCGCGCAGATCTTCCGAATAGGCTTTCTTTACCAATGATGTCCGTGGCTCATTGGCGTCGCAAGTGGCTCTAGCGGTAATTTGTTGGGGCGGGATATGGAGGCGAAAATTGCTCCAAACAAACTTGTTCGATCCCTGTAAAATCACCTACATCGAGCCACAGATTGGGTTCCCCTGGGACGCAATGGGGCTCTTTCTCTTGAATCAACAAACTACCGCTAGGGCGCTTCGGACAGGCCCAGCATCCCCAGCTCCAGAGCCTTGACCACCGCCTGGGTACGATCCGAGACTCCCAACTTGGCGATGATGTGCTCGACGTGGTTCTTGGCAGTCCCTATGCTTATTACCAGCTCCTGGGCGATCTGGCGGTTGGTGAGCCCCAGCTTCATGAGCTCCAAGACCTCCAGCTCGCGGGGCGTGAGTTGCCCGACGGACACCCCCCCGCCGCCAGGGCGGTTTCCTCTTCTCTTGGTCGCTCCCTCGACGGCCAGCCGTCTGAGCAGCCGAGCCGCGAGCTCGGGGTCCAAGGGTGACTCCCCTTCGCGCACCCGCCGGACGGCCTCGACGACCTCTTCTTGGGGAGCGTCCTTGAGTACGTAGCCGGCGGCTCCCGCCTTCAGTGCTTCCAGAAGATAGTCGGGATTCTCGTGCATGGTCACCATAAGGACGCTGGTCTCGGGATACCTCTGCTTGATCTCCCGTGTGGCCGCAAGTCCATCCATTTCGGGCATGCGCACGTCCATCAAGATCTGATCGGGCCGCTGGCGCGAGCACAGCAGCAGCGCCTCGCGGCCGTTGGCCGCCTCCCCGATCACCTCGATGTCGGGCTCGTCGAAGAGCATGTCTTTGAGCCCCTCGCGGGCGAGGTCGTGGTCGTCGACTATAGCCAGACGCGTCCTCCCGCCCCCTGAAGCTGCTCCCCCTGAAGATGTCACCATTCGTCAACCTCCGCCGCAACGACTGTCCGATCGGGTTCCCGGGATCCCACATCCCGTGGGTAACTCGTCGATCCTCGACGCATCCCCAAAGGAGATTTATCCCCAGGAGAGATGCACAGTAATAGCATACCCCTCCGGAGGAATTATGCACAGTAATAGCATACCCCTCCGGAGAAATTTGGCGCATAGGCCAGATAGCATATTTTCTCTCCCTGCCGAGGAGCACCCCGGCAGGTGCTCCTCGCCTATGTCGTCTGCGTATTCGACGCTGTATCCCTCCTCGCGCAGGCGTTCGACCTCCAAGGAGAGGGTGGCCGCCAGCCCCAGGTCGTCGAGGGTGGTGGGCCTGAGGTTAGCGATGATCCGCCTGGCGTCCGAGACCGTCCCCCGGACCAGCTCCAGGATCCGCTCCAGGTCCCTGCGGCCCCTCTCGGCGTCCGACGGACCCGCAGGATCTGAGGCCGCAGTTGCAAGAGCCGCTCGATATCGGCCAGGATATCGAGCGGCGGGGGGAACCTACCGTGAAGGAGCTCGCTATGCAGCGCGCGTTCAAGCTACTCTTGGCTACGGCGTCCTAATCCGAGAATAGGTCTGCCAAGCTCCTTCCCTCGGCCCTGCGAACCCCTACCCCGGACCGTTTCCCGATGAGAGCTTTAGCAACTCCCCGGATGATCGAGCAGTCCGTGTCCGTTTTTCAAGCAGCCGCTTTACCTATTGGCGCAGCCTCTTAAAACTAAGTACGTCTAGGCCACCTCCAATAAGGGCCAGCAAAGTGTCCCCGGATATGATCCTTGTGTGACAAACAAGAGATAGGAAAGAGCCGGGGGAAGGAGTGATCAACCTTGGAGGTATGTCAACATGAACTAACCACAGATACGAACGGGCACGACGGTGCGGGTGAAGGGTACCATGTACCCCGAACTCGTCGGCAAGACTGGTACGGTAATCAACAGCTACGGGCATCCAGGCTACTTAGCCTTCGAGGTGCAGCTGGACGATGGAGGAAGGATCTTATTTTGGTATCACCAGCTGGTGAAGGTGGACGAGGACTAAAGCCCTAGCCTCGCCTCCCCTTCGCCTCCACGTAGGCCGCCTCGGTCATAGCAAGCGCCGTAGAGAGGCGCCTCAGAAGCTCCCGGTAGTTCTCATCTTGGGTCATCCTCTGAGAGTACATGACATTCTGGATGGCCCTTAGCTTTCTGGGTGGCTTCTCTCAGGTTGGCAATTGCCACTTCGAGGACGGAGTCTTCGGTCACCGCCGAGAGAGGAGTCCCTCGTGTACGCTCCTCTCTGCTTGCCCCGTGATGGCCACAACGTATGATCCCTCCTCGAGATGGCGCAGGACGGTTGCCTCCCGCATAGATCCTCGCGACTGTCCCACCCACACTCGGTCTCCGGGCTCGTATCTCGTCTCGTGCGCTCTGACGGCATCTCCAGTGGTCTTGTGCATCCTCCCGAACGTCCTTCCCTTTTGGAGTCGTCGGCACCCCGTGGGCTTCCCTACTCGGATCGGAAGCGTAGCGTATCCCGTGCCACCGGCATAGGGCCACTTCGGCGGTGCCCAAGGTATTGAGTAGTGTGGGGAACCCCCTACCATCCGGGCGGCTTTTGAACAAGCCGCCCGACGCTCCTCTTGCGCCGAGCCACCAGCAGGCAAGCGCCGTGGCGAAGAAGTACGAGGAGCGCTACGCCGACGAATAACGCGGCACCAAGTACGAGCCGGGGTCCTACGGGGTTCCGGCCCTTCGCTTTGCTGTGAGAAATAGGCTACCTGGCTCATGTGTGGGTTCAGGATCTCCCGCATAGTTGTTGAAGCGACGCGACGCTAGGAGCGCATGTTCCTTACCCGACGGGGCAGGGTGCGCTCGCTCCGCTCGTTGGCCGGGGTCTGGCGGGACCCCGGCCTTTTGGCGCGCTTCGTTGCAAAATATGCCGTTTGGCCGATGCACTTAGTACCTTCGACGCCGTAGGGTGAAGTCCCTTTTCGTTGGGGCCGGACCCCTCAAGATCTCCAGATCTACCCGGCCCCTTCGGTTCTTTGCCCCGGTCCAACACCCTAGGACCTCCCCCGCTTTACCCCAGCCCATAGGACCGGGGCCATGCGGATTATTCACCAAGCGAGTAGAAGATTTGCGAGGTTGGGCGCTTGGGGGAGCGCTTGAGCGCTTTCACTTTCTTCGACGCAGAGCCGACGAGCGAGACCCACAGCGAGAGGGTCGAGAGCTGTCCGGGGTGTGGGGAGCAGCTTGAGTTCCTTAGATTCTTGCTGAAGAATCGAGGGAGGTAGAGCTCACACTCAGGGGAAAGGGTCTTGGGAAGGAGTCTCGGTCGTACCTCCTCTATCCCGTCACGGCCAGGAGCATCTTGAACGCACGCTGCCGGGCGAACTCCTTATCAGTGAGGCTTCTGCGTCGCTGGATGTCCTCAAGCGTCTCTAGTGCCTCTTGGAGGTGCGGCTTCAAGTCCAGCAGGTCCTCGCGCGCCGCCTCCCCGAGAAGATCAGGAGGGCAGCGCCGCCTACCTAGAGAGACGCTTGACCGTCTCGCGCATGAGCGCCTCTGCCTCCTCTATTACCGCCCGCCCAGCCCTGCAGTTCATTTGCATTGTCCTAGTTCCGCTTTATTTCCCCGGCAGAGCAGCAAAACCGACCACCGATACATCCGCGGTAGCCGGTTGCACCATTGGCTCCCCACACCCTCTAGTGCCCATTCTATGGGGTGAGGTTCTCAGCCTACAGAAGGGGGTGCTCTCTGTTTATCCCGACGGGTTCATCTTGGTTCGGGGAGCGGCAGAAGCGCATCCCCCAGACGGCCCATCTTCTCGAAGACGCCAAAAAGAACCGGAACCCTGAAGTAGGGACCCGGTCAAGGACCCGGCCCGGCCGCTGAACACCGCAATCGTATATACCTTTACCTCATCAGGTCGCTGGGCTAGGTTGTGCCAATGAAAAGCCGGTGTGGGCAAAGGTATAGAGTAGTAAGGCGGGCGGGGGACGCTCCTCCTCGTGCGCGTCAACGTCGGAGAGTGCCCTAATCCTTATGTCCCGGTTCCGAAGAAGCGAGGATGGCCCAGGCTCCATGGCTAGCGGTTGCCAGTAGCGTACCAGTGGCGCCTACTCCCCCGCCACTTGCCGACCTGGAAGACCGTCTTTCACTACCTCAGGAAGTTACGCACTGATGGCACCTTTGAGCGGCTTAACGCAGCGCTGCGCGAGCGCTTTCGGCTCAGATCCGGTAGGAATGCGCAGCTCAGCGCGAGGAAGTGGGTTCGCAGTGAGCTAAGAACACCGGGGGAGGACAGTGAACAGAGGGGATACGACCGCAGACCTTCTTGCCGTCATCGTAAGCACCATCTCCTGAAGGTATCTATGGCGAGGAGACACAGGAAGGTGGTCAGTGGGCGCGCGTCAAGGGGACGCTCGCCGCCACGAAGGTGCCGGCGCCGGGACTGCTGCGGACCTCAAGCGCACCGCCGAGCGTGCCGATCCGCTCCCGCATTCCCGCCAGACCGACCCGCTCGCCAGGCCCGCTACCGAGCGATGCCGCGGCCGGGTCGAACCCTCTCCCATCGTCCTCAATCTCCAGACGGACCACCTCCGCCTCGCGCCGCAGTTCGATGCGCACCCACCGGGTCCGCGCGTGCTTGCGCATGTTGGTCAACGCCTCCTGCGCCACCCGGAAGAAGGCAATCTCCACCGCCCCCGGCAGGCGCTCCTCGCCTATGTCGTCCGTGTAGTCGACGCGGTATCCTTCCTCGCGCAGGCGTTCGACCTCCAAGGAGAGGGTGGCCGCCAGCCCCAGGTCGTCGAGGGTGGTGGGCCTGAGGTTAGCGAT
>Ga0126313_10001602_pt1 | contig 12096 bp, 8 predicted proteins | sample Plot105A_FD_89954 | JGI IMG/M metagenome (GOLD analysis project Ga0126313, IMG submission 89954) | Serpentine soil microbial communities from UC McLaughlin Reserve, CA, USA - Plot105A | ecosystem: Environmental > Terrestrial > Soil > Grasslands | place: USA: UC McLaughlin Reserve, Lake County...
CTCGCCGGCTCGAAGTACCGCGGCGAGTTCGAGGAGCGCCTGAAGGCCGTCCTCAAGGAGGTCGCCGACGCGCGCGGCCAGGTCGTCCTCTTCCTCGACGAGCTGCACACGATCGTCGGTGCCGGCGCCGCCGAGGGCGCCGTCGACGCCGCCAACCTGCTCAAGCCCATGCTCGCGCGCGGCGAGCTGCGCGCGGTCGGCGCGACGACGCTCGACGAGTACCGCAAGCACATCGAGAAGGACGCGGCGCTCGAGCGGCGCTTTCAGCCCGTGCTCGTCGGCGAGCCGACCGTCGAGGACACGATCGCGATCCTGCGCGGCCTCAAGGAGCGCTACGAGACCCATCACGGCGTGCGGATCCAGGACTCCGCGACGATCGCCGCCGCGACCCTCAGCCACCGCTACATCGCCGATCGCTTCCTGCCCGACAAGGCGATCGACCTCATCGACGAGGCCGCCTCGCGCCTGAAGATCGAGATCGACTCGCGCCCGGAGGAGATCGACGAGCTCGAGCGCCGCGCGATGCAGCTCGAGATCGAGCTCGAGTCGCTCAAGCAGGAGAAGGACGACGCCTCCAAGACGCGTCGCGAGGCGCTCGAGCGCGAGCTTGCGGACCTGCGCGAGCAGACCGACGCGATGGTCGCTCGCTGGCAGGCCGAGAAGGAGAAGATCACCGCGATCAGCGAGCTCAAGGAGCGACTCGAGACGGCGCACCGCGACGCCGAGCGCGCCGAGCGCGAGGCCGACCTGCAGCGCGCCGCCGAGCTGCGCTACGGCGCCATCCCGGAGCTCGAGCGCGAGCTCGCCGAGGCCGAGGCCCGCTCGGACGCCAACGACGGCTTCCTCAAGGAGGAGGTCACCGAGGAGGACGTCGCCGAGATCGTCGCGCGCTGGACCGGCATTCCGGTCAGCCGGATGCTCGAGGGCGAGGTCGAGAAGCTCGTCCACATGGAGGAGCGCCTGCACCAGCGCGTCGTCGGTCAGGACGAGGCCGTCGAGGCCGTCGCGAGCGCCCTGCGCCGCTCGCGCGCGGGCCTGTCGGACCCCGAGCGCCCGATCGGCAGCTTCCTCTTCCTCGGCCCGACGGGCGTCGGCAAGACCGAGCTCGCCCGGGCGCTCGCGGAGTTCATGTTCGACACGCAGGAGGCCATGGTCCGCATCGACATGAGCGAGTACATGGAGAAGCACTCCGTCTCGCGGCTCGTCGGCGCGCCCCCCGGCTACGTCGGCTACGAGGAGGGCGGCCAGCTGACCGAGGCCGTCCGGCGCCGGCCGTACTCCGTCGTCCTGCTGGACGAGGTCGAGAAGGCGCACCCCGACGTCTTCAACGCGCTGCTGCAGGTCATGGACGACGGGCGCCTGACCGACGGCCAGGGCCGCACGGTGAGCTTCAAGAACGTCGTGCTGATCATGACCTCGAACATCGCCGGCGGCCGCCAGGGCGCGGAGCTGCACTTCCGGCCCGAGTTCATCAACCGCCTCGACGACATCGTCGAGTTCGAGTCGCTCAGCCGCTCGCAGATCGGCGAGATCGTCGCGCTGCAGCTGCGCCGCGTCATCGACCGGCTCGCCGAGCGCGGGATCGGCCTGGAGCTCACGCCCGAGGCGCGCGAGCTGCTCGGCGACCTCGGCTACGACCCCGTCTACGGCGCGCGCCCGCTCAAGCGCGTCATCCAGAAGAAGCTCGTCGACCGGCTCGCGGTGGAGATGCTGCAGGGCGAGTTCGTCGACGGCGACACGGTGCGCGTCGACGCGGCCGACGGCGAGCTCGTGCTCGTGCGGGCGACCAGGCCGGCGGACGTCGCGGCGTAGCGCGGGGCGGCTGCGCCTCAGCGCGCCGCGCGGCGGCGCAGGAACAGGCCGGCGAGGCCACCGAGCAGCAGCACCCCTGCGCCGACGCCGCCGATCGCGGCAAGGCCGCCGTCGCCTTCGGGCGTGGCGGCCTGCGCCTTGCGCTCGGCGGTGACGTCCGCACTCGCCCGCGCCGAGTGCGTCGCGCGCGCGACGTCCTCGGAGGGGGGCTTGCGACTCGAGCCCGAGCGCGGGCGGCTGCGTTGCGGCGCGCGTGCCGGCGCGGGCGTCCCGCCGCGCTCGACGCCCTCGCCGAAGAGCGGCGCCTCCTGCGACGGCGCCGCCCGATCGCGCTTGTCGTTCGCAGCGCCCTGCCGGCGGGCGCTGTTGACCGGCAGCTCGTATTCCTTGCCGCTGGGCGAGTCTGGATCGACGAACACCTGGTCGTCCCGTGCCGAGGCCACCGGAGCGATGACGGTAAGTCCACACGCCAGCAACAGCAGCACACCCCTGCGCAACAGCGTGAGCATGCACACCAGGGTACGGGATCGAGCTGTCCGCACGACGCGGGCGGGCGACGTGCGACGGTCGGTGTCGCCTGTATCCAGGTGACCTGTCCTACTGTTACTGGACGACCATGACACTGCACCGGCTTACTGCGTGACCCGCGCGCGCATGAACGCACCGATGCACCGGCGACACCGGCTCGGGCTCGGCGCCCTGCCGTCCTGCCTGCTGGTGCTGGCGCTCGCGGCCCCGGCGGCGCGGGCCGGCGATCTCGAGAAGGCCTTCTGGGGGCCGATCGCCGTCGACGGCGCGTCTCAGTTTCCGATCTACGAGCAGCTCGGGGTGACGATCTACCAGACGAGCCTGTCCTGGGCGACCGCGGCGCCGACGCGCCCGGCACACCCGCGTGACCCGCGCGACGCCGCGTACGGGTGGCCGCCCCACATCGACGAGGCGATCGCGCAGGCGCGCAGGCACCGCATGAAGGTGCTGATCATGCTCTCCGGGTCGCCACCGTGGGCGAATGGCGGCAACACGCAGGAGTATGCGCCCAACCGCCCCGCCGACTTCGCCGACTTCGCACGTGCGGCTGCCAGGCGCTACCCCGCCGTCCGCCACTGGATGATCTGGGGCGAGCCGTCGCGGTCGGACAACTTCAAGCCGTTCGTCGAGCAGCCGCTCGGCACGCCGATCACCCCGCAGCAGACGCGGGCCCCCAAGCGCTATGCCCGCGTGCTCGACGCGGCCTACGGCCAGCTCAAGGCCGAGCGTCGCTCGAACCTCGTCATCGGCGGCAACACGTACGTCACCGGCGAGGTACGCCCGCCCGACTGGGCGCGCAGCATGAAGCTGCTCGACGGGCGCCCGCCGCGGATGGACCTCTACGGGCACAACCCGTTCTCGTTTCGCAACCCGGATCTGCGCAATCCGCCGTCCGGGCAGGGCCTCGTGGACCTTTCCGACCTCGGCCGCTTCGACCGCCAGATCCAGCGCCACCTCGGACGCCCGCGCCACAAGCGCATCCGCCTGTTCCTGTCGGAGTTCACGGTCCCGACCGCGCCCGACATCGAGTTCAACTTCCACGTCTCGCAGGCGACACAGGCCAAGTGGATCACGAACGCCTTCAAGGTCGCGCGCCGGGTGAACGCCGTCGGCCTCGGCTGGATCCACCTGTACGACGATCCTCCCGTGCCCGGTTACACGACGGTCAACGGCGGGCTGCTCACCTACGACGGCCGCCCCAAGCCCGGCTTCTGGGCGTTCATGCGCGGTGGCCTGCCGCCGGCGCAGCGCGCCGGCGAGCGCGAGCGGCTGCGCGCACCGTAGGCGCGCCCGACCCGCCTCAGACCGGTCCGACGAGATCCCAGACCGGCTCCTCGCCCGGCGGCGGCTCGTAGACGCAGAAGGTGCCGGTCCGGATCGCCGCGCCGAGCCGGCGCCCCAGGACCGGGTCATGCTCGGACAGGCGCTTGAGCGCCGTGCGGATCGCCCGGGTGACGTTCACGCGCGCGCGCTCGGCATCCGAGCCGGGCTTGCGGTCGCGGCCGTGCAGTCCGACGGCGCCGGCAAGCTCGCGCGTGAGGAAGGCGAGCTCCTCGCGCGCGCGGACCGCCCGCTCTGGGTCGTTGAAGGCGTCGGCCTCGTCGATCTCCTCCTGCAGCTCGGTGACGCGCGCGCGGTAGGCCGCCTTGGCCTGGCTGTCGAGCACCGGCCCGGCGTCGCTGTCGCCGCGCCCGCGGATCTCGATGCCCGCGCCGACCGCGACCGCCACCGCGGCGGGGCCGCCGCCGCGGTCGGCGGAGGAGGCGCCGCCGACGAGATCCAGCGCATGGAACTCGACCCCCGGCGCGCCGAGCAGCCGCGCGATGTGCGCCAGCCCCTTGGCGTCGCGCAGCTGGATCTGGTTGCCGGCCGGACCGATCGTCCAGACGTCGCCGCGACGGTAGAACGCCGACGGGCCGAAGCCGGACGCCGCGGCGCCCGCGACGACGACCGGGCCCGCGGGCACGACTCCGGGCGCGGGGGCACCCGGCTCCTGCGGGCCCGCACCCGGGCCGCCCCGCCCCCAGCGCTGCTCGAGCCCGACGAGCTGCAGCCGCGCGGCGACCTCGAGCGCGTCGGCGCGCAGCTCGCGCGAGCGCTGCTCGAGGTCCGCCGATGCCACGCCGGAGCGGTCGAGCACCTCCGCCAGCTCCAGGCGGATCCCCGCGACCATCGGCTCGGCGCCCCAGCGCCGCGCCATCGCGAGCGCGTGCTCGAGCAGGGCGACGGCCTCCGTGGTGCGCCCCGCGCTCGCCGCGGCGATCCCGGCGAAGCGCGAGACCGGGCCGAGGCAGATCGCGCCGCGGCCGGCGATCACCGCGCGCTCGGTGTATGGCGCCAGCAGCTCGCCGAGCTCGCCGGTGCGCCGCGCATCGCCGATCCGCGCGCCGGTGCGCACGAGCAGCGCGACCGTCGACAGCCACTCGCCGTCGCGCGGCACGCCGGCGACGTTGCCACCCGCCAGCGCCTCGAACGCCCGCCGGGCGTCCTCCGTGCGGCCGAGCACGGACAGCGCGAACGCCGACGCCGCGCGCCAGACCGGCGCCGCCGGGTAGCGGCGGCCGAACTGCTCCAGCGACGGCTCGAGCTCCGTCAGCCGGCCCTGCTCGGCGCGCAGCGCGAACAGCTGGACGGCGTAGAGCTGCGCCGCGTTCTGCGCCTGCGTCCCCCGTCCGACCGCGAAGGCATCCGCAGCGAAGCGCTCGGCATCCGCCAGGCGCCCCTCGAGCAGCGCCCGGGCGGCGTTGAAGAGCGGCACGTACCAGAGGTGCAGCGGGTCGCGCAGCTCCTCCGCGAGGCGGGCGTGGACGGCGAGGTCGATGTCCGCGCCGACCCAGTCGCCGAGCTCCATCAGCGACACGATCCGCCAGACCAGGCCGCGCAGGACGAGCTCGCGATCGCGCACCTCCTCGCCGAGCGCGACGACGTCGGAGGCGATCTGCCGCCGCTGGACCGAGTTCTCCGGCCCCCACAGCGTGAGAAACCGCGCGCCGAGCGTCGACGCCAGCGTGGCGCGGTCGCCGATCCGGCGCGCCATCGCGACGGCCTGCTCGCCGAGCGCGACGCGCTCCTCGGTGCGGTCGGAGTAGTACAGCTCGGTCGCCAGGCGCCCGAGCACGCGCGCGAGCAGCGGCCGGTCCTCCTCGCCGAGCGCCTCGCGCGCCTCGCCGAGCAGCGTGACGAGGACGTCGTCGACGAGCCCGAACTCGAAGCCGCCCATACCGGCGCCGTAGCCGAGCGCGGCCTTGGCGAGGCGATCGGGCGTCTCGAGCCGGCGCGCGAGGCCGGCCGCGCGCAGGAACGTGTCGCGCGCGGCGCGCGAGTCGCCGGCGCGCGACTGCGCCGTGGCGAGCTCGAGCAGCAGGTCGCAGCGGCGCAGCACGTCGGCAGTCTCCTGCAGCCCGTACGCCTGCAGCGCGCGCTCGAAGTGCTCGACCGCCTCCTCGTAGGCGAAGAGCTTCATCGCACGCCTGCCCGCGCGCACGGAGTAGTCGATCGCCTTGGCCAGGTCGCCTGCGGTCGCGGCGACGAAGAAGTGGTGCGCGAGCTCGGCGATGCGCGGCTCGGGATCGGCGGCGTACAGCTCTTCGAGCACGAGACCGACCTCGCGGTGCAGCAGGCCGCGGCGCTGCGGCCCGAGGTCGGCGTAGAGCGTCTCGCGGATCAGCCCGTGCGAGAAGCCGTAGACGCCCAGCACCGACGGTCGCTGGACGATCAGGCCGCAGTCGACCGACATGCCGAGCGCCTGGTCGAGCTCGGCGGGGTCGGCGCCGCTGACGCGCTGCAGCATGTCGATCCGGAAGTCGCGCCCGATCACGGCCGCGGTGTACAGCAGCTGCAGCGTGCGGTCGGGCAGCGGCTCGAGGCGGTGGCGGATCGTCTCGCGCACGCCGTCGGGGATGCGCACGCCCGCGACCTGCGCGGCGTCGTCGATCCGCCCCTCGGCGCACAGCAGCCGCACGACCTCGTCGACGAAGAACGGGTTGCCCTCGGTCGCCTGATGGATCGCCCTCACGACCCGATCGGGCGGCCGGCGGCCGGCGACGCGCTCGACGACCTCCCCGACGTCGCGCTCGCGCAGCCCGCGCAGCGGCAGCCGCTGCCCGTGGCGGATGATGTCGCCGAGCGTCGCGGCGAGCTGCGGGTCCAGGCGCGCCTCGGCCTCGCGGTACGTGCCGATGACGAGGATCGGCGAGTCGCGCACGTGCACGGCGAGGAAGCCGAGCAGCAGCAGCGACGGGTGATCGACGCCGTGCAGGTCGTCGAGGACGAGCACGAGCGGGCCCTGCACCGCGGCCGCGCGCAGCAGCGAGGTGATCGCGTCGAACAGCTGAAAGCGCGCCGCGTCGGACTCGCCCGGGTCGGCCGCCGCGGCGGCGGTGGCGGTGTCCTCACCGGCGGCGAGGTGCTCGGGCGCGCGCGCGAGCGCGGGGATGAGCCGTGTCAGGCGGCGGGTCGCCTCGGGGCCGAGCGCGGCGAGCGCGGCGCCGACCTCGCGCTCGGTGGCCAGGCGGCGCAGGATCCGCAGCCACGGCCAGTACGACGGCGCGCCGCCGCCGTCCCAGGCGCGGCCCCAGAGGACCGTCGCCCCCGCCTCGACGGCCTCGACGCCGATCGCGTCGGCGAGCGCCGTCTTGCCGACGCCCGGATCGCCGGCGACCATGAACAGGCACCCGCGTCCGGAGAGCGCGTTGTCGAGTCCCTGGCGTAGCTCGGCGAGCTCGCGATCGCGACCGACCAGGCTCCCCGTGCCGACGTCCACGGAGTAAGTGTAAATCGGTTACGAGATTTCAACCGGCTTGCGGACCCACGGCGTGCGACGCTTGCTCGTCGCCCGCTCGTACTGCTTGCGCGTGTCGAACTGCAGGATCCACTTGCCGCGCGTGGCCGCGAAGGGAAACAGGCGGCGCTCGCGGGTGCGATCGATCCGGCCGCAGACGCCGGCTGCGGTGCCGAGCTGCACCGTGCGGCGCGCCTTGCCCTTGGGGCTGACGTAGTGGACGTACACCGGAGCGCGGCGCCGCACGAGCCCGAAGCCGTTGACCGTGAAGCGCACGCGCAGCGTCGAGGGATTGCCCCTGCCGGGCTTGAAGTTCGCGAAGATCTTCGTAGAGCGGTACGTCGTCGCCGCGGTGTTGATCGTGTCGCTGGCGCTGAGCTGGTAGAGGCGTTCGCGTACCTCGTCGGGCGTGACCGGCGTCGCGAACTTGCCGACGAACGCGCCGTTGGCGTCGGCCGTCGCGCTGGCGAAGACCTTGCCGTTGCGCGCGACGTTGACGGTCGACAGCGGCGTGAAGCCGGCGCCGCGGACGACGACCTCCTGCTGCTCCTGGTAGCAGCGCGTGTCGGTCTGGATCGTCGCGGCGCTCGCCGCCGGCGCGCTCGACACGGCCGCCGCGAACGTCACGAGCACGAGGATCGAAATGCGGTACATCGGACAGCGACGGTACCGGATCGCCCGGTGTGTTCGCGCACCTGACGGCGATGGGATACAACGGGGCCACAAGCCCGCTCGCCACCGATGGAGGCGCCATGCCGACGTATCTCATGCTCGCGACCTTGACGCCCGACGGGGTGCAGACCGTCAAGAACAACCCGCAGCGCATCAAGGAGGTCAATCGCGAGGTCGAGCAGCTGGGCGCGACGGTGAAGGCGCAGTGGAGCACGCTGGGGCGCTTCGACTTCGTGAGCATCGTCGAGGCTCCCGACGAGCTGACGATGGCGCGCGTCTCGCTCGAGCTGGGGTCGCGCGGCACGTCGCACTACGAGACGCTGCCGGCGATCCCGATCGACGACTTCATCGCGTCGATCTGAGACGGCGGTGACGCCGAAGGTCCTCGTCGTCGGCGCCGGCGGCCGCGAGCACGCGCTCGTGCGCGCGCTGAAGCGCTCGGCCGCGGCGCCGCAGCTGCTGTGCGCGCCCGGCAACCCCGGTATCGCCGCCGACGCGCGGCTGCTGCCGATCGCGGTCGACGACATCGCCGGCCTCGCCGACGCGGCCGCCGAGGAGCGCGTCGACCTCGTCGTCGTCGGGCCCGAGGTGCCGCTGGTCGCGGGGCTTGCCGACGAGCTCGCCGCGCGCGGGATCACGGTCTTCGGGCCGAGCGCGGCCGCCGCCCGGCTGGAGGGATCCAAGCAGTACGCCAAGGAGGTCATGGAGGCCGCCGGCGTGCCGACCGCGTCGTGGCGGGCCGTCGACGACGTCGCCGCGGGGATGGCGGCGATCGAGTCCTATCCGGTCGTGCTGAAGTTCGACGGGCTGGCCGCGGGCAAGGGCGTCGTGATCGCCGCCGACGAGGACGAGGCGCGCGCGGCGCTCGTCGCGTTCCTCGAGGACCGCGTCTTCGGCGACGGGCGCGTCGTCGTCGAGGAGTGCCTCGTCGGCGAGGAGCTGTCGCTGCTCGCGCTGTGCGACGGCGTGCGCGCGCTGCCGATGGCGCCTGCGCAGGACTACAAGCGCATCCTCGACGGCGACGAGGGGCCCAACACGGGCGGGATGGGGTCGTACTCGCCGGTGCCCGGCGTCGGGGCCGAGCGCGTCGCGCAGATCGCCGCGCTCGTGCACCAGCCGATCGTCGATCTGCTGCGCGAGCGGGGCACCCCCTTTCACGGCGTCCTCTACGCCGGGATCATGCTCACGCCCGACGGGCCGAAGGTGCTCGAGTACAACGTCCGCTTCGGCGATCCGGAGACGCAGGCGGTGCTGCCGCGGCTGCGCTCGGACGCCTACGAGCTGCTGCTCGCCGCCACGCGCCCCGGCGGCCTGGAGGGCGTCGAGCTGCAGTTCGGCGAGGACTGGGCGGTGACGCTCGTGCTGGCGAGCGCCGGCTACCCCGCCGCGCCGGTGACGGGCGACGCGATCAGCGGCCTGGAGGAGGTCGCCGGCGAGATCGAGATCACGCACGCCGGCACGATGCGCCGCGACGACGGGGCGATCGTCACCGCCGGCGGGCGCGTGCTGAACGTGACCGCGCTCGGCGCGACACCCGCGGCCGCGCGTGACGGCGCCTATGCTGCCGCGCATCACATCGACTTCCCAGGGCGCCAGCTTCGCAGCGACATCGCCCTGCGCGCCGTGGAGAGGACGAGCCAATGACCGAGCAGGCCGAGCCGGTGACCCAGACGGAGGTCGTCGCCCAACTCGAGGACATCGAGGTCGATGCCCCGCGCGTCGGGATCATCATGGGGTCCAAGAGCGACATGGACGTCATGGAGGGTGCCGCGAAGGTGCTCCGCGACGCCGACGTGACCTGCGAGATCCGCGTCATGTCCGCCCATCGCGAGCCCGAGACCGTCGCGGAGTACTGCGGGAACGCGCGCATGCGCGGCCTGCGGGTGATCATCGCGGGCGCCGGCCTGTCGGCGGCGCTGCCCGGTGTCGCGGCCGCGCACACGGACCTGCCGGTGATCGGCGTGCCGCTGTCGAGCCGCCTGTCGGCGATGGGCGGCCTGGACGCGATCCTCAGCGTGCTGCAGATGCCGCCCGGCGTGCCGGTCGCAGGCGTCGGGCTCGACAACGCGAAGAACGCCGGGCACCTGGCGCTGCGCATCCTGCGGGCCTGACTCCGTGATCGACCGCTACACGCGGCCGGAGATCGGCGCGCTGTGGACCGACGCGGCCCGCATGGAGTCCTGGCGCCGCGTCGAGGTCGCCGCCTGCGAGGCGATGGACGGCCCGAGCGACGCCGAGCTCGACGCGATTCGCGCCGCGACGTTCACCGTCGAGGCCGTGCAGGAGCGCGAGGCGATCACCGACCACGACGTCGCCGCGTTCGTCGACGTGCTCAGCGCGTCGGCCGGCGACGCAGGGCGCTGGATCCACTTCGGGCTGACCTCCAGCGACGTGCTCGATACGGCGCTTGCGCTGCAGATCAGGGCGGCGGGCGAGATCGTGCTGCGCGGCGCACGCGAGCTGGCGCAGGCGCTCGCCGAGCGCGCGCGCGAGCACGTCGACACGGTCTGCGTCGGCCGCACCCACGGCGTGCACGCCGAGCCGACCACGTTCGGCGTCAAGCTCGCGGGCTTCGCGATGGAGGCGCGGCGCAACGCCGAGCGCCTGGAGCGGGCGTTCGCGCAGGCGTCGGTCGGCGCGGTCAGCGGGGCCGTCGGCACCTACGCCTCGACGTCGCCCCAGTTCGAGCTGCGGGTGCTCGAGCGGCTCGGGCTGGAGCGCGAGCCGGTCTCCACGCAGGTCGTCGCGCGCGACCGCCACGCCGAGCTGCTGCAGGCGATCGCCCTCGCGGGCGCGGGTCTCGAACGGCTCGCGACGGAGATCAGGCACCTGCAGCGCACCGAGGTGCGCGAGGTCGAGGAGCCGTTTCGCTCCGGCGCGCAGAAGGGCTCGAGCGCGATGCCGCACAAGCGCAACCCGATCACGACCGAGCGCATCACCGGCCTCGCGCGGGTCCTGCGCGGCAACGCCGGCGCGGCCGTCGAGAACGTCGCGCTATGGCATGAGCGCGACATCTCGCACTCCGGCGCCGAGCGCGTGATCCTGCCCGACTCGACGGTCCTGCTCGACTACCTGCAGGCGCTGGCGATCCGCGTCGTGCGGGGGATGGTCGTGCACGCGGACCGCATGCGCGAGAACGTCGAGCTGACGTACGGCGCGCTGTTCTCCCAGCGCGTCCTGCTGGCCCTCGTCGAGAGCGGGATGTCGCGCGACGACGCCTACCGGGTGGTGCAGGAGGCGGCGCAGAAGGCCTGGGACGAGCGCACGCCGCTGCGCGAGCTGCTCGCCGCGCGGCCCGAGCTGGGGCTCGACCTCGACGCGGTGTTCGACCTCGGCGCGTACACCCGCAACGCCCGCGAGATCGTCGGGCGACTGGACTGACCGGCGCCCCCGGCCGACGCCGCACCCGTTGCTAGCCTGCCCCGCGTGACCACCACCCTCGCCGACCTGCCCCTCGTCGCCTCGGGCAAGGTCAGGGAGATGTACGACCTCGGCGACCGCCTGCTGATGGTCGCAAGCGACCGGATCTCGACCTACGACGTCGTCCATCCGACGCCGATCCCCGACAAGGGCAAGGTCCTCACCGCGCTGTCGGTCTTCTGGTTCGAGCAGACCGACGGCGTCGTCCCCAACCACCTCGTGTCGGCGACCGAGGACGTGCCCGAGGAGGTCCGCGGCCGGGCACTGGCGGTGCGCAAGCTCGACATGCTGCCCGTCGAGTGCGTCGTGCGCGGCTACCTCAGCGGGTCGGGCTGGAAGGACTACCAGGCGACCGGTGCGGTCGCCGGCATCGAGCTGCCCGCGGGGCTGAGCGAGTCCCAGCAGCTGCCCGAGCCGATCTTCACGCCGTCGACGAAGGCCGAGGTGGGCCACGACGAGACGATCGACTTCGACCGCGCCGCGGAGATCGTCGGCGACCGCGCCGTCATGGAGCAGCTGCGCGACCTCTCGATCGCGTTGTACACCTTCGCCGCCGAGCACGCCTACGGCGCCGGCGTCATCCTCGCCGACACGAAGTTCGAGTTCGGCCGCGACGCCGACGGCGTGATCCGCGTCGGCGACGAGGTCCTGACGCCCGACTCCTCGCGCTTCTGGCCCGCCGACACGTACGAGGTCGGACGGGGGCAGCCGAGCTTCGACAAGCAGTACGTGCGCGACTGGGCCTCGCAGACCGGGTGGGACAAGAAGCCGCCGGCCCCGGCGATCCCCGACGACGTCGTGGCGGGCACGCGCGCGAAGTACGTCGAGGCCTACGAGAAGATCACGGGTGAGCCGTTCGACGCCTGGCTCGCTCGGACGTCGTC
>Ga0126313_10001603_pt1 | contig 12095 bp, 9 predicted proteins | sample Plot105A_FD_89954 | JGI IMG/M metagenome (GOLD analysis project Ga0126313, IMG submission 89954) | Serpentine soil microbial communities from UC McLaughlin Reserve, CA, USA - Plot105A | ecosystem: Environmental > Terrestrial > Soil > Grasslands | place: USA: UC McLaughlin Reserve, Lake County...
CTGGTTTGAGCCGTTGTCGTCTGAGTCGCCGCAGGCCGACGCTCCCAACGCGAGCGCCGCAGCGGACAGCAGCGACGCACAACGACAGATCCGACGAGTCATTCAGTCTCCCTCCAGAGGCAATGCGGAACCCCTCCGTCCCGCTGTTGATAGCACCCTAGCCAACCAGATACCCTCCCGCAACAACACCCACGAAAGGGAGGGATTGGGGGTGAGGGAGAGGATGTGCGTCGCGCTCGGGCTCTCGCTGGCGGTGGTGTCTGGATGTGGAGGGAGCGGCACCGAGACGGAGCGTGACCGAGTGGTCGCGGCCATAGAGAGCGTTCAGGACGCTTTTGCGGCAGGGAAGTACCGCATGGCGTGTGCCGGGCTGGCCGCCAGGCCGCGGCGGCAGATCGGATCCGTCGGCCACGGGCGAAAGCCGACGACTTGCACGCGTGATTTGCAGGAGTTCCAGTCGAGCACCGTCACCTCGCTGGAGGGAACCGGGCGGGGCCTGCGCTTCTACCCGAAGCCCGACGTGGTGGATGTTCGCGTCGATCGCACAGGCAGCCGGGCGCGCGCCACCTTGGCTTTTGACCGCGGAGCTGACTTCGACGTTCCGCTCGTCAAGGCACGCGGCCGGTGGAGGCTCGCCGACTTCTTCGGCGTGTCGGCGCCCCCTCCCCAGGGTCTGCGATGAGGCGATGGCTGCCGCTCGGCGCGGCGGGCGCTCTGCTTGCATTCACGGCTGGCGCGCCCGGCGAGCCGCCACGACCGGCTCAGCAAGCCGCCTCGGGAGTTCGGGCTCTCGCTACAGCCGCCCACGGGCCCGAGTTTCCATGCGCACCGGTCGACCCCCACGGCGACCCCTTTGTGCGTGGCGGCTGTCGCATGCACGCGACCGCCGAGCACGGCGTGCTGTCGATTCGGACGGCCCTCGGCAAGGTGCGCTTTGGCGACTGCCCGCTGTCTGCGGACGTCACCCTGTCCGCTGGCGGGCGGATGTGGCTCGACGCCCTCACCTTCGGTGGCGGTGCCGAGCCTTGCGGCGACATCCTGCCTTGTGCGCCGCCCGAGGTTCTCGCAAGGCGCCTGGTGTATTCCTCGCGCGAGGACGTGCCGCCGTGGCGAGGCCGGCTGACTGGCGCGCAGGACGGCGGCTTCGTAGGGCACCTGCGGTTCTGCTCCGACAACTGCCTCGGCCGGTACCAGGGCGTGGTTCGGGTGACGCTCGAGCGGGAGCGCGGCCGGTGGATCATGCGCGCTCGGTCAGCGCCTGTAGGAAACACCCCGCTGGAGATCGACTCGACTTGGACGCTGACCGGTCGCTCAGGCCTCAGCCTGCGGTCGACCGGTCAGCCTTAGCTACTGACGACGCGGCGGTATCGCGTAGATCACCGAGACGGTGCCTTTCCAGTTGCCGCCCTTGTAGGCGTCGTAGGACGAGAAGTAGTTGAAAGTTCCCGGCTTGTGGAAGTCGACGGTGTACGGCTCCCTCCACGTCAGCGCGTGGGTGTCGAAGCTCGTCTTCTCGAAGTTGGGGTCGGACTTGGCGTCGGGTGGGGTCGGCCTTGTCTCGGCGGTGTGCAGCGTCTTACCGTCGCGGTTGACCCATGTAATGCTGCCGCCGACCATGATGCGAGCGTCCTTCGGATGGAAGCCCGACTTGGTGATCGTCACCGTTTCCTTGTAAGGGATCTGTCCCTTCGCGTGATCGTCTCCCTTATCGGCGGAGCTCTCGTCGCCACAGCCGATGCCAGCTGTCGACAGGGTCACCGCGCTCGCGGCGACGACCGCCATCTTCCTGATCCCTCTCAAGGTTGTTCCCTCCTGATCTGCCCGTCGGGCGAGCCTGTCGTGTCGTCGATGAAGGCGGGGGAGGTCGCGTGCTGGGCCAACTGCTCGACGGCTCCGCGCCCGTCAGCCCGGACGGCGAACAGCGCCCTGTCGTCTGAGTAGACGACGTGGTCGTTGCCCAGCCATTCCGGTTGGTCGTCGATCGAGCGCCGCTCGGCCAGGGCGACATCCGCTCCCGTTCGAAGGTCCAGCACGTGTAGTCGCCACGCAGTTCGGAACTTGATGCGGCGCTTGTAGGCGATTCGCGTGCCGTCGGGAGACAGCGAGGGGCACTCGATGTGTCTGCCGACGATTCGCGCCCGCTTTGAGCCGATCCGTCCCTTGATCAGGTAGTGGGCTAGGGGCGCCGCCATCGTCGCGTAGAAGCTGCCGCGGGAACCGAACGTCACACCCCAGTACTGCGAATCGGCTGGCTTGTACGGCTTTCCTCCGCGTGTCACATCGAGATCCTCGTCGAGGCGCAGCACGGACCTGCCGGTACGCAGGTCTACGATCCGGGTCCCAGTCTTGAAGGCGTGGAGGTTCGCGAAGTAGCCCTCGCTGCTGCCGCCGACGAAGGTGGTGTATGCGCCGTAGCGGCCGTCGCGCGACACCCGTGCCCGGTCAGGGACGCCGTCGACCGGGAAGCGCCGCTGCTCGCGGTAGGCGCTGTCGAACACGATCCCCTCATAACGGCCGTCGTCCGACAGCGCCAGGCACAGACCGCGACCCGCGGCGCTTGCGTGCACCTGCTTGCAGCGCAGTCGGCCCGCCCTTCGCAGGCCGGCCGACGAGAGCTCGAACAAGCCTCCGTCCATACGCGGTGTCACTGGATCGGCTGCCCGTACGAGCACGCTTGCTCCGTTTGACACGTCGCGCACCGCTCTTGACAATGCCACCGGGCGATCGACAGCCGGTTGGCCAATGCTGATCGGCTCCGCTTCGGTACCTGCAAGCGCCCAGATGGCGCCTGCGAGCACGGTGCCGAGCGCCGCGACCGTGCTCGCGATGTATCGGCGACGTTGCACGCCGAAGCTCCCTCCCTCCATGGCTTGCGGGCGCAGCATAGCTGGAAAAGGTCCGTCCAAGCAAACGCCGCAACCATCTACATTTGACAGGCTTTCCGCGACGTCAGTACCCGTTTGCATGCTTCTGCGCAGCTGTTCGGAGGGAACGACCAAGCGCGCTAAGGGAGGGAGGACGCCAGCTGAGCTATCGCATGCCATCGGGAGTGGCGGGGCGCCTAGAGAGCGGCCACATCATCGCGCCCTGGCGCGACCCAAACGCATCGGCTCCTTGCCGTCGTCGGGTCTTTGCGTACCCATTTCGTCGAAGGCCCGTCGGCCTGCGACACATTCAGCAAGGAGACAAGATGAAAAACGCACGTAGGCTTGTACTGCTAGGGGTCGCAAGCGTTCTCACGATGGCCTTTGTGGCTTCGTCGGCTTCGGCCATCACTGTAAGGACCGAACCGGGCGGCGTCGCCTGCACGGCCGTCAGCGCGTACACGCTGCACGGAGCTGGGACGGGCGGCTGTCTCATCTCCATGGTTAGCACCACGACCATGGTGATGACGACCCCGTTCTTCACCATCACGTGCCCGACCAGCGATTTCGAAGGACGCATTGGCGCTAATGGAGAAGGCTACGTGTACAATGCGCACTTCATAAACTGCAACGCTTCGCTAGCGCCGTGCGCCGAAAACGGCCAGTTCACCAACTGGCGGGCAGAAATGGCGACTGGAGTTGAAGTGTTCAACGGCCCGCAAGGCCCGTTCACGACCGCCGAAAATCGATTCGAATGGCACTATTGCATAGTGGGCTTAGGCTTCACCACGTTCCGTTGTCACATCGCGTTTACGCTCGTAGAGAATCCAACTCATCGCTATGCGATGACGACCGGCGGAGTGGCACAGCCGTGTGAATCGCCGAACCAGTCCAACGGCCTGAACGGCGCGTTCGCCAACGTTGTCAACGCCGCTCACTTGGCGTTCGAAGTCGGAGACGTCTAGACGTTTCGAGAACGACGCCGACACCGCGTGGAGGAGGCGGAGCTCGGGTGAAACGCCCGAGTTCCGCGGGGTCGGCGACCGGTGCGGATGGCCCTAGTCTTGACAGGAGTTCCCGCGCCCCATATCGTCGTAGGCGCTGATCGGCCTGTGAGGGACACGCCGTCAGCCCTTTGGAGGAAAGGAGGCTGGAGGGAACCACTGCCTGCCACGCATTCGTGGCGACCGCTTTACGGCGGCAAACACAAGAGTGTGCGCAGGCCTATGCGCGACTCAGCGGCGCGGCCGCTCCTCGTTGTCAAGGACGCCGCGCGATGTACATCGCGATGAGCCCATACCGGGTTCACGATGCATACCAAGGAGAGAGAATGAATCTGACACGTAAGCTCATGCTTGCTGGCCTCACGGCGCTGGTGGCGATGGCCTTTGTGGCTTCGTCGGCATCCGCCATCACAATCAGGACCGAACCGGGCGGCGTCGCCTGTACGGCTGTCAGCGCATACACGCTGCACGGCGCGGGTACCGGTGGCTGCCTCATTGCTGGCATCAACACGTCGAATGTCGTGCTCGCCACGCCGTTCTTCACGATCACGTGCACCGGCAACTCGTTCGAAGGTCGCGTTGGCGGTAATGGCGAAGGTCGCGTGACCGCCGCGTCGTTCACGGGCTGCAGCGCTTCGCTGGTGCCGTGCACCGAAAACGGCCAATTCACCAACTGGCGTGCCGAAGCAGCGAGTGGAGTCGAAGTGTTCAACGGCCAGCAGGGTCCGTTCACGCCGTCCGAAACTCAGTTCGAAGTCCACTTCTGTGTTGTGGGTCTTGGCTTTGCTACCGCCCGCTGCCACATCACGTTCAATCTCGTGGAGAACCCGACGCACCGCTACTCGATCAGCACCGGCGGCGTCGCGCAGCCGTGTGAATCGCCGAATCAGGCGAATAGCCTAAACGGCTCGTTCACCAATGTGGTCAACGCAGCCCACCCGGCGTTCGAAGTTGCCGACGTTTAGTCGCTGACGTATTGATGGGAAGAGATCGCAGACGCGATCTCGCCACGAGGGGCCCGGGCGCAAGCCCGGGCCCCTCTCTTTAGCGGTTGGTCCTTGACGCCGTGGTACGGCTGTGTTCTTATCGCCTCGTGGGCCGTGCGCCCTGTTGCGACCCGTGTGTTGAATCGACCGACGAGAGGATGCTTGAGATGACCGCGCAGCTACGGGGACGGCCACTGAGGAGTGGCGATGGGGTGCGGCCGAGCGCTATCGGCAACGTGCGTCAGAACGGGCGTTCTGGGTTGACTCTCACGATCCTCACCGGGTGCATCTTGCTATTGATGACCGGACCCAGCTGGGCGGCATGCGATAACGCTGACCTCCGAAACGGGGTTGCGGCGAATCTTCCGGATTGCCGCGCATACGAGCAAGTCTCGCCTACTCACAAATTCGGCTACGGAATCCGGGCCACCGACGGAGTGGACATCGCGGGCCCGATTGCGGCCGACGGCAGCGGGGCGATCTTCGAGGCTCGTGGGCCGTTCGCCGATGCTGACTGGGGCGGGTCCGTGTCCTATCTCGTTTACCACGCGCGCCGGTCGGTCGACGGGTGGAAGACGTCGTCGGTCTTCCAGAGCTCCTTCCTGCCAAGTCCGGGCGCGCAGTATGCCGTCACTGGCCTTTCGCTGAATCTTGAGCAGGCTTTCCTGTCGACCTTCGAGGCCTCGCCCCCGCCGGCCCCGTATCCAAACGCTCGCTTCTATCTCCGCTCGAACGATTCGCGGGTCGTCAAGCAGGTGGTGGCTTTTCGGCCCAGCGGCAGTCCGGGAGGAGCTGACACGTCATCGGCGGACCTAAGCCATCTCGTGTTTGGGGCACTCGACCCCCTCACTGATGACCCAGACGAGCTCCCTGGCGCATTCGATGCTTACCGTGTTTATGACTATTCGGTCGCCGACGACGAGTTGCGCCTCGTGAGCCGGCAACCCGGCACGAACGCTCCGTTCTCGGTTCCCTCCACCATCGGGGGCATCTTCGGCAATAGCGGAAGCAACGAGGGTGCTGTCTCGGACGACGGCGCCCATATCTTCTTCACGGCGCCTCGCAGCGAGTTCGACCCAGATCGCACGATCTATCGACGTAGCTTTGGTACGACGACCCAGATCGCCTCTCCATCTAGAAGAAGCGAGCCCGACCCCAATGGGCGGCAGCCCCGAAACTTCGAGCTTGCTACCGGAGACGGCAATCGCGTGTTCTTCCGTAGCGTCGAGCAGCTGACCGACAACGCCAATGCCTCGGGGAGCGGTGTCTTCGACGGTGATCTCTATCGATACGACTTCGACGCGGATCGTCTAATCGACCTCTCCGCCGGAACCCCGGGCTCGACCCCTGCTGAGGTGAGAGGCGCCCTTGGCATCTCGCGCAGTGGTGATCGCGTCTACTTCGCGGCACTTGGGTCAGTCACGCCCGGAGACGGTCCGGGCGGCGCGGCTGACCCGGTCGAGGGCGTGCCCAATCTCTACCTCTGGGAGGACGACGGAAGCGCCGACGGCACCGTCAGATTCATCTCAGCGCTTGAGGCCGATCCGTTCAGTGCCAACTGGAGATGGGACGCCGCGAAGTCGTCGCGAGTATCTGCAAGCGGCCGGTATTTGGTGTTTCAGTCCCGTGCCGATCTTACCGAGTACTCCCAGAATGGCACCAATCAGGTCTACCTCTACGACGCGGAGGCGAACGCGGGATCCGGCCGCCTCACGTGTGTGTCGTGCGGTCCGGGCTTGATCGCCCCTGATGGGGACTCCTTCGTCCCGTCATACCAGAGCACACAAACCGGAATAACCGGTGGGACGACCGGCGGCAATCTCTACCCGATTACGCTTTCCGAGGACGGAAGCGTCGTGTTCACGACCCGCAACGCGCTGGTCGACCGCGACTCGAACGGCCGGTATGACGCCTATCTCTGGGAGGGGGGCCAACCCTTCCTCCTGTCGAGCGGCACTGACAGCGACGACTCCTGGGCCTTCGGGATCAGTCTTACGGGCAGTGACGCGTTCTTCCGCACGCGCGAGCAGCTCGTGGCCCAGGACGGTGACTCGCTGGTCGACTTGTACACGGCGCATGTGAACGGCGGCTTCGCCGCTCAGCAGTCCGAGCCCGTGCCGAGCTGCACAGGGGAGGCGTGCAAGGCGCTGCCCGTCCCACCGCCCAGCCCTAAGGAGCTAGCGAGCGTCGACAACCAGGGGCTCGGCAACGTCAAGACAGTCAACTGCAGACGGTTCTCCAGTGCGGCGAACAGATTCTCGTCAAAGGCCCGTCGGCTCCGACGTAGTGCGGCGCGATCGAGTCGCCATGGTCATCCGCGTCGGGCGGCCCAGGCTCGGCGAAGGGCGGCCAAGCTGTCAAAGCGAGCAACTCGGGCGCGGGGCAAGGCAAGGCGGTGCCAGCGCAACCTGATGGGTGACAAGTGAGCGCACCGAGCCGCGGCAAATCGACAAGCACCACGACGATGGAGAACGCGATGACGGTCAGTCAGATCAACCACCGGGCCACGTGGGCACGCACAGCAGTGGCGATCGCGGTGCTTGCGGCGACGGTATGCGCGGGATTCGCGTCGTCCGCTTCGGCCGCCGTCGAGTGGACGTCGCTTGTCTATCAGGCACCCACACGCCTTCCGCTCTCCACGCCTGGCTCTACGCCGCCGGATGGCCGTGGGATGCTGCGGATTCTTCCGGCGAACGCCGGAGACACGACCACCACGTGGCCAACCGTCAGCTTCACGCTCCCCGAGGGCGTGACCTTGGCGGATCCACCGCCGAACAACCAGTGGAGCTGCGTTGGCGACGCGGCCATTCCTCAGACGGTCACCTGCAACAACTTCTTCGCACAGTTCCCTCCCGAGTTTGTGCCGATCCTGCCGTATCAATTCCTCGGAGTAGGTGGCGGCGTGCTTCCGTTGCACGTAGTCGTCAGCGTTGCTCCCGACGCGCCCGTAGGTACCTTCCCCTTCCCGGTCACGGTCAGCAACGGGGACGACACGACCACCACGACGCATGAGCTTTCAGTCGGTGGCCCGCCGCTCGGATTTGGTCCGACACCGGGAACGTTTCAGATGAGCGCCGTCGATCAGGCTGGAGACGACTACACGCAGGCAGGGGGGCATCCATATGAGTTCACCACCTCGTTTGACCTGAACACACGGTTCGTCGAGCCGACTGACGACACTAGCTATGGGAAGGCCATCCAGGGAGAGGGTGGCATCAGAGACGTGGTGGTGGATCTGCCACCGGGGCTCGTGGGAGATCCGAGCGCCACCCCGAAGTGTCCGAGTCTCCGCTTCATCGAGGAGTCCAGATGCCCTCCGTCGACTCAGGTCGGCATCGCGTCGGTCTCCCCACCGGTCGGGTCGAGCTACACACTTGGGGCCTTCGGCGTTTACAACGTCGAGCCGGCCACGGACGCGCCGGCGCAGTTCGCGTTCCTTTCTCCAGTCGGAGTCATCATGATCACGCCGGTTCTCCGCAGCGACGGCAATTGGGGGATCACTGCGCACGTGCGCAACCTCAGCCAAGCCGACGTCATCCTCGAGAGCGATGTGACGCTCTGGGGAGTTCCGGCCGACCCGAGCCATGACGCGCAGCGGTGCGCCTATCCCAATCGCGTCGTGATGGCATGCGTAGGCGTCGGAGAGAACGGCCTGCCTCCCACAAGCACCTTGCCCTCAGACGCCTTCGTACCGCATTCCGCCGGGGTCGCCTTACGTCCGTTCATGTCCAACCCGACTCGCTGCAGCGGGTCGCCCTTGGCGGGTCTGGGCCACTTCTCACAGCACGGTCCGCCGGCCGCCTTCGACGCGGAGGGTGATCCCATAGTCACGGACCCGAGCTGGGTGAATGTGGAGGCGCTGCTACCGCCGGTAACGGGCTGCGAGAAGCTCGCCTTCGACCCGTCGATCTTCGCGAAGCCGACGAACTCGGCCCCGGAGGCTCCCACAGGCCTCGACGTCGAGATGCGGCTCCCGCAGAACGACGCTCCGGACGGCCTCTCAACCGCCCATCTCAGGAACGCGACGGTGACGCTCCCGGAGGGGATGACAGTCAACCCGTCTTCGGCTGATGGACTGGACGCATGTACCTCGGCCCAGATCGGGTTGGTCTCGAAGAGCCCACTGAGGTTCACCAAGCTCGAGCCCAGCTGCTCGCAGCGGTCGAAGATCGGCACGGTCGAGATCGACACGCCGCTGCTGGAGCAGCCGCTCCGCGGCGACGTCTACCTGGCTCGTCAGGCGGACAACCCGTTCAACAGCCTGTTGGCGATGTACATCGTCGCTCGCGGCCCCGGGCTCATGCTGAAGCTCGCCGGCCACATTCAGGCGGACCCGCAGACAGGCAGGCTGTCGACATCGTTCGTCGACAATCCCGAGGTTCCGTTCAGCAGCCTGAAGGTGAACCTAGAGGGTGGTCCGCGCGCTCCGCTCACCTCACCCGCGCGGTGCGGGTCCTATGTCGTCAACGCGGCTCTCACGTCATGGGCCGGTCAAGCGAAGATCGCGTCCGATTCGTTCTCCGTGGACTGTCCCGGCAACGCGGACCTGTTCGATCCGGGCTTCTCGGCCGGGTCGAGCCGGCTGGTGGCCGGCGCGTACTCGCCGTTCAGCGTCCGCGTGACGCGAAGCGCGGGCAAGGAGATCGGACGGATCGACGTGAAGATGCCGACCGGCGTCCTCGCGAACCTCCGCAACGTCGCGGTTTGCAGTGAGGCCCAGCTGGCCTCGGCGACGCCCGACAAGCCGGGCGTGGCCACTCAGGCAGCCTCGGCATGTCCGCTTGCCTCCCAGGTCGGAACCACGACGGTCGGCGCGGGCTCCGGGCCGATGCCGTTCTTCGCCAGGATGCCCGGCTCGAACGTGTCGGGGCGGGTGTTCCTCACCGGTCCGCACACGAAGACCCAGGCCTCCGTGCCGGGCACGTTCCAGGCCGACTACGGCCTGGCGATCGAGGTGCCGGTCGTGGCCGGTCCGTTCGATCTCGGCACGGTGCTGGTCCGAGCGGCCATCTTCGTGGACCCGTCGACCGCGCAGCTCCACGTCGTCTCCGACGAGCTGCCGCGGATCCTCGAGGGCATCGTCCTCGACCTGCGTGACCTGCGGGTCGATGTCGACCGGGTGAACTTCGCCACGACGCCGACGTCGTGCGCGGTGAAGAAGGCCGTCGCGGACATTCGCGCTCAGGACGGCACGCTGGCCGTTCGCTCCTCGCGGTACCAGACCGGCGAGTGCGCGGCACTGCGTTGGAACCCGCGCCTTGCGATGCGCTGGATTGGCCGCAAGCGCACCAAGTCCGGTGGGCATCCCGGCATCAAGGCCGTGCTGCGCCAATCCGGTCTCGGCGAGGCTGGCATCAAGCGTGCGAAGGTCGCCCTGCCGGGGAGCCTCGCGCTCGACCCGAACAACGCCCAGGCGCTCTGCTCCTTCGAGGAGGGCACCAAGCCGGATCTGGACAAGCGCTGTCCGAAGGGATCTATCGTCGGACGCGCGAAGGCGACCTCGCCGCTGCTGAAGCGGCCGTTGACCGGAAGGGTGTTCTTCGTCAAGAACGTGCGGATCGACAAGCGCACCGGCAACGCGATCCGCACGTTGCCGATGATCATCGCTGCCTTGCGCGGCGAGGTGGACGTCAACCTGCGCGGCACGTCGAGCGTCGACAAGAACGGCCATCTGGTGAACATGTTCGCGAAGGTTCCCGACGCGCCGATCAGCAGGTTCGAGCTGAGGCTGAGCGGTGGCAAACACGGGATCCTCGTGGTCACTGAGAACGCCAGCGGGAAGATCGACGCTTGCCGCGGGAGGCAGGTGGCCCAAGCGAGGTTCAGCGCCCAGAACGGAAGGCGCTCCAGCTTCGGCGTTCGGCTGAAGACGCCCTGCAAGTCAGCGAACCGCCGCTAGCCAGCAGTCGGTCCGCGGAAGGACCCGAGATCCGGCGGGCACCCGGCGACAGCTGGTGCCCGTCCTTTCTCGTGAGTCCCGGGTTGCGCTACTTGGCGTCGATTGTGAGGCGGCCGCCGAAGGCCGGCGACATTACCCAGCTTCCGGAGATCTCGAGGCCGCTGGCGCCGAGCACCTCGCTATGAACGCGTAGCGTCCAGGTCCTCTTGGCCGTCTGCTCGAAGGCGGCGTCGATCGAGCCCTCGAAGCGTCCGAGACACGTGTCGAAGCACGGATCGAGCTCCGCCCGGAACGACTTGGAGCTGGACGGCACGAGCCGGCCCTTCCACGGCAGCTTGTCCTCCTCGGGCCCGTCGACTACTCGCCTACAGGCGAGGATGTCGCCACATGGCCCGCTCACGTCATCGGATATCTGCGAGGAGGCGATGTTGCCGACTACCAGCGAGCCAGTCGACCCGACATGAACGGAGAAGGAGATCGGACAGCGGGCGAGCAGCTCCTCCCCGAACAGGCTCACGACAGTGAAGCTCATCGGGGCCTCCACGGCGAGCAGCTGGCAACTGCTGACGACGTCCTGCGTCCTGATGCGCGGCTCGATGCACAGATCGCTCTTGCCCCGTTGCACCAGCGCCGCGGACAGCTCGCCGTCGCTCGCGGCGGGCCTGGGGGCGACGGCGGTCGCCGTGAGCGCCATCGCTGCGGCGGCCGCCGCGCCTGTAAGCCTCTTTGCCGTGCGGTGCCGGCTCTGCCCTCGTCGGCTCATGAGCTCATTGGAGATCGGGTGGCGGCGGGGCAGTCGTGCCCCATAGCTGGTTGAGCTTCCAAGCTCCGTCCTGTTTGCGGAGATAGAAGGTGCTCGGCGCGTTCCCGCCGGCGATCGCGGTCACGGTCGCCTTGTCGCCATCGACGTCGATCTCGCGAATCTCCGGATCGATCCGGTCGCGGGGGGCCAGGATGGCCGCAGACATCTGCTTCGCAATGTCCGCCGGGCAGTTCGACGGCGTCGCGTGACCCAACTGACCGACCTCGCGCTGCGCCGCCACAGTCATGCGTGAGCACACGCGCGAGTACTGCTCCGAGAGGTACGCCCGCCGGATCTCGCCGATCGCGGTCCGAACTGCATCCTGCTCGCCATCCCCGCATCCGGTACCGGCGAGGATTGCGGCGATACCGAGCGCGAGCGTTACGAACGGCAAGCGACGTCTCGCGGACGCCGCCGTCATTTTTTGGTGTTGGGTGTTGTGGTGGTTTGGGCGCCTGAGATGGGGTTTGTGACTTTCCAGGTGCCGTTGTCTTTGTGGAGTTTGTAGTTGGCGGTTGCGTTGGGGGCGAGTGGGCCGCC
>Ga0126313_10001605_pt1 | contig 12092 bp, 11 predicted proteins | sample Plot105A_FD_89954 | JGI IMG/M metagenome (GOLD analysis project Ga0126313, IMG submission 89954) | Serpentine soil microbial communities from UC McLaughlin Reserve, CA, USA - Plot105A | ecosystem: Environmental > Terrestrial > Soil > Grasslands | place: USA: UC McLaughlin Reserve, Lake County...
AGGAGACCGAGCAGGATGTGCTCGGTCCCGATGTAGTTGTGCTTCAGCGTCCGCGCCTCCTCCTGGGCGAGGACGACCACCTGACGGGCTCGCTCTGTGAATCGCTCGAACATGGTGGCGCTGCGCTTCCTTCCTGCTAAGTGTCTGCCCTAGCGCTCGGTCGTGTCTTGTTCCGGTCGTTGGTCGGAGGGACAGATGCGAGCCGAGAGACGAAAATACCCCGCCTCTCAAACCCTATTCGGCAGCGGAGCCGATGCGGATGAGCGAGGTCGGGGTCGTCTGACGGCCATGAGCCAGTCTACCAAGGGGGAGGACTGCCCGCCGAGCACGCGGCGCACGGTGAACCGGCGCACGATCGCGGCGGCGCCGTTGCCGGCTGTTACGCGCGCATCGCGGGGAACAGGACGACTTCCCGGATCGCGCGCTTGCCCGTCAGCAGCATCACCAGGCGGTCGATCCCGATCCCGATGCCGCCGGTCGGCGGCATCCCGTGCTCGAGCGCGAACAGGTACGCCTCGTCGAGCGGCGGAGCCTCCTCGTCGCCCGCGGCCGCGTAGCGCTGCTGCTGCTCGAAGCGCGCCCGCTGGTCGTCGGGATCGTTGAGCTCGGTGAACGCGTTCGCGATCTCCATCCGGTCCGCGAACGCCTCCCAGCGCTCGACCAGGCCGTCGCTGCTGCGGTGGCGCTTGGCGAGCGGCGAGATCTCGATCGGGTAGTCCATCAGGAACGTCGGCTGGACCAGCTCGGGCTCGACGTAGTGCGACAGCAGGTGGTCGACGAGCTGGCCCCACGTGTCCTCCTCGGGCACCTCGAGGCCCTGCTTGCGCATCGCGGCCTGCAGCGACGCGAGATCGCGGTCCGCGAGGATGTCGACCTTGGTGCGCGCGCCGATCGCGTCGGCCAGCGTCTCGCGCCGCCACGGCGCCGAGAAGTCGATCTCGCCGTGGTATCCGGCCGCCTCGGCGACGTAGGCGACGAGCGCCTCGCAGCGCCGGGCGACGTCCTCGTAGTCGGCGTAGGCCTCGTACCACTCGAGCACCGTGAACTCGGGGTTGTGCTTGAACGAGACGCCCTCGTTGCGGAAGTTCTTGCCGATCTCGTAGACGCGCTCGAGCCCGCCGACTATCAGCCGCTTGAGATAGAGCTCGGTCGCAATCCGCAGGTAGAGGTCGCGCTCGAGCTGGTTGTGGTGCGTGACGAACGGGCGCGCCGCGGCGCCGCCGTAGATCGGCTGCAGCATCGGCGTCTCGACCTCGACGAAGCCCGCGTCGTCGAGGAAGCGGCGGATCGCGGAGATCACCTTCGCGCGCGTCACGAAGACCTCGCGCGTCTCCTCGCTCGCCATCAGGTCGACCTCGCGGTGGCGGTGGCGCACCTCGACGTCGGCGAGACCGTGGTGCTTGTCGGGCGGCGGGCGCAGCGACTTCGCGAGCAGCGTGAAGTCGTCGAGCGCCAATGAGAGCTCGCCGCGGCGCGTGCGGAAGACCGTGCCGTCGGCGCCGATCAGGTCGCCGAGGTCGAGCTGGAGCAGCCGCGCCATCCGCTCCTCGCCGAGGATGTCGACGCGCGCGTGCAGCTGCATCCGGCCCGAGCGGTCGACAACGTCGAGGAACGCGGCCTTCCCCTGTCCGCGGCGGGCCGCCAGCCGGCCGGCGATGCGCGCGCGCACGTCGGTCTCCTCGCCCGCCGGCAGGTCGGCGTGCGGTTCCTTGACCTCCGCGATCGGCTGCACGCCCGCGAACGCGTGCGGGAACGGCTCGACGCCGGCGGCGCGCAGCTCCTCGAGCTTGCGCCGCCGGTCGATCAGGACCTGCGGAAGGTCCTCGGTGCTCATGGCCGCGCTAGTGGATCCGTCCGGAATTTCGGCGGGTCGCCCGCGGGCGGGGCCCGTCAGAACCCGTCGAAATGTTGGACGGGTCCACTAGGCGACGCTGATCTTCGAGATGGTGAGCTTGCGCTCGCCCTTGGGCGCCGGCACGGAGACCGTGTCGCCCTTCTTGCGGCCGATCAACGCCTTGCCCACCGGCGACTCGTTCGAGAGCCGCTTGTTCGCCGGGTCGGCCTCGGTCGAGCCGACGATCGCGTACTGGAAGCTCTTGCCCTTCTCGTCCTTGCCGGAGACGAGCGAGCCGACGCGCACGACGTCGTTCTTGAGCTCCGAGGCGTCGATCACCTGCGCGGAGCGGAGCTTGTCCTCCAGCTGCGCGATGCGCGACTCGAGCATCGCCTGCTCGTTCTTGGCGTCGTCGTACTCGGAGTTCTCGGAGATGTCGCCGAACTCGCGCGCCTCCTTGATCCGCTCCGCGACCTCGCGCCGGCGGGTGACCGACAGGTGCTCGATCTCCTGCTTGAGCTTCTCGAGGCCTTCGGGGGTGAGGATGACGTCCTTCTGCATGCGTCGTCCTTGGAAAGGGTCGGGTCCTGGGCAAAACGACGGCCCGCTCCAGGGCGGGCCGAATCGGCGGCGCATGGTAGCAGCGTTGTCACGCGGCCATGACTGGTTGCAAGCCTGCGATCACCGCGCGCTGCTCGGCGATCGTGCCGGCCTGCTGCAGCGCCGCCTGGACGGCCTTTCCCTCGCCGAGGCGCTCGACGTACCAGGGGTGAAACTTGCGCAGGTAGCGCGCGGCGCGCTCCGGGCCGAGGTGCTCCACCGCCCGGTCGAGCACCCAGCGCCACTCCTCGAGCACCTCCGCGCGGGTCGGCTCGCCGTCGCGGGTTCCCAGCACCTGCGCGAACAGCCACGGATTGCCGAGCGCGCCGCGGGCCAGCATGACCGCAGCGCAGCCGGTCGACTCGAACACGGCGCGGACGTGCTCTGCGCCCTCCATCCCACCCGAGACGATCACGGGCACGGGCAGCTCCGACACCAGGCGCCTGGCGAGCTCGTAGTCGGGCGTGCCCTTGTGGCGCACCGCCGCCGAGCGCGGGTGGAACGTCAGACCGGCGACACCGGCGTCCTCGACGAGCCGCTTGGCGACGTCGAAGCCCTCGATCCCGCCCGGCTTCAGCGACGCGCGCAGCTTGACGGTCACCGGTAGGCCCGATCCCTCGCGCGCCGCGCGCGCGACGGCGACGGCGGTGTCGGGATCGGAGATCAGCGCCGCGCCCGCGCCGGTCTTCATCACCTTCGGCACCGGGCAGCCCATGTTGAGGTCGATCAGGTCGGCGCCGCGCTGAGCGGCGACCGCGGCGGCGGAGCGCATGATGTCCGGGTCCTGGCCGAAGAGCTGGATCGCGACCGGGCCGCCGGCGCGCTCGTCGGGGTGCACCACGAGCAGCTCGTCGAGCGTCTTGCGGTTCTCGTAGTGGATCGCGTGGCTGGAGACCATCTCGCTCACCGCCAGGCCCGCGCCGTAGCGCTTGGCCTGGAGGCGCACGAACCAGTTGCCGATGCCGGCCAGCGGCGCGAGCACGACGCGGTTCGGGATCGTGATCCCGCCAAGCTTCCAGCGATCGGTGAGCGATCTCACGAGACTAGTTTCGCCCGCCAGGCGACACGCTCCTCCGTTCGCGCTCGCCTTCGGCGCCGTCACCGTTCGCGCTCGCCTTCGGCGACGTCACCGTTCGCGCTCGCCTTCGGCGCCGTCACCGTTCGCGCTCGCCTTCGGCGACGTTACATATTCCGCTCGTGGAGCAGCCGCAGGCCCGTCAGTGTGAGCAGCGGGTCGACGTCGTCGATCTGCTCGCAGAAGGGCACGATAGCGCCCGCCAGTCCTCCGGTGGCGATCGCCGCCGTGTCGTCGCCGAGCTGCTCGCGCAGCCGGCCGAGCATGCCGTCGACCTGGGCGGCGAAGCCGTAGATCACGCCCGACCGGATCGCCTCGACGGTCGACTTCCCGATCAGCGCGCGCGGCGGCTCGAGGTCGATCTTCGGGATCGCCGCCGCGCGGCTGGTGAGTGCCTCCATCGAGATCTCGACGCCCGGCCCGATGATGCCGCCGACGTACTCGCCGGCGGCCCCGACGACGTCGTACGTGATCGCGGTGCCGAAGTCGACGACCACGCATGCGCCGCCGATGCGCTCGTACGCCGCGACCGCGTTGACGAGCCGGTCGGGGCCGACCTCGCGCGGGTTGTCGATCCGGATCGGCATGCCGCTGCGCAGCCCGGGCCCGACGACCGGCATCGCGTGGCCGAGATAGCGCTCCGCCATCGCCGTCCACTCCGGCCGCAGCTGCGGCACCGTCGAGGAGAGGATCGACGCGTCGAGGTCGGCGAACGCCAGGTCGCGCAGCGCGAGCAGGTTGCGCAGCCGCGCGCCCAGCTCGTCGGCGGTCTCCTCGCGCACCGTCGCGTACCGCCAGTCGTGCACCAGCTCCTCGCCGCGGAACGCCCCCACGTGCGTCTGCGTGTTGCCGGCGTCGACTACGAGCAGCACCGGCCGGATTATGCTCGGCGGCCGATGGCCGCCGTGCTCTACGCCTTCCCCGCGTCGCATCCGTGCGCGGCCGCCGAGCGGGCGCTCCAGCTCAAGGCGCTCCCGTATCGCCGCGTGGACATGCTCCCGGGCATCTACCCCGCGCTCCAGCGCGCGCGCTTCGGCGCCCGCACGGTGCCGGGGATGGAGTTCGAGGACGGCACCCGAGTGGTCGGCTCGCGGCCGATCCTGCGCGCGCTCGAGGAGCGCGCGCCGGAGCCGGCGCTGCTGCCGGCGGACGGCGACCTGCGTGCCCGCGTCGAGCGTGCGGAGGAGTGGGGCGACCAGGTGCTCCAGCCGCTCGCGCGGCGCCTCATCTGGGCCGCCCTGCGGCGCTCGCCCGCGTCGGTGCCGAGTTACGCCGAGGGCGCGCGGCTGCCGGTCCCGCGAGCACTCGCGCGCGCGAGCGCCCCGCTCACGGCGCTCTGGGGCCAGGCGCGCAACCGGGCCCGCGCCGCGACCGTGCGCGCCGACCTCATCTCGCTGCCGCGGCACCTGGACCGCGTCGACCGCTGGATCGCCGGCGGCACGCTCGGCGGCGTGGAGCCGAACGCCGCGGACCTCCAGATCGGCGCGAGCCTCGCGCTGCTGCTGACGGTCGGTGATCTCCGCCCGCTGCTCGACGCGCGGCCGGCGGCGCACCTCGCGCGCCGCTGGTTCCCGGACTATCCGGGCGCCGTGCCGGGCGGGACCCTGCCGGATGCGTGGGTCCCGGCGCCTAACGCAACGGCCCATTGAAGGAGGCCCGGAGCGCCCGGCGCGGCGTGTCGCGGGTTGACGGCGCATGTCGCCGTCAAGCCGCGACGGAGCCGCTGCCGCGGTCGGACCCGCTCCCTCAATGCCGCAGTTCGAGCGCCTCGCCCACCCGCCGCACGGCCGCGTCGTCCCGCAGCGCCGCCAGGGCGTCCGACGCGGCGCCGGCGCCCGGCACCACCAGGTCCGGCGCGAGCTCGAGCAGCGGCTCCAGCACGAATCTCCGGCTCGTCACCTGCTCGTGCGGCAGCGAGAGGCGCTCCGAGCGGTACGTCTGGTCGCCCAGCAGCAGCAGGTCGACGTCGATCGGCCGCGGGCCGTGGCGGGGACCGCCGCTCGAGCGGCCGAGCTCCCGCTCGACGGCCTTGCAGGTGTCGAGCAGCGCCTCCGGCTCGAGCGCGGTCCGGATCCCGATGCAGGCGTTGAGGAAGTCGGGCTGGTCGAGCACCTCGCCGACCGGCTCGGTCTCGTAGACCGAGGACGACGCGAGGACGTCGACGCCGCGGGCCGGCAGCGCGTCGACGGCCGCCTGCAGGTTCGCGCGGCGGTCGCCGACGTTCGAGCCGAGCCCGAGATAGCCCGCGCGCGTCAAGCCGTCGACTCCGCCAGCCCGATCCGCGCGTGCAGCCGCGCGAGCGGCCGCGGCGCCCACCAGTTCCACTCGCCGAGCAGCTTCATCAGCGAAGGCACGAGCAGCGCCCGCACGATCGTCGCGTCGATCAACACGGCCAGCGCGGTGCCGAGCCCGAGCTCCTTGATGAAGATCATCTCCGAGGTCACGAACGCGCCGATCGCGATGCAGAACAGGATCGCCGCCGCTGTGACGATCCGCCCGGTGCGCTGCAGCCCCGCGGCGACCGCGGCGTCGTTCGACAGGCCGCCGTCGCGCGCCTCCTTGATCCGCGTGAGCAGGAAGACGCCGTAATCGGTCGAGAGCCCGAACGCCGTCGCGAACAGCAGGATCGGCTGCGAGGAGTCGAGCGCGCCGGGGCTCGTGTAGTCGAGCAGCCCCTCCAACCGGCCGTCCTGGAAGATCAGCACCAGGAGCCCGAGCGCGGCGCTGAGCGAGAGCAGGTTCATGATCAGCGTCTTGACGGGCAGCACGATCGAGCCCGTCATCAGGAACAGGATCACCAGCGTCGTCGCCGCGAGGATCACGAGCGCGAGGGATATGCGGTCGCCCAGCGCCGACTGCTGGTCGAGGAACTCGGCCGTGCGGCCGCCGACCTGCACGGGGAACGGCGCGTCGACCGCGCGCACCGCCCGGACAGCGTCCTTGGCCGACTCGTCGAGCCGCAGGCCCTTCGCGACGACGCCGATCCGCCACAGGCCGTTCGCCGGCTGCGGCCGCTGGATCGCCAGCACGCCGGGGAGCTCGCCGAGCCGGCGCGCGTAGGCGGCGACCTCCGCCCGCGCCGACTCCGGCGCCCGCGCGACGACGAGCACCGGCGAGGTGCGGTTCGGCGGGAACTCGCGCGCGAGCGCGTCGTCGACCACCCGCCCGGAGTGCGACGGACCGAGCACGCTCGCGTCCAGGCCGGTGAACTTGATCGCCGTGAACGGCAGGCCGGCGAGGATCAGCAGCGTCGCGGTGACCGCGGCGACCGCGCCCGGGCGCCGCATCACGCGGCGCGAGTGGCGGTACCAGAACCCCTCCTCCAGCCGCGCCGCGTCGCGGTGCATCGCGGCGCGCCAGCGGGCGGGCGCCAGCGCGTTGACGCGCGGCCCGAGCGCGGCCAGCAGCGCCGGCAGGATCGTCAGCGCGACCGCCGCCGCGACGAGGCTTACGAGCACGCCGCCGACGCCCATCGAGAACAGGAAGCGCTGCTCGAACACGATCAGCGAGGCGAGGGCGGCCGCGACCGTGACGGCCGAGAACAGAACGGTGCGCCCCGCGGTGCGCAGCGTCGCCGTCAGCGCGTCGGCGGTCGAGAGCCCGTTCTCGACCTCCTCGCGGAAGCGCGAGACGACGAACAGCGAGTAGTCGATCGAGAGGCCGAGCCCGAGGCCGATGATCAGGTTGAGGGCGAAGACCGACATCGGCTCGACCTCGTTGACGCCGCGGATCAGCAGGAACGTGCTCAGCACGGTGACCGCGCCGACCCCGATCGGCAGCAGCGCCGCCACGAGGCCGCGGAACACCAGCAGCGAGACGAGGAAGAGCAGCGGGAACGCGAGCATCTCCGCCCGCGCGAGGTCCTCCTGCACCTGCTCGCCCGCCTGGTCGGCCAGCACCTCAGGGCCGCCGAGCAAGACGCCGGGCATCCCCTCCAGCCGGTCGACGACGGCGTCCGGGCCGGTGCCGTTGCGCAGGGTTATCGCGACGTAGGTCGAGCGCCGGTCGCGCGAGACGAGCGCCGCGCGTCTAACGTCGCCGGTAGATCCGAGCTTGCGAGGATCGGACGGCGAAACCGATTTCCGGTAGGCGTCCACCCGCGCGACGCCGGGCGTGTCCTCGGCGGCGGAGACGACGCGCGCCAGCTTCTCGGCGGCCGCCGCCGTGTCGATCGGCTGCCCGAGCCGCACGAGCGCGATCACGTCGGGGCTGGCCGACGCGCCGGTCGCCTCCGCGATCGCCTCGCGCGCCTGCACCGCCTCGGCCGACGGCGGGTCGAAGTCGTCGTCGGAGTCGAGCAGCCCTGCGACCGGACCGCCGATCGCGCCGCCGAGCACGACCAGCAGGACGGCGGCGGCGAGCACACGGCGACGGCGGCGGAACATGAGGCGGGCGAGGGAGTCGAGCATCGGGGAGGCTCCTTCGGTCGTGAGCGGTTACTTCGCTTCCAGGCGAAAAAAGGGGTCGGCTCAGCTGCTCAGGCGGATCAGGTCGACCGGCTCCGACCACGCGCACGCCCATTCGTCGCGCTCGGCGATCGCGGCTAGGTCGAGCGAGGCGATCACGTTCAGCAGCATCCCGTGCGAGAAGAACTGCCAGACCTCCGCGGGGGAGGCGCCGGAGAGCCGCGTGACCTCCTTCACGATCTCGCCGTAGCCGTCGCGCACGCTCGCCTGGATGACGGGGTCCGCGCAGGCGGCGTAGCTCTGCATCTGGAACAGCAGCGCGGTCCGGTCGCCCAGCAGCCGGATGTAGGCCCGGCCCATCGCGGCCAGGGCCTCCTCGCGCGGCACGCCACGCGCGGCGTCGCGGAAGGTCTGGACGATGCGCCCGTCGCACACCTCGTGGCAGGCGAGGAACAGGTCACGCTTGGTCTTGAAGAGGCGGAACAGGTACGGCTGCGAGATGCCGGCCTCGCGCGCGATCGCCTCCGTCGACGTGCCCCTGTAGCCGCCGACCGCGAACTGCTCGATCGCGATCGCGATGATCTCCTCGCGCCGCTCCTCGGCGGACTTGCGCGTACGGGTGGTATCGGGAGCTGCCATCGCCGGTTCAGGTTAGTAACCGCTCACTCCAGTGTCAAGACCGCTCCGTCCGACCGGTCGCTGTGTTGTCCTCAACCGTATGCCGACACGCCGCCAGTTCCTCGCCCGCTCCGGCGCAGCGGCGGTCGCCGTGCTGGCCCCGCAGGAGGCGCTCGCCGCCAAGCGCCGCGAGCAGCGGCCCGCGAACATGCTGCGCGGCGGGCGCTTCTCGCAGGGAGTGCTCTCGGGCGACCCCGAGCCCGAGGCCATCACGCTGCTCACCGTCGTCGACCGCGCGGGCGGCAGCGGCCGCGTGCGGCTGGAGGTCGCGCGCGATCCGGACTTCCGCCGTGTCGTGGCGCGCAAGGACATCCTCACCACCGCGGCGATCGGCCACTCCGTCAAGGCGCGCGTGACGGGGTTGGCACCGCACCGGCGCTACTACTACCGCTTCGAGACGCGTGACCGCCACAGCCCCGTCGGCCGCTTCCAGACCGCGCTGCCGCCCGACTCCAGGGCGCCGGTGCGGTTCGGGTTCTTCTCCTGCGCGAACTACACCAACGGCTACTACAACGCCTACGAGCTGCTGGCGCGCGAGGACCTCGACTTCGTCCTCTGCCTCGGCGACTACATCTACGCCGAGACCTACGACGACGTCGCCAGCGGCAGGGCTGTGCGCGACGACAGGATCGGCAAGCCCAACCCGCACTACGACTTCATCCTCAGCGAGGCCGGCACGCTGCCGGAGTACCGCGCCAAGTACGCGCTCTACCGCAGCGACCCGGCCCTGCGCAGGCTGCACCAGACGCATCCCGTGGTCGCGATCTGGGACGACCACGAGGTCCAGAACAACTACGCCAACGGCGCGCCGGACGGCGGGTTGACCTTGCGCGCGGACTTCTCGCGCGCGCGCCGCGACGCCTCCTACCAGGCGTTCTTCGAGTCGATGCCGGTGTTCCCGCGCGGGCGCTCGCGGATCTACCGCACGCAGCGGCACGGCCGCACGCTCGAGCTGACGCTGCTCGACGAGCGCCAGTACCGCGACAACCAGCCCTGCGGGGACCGGATCGCCGTCCCGTGCGGCAGCTGGGACCGGCCGCGGACGCTGCTCGGCCACCGCCAGCGCAGCTTCCTCGAGGGACGGCTGTCGGTCTCGCGCGCCGCGTGGAAGGTGGTCGGCGGGCAGTCGCTGATGATGCCCAACCGCGTCCACGACGGCCAGTTCACGCGCTTCGACTCCTGGCAGGGCTACCCGCAAGAGCGCGAGCACCTGCTCCAGCACATCCTCCAGACTCCGATCAGCGACGTGATCTTCATCGCCGGCGACGTGCATACGCTCGTCGCCGGCGACGTCTGCACGGGCATGGGCTCGGGCGCGGCGGTCGCGCCGGAGTTCGCCGCGGGCTCCGTGACGTCCGCCAGCGTCGGCGAGGTCAACTACCGCATGCCCGGCGGGCGCCTGGTGCCGGGCAACCCGGCGCAGCCGTCGACGCCGCCGGAGGTCATGGCGCACTACCGCGGCCTGAACCCCTGGTTCGACCAGCTCGACCTCGACCACCACGGGTACGGCATCGCGGTCGCCTCGCAGGAGACGTTCGACGTGACGCTCAAGCGGCTCTGGACGGTCAAGGAGCGCAATTACGGGACGCTCGCCCCGGCCGGCTTCCGCTGGCAGGTGCAGCGCGGCCAGCGCTCGATCCGAGGGACGGCCGTATAAGAGGGCGAGGCCCGGTCAAGCCCGGACATGGACGTCCGGCATCGCGTGAGAACGCCGCCGCGGAGCACTACCTCTCTTCGCGCCACACCTCGACCGACACCTCTTCCACCGGCAGCGGGATCGGCGGCTCCGGCTTGGACGCCTTGACCGTGACGCTGTCGGCGTTGAACTGCGACGCGAGCCGGTCGGCGATCACCGCGCAGAGCCGCTCGAGCGTCTTGTAGGAGCGCTGCTGCGCGATCAGCGCGATCACCTGGCAGACCTCGCCGTAGTCGACCGTGTCCTCGACGCGGTCGGTGACGAGCGCATCCGGCTCGCCGACGTCGAACGTCACGTCGAGCACCAGCCGCTGGCCGATCTCGCGCTCGGCCGCGCTGACGCCGTGGTGCGTATAGAGCGAGAGCCCGACGATCTCGATCCGGACGCCTACCTCGGGCCCCTCCGACTCGTCCTCGTCGTTCAGCTCGTCGTCGTCGTAGTCCTCGGCGTCGTCGCGGGCCATGGGCGCGCCAACGTAGCAGCCGCCACGCAGAGGGCGTCGCGCGCCGGAGCGACGTCGTGGACGCGGAACACCTCGGCGCCGCGCTCGTAGCCCATCACGATCGTCGCGAGCGTCGCCGGCATCCGCTCGGCGGTCTCGCGCCCCGTGATCGCGCCCAGGAACGACTTGCGCGACGTGCCGAGTACGACGGGCCGGCCGAGCGTCGTCAGCTCGCGCAGGCGGCCGAGCACCTCCAGGTTGTGGTCGACGTTCTTGGCGAACCCGATGCCGGGGTCGATCTCGATCCGCTCGAGCGCTATCCCGGCCGCGACGGCGGCCGCGATCCGCTCCTCGAGGAAGTCGCGCACGTCCGCGACGACGTCGTCGTAGTGCGCCTCGGCCTGCATCGTGCGCGGCGTGCCGAGCATGTGCATCAGGCAGACGTCGACGCCGCGCTCGGCGACGAGCGCCGCCATCTCCGGGTCGCCGCGCAGCGCCGTGACGTCGTTGACGTAGCCGGCCCCGGCGTCCAGCGCGGCGGCTGCGACCGCCGCCTTCGAGGTGTCGATCGAGATGCGCACCTCGCCGTTGCGGGCGCGGATCCCCTCGATCACCGGTATCACGCGGTGGAGCTCCTCGCGCTCGGCGACGGGCTCGGCGCCGGGCCGCGTCGACTCGCCGCCGACGTCGAGCAGGTCCGCGCCCTCGAAGGCGAGCCGCAGGCCGTGGTTGACGGCCGCGTCGCGGTCGAGGAAGGCGCCGCCGTCGGAGAAAGAGTCCGGCGTGACGTTGACGACGCCCATGATGCGGAACATGCGGCCGATGCTACCCCGGGCGCTGCGCCGCAGCAGCGCGCAAGGCGGGTCTCGGCTGAGCTGGGCCTACGCCAGCTCGGGCTTCTCGGGCAGCTCGAGGCCGCGAGCCTCCGCGGCGCCGCCCGCGAGCCCCGGGCGCGGGAGCCCGAGCTTGCCGGCCGCGCGGTCGGCGGCGCTGGGCACCTCCGGACGCTCCGGCGTACCGGCGTCGGTCGGCGCGTCGTCGGCGCCGAAGACCTCCTCCGCCGACTTGCCGTCGAGCAGCGCGACGAACTCCTCGCGCTCGATCGTCTCGCGCGTGAGCAGCAGCTCGGAGATCGTCGTCAGCGACTCGCGGTGCTCGAGCAGCATGTCCTTGGCGACCTGGTGCGCCGCCTCGACGATGCGGCGGATCTCGTCGTCGATCTCGCGCGCGATCTCGTCGGAGTAGTCGGGCTCGGAGGAGAACTCGCGGCCGAGGAACGGCTGGCCGTGGTCGTGGCCGAACACGCGCGGGCCGAGCTTCTCGCTCATGCCGAAGCGCATGACCATCTGCTTGGCGGTGGC
>Ga0126313_10001607_pt1 | contig 12090 bp, 11 predicted proteins | sample Plot105A_FD_89954 | JGI IMG/M metagenome (GOLD analysis project Ga0126313, IMG submission 89954) | Serpentine soil microbial communities from UC McLaughlin Reserve, CA, USA - Plot105A | ecosystem: Environmental > Terrestrial > Soil > Grasslands | place: USA: UC McLaughlin Reserve, Lake County...
GACGACGGGCGTGCCCTGGTCGAGCAGCGCGATCGGCCCGTGCTTCATCTCGCCGGCCGAGTAGGCCTCGGTCGGGATGTACGAGATCTCCTTCAGCTTCAGCGCGCCTTCGAGCGCGACCGGGAGACCGATGTGCCGCCCGAGGTAGAGGAAGAACGGCTCGTTGCAGAAGCGCTGCGCGATCTCCTCGATCGGGTGGTCGCCGTCGAGGAACTGCTCGATCTTGTCGGGGAGCTCGTAGAGGCGGTCGAGAATGAACTCGATCTCGTCCTTGGGAAGCGTGTTGCGGATCTGCGCGAGCTTCAGCGCGATCAGGGACAGCAGTGCAACCTGCGCCGTGAACGTCTTCGAGGCTGCGACACCGACTTCCATCCCGCAGCGGGTGTAGAGCACGGCCTCGGCCTCGCGCGTGATCTGCGTTCCCATCAGGTTCGTGATCGCCAGCGTCCGTGCGCCGCGCTCGCGCGCCAGCTTGATCGCATTCACGGTCTCGCGGCTCTCGCCGGATTGCGAGATCCCGATCACGAGCGTGTCCTTCGAGAGGACGGGGTTCCGATAGATCCACTCACTCGAGATGTCGGGCTCCACAGGGACGCGCGCCCACTCCTCGACGATGTATCGGCCGACGACGCCGGCGTGGTACGAGGTGCCGCTGGCGACGATCACGACTCGCCGGAGGTTCTTGATCTCGAGCTCCGTGAGCCCGAGCGCCTCGAGCAGTAGCTCGCCGTGCCGGACGCGGTCGCCGATCGTCTCGCGGACGGCCTCCGGCTGCTCGTAGATCTCCTTCAGCATGAACGTTTCGTAGCCACCCTTCTGCGCGCCCTCGATGTCCCAGTCGACTTCGATGACGTCGCGCTCGCCGAGCGCGCCGGACTCGACGCCGTAGAACGTCGCGCCGTCCGGCGTGATCGCGACGACGTCGCCGTCGTCGATGAACTGGACTCTGCGCGTCTCCGTCAGGAACGCTGCGATCGACGACGCGAGAAAAGTCTCCCCCTCGCCGAGCCCGACCACGAGCGGGCATTGGAAGCGGGCGCCGACGAGTACGCCTGGATGGTCGTGGTGGATCGCCACGAATGCGAAGTGCCCTTCGAGCTCGCGATAGGCGCGGCGCACGGCCTCGACGAGATCGCCCTCGTAGTGGCGCTCGATCAGGTGCGTGACGACCTCGGCGTCGGTCTCGGAATCGAAGTGATGGCCGTCGGCTTGAAGCGACTCCTTCAGCTCTCGGTAGTTCTCGACGATCCCGTTGACGACGATCGCCACCTTCGCGCCGTCGCAGCCCGAGAGTGGATGCGCGTTCGCTTCGCAGACGCTGCCGTGCGTCGCCCAGCGTGTGTGGCCGAGACCGGTTGTCGCGGAGGAGTGGTTGTCGCCCGCCGCCTCTTTCAGGCGATCGAGGTTGCCGACTGCGCGGACATATTCGAGGCCGGGTTCCTCAAGCAGCGCGAGTCCAGCCGAGTCGTAGCCTCGGTACTCGAGGCGCTCCAAGCCGGCGACGAGCAACGGCTTCGAGGGTCTCGGCCCGACGTATCCGATGATTCCGCACATCCGTCGGCCTCCTCTTCAGCGGAACGGCTCCTGAAAAACGACAAGCTCGGCCGCCGCGTTCCGCTTCGTCGCGGATGGGCTAACCGAGCTCTCGACGAACGAGAGAGGTGATCCTACCACAGAGACGGCCGGCTTCCTCCTCCGTCTCGGCCTCCGCGAGCACTCTGACGACCGGCTCCGTGCCCGATGGACGCACGAGGACCCGGCCGCGCTCGAGCTGCCGGTTCAGACCCTCCACCTCTTCGAGCAGGCCTGCAGGAAGGTCTTTGCAGGCGACGCGCACGTTCTCCTTCGCCTGCGGGAAACGCGTCATCACCGCAGCGGCCTCGGCCAGCGCGCGTCCCTCCAGCGCCTGGCAGAGCAGCACCGCCGCGACGAGACCGTCGCCGGTCACATGGTCGTCGAGCCAAATGATGTGGCCCGACTGCTCGCCGCCGAGGACCCCGCCCTCGCGGCGGAGCGCCTCGAGGACGTAACGATCGCCGACGTCCGTGGTGACGACGCGGATCCCGTGCTCGGCCATCAGCGCGTGGAAGCCGAGGTTGGTCATCGACGTGACGGCAACGAGCGCCACGCCCAGATGGAGCGCAAGAATCGACACGATCTGGTCGCCGTCGACGGGCTCGCCGTCAGCGTCGACGGCGAGCATTCGGTCTCCGTCGCCGTCGAACGCGACGCCGAGATCGGCCCTGACCGCGCGGACTTTGTGGCTCAGAGCCACTAAGTCAGTCGCGCCGGAGCCGACGTTGATGTTGGTGCCGTCCGGATCGGCTCCGATCGTCGTGACGCTGGCGCCGAGCCGGCGGAGCGCTTCCGGCGCGATCGCCGAGTACGCCCCGTTCGCGCAGTCGACCACGAGTCGCAGGTGGGAGAGATCGGAGCCGAAGCGCTCGATGACGCGGGCGACGTAACGCGCTGCGACACTGTCGTCGGCTTCGATCGAGCCGCCGTCGCCGGCCGGCGCATCGTCGAAGCGTTCCTCGATCGCCTGCTCGGCCGCGTCCGTCAGCTTCGCGCCGTCGCGGTCGAACAGCTTGACGCCGTTGTACTCCGGTGGGTTGTGCGACGCCGAGACGACCGCGCCGAGGTCGAGCGCGAACAGCGCCACCGCGGGGGTCGGGAGCACGCCGGCGAGGACTGCTGTCCCACCGGCGGAGACGATCCCGCGTGCCAGCGCAGCCTCGACTTCAGGCCCCGAACCGCGCGTGTCACGCCCGACGAGCACCCGCCCGCCGCCGGCCCAGGCCGTCGCCGCCCGGCCCAGTCGCTCGACGAGCTCAGGCGTGAGGTCGTGGCCGACGACGCCACGCACGCCGTCCGTCCCGAAGTAGAGCCGCGTCGTCATCGCGTGCCCGAGCGTAACGCCGGCCGACGATGCCGGCTCGGGCGCGCTGCGGTTCGCCAGCGAGCCGTCTCGCCGAAATTGCAGCGGCCGCGAAGCGGCCGCGAGATTTTCGGCGGCTTAGCGCTTCGAGAACTGCGGGGCCTTGCGCGCTTTGTGCAGGCCCGCCTTCTTGCGCTCGACGATCCGCGCGTCGCGCGTCAGGAACCCCGCTCGCTTGAGCGCTACGCGCAGGTTCGGATCGGCGTCGACGAGCGCGCGAGCGATCCCGTGCCGCACGGCTCCCGCCTGGCCCGTCGGCCCCCCGCCGTGGACACGCACGCGGATGTCGAACGTCCCCGCGACGCCGGAAACCTCGAGCGGCGATAGCGCGAGCGTCTGATGTGTCTTGCGCGGGAAGTACTCCTCGATCGTCCGGCCGTTGAACCACGTGGCGCCGTCGCCGGGGCGCAGGATCACACGCGCGACCGAGGTCTTCCGCTTGCCGGTGCCCATGTACTGGGCGCGTTCTGTCTGCGTCGTGCTCATCCGAGATCGAGTGGCTTTGGAGACTGCGCTGCGTGCGGGTGCTCCGGCCCCGCATAGACCTTCAGCTTGGTGAGCTGCGCCCGCGCCAGCCGGTTCTTGGGCAGCATGCCACGCACGGCCTTCCGAATTACCTCTGTCGGGCGGCGCTGCAGCTCCTCCCGGAGCGGTCGCTCCTTCAGGCCGCCGGGATAGCCGGAGTGGCGGCGGTACATCTTCTCATCGAGCTTCTTGCCCGTAACCTGGATCTTGTCGGCATTGACCACGACGACGAAATCACCTGTGTCGACATGCGGCGTGTACTGCGGCTTCCCACGGCCTCGCAGCGTGTCGGCGATGCGCGTCGCCAGCCGTCCCAGGATCTGCCCCTCGGCATCGACGACGTACCACTCGCGAGCGACCTCGCCCGGCTTTGCATTCCAGGTCTTCTGCATAGAAGCGGCGGACAGCCGCCCGCCGGAGCCGGATTCTAGCAACAAAGCGTGGTTTTCAGCCCGACTCGGAACGCCGCCGCGCCCCCATGCGACGGGTGCCGCACGTACGGCGCGCCGAGCGCCGCCTCCGCGAGCCGCCCGACCGCCAGGACCCTACGGCCCTTCACGAATCGCCGGACGAACGGAACTCCCGCGGCGATCTCAGCGCGCGTCGGCGCCCGATTGGACGTCGCCGTGCCGGGATGCGTCGGAACCACGTTCCACAGCACCACCGTGTCCTCGAGCTCGAGCTCTCGTAAGACGCTGTGGACGATCGTCGCCGTCGCCTCGGCCGGCCCCGACCCGCTCAGCTGCCGCTCCGACGTGAACGGGACGCCGGAGACGCGCGCGCCGCGGTAGCCGGGCGCCTCGCCGACGAGCACTACCGGCGCGTCGGCGCACCTCACGAGATACTCGCGGAGGCGCGACCGGCGAAGATTCGCGCGGGCTCCGTGGCGGTAGAAGTTGAATGTGCCCCCGATCTCCGCAGTGGCGAGCTCTTCGACGATGTCCGCGATCACCGTCCGCACCCTGACAGACGGCGGCCAGCAGCCGCTCCAGATCGCGCACGAGGTCGCGGCGTTCCTGGCCGAGGCGCGAACGACGCTCGACCTCGCCCACTACGACCTGAACCTCGGCGCCGAGACCGCGGCAGTTGTCGGCGAGGCGATACGCGCGGCGGCTGGACGCGGCGTTGCGATTCGGATCGCGTACAACCTCGACCACCGACTGCCGATCCCCGTGCCGCCACCGCCCGAGCCCGACGCGACGCTGATCGCGTCGTTCGGAGTTCCGTCGAAGCCGATCGCCGGCGATCCGGATCTGATGCACCACAAGTACGTCATCCGAGACGGCCAGTCCGTCTGGACCGGCTCGATGAACTGGACGGATGACTCGTGGTCGCGCCAGGAGAACGTGATCGTGACCGTCGATTCGCCGCAGATCGCCGCTGCGTTCACGCAAGACTTCGAGCAACTCTGGGAGTCGGGCACGGTCGAGGACAGCGGTCGCGTCACCCCTCGCCCGAACGATGTCGCAGGACGCGCCGTCCGCGCCTGGTTCACACCCGGCTACGGGGAGGACCTCTCCCACCGGATCGCGAAGTTCATCGGGCGCGCGAAGCAGCGCGTGCGGATCTGCTCGCCGGTGCTCACGGCCGCGCCGGTGCTCGCGACGCTGGCCCAGCGCGTCTCCGAGGGGCGCCTCGACATCGCGGGCTGCGTCGACGCGACGCAAATCGGCGGCGTATTCCACGACTGGCACCAGAACGGCAACGCCGCGTGGAAGATCCCGCTCCTCGAGCGCGTGCTCCAAGCGCCGTTCTCCGGCAAGCCCTCGACGCCCTACTCCTCATCGAGCGTCCACGACTTCATGCACGCGAAGGTCACGGTCGCCGACGATGTCGTCTTCGCCGGCAGCTTCAACCTGTCACGGCGCGGCGAGAAGAACGCCGAGAACGTGCTGGAGATCCACGACGCGGAGCTCGCCGATCGCCTCGCTAAGTACGTCGACGACGTCCGCGCCCGCTACCCACGTTTCGGCACCGACCAGCCGAGCCTCACTGGCTAGTAACACTGTGTCACTTGGCCGCGGCGGCTAGGACAGCCCGGCTTCTTCCTCGGCTTCTTCGCCGTGCTCGACGATGTCGCCCGGCTGAAACACGATCCCCTGCAGGATCTCGCGCCACACGGGCTCGCGCCTGAGCAGGAACTCCAGGTCCATTCCGAAGTGCTTGAACTCCTCCTCGCGTGCGTTGTCCATGATGGCGCGCGCCTCCGCGTCCTCCTCGACAGCGAGACGCTGCGTGTACCAATTGATCGCCTCTGCTTCTTCGATTAGCGACGTGCAGATTCGCGCGAACGTCCGGACGTCGCCCGGGAGCTCGGTCGGCGGCTCGTGGTACTGCTCCGTCGGCACGAGCCGAAGGCTACTTCCAACCGAGAGACAATAGTCGAGCACGGTGAAGAAGCGGAAGAGGACGCGGGCCTGTCGCAGCAACCCGAAGCGGAGCGCGGGCTTTGCTCGCGCGGAGCGCGCAGCGGCCCAAATGACGTCCGTTTAAGGAGGGGGCTCATGGGGGGAACCCTGGGTTCCCCCATGCGTTACTCCCACTCAATGGTGGAAGGCGGCTTCGACGAGACGTCGAGCGCCACACGATTCACGTGCGGGATCTCGTTGATGATCCGGCTCGAGATCGTCTCGAGCAGGTCGTAGGGGAGCCGCGCCCAGTCGGCCGTCATCGCGTCCTCCGACGTGACGGCACGGATCACGATCGGATACGCATAGGTGCGCTCGTCGCCCTGGACGCCGACAGACCGGATCGCCGGCAGCACGGCGAAGCTCTGCCACAGGTCGCGGTACAGCCCGGCGCGGCGCACCTCGTCCTGCAGGATCGAGTCGGCCTCGCGCAGGATCGCTAGCCGCTCGCGCGTGACCTCGCCGATGATCCGAATCGACAGCCCCGGCCCCGGGAACGGCTGGCGCCACACCATCCGCTCCGGCAGGCCGAGCTCGGCGCCGACGCGCCGCACCTCGTCCTTGAACAGAAGGCGCAGCGGTTCGACGAGTTCCATCTCCATCTCCTCGGGGAGCCCGTCGACGTTGTGGTGGGACTTGATCGTCGCCGCGTGCTCGCTGCCGCCCGACTCGATCACGTCGGAGTACAACGTTCCCTGGACGAGGTACCTGACGCGGCCAAGGCGTCGCGCCTCCTCCTCGAAGACGCGGATGAACTCTTCCCCGACGCGTCGCCGCTTCTCCTCGGGATCCGTAACGCCTGCGAGCCGCGCGAGGAACCGCTCCTCGGCGTCGACATGCACGAGCGGGACGTGGAAGTGGCCGCGGAACGTCTCCACCACCTGCGCCGCCTCGTCCTTGCGCAGCAACCCGTGGTCGACGAACACGCAGGTGAGCTGGTCGCCGATCGCCTTGTGGACGAGCAGCGCCGCGACCGCGGAGTCGACGCCGCCCGAGAGAGCGCAGAGGACGCGCTCACGCCGGACCTGCGCGCGGATCCGCTCGACCTGCTCCTCGATCACTGCGGTCGCCGTCCAGGTGGCAGGCGCGTCGGCGACCGAGTAGAGGAAGTTCTTGAGCAGGTCGGTCCCGTACGGGGTGTGGACGACCTCCGGGTGGAACTGGACCCCGTACAGCTTGCGCTGGGGATCCTCGAACGCAGCGATCGGCGTCGTCTCCGAGGAGGCCGTCACCTCTGCTCCCGACGGTGGCGCGGTCACCGAATCGCGATGGCTCATCCAGCCGACTTGCTCCTCGGGTAGCCCTGTCGCGAGCGCGCCGCCGATCCGCAGCGCCGTCTTGCCGAACTCCGACACGCCCGTGCGCTCCACGCTCCCGCCCAGGTCGAGCGCCATCAGCTGCATTCCGTAGCAGATGCCCAGCGTCGGCACGCCGAGCTCGAAGAGCTTCGGGTCGACGCGCGGCGCGCCGTTGGCGTACACGGACGCCGGACCGCCGCTCAGGATCAGCGCAAGCGGGTTCCGCGCGCGAAGTCGCTCAGGCGAGACCTCGTGCGAGACGAGCTCGGAATAGACGCGGCACTCCCGAACGCGCCGCGCGATCAGCTGCGAGTACTGGCCGCCCAGGTCGACGACGAGGACCGGCCGTTCTTCGGGCGACTGCTCCGCGACCGGAAGAGCGACCACCTCGCCCACTAAAAGCGCCCGTAATTGGGGGCTTCCTTGGTGATCGTGACGTCGTGCGGATGGCTCTCGCGCAGCCCCGCGGCGGTTATCCGGACGAAGCGCGCGGCCTTCATCGCGTCGATCGTCGGCGCGCCGCAGTACCCCATCGCCTGCCGCAGCCCGCCGACGAGCTGGTAGACGATCGACGCGAGCGGGCCCTTGTACGGCGTCCGCCCCTCAATTCCCTCCGGAACCATCTTCTCGACGTCCTCGACGTCGCCCTGGAAGTACCGATCCTTCGAGAAGCCGCGCGCGCGCATCGCACCGAGCGAGCCCATCCCGCGGTACTCCTTGAAGCGCTCGCCCTGGTGGAGGATCACGTCGCCTGGGCTCTCGTCGGTGCCCGCGAGCAGCGAGCCGAGCATCACCGAATCCGCACCGGCGGCGATCGCCTTCGCGATGTCGCCGGAGGACGTCAGCCCGCCGTCGGCGATCACTGGGATGCCATGTGGAGCGGCCGTCTGCGCCACGTCGAAGATCGCCGTCACCTGCGGCACACCGACGCCGGCAACCACGCGCGTGGTGCAAATCGAACCCGGCCCAACGCCAAGCTTGAGAGAATCGGCACCAACTTCGATCAAGGCGTCCGCCGCTTCTGGAGTCGCGATATTGCCGGCGATCAGCTCGATGTCGAGCCTGCCCTTGAGCCTGCGCACCATGTCGAGCACCGCCGTCGAGTGGCCGTGCGCCGTGTCGACGACGAGCACGTCCGCGCCCACCTCTACGAGCGCCGCCGCCCGTTCCTCGGCGTCAGGGCCGACGCCGACCGCTGCGCCGACGCGCAGCCGCCCGTGCTCGTCCTTCGTCGCCGCCGGATACTGGATCCGCTTCTGAATGTCCTTGACCGTGATCAGGCCCATGAGGCGGCCGTCCGCGTCGACGACGGGAAGCTTCTCCACCTTGTGCCGGTGGAGGATTGCCTCAGCCTCGGGGAGCGTCGTCCCCACGGGCGCCGTCACGAGCCCCCGGCTCGTCATCAGGTCGGACACCGGCCGCGAGCCGTCGTCCTCGAAGCGGAGGTCGCGGTTCGTCAGGATCCCGACGAGGATCCCTTCGTCGTTCGTAATCGGGACGCCGGAGATGTGGTAGCGCGCCATCAGCGACTGCGCATGGGAGACCAGCGCGTCCGGGCGGAGCGTCACCGGCTCGACGATCATCCCGGCCTCCGAGCGCTTCACCTTGTCCACCTCGGCCACCTGCGCCTCGATGGACAGGTTGCGGTGGACGATGCCGATCCCGCCCTCGCGCGCGAGTGCGATCGCGAGCCGGGCTTCGGTGACGGTGTCCATCGCCGCCGAGACGATCGGGATCTGGAGTTCGATCGAGCGCGTCAGCCGCGTCGCCGTCGAGACATCGTTCGGCAGGACGTGCGATTCGGCCGGCTGGAGCAGGACGTCGTCGAACGTCAGCCCCTCCTTCGAGAACTTCCGTTCGAGTGCGAGCAGGCGCTCGACATTCGCCGGTGAGAGCTCGACGCTCAAGCCGAAGGTCCTCTTAACGCAAAAACCCAGGCGCGCACGTCCGCCTGGGCTCCGAAACCGTTTGCCGCCACCCCTCTCAAGTCGGGCGATGGTAGCAGGTCACCTTGACGTCACCGGCTCGAGAATTGCGACGTCGACATCGGCAGCGAGCCGCCCGGCCTGACGCACGTCGAATCGGCCTGCGCCGACCTCGAGCGTCGCGGCCGTGCCCGCCGCGACGGCGCTGCGCACGGCTGCTTCGGGCGGCGCGTCGGCCGCGAGCGCGGCGACGAAGCCGGCGAGCAGGACGTCCCCGGCCCCGACCGGTGACATCGGCTCGACGGTCGCGGCCGTCGCGTGGAACGCCGTCCGGCCGCGGCCGGATCGCAGCAGTGCGTAGCAGCCCGACGTCTGAGTGATCAGGACGTTCCGTGCTCCGATTTCGGCGATCTCCTCCAGCGCGAACAGGAAATCCTGCTCGTCGCTCAGCTCCTGCCCGACGAGATCCTCGGCCTCGCTCTGGTTCGGCGAGACGAGGAACGGTTCGGCCTCGGTCCCGCGGCGCAGCGGCTCCCCTTCGGTGTCCAGCACCGTTCGGACGCCGCGCCGGTTCAGATCGCGGATCGCGTCCGCGTAGAACCGCTCGTCGACGCCGCGCGGCAGCGTGCCGGCAAACACCACGAAGGCGGCGTCACGCGCGAGGTAGTGCAGCTTCTCGAGCAGCGGCTCGAGCTCGTCGCCGCGCACGTGTGGGCCCCATTCGTTGATCTCGGTGTACCTCGCAGCGGTTGGATCGACAACCGCCGTCGACGTCCGCGACTCGTCTTCGATCCGGACGAAGTCGTTCAGGATCGCCTCCTCCGAGAGCTCCTCGAGGATCTGCATTCCGGTCCGCCCACCGACGAGGCCGGTCGCGACGACGGGCACGTCGAGCAGCTTGAGCGCCCGGGCGATGTTGATGCCCTTCCCGCCTGCGAGCGTCAGCCCTTGGCTAGCGCGGTGCCGGTGCCCGAGCTGGAAGTTCGGGACCGTGAGGGTGCGGTCGATCGCTGAGTTGAGCGTGACGGTGACGATCACGTGAAGAGTCCGAAGAAGTTGTGGAACGTCCGGCCGATATACCAGCCGACGCGGCCGGCGACGCCCGGACGGGAGGCGCTGCGGGCGACGACGAGCGGCCTTCGCCCGAGCAGCCGCGAGCCGGAGTAGATCCGAACTTCGCCGACGCGGGCGCCGCGCGTCACCGGCAGCGGCACCGCGTCAGGGAGGACGATCCGCTCGACGAGCGACCGGCCGATCCGGACGCGCCGAACGAGCCGATCCGTCGCGACGACGGCGACGGCCTCGCGACCGTAGCCCGTCGGCAAGCGGGCGTAGGCATGCCTGGTGGGGACGAGGGTCGCACGGGCGTAGCGCGAGAATCCCCACTCGAGCAGCCGCGCGAGATCGGCGTCGCGCTGTGCCTCGGACGGCGATCCGAGGATCGTGGCGTAGATCGTGACTCCGTTCCGGCGCGCGGCGGCAACCTCCGACCAGCCGGCGAGCCCCGTGTGTCCGGTCTTCACGCCGAACGTGCCGCGGAACGACGACAGGAGGTTGTTGCGCGTCGCGATCAGGCGACCGCCCGAGATCGTGGCGCTCGTCTCGCGGACGACGCGCCGGACGAGCGGCCGCCGCATCACGATGCGGGCCAGCTTCGTGACGTCACGGGCGCTCGACAGGTGGTCGGGCGCATCGAGTCCGTCGGGCCGGACGAAGTGCGTGTCCGTGAGCCCGAGGCGGCGCGCTCGTGCGTTCATCAGCCGGACGAACCGCCGCTCGCTGCCGTTGCCGGCGGCGTAGGCAAGGGTGTCCGCGGCGTCGTTCGCGCTCGGGATCAGCGCGCCCTCGACGAGCTCGAACACCGGGATCCGCTCACCGGCGCGTAGATAGATGGTCGACTCGCCGATGCCGGTCACCTCGGCCGGGACGGTGACGACCTGCGCCGGCCGTAATCGACCGAGCGCGACGAGCACCGTCATCAGCTTCGTGATGCTCGCGATCGGGACGCGTTCGCGGGCCGCCCGCTGCGCCAGCACCTCGCCCGTCGTCCCGTCCTCCACGACGAACGCCCGAGCAGTGACGGTCGGAGCCGCGGCGAGCGCGGGAGTCGAGAGCGAGAACGCAAGGGCGGCGGCGGCGAGAAGCGCCTTCGGGAACGTCACCGCGGCAGATCGTACTCTGGCGCCCCCGCTCGGCCGACGGGTTCAGCGAACGCGCAGGCGCTGCCCGATGGTGAGCGAATTCGGCCGCACGTCCGGATTGAGCGCGAGCAGCGCGGCGACGGTGGTGTCGAAACGGGTCGCCACCCCTCCGAGCGTGTCGCCCGCGCGGATCCGGTAGTACGTCTTCCCGCGCGGCTGCGACGTGGTCGTCGTGGCAGTGGAGATCGTCCGCGTCGAGCCGTTCGAGTCGCTCCCGCTGTCGAGCCCGGCCCGGACGAGCAGAACGGCGACGGTCACGGCCGCGAGGAACGCGATCGGCGCCCCGAACCGCGCGAGCGGCGCGCGCCAGGCGGCTGGCGCCACGCGCTACCAGCCGGAGATGGCCCAGATCTCGCGGCTGAGGCGCGCCGCCTCGGCGCCGATCGCGCTTCGCCAGTCGAGATCGGAGTTGCGAAAGGCGTAGTTGAGCGAGCGCGACGCGCTCACGAGAGCGCTCGCGGGCCCGCTGGTGAAGGCGCGCGCGACGTCGGCCGGAGTCGCACCCTGCGCACCTACTCCGGGCAGCAGCAGGATCGACTGCGGAAGCAGCCGTCTCGCCTCGCCCACACCACGTGGGTGCGTCGCGCCGACGACCGCGCCGACGCTGGAGAGGCCGGCCTCGCCCACGATCTCCTCGGCCCACGAGGCAACCAGCCGAGCCACGTGCTGCCAGAGCGGCCGGCCGTCCGAGAGAGCGAGATCCTGTACGTCGCCGCCTGCGTTCGAAGTCTTGAGGACGCAGAAGATCCCCGCGCCGTGACGTCGCGCCGCGAGCAGGAACGGCTCCAGCGACTC
>Ga0126313_10001608_pt1 | contig 12088 bp, 9 predicted proteins | sample Plot105A_FD_89954 | JGI IMG/M metagenome (GOLD analysis project Ga0126313, IMG submission 89954) | Serpentine soil microbial communities from UC McLaughlin Reserve, CA, USA - Plot105A | ecosystem: Environmental > Terrestrial > Soil > Grasslands | place: USA: UC McLaughlin Reserve, Lake County...
AGCAGTCAGAGGTAGATGTTACAAAAGACGCTCTGCAGCCACCGATCCTCGATCGGTGCTCCTCGCAGTGCACCCTGATGGTGTCGATGGGTAGACTGAAGATGGTATACGCCTCGACCTCCCCCTTGACCCTCGGTTGGAGGAGAAGGACGGCGAAGTCGGGATCGTCGCGAGCACCGGGAGGGAGATTGTAGTCGCTTCGGCCCTGGTCCGGGGCACCTCTCCGCGCTTTTCACCTTGAGCGCGGACACGGGCAACTCATCCTCGCCTCCCTCCAAGGAAGAGGCGACCTGCTCGTAGAGTGCTTGAGCAAGATCCCTCTCTTCGCCCTGGAACTCCTCCACACCCGTGCCGATGAGCAAATGTGGAACCGCTATTCCAGCGAGGTAGACACCGATCATCATGATGATCGCTGCGACGAGGCCGATGGCTATCACGACGACTAAGACGAAGGACCTCAGGGCGGCGAAAACGAGGGACCCATTGCGAGGCGCCATGTCTACCTCTTGATCTTCACTGTCTGGCTTCGAGAATCTATCGGGCTATTGCAAACCAAGCCCTATTACTCCAATCGGTAAGAGTACTCTGCCCAAGCTGTCCCCGCCCTCACCTTCCAAGTTGCAAGCGGGGATATACTCAGCGGGTGGAGAACGGAGCCGGGATCGCCGTAAACACCGAGGACCTGAGCAAGGTCTACGGCGAGGGTTCCACGGCCGTCCGGGCGCTCAGGGACGTCTCGCTGGAGTTCCCCAACGGGGAGTTCGCCGCGATCATGGGACCATCGGGTTCAGGGAAGAGCACCCTGCTCCACATCCTAGGTGCTCTGGACAAGCCCACCTCCGGGCGGGTCGTCGTCGGCGGGACGGATCTCTCGGGACTCTCCGACAGGAAGCTGACGCTGCTGAGGCGCCAGCGGATGGGTTTCGTCTTCCAGTTCTACAACCTGATCCCGACGCTCTCGGCCGAGGAGAACGTCCTCCTGCCCGCGCTCATCGCCGGGGAGAAAGCCGGAAGGTACACCGAGAGGCTAGATGAGCTCCTGGAGCTGGTGGGGCTCATCGGGCGGCGAACTCACCGCCCCGACGAGCTCTCGGGTGGCGAGCAGCAGCGGGTAGCTATCGCTCGGGCCCTGATCCGGAACCCCGACATCATCCTCGCCGACGAGCCCACCGGGAACCTCGACTCGAAGACCGGCGCCGGGGTGCTGGAGCTTATGAAAAGTTCGGCCGCCCGCTACGAGCAGACGATCCTGATGGTAACCCACGACCCCCGTGCCGCCGCAACGGCAGACCGCGTGGTCTTCCTCTCCGACGGCCGCGTGGTGGACGAGGCGCTCGACCCGGATCCCGACGAGATCCTGGAGCGCATCAAGACCCTCGAGTCTGCGGGGTGAGATGACGGAATCGGGCTACGTCTTCAGGCCGATGAAAGATGAGGAGGCCCGTGCCGTCGTCGCCTGGCGCTACGAGGCGCCTTACGACTTCTACGACATGGCGAACGACCCGGAGGGCCAGGAGGATCTGCTGGGCCCGCCGGAACGGCGCAGAGGTCACTACGCCGTGCTGTCGGGCGGAGAGCTGGTGGGGTTCTTCTGCTTTGGTCCCGGAGGGCAGTTGCCGGGCTTCGACTACCCGGACGACGGCTCTGTAGACATCGGCCTGGGGTTGAGGCCGGATCTCACCGGCAGGGGTCTCGGACTCGAATTTCTCCTCGCGGGCCTGGAGTTCGGGCGGCGCCGCTTCGACCCCGCCGGCTTCCGGCTATTCGTGGCGACGTTCAACGAGCGCGCGATCAGGATCTACGAGCGCGCCGGCTTCCGGCGGGTGAAGGTCCATATGCACCACACCAATGGGAGTGATTATCCCTTCTTGCTGATGACGCGAGATACATGAAGCTCCGGCGTTTCTCCGGAATCAGCTTCCGCAACCTGCGCGCCCGCGCGCAGCGCACGCTGCTAACTGCGATAGGCATCGTCCTCGGGGTCGGCATCGTCTTCGGCGTCCTCACCCTCTCGGACACCATGGCGAGCACCTTCAAGCAGTTGTTCTCCAAGGCTTACGGATCCGCAGACCTCACCGTGACCGCGGCCGGCGATAGCGGCGTCTTCGACGAGAGGATCGTCGAGAAGGTCCGCGGTTATCCGGGGGTCGCCTCGGCTGCACCGCGTCTTTCGCTGCCGGCCTCCCTCATCCTGGATAAGAAGCAGGAGAACGGGCTGCCGGAGGTCCGGAGCATGCGCCTCTTCGGCGTCGAGCCAGGGTCGGCCGCCCTGGCGACGGGCTTCGAGCTGACCGAGGGGCGATTTCCGACGAACGATAAGGAGATCACCCTCGACGGCGGCTCCGCCGAGGCCGCCGGGTTGCGGATCGGCGACGAGGTCACGATGGGGACGCCCCGGGGTCCGGAGAAGCTCAAGGTCGTCGGGCTCCTGCGGATACCGGGCGGCTCCTTCGGAGGGCTCGCCTTCGGCATGGCGCCGCTGCCTTACGCGCAGGAGGCGTTCGAGAAGCAGGGTAAGATCTCCGGCATCTCCGTCGAAGCCGCAGAGGGAGGCTCCGTCTCCGATCTCCGAACGAAGCTGGACAAGGGACTCGGCGAGGGGTTGCAGGCGGAGCGGTCGGAGACGCGCACGGCGGAGATAGGCAGCCAGCTTCAGGGGTTCAGGATCTCGCTGCTCTTCTTCGCCGGGACCGCGCTCTTCGTCGGGGCGTTTCTGGTCTTCAACGCCCTCTCGATGACCATCCTGGAGCGTACGCGGGAGCTGGGGATGCTGCGGGCCCTGGGCTCGACGCGCGGCATGATCGCACGCTCGGTGATGGTCGAGGCCGTGATCCTGGGTGCCCTCGGCTCGGTCCTCGGGGTGGTCTTCGGGTACGGCATGGCGAAGGGGCTCGTCTACCTCTTCGGCCGGGCTTTCCTGTTCGAGATAACGCAGCTCGTCCTCTCCCCCTTCGCCCTCATCTCGGCCATCGTCGTCGGCGTCGCCGTCACGGTGCTGGCCGCCCTCTATCCGGCTTTGCGCGCAGGCAGGGTGAGCCCGGTCGAGGCGATGCGCGCCCGAGCTACGGGCGGAGCGCGGCGATCGCGCGCCGCGTCGCGCCTCACCACGCTGGTCGGGCTAGTGCTCGTGGGCATCGGGGTGCCCTGGATCTACTACCTCGCCAAGAACCTCTCGGCGAACCTCGACGGCCTCGTCTACGCCTCCGGGATAGTAGGGGTGATCGGCGCCTTCCTCGGCGTCTCGCTAATTATTCCGGTGCTGGTCCGCCCGCTCGCCGTCGTGTTTTCGCCGGTTCTACGATTGTTCTTCGGCGTCGAGGGGAGGATGGCGGCGGCCAACGCGACTCGCAACCGCGGGCGGACGGCGCTGACCGCCTCGGCGCTCATGGTCGGCATCTCGCTCGTGGTGGCGTTCTCCGCTCTGGGAGGGAGCGTCCTCGGTTCGATCCGGGCGTACCTGGAAGACTCGCTCGGCGGCGACTACGTGGTGCAGCCCACGAGCCAGAACTCCGACGTGACCTTCTCTCAGGAGCTGCCGGAGAAGATCAAAAAGTTGCCGGGCGTCGAGAAGACGACGAGCCTCGCCTCCACTTTCTTGCGCGACGGTGAGGAGGTGAGCATCGTCTTCGGGGTGGACGAGAACTATCCGGAGATCTTCCGCCTCAACTACGCCGCCGGAGGGCCGGACGCCTTCTCCAGGCTGGACGAAGACGGCGCCCTGGTAGGCAAGCAGCTCGCCAAGTCGCGCAAGCTCCGCGTGGGAGGTGAGGTCGGGCTGCCGAGCCCGAAGGGGCCGAAGAAGTACCGGGTCGAGGGCATCGTAGACAACGACATCGTCGGCGGCGGCTCGGGCATCTACCTCTCGAAAAAAACGCTCGCACGGGACTTCAACGAGACCGAGGGCGAATTCCTCGCCATAAAGGCCGAGCCGGGCTCCGACCGCGGCGCCCTTACCCGCGAGGTCGAAAAAGTTCTGAAGAACTACCCGCAGTTCGCGCTGTACTCGAACGCCGAGTGGAAGGCGCAGATAGAGGAGGACTTCAACCGCCAGTACGTCTTCTTCTACGCGATCATGGGGGTATCGGTCGCGGTGTCGGCCTTCGGCGTCGTCAACACGTTGTCCATGAGCGTCTTCGAGCGGACGCGGGAGATCGGGATCCTGAGGGCCGTCGGGACGACACGGTTCCAGATCGGGCGCCTCATCATCGACGAGGGCGTCGTCATAAGCCTGATCGGCTGCCTCGTCGGCGTCGCCCTCGGCTCGCTCCTCGGCTACCTCTTCGTCCGCGGTTCCGGCGCTGGCGGCTTCGAGGTCGACTTCTTCTACCCGAGGATCCCGGCCCTCGCGGCCCTCCTCTCGGGGCTCTTTATCGGCGTCTTCGCCGGGCTGCTGCCCGCCCGAACCGCCGCCCGCAAGAGCATCGTCGAGGCCGTCCAGTACGAGTAAACGCGCAGGAGGGCCGCGACGGGACGGTAGACTGCCTTTAAAGGTCCTCTCAAACACCCGAAAGGATGGAAGGGTGAAACGGAAGTTCTCCGCAAGCGTATGGCGAGAGGGTGACTGGTACGTGGCGCAGTGCCTGGAGGTCGACATTGCCAGCCAGGACGAGAGTGAAGAAGCCCTACACAACCTGCGCGAAGCCATAGCGTTGCACTTCGAACCGCCTGGCCCGACCACCGCACCGCAAGTGCGGACCCTAGAGGTAGAGGTTGGTGCCGCTTAGGCCGCTGCCGTACCGCGAGGTGAAGCGCAAGCTGGAGGCAGCAGGCTTTACGCAGGTCAGTCAGAAGGGCAGCCACGTCAAGTTCCTCATGCAGTCCGGCGAGGGGACGCGGACGGCGATAGTGCCGCGCCACCGCGAGGTGGCCGTGGGTACGCTCCCAACCTCGTGGAAAGAGGCTTTCTCCGAAGTCTGTACGCAGCATTCTGGATAGATACCGCCCAATACCGTGTGGGAATGCTCTCGACAGCGACGGTGCTACGATCATACCTCGCGGTGCGGCATAAAGATTCGCCTCAGTGGATACGAGCAATACCGAGATCGTGCGGTACGGACGGCGTCTCGGATGTTACCGTTTAACTGGCTCGCAGGCCGAGCGGGAGACGTAACCTGAAAGGAAGGAAACCGGGACCTATAGCACCCCCAGGATGGCCGCTGGCGGCCGTGCCGTCCGTTGCGTTCGGCACGCTGTGGCTGTGGCTGGCCGCGCAGGGCGGTTTGTTGGGACCTATCGTGGGAGGATTGCCGGGAACACTCTTGCTCGCCACGGGATTATCCAACCTGCTCTGGGCCGGGGACGCGCGCATCTTCCACTTCATGTCCCTCGGGGCGCTCCTGGGCGTCGTGCTCTCGTTTCCCGCAACCCTCGTATTCGGCCCGGTGGCCGCACTCGTGCTGCTGGTCGGGTCGGCTGTGAGCTTCGTCGCCGCCGGGTACCTGGCGGTTGGGCAGGAGCCGGTGCCTCAGGGGGTACCGGAGCCTCGGATGAACCTCAAGGCGGCCGCCCGGGCTGCGGAGGACGAGTTTTCGATGTGCTCCATCGTGCTCACCACGTGGCCGCTGTCGGTCGGGAGCCGGGCGGTACGCATCGGACGCGAGCTCGAGGAGGCCCTGGTCCTGTTCGAGGAGAAGGGCTGGCTGGGGGATCCCGCCACTTATCATCGGACGCCGCCGCCCGTAGAGAAGATGGGGCGTGGGGAGCGCTGGCACCGGGAGCAGGGCTTCGAGCACGTGACCTTCGAGAGCGGGTACGTGCCGTGGCCGGAGGAGCCGGGCCGGGACCGCTGGCTAGGCTACGAGCGCAACCGTACGGCGCACGCCTGGGTGTTGAGGCATCCGGGTGGACCGCGTCCGTGGGTGGTTTGCGTGCACGGGATCCGGATGGGTTCCCCACGCGCGGACCTGGCTCACTTCCAACCCGGATACCTGCACCACGAGCTGGGGCTGAACCTGCTGTTCCCGATCCTGCCGATCCACGGCCCGCGCAGGGTCGGGCCGGTGAGCGGCGACCGCATCCTCTCCGGGGACGTGATGGACTCGGTCCACGCCGGGGCCCAGGCGATGTGGGACTTCCGGCGTCTGGTCTCCTGGCTCCGTGAGAGCGAGGACGCCCCGGCCCTCGGAGTCCTCGGGCACTCTCTGGGCGGCTTCGTCGCGGCGCTGCTCTCGTGTCTGGACTCCCGGCTCGACTGCGTCGTCGTGGGCAACCCCGCCGCTAACCCGTCACACCTGTTCTGGCGCAACGCGCTCTCTCTTTCGACGCGCTACCTGAAGACCGCGGGGGTGCGGGAGGAGACGATGAGCACGCTGCTCAGCGTGGTCTCGCCGCTCGCGCTGAAGCCGCTCGTAGCCCACGAGCGTCGGGCCATCTTCGCAGGGGTCGCGGACCGGGTCGTGCCGCCCGTCGAGGCGATGAGCCTGTGGCACCATTGGGAGGAGCCACGGATCTCGTGGTGCCAGGGAACCCATCATGCCTTCCTCCGCGCGTCGGAGGGGAGGGACCTGCTCACGGACACGCTGCGGACGTCGGGCATGCTGCGGGAGAGCCTTTAAAGAACCGTCTACTCCGGCTCGAAGAGGTGTGAGATCGAGTTCGCGTAGTAGCGCAGGATCTTCTCGCTACCGGGCGCGGCGCGGTACAGACCGTCATCCACGGCCAGCAGACGGCGCAGGGTCAGTATCCGCAGCGCGGTCTCTGGATCCAACTGCTCTCCGGGAACGCGGGCTCCTCTCCCTTCGAGGTCCGACACCAGGCCCCGAACCCGCGCTCTGACCCCTTGTTTCGAGAAGACCTCTTTCGGATGCCGGACGAAGACCCGGGCGGTGGCGGGGACGGGCACGACCGGCATGATCCCGCCGATCGTTTGCATCAGGGTGCGCGCCAGGACGCGCACCTCCTCTGCCCGTTTCTCCCGATCGAGGGTGCGGAGGTCCACGCCGTGGGATCTCGCGTACTCGCGCGCGGAGATCGGGGGTCCGAAGCTCACAGCAGCTCGGGCGAGGCGCCGCGTACGCAACGCGACCGGTATTTTCCGAACGACCGAGACGGCGGTCGAGGCGACGGATCCCCCGCGGGACGAACCGGCGAGTTCCAACAAGCTCTCGTCCTCGAGCACCCAGTCGTAGTTGATCGCCACCGGAACGAAGATGAGATCCCGCGCCCCACCGGGGTCGAAGCGGCGCAGCATGTAGTCCAGTAGCCCGGTCTTTGGCTCGCGCAGCAGTCCGTCCCGGCTCAAACCCCCTTCCGGGAAGACGACCTGCGTGAGGCCACCCTCGACCGCCATCTGCACGAACCGTTCCAGCACCCGGCGGTACAGGTCGTCTCCCGATCCGCGCCGCACGAAAAACGCGCCCATCGCCCTGACGAGCGGGCCCAGCGGCCAGAAGCGGGCCCACTCACCCGCCGCGTAGCTCAGGGCCGCCCTCTCCGCGGTTAGATGCGCCAGGACGACGTAATCCATGTTGCTGCGGTGGTTCATCACGAAGACCACGCTCGCGTCCTCGTCCACCGCGGCCGACCTCTCCCACTCGACCCCGCCCACGCTCACCCCGTAGAGCGCGCGGGTCAGCCAGCCGGCGAGGGGGATGCCGACCCGGAAGTACAGGTAGGCGTTGAAGGTTGGTACGATCTCGCGGGCGTAGCGCTCCGCCCGGACGGCCGCCACCACCTGGGGAACCCCCTCCTCCCGGGAATGCTCCTCGATCGCCTCGTGGACCGCGGGATCCCTCATCAACCGCTCCACCAGCTTCCGCCGCCGGGTCAGCTTGAAGGCCGGAATCCGCAGACGAAGCCGCCGGTTGACGGCCTCGATCACACCCCTCGACCGCCACCGGAAGTACCAGCGGACCCCGGGCAAGACGACCCGGCGCAAGAGAATCCATCCAACAATAGCGGCGCCAACCAGGACCACCCGCCCCGACAGCGCGGCGCTCCTCCTCACGTCTTCCTCCCCTGCCTAGAGCACGCGGCGCAGTTCCAGTATAGCTGGATCGGGGAGACCGGCGCCCTACCGGGGTCCGGAAGGCGCGCCGCCGCCTAGCCGCACCAGCATGGCCTCGGCCTCGGCCACGACCTCCTCGACGATCTCGGCCGCCCCCTGGTCTCCTCTCTCGAGCATCCTGAGCCCCTGCCCGGCGAGCAGGGGCGAGTAATCGCCGTTGTCGGCATCCTGAGAGGCTGCGTAGATGTCGCCGGCGGCCACGCTCTGCAGCGGCCACGGCAAGGGCTCGGGTCCGTCTTTCGAGTACTCCTCGGCCAGGCGGTTGCGCAACCCCCGCGCGGGCCGACCGGTAAAGACGCGGGTGACGACGGTATCCTCCTCCGTGGCCCCCAGCAGGCGCTCCCGGTAGGCGGGGTGGGCACCACTCTCCCGGGCGAGCAGGAACCGGGTTCCCATCTGCGCCCCTGCGGCGCCGAGCGCCAGCGCGGCGAGGAGGCCGCGGCCGTCCGAGATCCCACCCGCCCCGACCACCGGTACGTCCACCGCGTCGACGACCTGCGGGACGAGGGCTATGGTTCCCACGAGCGGCACCTCACCGTTCGGGCCGAGCTCGAAGGTCGAGCGGTGTCCCCCGGCCTCCGCCCCCTGGGCCACCACCACGTCGGCACCGCGCTCGACGACGAGCAGCGCCTCCTCGACGGTACTCACCATGCAGATCACCAGCACGTCTTCCGCGTGCGCCCGCTCGACGAGTTCCCCCGGATCCCCGAGCGCGGTGCTCAAGACCGGCACACGCTCCTCGAAGACGACCTCGAGTTGCTCCGCCAGCGGCGAGGGCGGTAACGTGAGATCTACCTCCCCCGGCGGTAGACCAAGCTCCTCCCGGAAGCGGTCGAGGAAACGCTGGACGACCTCTACGTCCCGGTTGCCCGGCTCCGGTGGCGCCAGCAGGAAGTTGACCCCGAAAGACTTATCCGTCCTCGCCTTGACCGCCCGGATGTCCTCCCGCAACTTCTCGGGTGACACCCTGGCTCCCGCGAGCACCCCGAACCCGCCGGCGTCGACGACCGAGGAGACCAGCTCGGGCGTCGTCCACCCCCCGGCCATCGGAGCCTGGATGAGCGGGTAACGGACGCCGAGTAGATCGCACAGCGGTGTCGAAAGGGACGAGCGTGTAGATGCCGAAGCCACGATATGCCTCCCAGTAATGAAGTCCCTGGCGTATTCGAATGGTACGCCCGGACACTGCTGCACGACTATGAACGATCACACTCCCGGACCTAAAGCAGCTCACCGAAGCCGTTCAGGGCGAGAAGACGCCTTTAATTTGGTAGTGGATACCGTACGTTTCGAGATCGGCAAGAGAGATGATCCCGCCAAGGGGATCGTCGATGCGGTCAACGTCTTCGTCAACGGCCGCAACCTCGTGGACGTCCTGAGAGAGGTAGAGTTGCCGTTCGCCACCCGAGAGGGAAAGCCAGATCTCGCCGGCAGCTACGTCGGCCTGCCACCCGAGGAAGTCATTCTGCCCTCGCCCCGGCTCCTTGGCGAGCCGACGACGTACTACGACCACGACAGTACTGAAGGCAAGATCGCCGTCCTGGGTTGTATCTGTGGTGATCCGGGTTGCTGGCCTTTCCGGGTCAGGATAGCGCTCCGGGATGACGTGGTCATCTGGAGCGGCTTCGAGCAGCCGCATAGATCGTGGCGTTACGAGGAAATGCGGCCGTTCTTGTTCGACCGGGCGCAATATCTCTCCGCGTTAAGCCCCAGCAGCCGGGCGAAGGCTAACCCTCCAGCACGGCGCACTTGAGGTAGCGGGTCTCCGGAATCGTCAGGATCTCCGGGTGATCCGAAGCCTGACCGCGCCACTCCCGAACCCGTATCTTCCTCCCCGCGTCCGCCGCCGCGGAGCGCAGGGTCTCCTCGAAGAGCTCCCGTGAGAGATGGTAGGAGCAGGAGCAGGTGATGAGGATGCCGCCGGGGCCCAGGAGCCTCATCGCCCGCAAGTTTATCTCCTTGTAGGCGCGCTGCGCCTTCGGGAGGTCCCGCTTCGTCTTGGCGAAGGCCGGGGGATCTAGGACGATCGTGTCGTAGCTCTCCCCCGCATCGGAGCGCCCGCGCAACAGGTCGAAGGCGTTGGCCCGGGTGAACGTTATGTTTTCGAGACCGTTCAACCCTGCGTTGGCTCGCGCCGCTTCGAGCGCCGAACTGCTCGCGTCCACGGCTTCGACACTCTCGGCTCGGCGCGCCGCGTGCAGGGCGAAGCCGCCGGCGAAAGAGAAGACGTCCAGAGCCCTCCCGGAAGCGTAACGTCCGGCGGCCAGGTGGTTCTCGCGCTGGTCCAGGAAAGTGCCGGTCTTCTGCCCACTCCACAGGTTCGCCCCGAAACGCACGGGACCTTCGCGGACGACGACGCTCTCCGGGACCTCGCCGGAGAGGACGCGTACCGCGGTATCGAGGCCCTCCCTCTTTCGGGCGGCGGAGTCGGCGCGGAGTAGGATGCCGGCGGGCGCGAGCAGCTCGCCAAGGGCGTCCACGACCCACTCGAGCCGCCGCTCCACGGCGGCGGAGCCGACCTGGAGGACGACGTGATCCCCGTATCGGTCGGCGACGAGTCCCGGCACACCATCGGCTTCGGCGTGCAGCAGTCGGTAGGCGTCGGCGTCTATCTCGAGGGTGTCGCGGTACGCGAGGGCTCTCTCCAACCGGCCCCGGAACCAGCGGTCGTCTACGGGGGCGTCGCCGCGCTCCGCGATGCGCAAAGTTATCTCACTCTTCGGGTTGTAGAAGGCGCGGCCGAGGAAGCTTCCCCTGCGGTCGGTGACGCGCACGACATCGCCCACCACTCCCTCGGTATCAACGATGTCGGAGCGGTAGATCCAGGGGTGCCCCGCCCGTGCTCGTGCGGCGCCCCGATCCGCAACTACAGCCCTCGGCTCCCCGTTCCCCAAGCTTTGTGTAAGCCCCTTTACCCGTCCTCGTGGTGAACTCTGTTAGCATCTGCCCTGCATACTCAATATACCCGCATCCCCGAGAGAGGAAGGTAGAGACGCCCTGGTCACGCCATCGGTACGGTCGAAGAAGCGCGTAGCCGTCGTCGGGGCCGGGATAGGCGGCCTCGCCGCGGCCATCCGGCTCGGTACACAAGGCTTCGACGTCGAGGTCTTCGAGAAGAACGGCCAGCCCGGCGGGAGAGTGGGTAGACTGGAGGCGGACGGCTTTACTTTCGATACGGGTCCCTCGCTCCTCCTGATGACCGATACCTACCGCGAGCTCTTCTCCTTTGCCGGGCGCGACCTCGACGATTACTTGAGACTGATCCCTCTGAATGCGAACTACAGGGTTAACTTCGGCGACGGGGACTCGCTCACCATCCACCGCACGCTGCCGGAGCTCATTAAGGAGCTCGAGCGCATCGAGCCCGGGGTGACGCCGCGCTTCTACCGCTTCCTCGAAGACGCCTGCCACAAGTACCGCCTGGGGCGCAGAGAGTTCGTCGAGCGCGACTTCGAGGGGGCGCGCGACTTCTTCGGCCTGCGGAACTTGAGGCTCCTCCTCAAGACGCGGGCCCTGAGCAACTACTACCGCTCCGTCTCCAGGTTCTTCCGGACGGAGAAGCTCCGGCAGGCGTTCAGCCTCCAGACGATGTACCTGGGGCTCTCGCCGTTCGAGGCCCCCGCCGTCTACTCCCTCCTCCCCTACACCGAGCTCGCCGAGGACGGCCTCTGGTTCCCGGAGGGCGGGATGTATTCTCTGATCGAAGCGATGGAGAAACTCGCGTCCGAGCTGGGGGTGAGGTTCCGCTTCAACAGCCCGGTCGAGGAGGTGGTCGTCACAAAAGGCCGGGCGCGCGGAGTACGGGTGAACGGGGAGGAGGTGGGGGCGGACGCCGTGCTCGTAGGCGCCGACCTGCCCTATGCCTACCGCGAGCTGCTCAAGGGGTCGGCGGACGGGGACTTCAGGCACCGCGGGCGTCAGAGGCTCGAGTACACGGCCTCGGCGTTCATGCTGTACCTGGGGGTGGAGGGGAACCTGGAACACCTGCTCCACCACAACTTCTACCTCTCCGAGAGGTATAGGGAGAACTTCGAGGCGATCTTCCGCGACCGGAGGCTCCCGGAGGATCCCTCCTTCTACGCC
>Ga0126313_10001609_pt1 | contig 12086 bp, 12 predicted proteins | sample Plot105A_FD_89954 | JGI IMG/M metagenome (GOLD analysis project Ga0126313, IMG submission 89954) | Serpentine soil microbial communities from UC McLaughlin Reserve, CA, USA - Plot105A | ecosystem: Environmental > Terrestrial > Soil > Grasslands | place: USA: UC McLaughlin Reserve, Lake County...
ACGTGCCCGCCGTCGTCGGGGTGCCGGCGATGCTTCCCGACGCGATCTGGATCCCGGGTGGCAGCGTGCCCCCGGCCAGGCGGTACGTGTAGCCGGGCAGGCCTCCGTCGCCGGTGAGGAGGATCTGGTAGGCCTGACCGCGCGCGACCGGCTGGAGCGTCTCGGGGTTGGCGAGCGTCAGCGGGCGCGGCGGCCCGACCGTCATCGTGAACGTCTCGGTGTCGGTCGCGCCGATCGAGTCCGTCACGCGCACGGTGAATGTGAAGGTGCCCTCCGTGACGGGGCGGCCGCTGACGGCACCGGCGGTCTGGCCCTGGGAGACGGGGGCGGTCATCCCGAGCGGGATATGCCCGGCGACGAGCGACCACTGCACCGGCGCGGTCGACGTGTCGCAGCCCGTGGTGGTGAAGAAGTCGGTCGAGACGTCGCCGACGTTGAACGTGGCCGGTGAGGCCGGGGCGATCACGCAGCTGCCCGTCGGGGGTGTGTCGAACGTAGGCGTCACCGGCTTGGGCGTGCAGCCCGAGAGGGTCGAGGTGGCGATCGGAGTGCGCCCATCGGACACGACGACGCGGCAGTCGTCGGCGCGGAAGCTGGCTGCCTCGATGCGGAAGGCGCCCTTCCTGTCAATGCGAGCGCCCGCGACGCTGAACACCGACTGGGCCATGACAACCGCGCCGGCGGGCGAGGCGCCGGCGCCCTCCAGGCGCAGCTGCCCGTTCGACAGCTCGGCCTTCGTGACGGTCAGGGCGGACGCGCCGGCCGGGAGGGCCAACAGCAGGACCGGAATCAGCGGTACGGCAATGCGACGGAGGAATGACTTCTCCTGAGGCTGTGGGGGGCCGGGGGCCGGCACCTCACCGCAAGGAACGTCGAAGTCTCCAGACGACATTGGTCGTACACCCGGCCCGACGGGAAGTCGAACGCCCGGGCGTCACGGCTTTGCCGAGGCTCACCCGCGGAGCGCATCGCCCGCCTTTTCCTACCGCAGTATTCGCGGCACTCCGAAGTGCGGGAAGACGCTGCTGTCGCCGAACCAGGTGATCGCGGATATCTGATTGCTCTCTAGCGTGAGGACGAGCATTGCGTACGGCCGCGCGATGTCGGTCTGGGGAGTCGGGAAGTAGACGCCGAATGCTGGTTGGGCGTTCGCGCGGGTCGGCACGAGTAGCGGCGAGCCGCGCCGGAGAGCACGGTCGCGTAGGAACGCGCCGATCGCGGTGGGGCCCTGGTACTCGTAGGGCTCGGGCGGCATCGTGAGCCAGGCGTCGTGGGTGAGCAGGGCGACGACGGCGTCGGTGTTGCCGGTCTGGATGGCGTCGGCGAAGCGGCCGACGATGTCGCGCTCGCGCTTGGAGTTCGGGAGCGGCGCCCGTTCCTGCCCGGTCGCGGGCAAGCGAGTCTCGAACGCGGCGCGCGCGCGGCGCAGCAAGCTGTTGACCGAGGCCTCGCTCGCATCGAGCATCTCGGCGACCTCTGCGGCGCGGAAGCCGAGCACGTCACGCAGCACGAGCACCGCGCGCTGCTGCGGCGGGAGGTGCTGTAGGCCGACGATGAACGACAGCGCGATCGCCTCCTTGGTCTCGTAGCGCGCCTCTGGTCCGGGAGCGTGGTCCGGGATGTCCTCGAGCAGGACGTCGGGGTAGGGCTGGAGCCAGATCGCCTCGCCGTAGCGGGTTGGCTCGGGCATCTCGGTCATCCGCTGTAGGTCCTCCGGGCGGCGCCGGCTCGCCCGGAGCGCATCCAGCGAGCGGTTGGTGGCGATCCGGTACAGCCAGGCGCGAACCGACGCGCGTCCCTGGAAGTGCTCAAGGCCGCGCCACGCGGCGAGCAGCGTCTCCTGGAGCAGGTCCTCGGCGTCCTGCGCCGAGCCGACGATCCGGTAGACGTGCAGCTGCAGCTCACGCCGGTAGGGGTCGGTCAGCTCGCGGAACGCGTCCCCGTCGCCGGCCCGTGCACGGGAGAGAACCTGCTCGATCACGCCCGGATCCTCGCATCGGCTCTTCCTCTCGCCGTCACCACAACCAATGACGCGGCGGGGGCTCGAAATTCGTCGCTCAGTTTTCGTCGTCGCGAACGCCTCAACGAGTACAGCCGAGAGCACGAAGGAAGGAGACCGCCGTGGGAAGGATCGTGATCAGCGAGAACGTCTCGCTCGACGGAGTCATCCAGGACCCGACCGGTGAGGAGGGCTTCAGGCATGGCGGCTGGTTCGCCCAGATCGGGAACAACGACCGCGAAGCGTGGGCCAAGGTCGAGCTCGACGAGGCGCTGGGCGCCGAGGCCCTGCTGCTGGGTCGGCGAAGCTACGAGTTCTTCGCCTCGCGGTGGCCGTCCCGGCGCGGCGAGTGGGCGGACAGGTTGAACAGCCTGCCCAAGTACGTCGTCTCATCGACCCTCGAAGATGCCGAATGGAGCAACTCCACGGTGCTCAAGGGGGACCCGGTGAGCGACGTCTTGAAGCTCAAGCAGGAGCTACACGGGAAGATCGTCGTCTACGCCAGCTTCCAGCTCGTGCACACGCTGCTGGAGCACGACCTCGTCGACGAGCTGCGGCTGATGATCTACCCGTTCGTGCTCGGCGCCGGCGAGCGGCTCTTCAGGGAGAACGGCGACAAGAAACCCATGCGCCTCACCGGCACCCAGACCGTAGGTCGCGGCCTCGCCCTCCTCACCTACGAGCCCGTCCGGAACGCCTAGCGGGCGTCGGCCGGACGCAACTTTCGAGATCCGCGTGCGGCTCGCTCCGCTCCATGGCCAGCGGCGGCTGAACCTCGGTTCGGCCGTCGCGGCTGACCTCCCCGGTGATCGAGCCGCTGTCAGGCGTGAGCTCGATCTCGGCACGGACGACGCATCGCCGCGTGCGGTGGTGACGCATGTCGCGAGCGCCCGGCGAGGGTCAAACGCCTGACCCGAAAGACATGTCGTGCGTGCCCTGATCGAGGTCCGCAAGGTGAAGGACTCCTTCCGGCCGGAGCCACGCCGCACGTGCTGCTCGGATGACCGTTTCTTCCAAGTCCTGAGCGGTCCATCGCTTAGCTTGCCGCTGGTGACCACCACCTGGGAGAAGGGAGCGCCGTGAACGTCCAGTTCATCGCCAGCGTGAGCGTGATCGCCGCCGACCCTCCGATGAGCCGCGAGCTCTACGTCGATGCGCTCGGCCTGCCGCTGGAGGCGGCCGAGGGGGACGACTACTTCCACAGCGAGCGCATCGGCGGCAGCAAGCACTTCGGCGTCTGGCCGCTGACCCAGGCCGCTCAGGCGTGCTTCGGGACCCCCGAGTGGCCGAGCGATCGGCCCGTGCCGCGGGCCTGCGTGGAGTTCGAGGTCGAGGACGCCGCCGCCGTGCAGGTTGCCGCGGAGGAGCTGGGCAGCAAGGGCTTCACCCTCCTCCACGATGCGCGCGAGGAGCCGTGGGGCCAGACCGTCGCTCGGCTGCAGTCGGTCGAGGGCGCCGTGATCGGCATCTCCTTCGCCGCGTGGTTGCACGACGGGACGTGAGCGACGCCCCCCACCCGCGCCGGCGTGAGACGCCTGGCGCGTCAGGCCAGCGCGGTGCGTTGGTGTGCGTGTGCCGCGTCGAGGAACGCCGTGATGAGCGGGTGGAGCGGACGCCCTTCGGTGGATCCCATCTGCGGCTGGAACAGGGTGCCGACGAAGAACGGATGACCGGGCAGCTCGATGCCCTCCACGCCGGCGTCTGGAGCGCGGGCGGAGATGACGACGCCCGCCGCTTCGAGCGCGCCGGCGAACGAGTCGTCCAGGCCGTAGCCGCACCAGTGGAAGCCGATGAAAGGCTCGGTGCCGACGATGCTCGCGAGCCGGGTGCCCGGGAGGGGCCGCACCTCGCGCTCCTGCCCGATCAGGCTGCACGCCAACGGGACCACGACGTGCTGCTCGGCGTCGGGAGCGACTTCGGCGTGTGCGGCCGACGCGATGCCGGCCAGCTCGCGCGCGACGACGACGAGTGCATATTGGAAGCCGCTGCACGTCCCGAGGAACGGCGTCCCAGACTCCAACGCCCACGCGATCGCCGCCTCGACCGCGTCGTCGTCGGCATAGGGGCTGCCCGGCATGACCCATAGGCCGTCGAGGCCGTCGAGGGCACGCGCTTCGTCGCTGGCGCTGTGGATCCAGCGAGCGTCGACCCCGTCGGGAAGCATGGCGACCGCCGCATGCAGCTCACGGTGCGTGGGCTTGGCCAGATCGAGGTCGCCGAGCAGGCCGATCGTGCACGGCATCCGAGCAGGTTACATCGCTCCTCCGGCGGCGCCGCCCGCGGCGGCGAACGTGGCCCGCTGGGCGGTCGGCGTCGTGTCGTAGCGCCGCGCGGAAGTGCATCCGCAACAGGGAGTCGCTGCCGAAGCCCGTGGCGGCGGCAACCGCCTCGACGGGCTCGTCCGTGCGCTCGAGCAACTCCTGCGCCGCTTCGAGGCGACGTTGGACGAGCCAGGCGTGCGGGGACGCGCCCGTCGCCGCGTGGAAGCGGCGGGCGAACTGCCGGACGCTCATGGGCAGGCGCTCGATGCCGCGGCCTGCGCGTCAGCGTGCCGACCCGCGCACGCCTGGCCTTCCACGTCTTGAGCGGGGAGGAGACCTCGACCGCGCGTCGAGGCGCTCCTCCCGCTCCGATGAGCCGCCTGGACGAGTGCCGCACGGCGCTGGCGTCCGTGTCTGCCGTGACCCTCGCGCCGTTCGATGGGCTGCAGAGAACCGGGTGGCGCGCGGCGTCGTAGATCAGCACCACGTAGTCGGGCAGCTCCGGCTCGGATCGGGGCACACCCTTCAGCCAGTGAAGGCGCCGCGAATGGACACCCGGACGCAGCTCAGCCCGAGCACGCCGCGCTTCGCTCGAACGCGCCGGAAGTGGCGCTAGCGAGGGTCGGATCCTGGCTGACCGATCTCGAAGCGCGTGATCCGCCCGTCGTCGAACGTGTAGAGGTGCTCGACTCGCTCGTCGGCGAGGAGCTCGCCGTCGAGCGAGCGGACCATCTGATGGACGCTGACGAGTACCCGGCCGTCGCGAGTGCGGCGTATCTCCTCCGGCTCGACGCGAGGATCGATCATCGCGAACTGGCGCGTCCAGTAGTCGCGGACCGCCGAGCGGCCTTCGACCTGACCGCCCTCCATTCCGTTCGCCCACGAGACCTGCTCGGCGAGCCGATCGAGGACGGCGCCGATGTTTCGGCGGTTGAACGCCGCATAGAGCTGGACGATCTCCTGTCGCTCGGCCTCTGTCACTGTTGCCATGCTGCCCCTCGCCCCCATCGGACTTTGCGTAACGATATTACACAAACAGGCAGACCACGCGACGAACTGCGCCGACGGCAGCTCTGCCAGGCAGCAGCAGAGGTGCTCTTGGACCGTGGATTGGACCGAACGTCACTCGAGGACCTGTCGGCCGCCACCGGAGTCAGCGCGCGCATGCTGATCCACTACTTCGGCTCGAAGGACGGCTTGCTGAGCGCAGCGCTGAACGAGGCGCGCCGCCAGCAGCTCTCCGCGGCGCACGAGCACCTCGCCCGAGCGGCCGTCGCGGACGTTCACGACCTGCTCGTGACGATGCGGTCGTTCCTCGCCTCGCCGGCCACCGAGCGCCACCTTCGCCTGTTCACGGAGGTTGCAGCGGTCAGTGCTCGGGATCCCAGGCGCTTCTCCGGTTTCTCACGTGCCAGCGTCCACGACTGGCTTCCCGCCCTGGAAGCGCCTCTGCGGCAGGCCGGGCACGACGCCGCCACGGCCACAGCGTTGGCCACGCTGGCCCTCGCGGTCGAGCGTGGGCTGCTGCTCGACAGCAACGCGACCGGCGAGCGCGCGCGAGTCGAAGCGGCTCACGAAGCCCTGCTGCGCCTGCTGCGCCTCTAACGCGGCCCCGGCAAGCGAGGCGACGGGTCACGCGCTTCCGTTGGACATCACGGGCCCAGCGTCGAACCACCCGGCGTGAGTATGCATACCGGCGTCGACGACGTCGAGGGCGTGGTTGACGCGCCGGCGGCAAATGCCACGCCGGCGCGATCCGACTCCCGTGACCGATCACGTCGAGCACCCGGCGTTTACAAGCTCTCTGCTTTGCGAGGCTGGGGCTATGACGATCACCCGGATGTGGCGGGGCTGGACGAGCCAGGCGGCCGCCGGCGACTACGAGCGCTTTCTGGCTGCAGGAGCTCTTCCCGTCGATGCGGAGCCTCGGAGGCTTCCTGGGAGGGGACGTTTAGTTCACAGCCCGCCCATCGCGATGATCGTCTGCGCACTCAGCCACCGTACGCTTTTGGGTGAGGAGACCGGACGCCCGTCCGCCGCCTGTCAGCGAACTGCTTGGCACGCCCGCCGGCGGTCGGTATCGGTCCATTCGCGCGAGGCGCCGGCCCGTCGGCCCAAGGTGCGCTCAAGGTGTCGATCCGAGGCCGACCGATCCATCGTCGTAGAGCTTCCAGCCGCGTACCCACGCGACCTCCCAGGAGTGGCCGTCCGGATCTGCGAACACGCCGGAGTAGCCGAACGGCTTCTCGACCGGTTCGCGCGTGACCGTCGCGCCGGCCTCGACCGCGTCTCGGACGATGGCGTCGACGGCCGCGGCGTCCTGCACGGCATATGCGAGCGCCGCATGGCCGTGAAGGCGCGAGCGCTCGGACCATGCTCACTCGCTGCTCCATGAGGGGCATTGTGGCCGCACTAGTTGCCATACCCTGCAAGAAACGGCCATTGAGCATCTCGTGCGGGGTGGCCCCAGCGACCGAGCGGATGTCGTTGATCATGTGCGACTCGTCGTGGTAGCCGAACTCGACGGCCGTCCGCGCCCGACTCTCGCCGCGCCCCGCCGCCAGCATGGCGTGCATGCGCCCGATGCGACCGAGCCGCTTGGGGGTGTGGCCAGTCGCCGCCACCAGTCGCCGCCGCAGGTGACGCTCGCTGTAGCCGGTATCCCGAGCCAGCGAACGGATGCTGGGCGCATGCAGGGCGAGTGACGCGATCGGGTCGGGCTCAGCAGCGTCCGATGCGAGGGAGGTGAGGGGGCGCGGCCTCTTGACGATGTCGGCTAGCGGGGAGTCGCTAACCCGCGAGCTCACTGGCCGGAATACCGAAGAGAGCGCTGAAGGCACCCGGCCGCAGGCGGACACCACTGCTTACGTCCCCCTCCCGGAGATGCGCCCGCAGCGGTGTGGCCAGCGTGCCCACGAGATCGCCGCCGACCAAGTCCAGTGCAGCCGTCTGGCAGCACGCGCAGCACCTTGGGACACCTCGCACTCGAGCGTCCACACTGTCGCGACCCACGGAGAAAGTCGCGGGTCGGGCAGGTATTCGCGCCAGCGCAGGCCAGGGCCCCCGAGGAAGCTCGCAGGCAGAGGCGGGAAGCGACGAGGCATCGAAGCGGGCCTCATGTTGACGACTTCCATGGCGTCCACGCCCGCTCGACTCAACCTGACACGGTAGGCTCCGAACCACGTCAGCCGCCACGCTCATCGCGTCGCGCTGTGCGATGAGCCGCGCCGGCGGGGCCTGCCTTCAACGCCGACGGGACCGCTCGACACTCCCACAGGAGCTGGGGCCGATCCTCGGGCGGCTCGAGGCGTCGTGGCCCGCCGCGAGCGGGCCGCGCGGTATGAGCGCAGATCGCGGGGGCGGACCGAAGCCTCTTGGATGGCTGAGGTCAGGCGCGACCTGCCGTGTGGCTCACCTGGAGCGCGTGGGTGAGCAGTCGCACGCCACGCTCGATCGCGGGCTCGGCCATGTTGGCGTGCCCCAGCACCAGGCCGGGCGGGCAGTCCCCGGTGTAGCTGTGCAGCGATACGCCCTCGATGCCGACGCCTTGACGGGCAGCGGCCGCGAGCAGGGCCGGCTCGTCTACGTGGCCGGGCAGCTCGATGAGCTGGTGCACCCCACCGCCGCCTCCGCGCGGGCGCCAGTCCGGGAGCTCGCGCGCGAGGGCCGCCAGCAGCGTGTGGCGGCGCTGTGCGTAACGTAGGCGCATCCGTCGGAGGTGGCGCTCGAGCTCGCCGCGGGCGATGAAGTCGGCGAGGGCGAGCTGACCGGAGATCTCCGATCCCGCGTCCTCGATGGCCTTCGCGGAGATCAGGGCCCATGACAGCCACGACGGCGGCAGCATCCAGCCCAGGCGCATCCCCGGGGTCAGTCGCTTGCTGGCCGACCCGATGTAGAGGACGCGGTCGGGGGCGAGGCCCTGCAGCGCGCCGACGCGGTCGCGGCAGAGCTCGGTGTCGTAGTCGTCCTCGATGATCAGGCGGTCGCCGCGCTCGGCCCACTCGATCAGCGCCGCGCGCCTCTGCGCGCTCAAAGCGACACCGGTCGGGAATTGATGCGTCGATGTCACGACGACGGCGTCGGCACCGCTTCCGCTGAGCGCGCAGACGTCCATCCCGTCGGCGTCGACGGGGATGGGCGTGACCATCAGGCCCGCCTCTTCGACGATGAGCCGCTGGGCGTGCCAGCCGGGATCTTCCAGCGCCACGCGCTCGATCCCGTTGCCGCGCAGCCAGCGGCACGTCAGCGACAGCCCCTGGCGAAAACCCGTGCAGACCAGCACGTGCTCGGGTTCGGCTGCCGCGCCCCGGACGCGCTCAAGGTAGTCGGCCAGCGCGTCACGCAGCTCGGAGACGCCACGGGGGTCGCCGTAGCCGACCGCATCCAGCGCCGTATCGCGCCAAGCGCTCCGCAGCGAGCGCAGCCAGCGATCCCGCGGGAAGCCCGCGAGATCGGGCAGGCCCGGCGTGAAGTCGTAGGCGAACCGGGCCAACAGCGAAGGTGTCGGTGGCCGGGTCGGTTGTGCGCGCACCCCGCGCGCGACGCGAACGGGCGCGCCCTGCGTGGTCTGCAGGTACCCCTCGGCGGCGAGCTGGTCGTACGCGCACGTCACGACGCCGCGCGAGACACCGAGCTCTGCGGCCAGTCCGCGACTCGAAGGCAGTGGCGCGCCGGGCTCGAGGCGCCCGTCGCGGATGGCGTCGCGCAACGTGCGTTCGAGCTGCTCGTGGAGCGGCAGATCGGCGTGGCGGTCGAGCTCCACGAGCAGGTCAACTGGCCCTTTGTCATGACCCACGGACTGGCACTGTACGCCGGGCCAGCGGCCGCGTACGGTGCCAGCTATGCAGCAGGTCACGGTCATCGGAGGCGGAGTCGCCGGACTGACCGCCGCCATCACGTGCGCCGAGCGCGGCGCGAGCGTACGGCTTCTCGAAGCGCACGAGACGGTCGGCGGGCGCGCCCGCAGCACCGACGGTCCCTACAAGGCGAACCTTGGCCCGCACGCGATCTACACGGGGGGCGTTCTGTGGAACTGGCTCAGCGCGCGGGACCTGATGCCGCCGCTCGCACGGCCGGTTTTGACGGGCGTCCGGTTCCACTACGAGGGTGCGGTCCATCGGCGCCCTCCCCTGAGCCTGATCCCGCCCGGCCTGCGCCTGCGCGGGCGGATGGCGCCGGTTGACCAGGACTTCCGCTCCTGGGTCACCGACCACGGCGACGCCCGCACCGCGGACCTGCTCTCCTCGCTGGCCGGCGTCTACACCTTCCACCACGACCCCGGCGAGCTCTCGGCAGCGTTCGTGTGGGAGCGCACCCAGCGGCTCCTGCTCAGCGCCCGCCCGCCGGCGCGGTTCATCGCCGGTGGCTGGGGCACGCTCGTCGACGCGCTCGAGCGGCGCGCCCGCTCGCTCGGCGTGGCGATCATCACCGGCGAGCGCGTCGACGCGCTGCCCGACGCTCCCGTGATCGTCGCGCTGGAGCTGCGGGACGCGCGCCGCCTCCTCGGCGACGAGACGCTCGAGTGGCCGAGCGGCCACACGGTCTGCCTCGACCTCGGGCTAAGAGAGCGCCATGGTGACCCCTGGGCCGTCTCGGATCTTCAGAGCTCCGGCTGGGTCGAGCGCTACAGCGCGCAGGACCCGTCCGTGGCGCCGGGCGGCGAGCAGCTCGTCCAGGCCCAGATGCCGATACGTCCCGACGAGAGCGCTGACGACGCCGCTTCGCGCCTGGAGCGACTGCTCGACGCCTCCTTCGACGAGTGGCGCGCACGCGTGACATGGCGCCGGCGCCAGGTGATGGACGGCCGCAGCGGCGCGCTCGATTTCCCCGGCAGCACGTGGCGCGACCGACCAGCGATCGAACGTGGTGGCGGCGTCCTCCTCTGCGGGGACCAGGTCGCCGCGCCCGGCTGCCTTTCCGAGGTCTCATTCGCGACCGCGATCGACGCCGGCACGCTCGCTCTCGAGCACGCGCGACGCGGCGCTCCTCGCCGCGTCGCGTGACACCGTGGTGACGCCGAGCGAAGACGTGGCATCTCGAACGCACGCTTTCTCGCCGAGCGGCAACCGCGCGAAGACCGCCACCTACCGCCGTCGTCAGGCGACAAGACCACGGAGAGGAGGACGGAGTGGCCACCGCGTGCTTGCCGCGTCCGACGCCTCCAATCAGATGGGTGTGGCCAAACACCGATTTCGCCAAACAGCTCGGCGCCGGCACCGTCGCGGCGCGGATGTGGCGCCTGGCACCCGGGCAGGCCTCGACCCGCCACCGCCACGTCCATCAGGCCGAGCTCGACGTGCTGCTCGAAGGCACCGGTCGCATGCGGGTCGGCGACGAGGTCCTCACGCTCGAGCGCTTGTCCGCCGTGCATGTCGCCGTGCAGTCGACGCATGACCCCGCTGACAAGGCCGGCATGCCCGACGACGCGGCGTTCTGCGAGGCGGTACGCAGGCACGTCGAATTCGGCTCGCATGTCGCCATGCAGAACTCCCACGCCCCACCGACGAGCGCGTTGACGACCCCGACGATCCGCGCCTGGACCGGCGGCGGCTGTCACCTGTGTGCTCCGTTCACGCCGAGCGCGCACACGACGGCGGGCGTGAGGGTCAGCGTCTCGAGCCGCACCTCGGTGAAGCCGGCCCGGGCGAGCGTCGCCGCCATCTCGCGGCCGCTGGCCGCCGCGGTCTCGTCGCTGGCCCCCGGGCCGCGCGGCTGATGGGCCACGGCGATCAGGCCACCGGGTCGCAGCAACGCGCGCAGCTGCTCGAGACGCGCGTCGGGCTCACGCCAGAACAAGAGCACGTTGACCGCCACGATCTTGTCGAACGGCGCGTCGAGGCCGGGCAGCGCGTCGACCGACCCTAGGCGCAGGTCGACGACTCCGCGCTTGATCCCGTCGGCGTTGCGCCGCCTGGCCTGGCGCAACATCACCTCGGAGTGGTCGATCCCGCACACATAGCCGTCGCGCGCGAGGCGGCTGAGCTCGAGGATGGCCAGGCCCGGCCCGAAGCCGATCTCCAACACGCGGTCGTGCGGCCGGGCGTCGAGCAGGCCCACGACCCACGCGTTGCGCCTGCGATTCGACGAGCGGTGGGCCATCACCAGGCCGGCCGCACGCCCCCAGACGCCGGTCGGGCGTCCGAACTGGGCGCGGACGGCGCCAACGAGCCTTTGTCTGAGTCTCACTTAGGTTGACCTCGCGTGCACGGGGCCGGATCATCTGTGTTGAAGCGCACTTCAAGTCAAGGGGAAAATTCGTGTCCGACGACGACGACCTGGTGGCGATCGGGGAGCTGGCTCGCCGGACGGGCGTGGCGACGTCGGCGCTGCGCTACTACGAGCGGATCGGCCTACTGACACCCGCCGCGCGCGCCGGCCAGCGAAGACGCTATCGGCGGTCGAGCGCGGAGCGCGTCGCGCTCATCCGTCTGTATCAGGACGCGGGCTTCACCCTCGCGGAGATCGGCCGGCTGCTCGCGGTCGACGGCGGTGAACGGCGGGCGTGGGGCCGCATTGCTGAGCGGAAGATCGCGGAGCTCGAAGTCCGCATCGCGGACGCACAGCGAGCGAAGAACCTGATCAAGCACGCGCTCGAATGCCCGCACCCAGATCTCCTCACCTGTCCCAACTTCCGCTCCGCGCTCGAGGCTCACCTCGCCCGTCCGCGTTAGCCGGCGCCGGGGTCTGCCCTACACGACCCGCGGTTGGGCGGCGCCGAGGGTCGGCGGGCGGACGCTTCCGTGCAAGGAGATGACGGACTTGGCTCAGCACTTCGAGCGTGGTGCGAGGCGAACGCTCGGTCTCCTCTGCGTCGTCGAGTGCGTCGA
>Ga0126313_10001610_pt1 | contig 12083 bp, 8 predicted proteins | sample Plot105A_FD_89954 | JGI IMG/M metagenome (GOLD analysis project Ga0126313, IMG submission 89954) | Serpentine soil microbial communities from UC McLaughlin Reserve, CA, USA - Plot105A | ecosystem: Environmental > Terrestrial > Soil > Grasslands | place: USA: UC McLaughlin Reserve, Lake County...
GAAGCGGTGGATGGCGGGCTTCTGGCGGAAGACCGGGTCGAGGTCGACCGTCGCGAGCGTCTCCGCGTCGAACCGACCGAGCCGCCGCTGCAGCTCGAGCGGCCCCGCAAACGCCTTCTGCACAGTCACCTGCTGGTCGAGCGCGAACCCGACCAACAGCGCGAGCGGGTCGCGGGCGAGCAGCTCGCATGCGTCCTCGTCGTCCGTGAACCAGAGCCGGTCGGGCACGAGGCGATGCTACTCCCGGAGGCGCGCCCGCCGCCGCATGTCCGCTCGTCGCGCGGGAGCCGGTTGGCCTGCGGCGCCTGCAACTGCATCGCGACGGGGAGGTCGCCGCTCCGGCCGTCGCGCGCGACGATGGATTACGTGACCGCGAATCGACGGGCGATTCAATCCGGGCGGCTCGGGTATGGACCGCGTGTGGACGAGACGCCCAAGGATCTCGCACGCGAGGTCGACCGCGGCGCGAGCGACCGCACGCCCGCGCTCGCGCTCACCGGAGTCGTGGTCGTCGTCGGCGCGGTGGTGCTCGTCATCGCCGGCGTCGCGCTCGTGCTCTACCTCGTCTTCAAGTAACGGCGCACCGCCACGCGCGAAAACACAGATTCGTCACACTCGCGCGGCGCGCGGAGGGGTACGCTTGTTCGTATGGAGCCACTGAGCGTCTTCTCGCCCGCGACCCGCGCGTGGTTCGAGCGGACGTTCGACGCGCCGACGCCACCGCAGGAGCACGGGTGGCCGGCGATCGCCTCCGGTGGCCATGTGCTGATCCAGGCGCCGACGGGATCGGGCAAGACGCTGACCGCGTTCCTGTATGGCATCGACCGCCTCAATGAGAGCCCCGGCGAAGGATTGAGGCTGCTCTACGTCTCGCCGCTGAAGGCACTCAACTACGACATCGAGCGCAACCTGCGCGGGCCTCTCGCGGGCCTGGAGTCGACCCTGCGCGTCGGGGTTCGCACCGGCGACACGTCGCCAAAGGAGCGGCGCGAGCTCCTGAAGGAGCCCCCCGACATCCTGATCACGACCCCCGAGTCGCTGTACCTCATGCTGACCTCGCAGGCGCGCGAGACGCTCCGCGGCGTCGAGACGCTGATCCTCGACGAGGTCCACGCCGTGGCCGGGACGAAGCGCGGGGCGCACATGGCCGTCTCGGTCGAGCGGCTCGACGCGCTCGTCGACCGGCCCGTCCAGCGGATCGGGCTGTCGGCGACGCAGCGGCCGCTGGACGAGATCGGCCGGTTCGTCAGCGGCGGCCGCGACATCGCGCTCGTCGACGCGGGGACGCGAAAGGAGCTCGACCTCGAGGTCGTCGTTCCCGTGGACGACATGCGCGAGCTCGCCTCGACTGCGTCGCTGTCCTACCCGGTACCGGCGGACGGGCAGGAGATGGACGCGGGAACGGAGCTCGGGACGAGCTCGATCTGGCCCTCCGTCTACCCCGAGATCCTCCGGCTCGTGCGGCAGCACCGCTCGACGATCGTGTTCGTGAACAACCGCCGGCTCGCCGAGCGGCTCGCGCTACGCCTGAACGAGCTCGCCAACGAGGGCAACGACGACGGCGAGCCGCGGGAGGTGGCGCGAGCGCACCACGGCTCACTCGCGCGCGAGCAGCGAATTGTCGTCGAGGAGGATCTGAAGGCAGGGCGGATCCCGTGTCTCGTCGCGACCTCGTCGCTCGAGCTCGGGATCGACATGGGCGCCGTCGACCTCGTGATCCAGGTCGAGTCGCCGAAGTCGGTCGCGCGCGGCCTGCAGCGGATCGGCCGCGCCGGCCACGAGCTCGGCGCGGTTTCCAAGGGCCGGATCTTCCCGAAGTTCCGCGCCGATCTGCTCGAGAGCGCGGTCGTCGCGCGCGCGATCCGCGGCGGCGAGATCGAGGAGACGCGCATCCCGCGCAATCCCCTCGACGTGCTCGCTCAGCAGATCGTGGCGATCGCAGTCGACGAAGAGGTGCGCATCGACGATCTCCACGACCTGGTACGCCGCGCGTATCCCTTCTCGGACTTGTCGCGCGCGCAGCTCGAGAACGTCCTGGACATGCTGGCGGGCCGCTACCCGTCGGACGAGTTCGCCGAGCTGCGCCCGCGCATCGTGTGGGACCGCACGGGCGGGACGATCCGCGCGCGCGACGGCGCGCGCCGTCTCGCGGTGACGAACGCGGGCACGATCCCCGACCGCGGCCTCTTCGGCGTCTTCCTCGCCGACGGCGGCGGCCGCGTCGGCGAGCTGGACGAGGAGATGGTGTACGAGGCGCGCGCGGGGCAGACGTTCCTGCTCGGCGCGTCGACCTGGCGGATCGAGGAGATCACGCGCGACCAGGTGATCGTCTCGCCCGCGCCGGGATTGCCGGGTGCGGTGCCGTTCTGGAAGGGCGAGGGCGTGGGGAGGCCGTTCGAGCTCGGGCAGAAGATCGGGCTCGCGTCGCGAGAGCTCTCGGCCCTGCATCCCGAGAAGGCGGTGGGGCGGCTGCGCGAGGAGTACCTGCTGGACGAGCGCGCCGCGCGCAACCTGCTCACATTCCTCCGCGAGCAAGCGGACGCGACCGGCGCCGTTCCGAGCGACCGCACGATCGTCGTCGAGCGCTTCCGCGACGAGATCGGCGACTGGCGCGTGTGCATCCTGAGCCCGTTCGGCGGGCGCGTCCACGCGCCGTGGGCCATGGCGATAGCCGGGCGCCTGCGCCAGTCGCTCGGCGTCGAGGCGCAGTCGATCTGGTCCGACGACGGCATCGCGCTCCACTTCCCGGAGGCCGACGCGCCACCGCCGACCGCGGAGCTCCTCGTCGACCCGGAAGAGGTCGAAGATCTCGTCGTCGGCGAGCTGGGGGAGACGGCGCTGTTCGGCGCCCGGTTCCGCGAGAACGCCGGCCGCGCGCTCCTGATCCCGCGCCGTCGGCCCGGCGAGCGGACGCCGCTGTGGCAGCAGCGGCTGAAGGCCCAGAGCCTGCTCCAGGTCGCGCGGAAGTACGGGTCGTTCCCGGTCATCCTCGAGACGTACCGCGAGTGCCTGCAGGACGTCTTCGACCTGCCGGCGCTCCGCGGGCTGCTGCAGGGGCTGAAGACGCGGCAGATCGACCTCGTCGAGGTCGAGACGCAGTCGGCGAGCCCGTACAGCGCGTCCCTCCTCTTCGACTACATCGCGACCTACATGTACGAGGACGACACGCCGCCGGCGGAGCGCCGCGCCCAGGCACTGTCCCTCGACCGCGACCTCCTGCGCGAGCTCCTCGGGCAGGAAGAGCTGCGCGACCTGCTCGACGCGAACGCGGTGGAGGACGTCGAGCGCCGCCTGCGCGGCGACCCGACGACACCCGACCAGTTGCACGACCAGCTCCGTCTCCGCGGCGACCTGCGGCGCGGCGAGTACGACGCCGAGCTCGCCGAGCCGCTCCTCGCGGAGCGCCGCGCGATCGTCGTTCGTGTCGCCGGCGAGGAGCGCCTGATCGCGGCCGAGGATGCAGGACGCTACCGCGACGCACTCGGCGCCATGCCTCCGTCGGGCCTCCCCGACGTCTTCCTCGAGGGCGGCCCCGACTCGCTCCGGCAGCTCGTCCTCCGCTTTGCAAAGGGGCGCGGCCCGTTCACGACGGAGCAGGCGAGCGACCGCTTCGGCCGCGACGTCGACGACGTGCTCCGAGGGCTCGAGCGGGACGAGTTGCTTGTCCGCGGCGAGCTCCGTCCCGGCGGCACGGGCCGCGAGTGGTGCGACCCGGACGTGCTCCGGCGCCTGCGCCGTGCGTCGCTCGCCGCGCTCCGGAAGGAGGTCGAGCCGGTGGAGCAGGAGGCACTCGCACGGTTCCTTCCGAGCTGGCACGGCATCGACCGCCGCGCGTCGCTCCGAGAGGCTCTCGTGCCGCTCCAAGCGCTAGCGCTCCCGGTTGCGTTGTGGGAGAGCGACGTGCTCCCGCGCCGCGTGCCGGCGTATCGGCCCGAGGACCTCGACGCACTGTGTGCCAGCGGCGAGATCGTCTGGGCCGGCGCCGGCGCCGACCGCGTCGCGCTCTTCTTCCGCGAAGATGCGGCCGCGCTCGGCCCCCCGCCTGCCGCGCCGCCACCGGAGGGCGAGGTGCACGACGCGATCCGAGCGGCGCTCGATCGCGCCGCGCTCTTCTGGATCGACCTGCTGACGGAGGCGGAGGTCGAGGAGGAGCAGGCGCTGCCCGCGCTCTGGGATCTCGTGTGGGCTGGTGAGGTGACGAATGATGCTTGGACCCCGCTGCGCGCCGGGCGCCGTTACGGCGTCCCACGCGCCGAACGCCGGTCGCGCCGCTTCTCGCGTCGCCGCGGGACCGGGCCGACCGCTACGCAGGGACGGTGGTCTCGCACCGAACGCCTGTTCGCCGGCGACGTCGATCGCCGCGCGCTCGCCGAGATCCTGCTCGAGCGCCAGGGAATCGTGACCCGGGACGGCGTGCGTGCCGAAGGCATTCCGGGCGGGTACGGCGCGGTCTACGCGGACTTGCGCGCGCTCGAAACGCTCGGCCTCTGCCGCCGCGGCTACTTCGTCGAGGGGCTCGGCGGAGCGCAGTTCGCGCTCGGCGGCGCAGTCGAGCGGCTCCGCGAGCTTCGCGAGCGGCCGGAGGACGTGGAGTCGCTCGTGCTCGGCGCCGCCGATCCGGCGCAGCCGTACGGCGCGATGCTGCCCTGGCCGAAGCGCGCCAACGGCCGCGCCGCACGTGTGGCCGGCGCGCAGGTGGTCTCGCTCGGCGGCGAAGCCGTCCTCTACGTCGAGCGGCGCGGGCGGTCGCTCCTTCCGCTGCGTGAGCCCGACGAGCAGTGGTTGCGCCCCGCGCTCGCCGCCCTGGTCGAGCACGTTCGCCGCGGCGGTGCGAAACGTCTCGCGGTCGAGCGCTTCGACGGGGAGCCTGTGGCAGAGACGGACGCGCTGCCCTTGCTGGTCGAAGCCGGCTTCCTCGCGGGGCCGCGCCGCGCCGTGCTCCGCCCGTAGCGCCGGCGGCATCGCCACGCCGTGACGTCCGCAGGACGCGTGCCCGGCGCTGATGGAGCCCCGTCCGGCCGACGGCGCGCTGCCTCGGTTCACGCGGAAGGTTGGACAACGCCCGGACGTTAGTACCGGTGCTCGATGCGCCTCGTGCTCTCACCGGGTTCCGGCTGCATGGCTGCGCCGTGACGCCGTACCGGCTCGGCTTCGCGGTCAAGGTCCTCGGCAACGGCGGGATGAAGACCGCCGACACACGCCGCTGGCAAAGCGGACCGCGGCTCGGCCGTTCGCTCGAGTACCTCGACGCCGTCTTCGACTACCTCGAGCGCGTCGACATCCGCGTCTATCGGATGTCGAGCTCCACCGTCCCATACGGGACGCACCCCGACCTACCCGAGTTCGACTATCGCCGGCAGATCGACGCGTGTGGCGAGTCCCTCCGAGCGCTTGGAGAAAGGGCGCGTCGGCTGGGCCTGCGTCTGTCGACGCACCCCGGCCAGTACACGGTGATCAACGCGCCCGACGACGCATTGCCGGCGAAGTCGATGCTCGACCTGGAGCAGGACGCGCTCCTGCTCGACGCGCTGGGTCAGCCGGAGGAAGCGGTCGTCGTCGTCCACGTCGGTGGCCTGTACGGCGACCGCGAAGCGGCGCTCGGACGGTGGGCGCGGGCGTTCGAGCGGCTTTCGGGGCGCGCGCAGCGGCGCGTGGTGGTCGAGCACGACGAGCGTGCGTTCTCGCTCGCCGACGTGCTTCGGCTGCACGACTCGACCGGCGCCCGCGTCGTCTACGACCTCCACCACGACCGCTGCAACCCGAGCGAGGGCCGCGGACTCGCCGACGCGCTGGCGACGTGGCCTGCACACGTCCGGCCGAAGGTGCACCTCTCGAGTCCGCGCCTCGCGCTGCCGCGGCCGCGTCTCGAGGCGCATGCGGATTTCGTCGCGCCGTGGGACCTGCGGACGGTGGTCTCGCACGCCACGCGACCGGTGGACGTGATGCTCGAGGCGAAGGCGAAGGACCTCGCGCTCCTCTGGCTCCGCCGGCAGGCGGACTCGGACGTTGCAGCGGCGGAAGAAGGTGGGACAAAAGTTTGACATTACCGGCGGGGGGATAACGATGGCCTCATGACTGCCATCGCGAAGTACACGACGGTTCAGGCGCCGGTCGACAAGGTCTACTCGTACTGGCGCGACTTCACGAACTTCCCGCACTTCATGCCGCATGTGAAGGAGGTCGCGCCCGTCGCGGGTGACGACCGCCTCACGCACTGGAAGGTCGACGGCCCGCTCGGCATCGATGCGGACTGGGAGGCGCGGATCACGGAGGACGTTCCAAACGAGAAGATCGCGTGGGCGTCGGTCGAGGGGTCGCGCGTCGCGAACGCCGGCGTCGTCCGCTTCGACAGCCGCGACGACCACACCGATATCGAGGTCGCGTTCGAGTACGAGCCGCCCGCCGGCGCCGCCGGCGAGATTGCAGCGCGGATGTTCGAGAACCCTCAGGCGCAGGTCGAGGACGCGCTCGAGCGCTTCAAGGAGATCGTCGAGACCTGGTGAGGGGCCAGGACGCGGGCGCCGGGCGGCCTACGCGGCGGCCCACCGCCCCAGCAAGGCGCCGAAGATCGCGTGGCGGGCCGTCGCCTGCGCGAATGCGCGTGGCGTGAGCAACGGCGCCAGGCCTCGCTCGCCGCGCGCGGGGTGCCGGGTGTCGACGAAGTACGACAGCGGATAGAGCGCGAGGTGCTCCGTCATCGCCAGCGCGATCGCAAGCGGCCGCGGACGCACGACGGTCCGCCGTCTCACCTCGTAGAAGGCGAGGCCGAACGTCGCTCCGTTCGCCGTATGGATCACGAGGCCCGCGAGCGGCCACCAGCGCGAGCGAGTGACCAGCTTCCCGAGCATTGCGACGTCCGAGTAGTCGTGGCGGAGGAGGCGACGGTCGAGCGGCTCGAGCGCCGCCCACGCGCTCGCCGCTGCGGCGCCGCCGACGGCTGCGCGCGCCCGTGCCGTCACTGCGCCAGTTTCCGGAGGGCGCCGACGCTCGCGCGCAGATCGCCGTTGACGTAGCTGACGCCGAGCGCACGCGCGACGTCGTCCGTCATCCCGCGCCCGCCGACGACGATCTCGAGGTGCTCGGGGAGCGTCGGCGCGTCGAATTCGTCCTGAACGCGCTCCGCGCTCTCAGCCATCGTCGCGCTGAAGCAGAGGAGCCGCGCGCCGCTCCGTTCGGCGAGCGCGACGGCGTCGCCGACCGGCGTGTCAGCGCCGAGGTACGCGACCTGCCAGCCGTCGGCGCGCAGGAGCACGGCGAGCATCAGCAGCCCCAGTTCGTGCTGCTCGCCGGGCGCACACGCGAGGACGGCCGTGCCGCGGATGGCTGCGCGCGAGTCCGCGAGCAGGCGCTCCAGGTGCGCGCGGACGACGCCGCTCGCAAGGTGTTCCTGGGCGACAGAGATCTCTCCCGCCTCCCAGCTGTCACCGACCGCCGTGAGCACCGGTGCGAGCACGTCCGTCAGCGCGTCTTCGAGCTGGTTGAGCGCGAGCGCCTGGTCGACGAGCGTGATGAGGCTCGCGAGGTCGTTTCGCACGACCGCATCCGCCAACGCCTCCCGAAGCGCGTCGGGCGAGGCGGGCGCCGCGAGCGGCACGGCCCCCAGGAGCGTCGCCGCTTCGCCGATCCGATATCCCTCACCGAGCCGCGCCTTCAACCACTCGACGCGCGCGACGTCCTCCTCCGAATAGCGCCGCTGGCCGCCCGTCGTGCGCTCGGGACGCAGCACGCCGTACCGCTGCTCCCATTTCCGGATCGTGTCGGCAGGGACGCCGGTCCGGCGTGCGAGTGCAGCGATATTGAGGTTGGGAGCCATCGAAGCTGGAAAAGCCTAGGACAGTCTGCCCCACGACGGTACGCTCGAAAACGTGCCGGAGGGAGACACGCTGCATCGCGCGGCGCGGCGTCTGCAGATTCTCGTCGGCCAAACGCTCGAAGTCGAGGCGCCGCACCCGCGCGCGCGGGCGACGCAGGTGGCCGAGCGCATCGACGGGCGGCGGCTCGAGGCGGTGGAAGCGGTTGGCAAGAATCTGGTGCTTCGGTTCGAGGGCGGGATCGCGCTTCGGTCGCACCTGCGCATGTCGGGGCGGTGGACGGTGCGCGTGCGCGGGGAGACGCGGACGGGGACGCCGTGGCTCGTGCTGCGCGGCGACCGAGCGGAGGGCGTTCTCTGGAACGGGCCGGTGCTCGAGCTGCACACGCGAGCGCTCGGGCGGCTTGGCCCGGACATACTCGCGCGGCCCGCGGACGTTGACGCGATGCTCGCGCGCATCGCGAGGGCCGACGGCACGCGCTGGATCGGCGAGATCCTCCTGGACCAGACGCTCGTTGCGGGCATCGGGAACATGTGGATGACCGAGGCCCTCTGGTCAGCGCGTCTCTCGCCGTGGCGTCGGCTCCGCGACGTGACGGCCGAGGAGCGTCGGCTGGCGCTCGAGACGGCCGCAACCCTCATGCGTGCGTCGGTTGACGCCGGGCGCGAGCCCCGCAAGCAGGTGTACGGCCGTGCCGGCCGACCGTGCCCGCGCTGCGGCGCCACGATCCGCGCGTGGGGCCAAGGCGACGCGAACCGGACGACGTACTGGTGCGATCGGTGTCAGGTAGGAGAGGCCCCGCGCGCCGCGTAATCGGTGTCGTGGTCCGCGCGCCGCACCTCTACCAGTCCCTTCGCGCCTTCTGCCTCGCTGCGTTCGCTGCAGAGCGAGGCGCTGAGCTTCCCTTCGCGTTCGAGGAGCACGCGACGCGCGCGGGGCCGTCCCTCTACGAGTACCGCCCGCTCGTTCGCGGATTCCTCGACTCGCAGGCGCCGACGCTTCGGCGCCTTCCCGATGCACGAAACGCGATGGCCGACCTGGGGCGCGAGCCGGCCGCAGCGATCTTCGCCCGCGCGCACGGACGCATCGGCGGGAGCGACGACGACGCGCTCTTCCGCTCGGTGTTGCTGCCGTTGCTCGCGGCTACCGCCGACCGCTGCGGCGGCTTCGACTGGCACGACGACGCGTTCGAGCTCGCCTACCGCGACCTCGAGCGCTCGCTGTTCGGCACAGCCCGCTCGTACGCCGCCGTCGCGCCGCTCGTCGGCCTCGCGGCCGGGTCACCTGTGGAGCTCGGCGGCGACATCCGCGTGCGCGCGTCGGTCACCGGCGAGCTCGCGCAGCTCTGGCCGGAGTCCCAGGGCCTGCTCCCTCCGGCGTTCGGGCGCGACGTCGACCGGTTGTGTGTCGTCGAGCTCGCGCGGGAGCTGGACAATCCAGACGGCGACCTCCCCGACGCGGCGGCGGAGCTCGCCGACGCCGTCACCGCGCTCCGCCTCGCCACGGCGGGTGCCGTCGCCGCCGGTCCCGTCGTCTTCGAACGGCTGGACTACCAGCCGCTGCAGGTCGCCCCTCTGCTTCCGATCGCAGCGACGCAGCCCCTCGGCGAGGCGACGAGGCTCGACTCGGTCCGCGGCCGACTCGCGGCCGACCTGCGCGAGCGCCTGCCTGGTGCCGACGACGACCGCGAGCTCGCCGAGGCGCTCGATCGCTGGGAGCTTTCGCTGTTCGCCGACGAGCCGTTCCGATCGGCGCACCTCCGTGAGGCGCTCGTGGCGTTGCTCTCGGGAGGAGACGGCGCGTGGGCCGCGTCCCTGCGGATGGCCGTCTTGCTCGGCGAGGAAGGGACGGATCGGGCCGCTCTCCTCGCGGCACTTCGCGACGACCGCCTGGGACGCGTCGCGCGCGACGCCGTGCGCCGAGCGCTCGTAGCGACGCTCCTGCACGGCAGCCGGCGCGATCTCGTCGTAGCCCTGGACGAGAGCGTTCTCGGGCTGCGGCCGCGGCCGGCGACGGTGCGTGTGTCGGCGACGGCGGCGTAGCGCCCGCCGACGCGGCTCACCGCGGCGCCGCGCACGACCGGCGTTGCCGATTTGTCACAGATTCGGCACAGACACGCGACTTCTCTGTCGCTACGGTCGAAACGTGGACGAAGCGACACGCGTGATCAGGCGGCTGGAGCGGATCGAGGCGCTCGGACGGTCGCAGCCCGCTCCGAACCGTCTGCTGGACGAGCTCCGGGCGCTCGTCACCGAGGCGGAGGCGTGGGCGCGGCTGGAGGGCGACGTGCGCGCGCGGTCGGCCGTGACAAGACTTCGGGAGGAGGCGGAAGGAATGAGCTAGCGCAACGAGAAAGGGCGTTCCAGATGGCAATCGCGCACTTCCTGACGCGCGCCGGCATACGCCCGTCGCCGAACGGTGACACGGTCGGCGAGACGCACGTGATCGCGCTCGCGAACCAGAAGGGAGGCGTCGCCAAGACGACGACGACGCTCAACCTCGGTGTCGCGTTCGCGGAGCAGAGCCTCCGCGTGCTGCTCGTGGACCTCGATCCGCAGGGGAACCTGACGATGTCGCAGGGGATGAACCCGGACACGATCGAGCGGTCGATGTTCGACGTGCTCGTGCATCACCTTCCTCTCGAGCAGGTCATCGAACGGCGCGAGGTGGACGTCGCCGTCGCGTCGATCGACCTTGCCGGGGCAGAGCTCGCGTTGTCGAGCCAGATCGGCCGCGAGCGCGCGCTCGCGAAGGCGCTGGCGCCTGTGAAGGACCGCTACGACTACATCCTGATCGACACGCCGCCGTCGCTCGGACTGCTGACGGTCAACGCCTTCGTGGCCGCGAGCGGGGTGATCGTGCCCGTCCAGACTGAGTATCTCTCGCTTCGCGGGCTCGTCCAGCTCGAGAACACGCTCGAGGTCGTGCGCGAGAACCTCAATCCGGACGTCGAGATCGTCGGGATCCTGCCGACGATGTACGACCGGCGCGTGACGCACTCCCGCGAGGCCGACGAGATCCTGCGCGAGAACTTCGGCGACCTGGTCTACAACACCCGCATCCGCAAGACGATCCGGTACGCCGAGGCGCCGGTGAAGGGCTCGTCCGTCCTCGCCTACGAACCCGCGGGCGAAGCGGCGGCGCTCTACCGCGACCTCGCAAAGGAGGTGCTCCGTGGCCAGAAATCGCGCCAGCATGCGTGAAGGCCCCCTCGCGGAATTGTTCCGGGCGACCGAGGCGGCTCAACGCCGCGGCGGCGCGGAGGAGCCCGAGACCGAGCCGGACGAGGAGGTGCGCGAGGCCGCTCCGCCGAAGCCCATCGTCGCGGCCGTCCCAGATCCCGCGAAACGCGAGCGCGACGCCGAGAAGCGGCGCGAGCCGGAGCCAGAGGCGGACCGCCCCGCGGCGGCGTGGCTCGGTCCGCTTCCAGACCACCCGGCGCGGCTCGAGCGCGGGCGCGGCGACGCGTCGTATCTCGCCGTGATCCGCGTGGTCGGAGTCGGCGGAGCTGGGTTGAACGCGCTCGACCGGATGCTCGATGCCGGGCTCACCCAGGTCGACTTCGTCGCCATCAACACCGACATCCAACAGCTCCAGATGAGCGACGCGCCGACGAAGGTGCACATCGGGAGCGAGATCACCGAAGGCCTCGGGTCGGGCGCGGAGCCCGAGCTCGGCCGGCGCGCGGCCGAGGACTCCTACGATCACATCAAGCGGACGCTGCGCGGATCGGACATGGTGTTCGTGACCGCCGGTGAGGGCGGCGGGACAGGGTCGGGCGCCGCACCGGTCGTCGCGTCGATCGCGCGCGAGATCGGCGCGCTCACCGTCGGAATCGTGACGATGCCGTTCAAGTTCGAGGGCAGCCGCCGGCGCAAGCAGGCCGACGAAGGCGTCGAAGCGCTCCGCCGCGCGTGCGACACGCTGATCGTGATCCCGAACGACCGGCTGCTTGAGGTGCTCGACAAGTCGACGTCGATGCTCGACGCATTCCGCATCGCCGACGACGTGCTCCGCCAGGGCGTGCAGGGGATCACGGATCTGATCACGAATCCCGGCCTGATCAACCTCGACTTCGCCGACGTTCGCGCTGTGATGAAGGACGCGGGCTCCGCACTGATGGGAATCGGCTTCGCCACAGGTGACAACCGCGGTCGTGAGGCCGCGGAGCGCGCGCTTGGAAGTCCACTGATCGACACGGAGATCTCGGGCGCGCGCGGCATCCTGCTTTCGATCGCCGGCGGCGACGACCTGTCGCTGATCGAGGTCAAC
>Ga0126313_10001613_pt1 | contig 12070 bp, 11 predicted proteins | sample Plot105A_FD_89954 | JGI IMG/M metagenome (GOLD analysis project Ga0126313, IMG submission 89954) | Serpentine soil microbial communities from UC McLaughlin Reserve, CA, USA - Plot105A | ecosystem: Environmental > Terrestrial > Soil > Grasslands | place: USA: UC McLaughlin Reserve, Lake County...
GTCGCGTTCAGGTGCGCGAACACGGAGGCCGGGGCCGGATCGGTTAGGTCGTCGGCCGGCACGTAGATCGCCTGTACGGAGGTCACCGACCCCTGCTGCGTCGAGGTGATGCGCTCCTGGAGCTCACCCATCTCGGTGTCCAGCGTCGGCTGGTAGCCAACGGCGGACGGCATGCGCCCGAGCAGGGCAGAGACCTCGGATCCCGCCTGCACGAAGCGAAAGATGTTGTCGATGAACAGCAGCACGTCCTGGCCCCCTGCCTCACGGAAGTACTCCGCCATCGTCAGGCCCGAGAGCCCCACGCGAAGGCGGGCGCCCGGCGGCTCGTTCATCTGGCCGAACACCATGATCGTCTTGTCGATGACGCCGGACTCCTGCATCTCCAGATAGAGCTGGTTTCCCTCCCGCGTGCGCTCGCCAATGCCGCAGAACGCCGAGAGCCCGCCGTGCTCCTGGGCGATGTTGTGGATCAGCTCCATGATGATCACGGTCTTGCCGACGCCGGCCCCGCCGAACAGGCCCACCTTGCCGCCCTTCGCGTAGGGCTCGAGCAGGTCGATGACCTTGATCCCGGTCTCGAGGATCTCCTGGCTCGGAGTCAGGTCCTCGGCCTCCGGCGCCGCCCGGTGGATGGGCCAGCGGTCCTCCCCCTCGACCGGATCGCCTTCGTCAATCGGCTCACCGAGCAGGTTGAAGACCCGCCCCAGGGTGTCCTTGCCGACTGGCACCGTGATCGGGCCGCCGGTGTCGATCACCCTGTCTCCTCGCCTGAGCCCCTCGGTGGCGTCCATCGCCACGGCCTTCAGGCGGTCGTCGCCCAGGTGCTGCTGCACCTCGAGCACGAGGTCGATCCCCTGCCGGCCGTCGCCATCCGGCACCTCCACCTTGAGCGCGTGGTAGATCTCGGGCAGCTCACCGGGGAAGGCGACGTCCACGACGACGCCCATTACCTGCTCGACAGTGCCGACGTTCCCGTTTGCCTGCTCGGCAGTCCCTACGTTTCCGTTTTCCTCAGCCATTGATTTCGTTCCTCGTTCCTCGTTCCTCGTTCCTCGTTCTCGAACCGAAACAACAAGGAACAAGGAACAAGGAACTACCCAAGCCCTTCCGCACCCGCGACTACCTCCAATATCTCCTGCGTGATCTCCGCCTGCCGCGCCCGATTCATCTCCAGCGTCAGGTCATCGATCATCGTGTTCGCGTTCTCGGCGGCGTTTCTCATCGCCGTCATCCGGGCGCCGTGCTCCGAGGCTGCGGACTCGAGCAGCGCCCGGTAGACCGAGAGGTCGACGTATTCCTCGAACAGCATCGGCAAGAGCTCCTCGGGCTCCGGCTCATACAGCCAGAACGCTCGCATGTGCGCCTCGGCCAGCTCCTCGTCCGCCGGCCTCTCCGGCTCCGGCAGCCCTTCGCCGTACACCTCGGCCTCCTGAAGCGGCAGCAGCGTCTGGCGTCGCACGTACTGCGTCAGCGGCGACACGTAGCGGTTGTAGATCAGGTCGACGCGGTCTAGCTCGCCGTCTACGTACGCCGCGATCAGGTCGTGGGAGATCTCCCGCGCGTTCGAGTAAGCGGGCCGATCGGTGAAGCCGACGTAGGACTTGGAGACCTCCTCGCCCCGGAACTGCATCGTCGAGTTTCCGCGCCGCCCGACCACGAAGAAGGCCGCCCGGGGGCCCCCCGAGGCGAGCTCTCGCTTCAGGCGCAGGCCCTCGCGGATGATCTGGGTGTTGAAGGCACCCGCGAGCCCGCGGTCTCCGGTCACCAGCAAGATGCCGACCCTCTCTGTGCGCTCATGCTTCTCGAGCAGCGGGATGCGGGCCACCACGCCCTCCGCGGCCTCGGATGCCTGGCGGGTCATCTTGCGAATCGCCTGGGCGTAGGGCCGCATCGCCTCGATCCGCTGCTCTGCTCGGCGCAGCCGGGCCGCGGCGACCATCTCCATCGCACGCGTGATCTTGTGGATGTTCTTGACGGAGTTGATCCGGTTTCTGACTTCTTTCTGCGTGGCCATGGTTCAGTAGCTAGTAGCTAGCAACTAGCAACTAGGCGGGCACCTCCTCACGCTCCCGCTCCTCCTCGGCCTCCTCGGCTCTCTCCTCCTCGCGCTCCTCTTCCTCGCCCTCGCCGGGCTCGCCCGCGATGCGGCCGCGTTCGACGACGCGCTCCGACTCGCCCTCCTCGAGCGGATTGCCCTCGGCGTCGAAGTCTGGGCCGAAGTCATCCACCATCTCGCCGATCGCATCGCTCAGCTCCCGCTCGTCGTCGTCGGAGAGCTCCCCGGCCTCGTTGATCCTCTTCATGAGCTCTCCCTTCTCGGAGTGCAGCCGCGAGAGAAGATCCTCGAGGAAGTCGTGGACCCGCTCGGTCTTGATCCGGTCGAGGTAGCCGCCCGTGCCCGAGTAGATCGACGCCACCTGGTCAGCAATCGACAGCGGGCGGCGCTCCTTCTGGTTAAGCATCTCGACCAGACGCTCGCCCCGGGCGAGGCTGCGCTGCGTCTCGGGGTCGAGCTCGGATCCGAATTGGGCGAAGGCCTCCAGGTCCCGGTACTGCGAGAGGTCGAGGCGAAGCTTCCCGGCCACCTTCTTCATCGCCTTCCGCTGCGCGTCCCCGCCCACCCTCGACACCGAGATGCCGACGTTGATCGCTGGCCGAATGCCCCTGTAGAAGAGATCCGACTCGAGGAAGATCTGGCCGTCCGTGATCGAGATCACGTTCGTCGGGATGTACGCCGAGACGTCGTTCGCCTGCGTCTCGATGATCGGCAGGGCGGTCAGCGAGCCGCCGCCGTGCTCGTCGCTCAGCCTGACGGCGCGCTCCAGTAGCCGCGAGTGCAGGTAGAAGACGTCCCCCGGGTATGCCTCGCGGCCGGGCGGCCGGCGCAGGAGCAGGGACATCTGCCGGTAGCCGACCGCGTGCTTTGAGAGATCGTCGTAGACGCAGAGGGCGTCCTTGCCGGAGTACAGGAAGTGCTCCCCCATGGCACAGCCTGCGTAGGGGGCCATGTACTTGATCGGCGCAGCCTCGTCGGCCGGGGCGACGACGATGATCGAGTTCTCCATCGCCCCCTGCTCCTCAAGGATCTCCATCACCTGGACCACGGTCGACATCCGCTGCCCGATCGCCACGTAGATGCAGAAGAGGTCCTTGTCCCGATTGTTGATGATCGTGTCGATCGCAATGGAGGTCTTCCCCGTCTGGCGGTCGCCGATGATCAGCTCCCGTTGGCCGCGGCCGATCGGGATCATGCCGTCGATCGCCTTGATCCCGGTCTGAACCGGCGTGTTCACCGGCTGGCGCAGAACCACGCCGGGGGCCTTGAACTCGGCGGGACGCGTCTCGTTGGTGTGGATCTCACCCTTGTCGTCCAGCGGACGACCGAGCGGATCGACCATCCTGCCCAGCAAGGCCTCGCCGACGGGAATCTCAAGCAGCCTGCCGCTGCGCTTGACGGTGTCGCCCTCGACGACCTTGTCCCACTCGCCGAACATCACGGCGCCGACGTTGTCCTGCTCGAGGTTGAGGGCGAGCCCCGTGACGTCGTGGGGCAGCTCGAGCATCTCGAGGGACATGCAGTTGTCCAGGCCGTGGATGCGGGCGATTCCGTCCGCCACGGAGAGGACGGTTCCGACCTCCGCGAGGTCGGCGCCCTCGGTCTCCAGTCCCTCGATCCGCTCCCGCAGGATCTTCGCTATCTCGTCCGGCTTAATCTCCAATTGGTTGGCTCCTCATCGATCGCGGGGTTTCACCCGTTCGCCTTCTGGTCATCACGCCGCCTGGGCGACTTCCTTTCTCAGTCTCTCGAGCTTCGAGCGCACGCTCGCGTCCAACACCATGTTGCCGACTCGCAGCACTAGCCCGCCGATGATCCGGTCATCCACGTCCGCGGACAGCTCGATCCTCCGGTCAGTCTGACGCTCGATCTCCGTTCCCACGCGCTCGACCACCGCCGGATCGAGCTCGACGGCGCTGGTCAGGGTCACCTCGAGCTGCTTGTTCTCCTGCGCCCACAGGTCATCGAATCGCTGGCGGATGCGGAAGACCGCGGGCATCCGGTGCTTCTCGGCGAGGAGCTCAAGGAAGTTGAGGAGCTCCGGTTCGACGCCGGACACGGCTCGACCGATGCCGTCGCGCTTCTCGGCCGAAGAGAAGTAGGGGCTGAAGAGGAACACCTGGAGCTCGTGGCTCTTAGCGACGGCTTCAACGAACTGACCGAGCTGGTCGCGGATCACATTGAGCTTGCCCTTCTCCCTCGCGACGGAGAAGAGCGCCTCGGCGTATACGCGCGCGATTTCTTCCATCAGTTAGCAGTAAGTAGTAAGCAGTAAGCAGTGTTCGCAGATCGCGCACTGCTTGCCGCGAGGCGGCGAAGCCGCCGAACTGCTGACTGCTTACTCGTTCGTCGTGCCATTTCCGGTTGTCCTACCTGCGAGAGCTGAAAAGTCGACCTCGTGCAGCGCCTCGTCGATCAGGCGCCTGTGGTCCTCTTCGTCGAGCGTCTTACGGGTGAGCTTCTCGGTCGCGAGCACGGTGAGGTCCGCAACCTCCCGGCGGATCCGCTCCAGAGAGCGTCGCGTCTCGGCCTCGATGTCGCGCCGCGCCGCGGCCAGGAGCTCCTCGCGCTTCCCCTTGCCCTCCGCCGCCGCCTCCGCCTGCAGCGCCTCCGCAGCCCTCCGGGCCCGGGCAACGATGTCATCGGCCTGCTCGCGCGCCTCCCTGAGCCTCTGGCGGTACTCGCCTAGGAGCTGATCCGCGTCCCTCCGGGTCCTCTCGGCCGCATCGATCGACTCCTGGATCGCCTTCTGGCGCCGATCGAGGGCCTCGCCGATCCTGGGGAAGGCGAACTTGCTCAGCACGTACATCGTGACGCCGAACGCGAGCAGCGTCCAGATCATCAGCCCGAGGTTCGGGCTGACCAGGAAGTTGCCGCTGCCGCCACCCTCGGCGGCGAGCGGAAGCGCGGCGATGTCCGAGAGCGAGTCCACGTGCCTACAGGAAGAACGCGATCAGCCCGAAGATGAAGGTGTAGAAGGCCACGGCCTCTGTCAGCGCGAAACCGAGCCAGCGGATCGCCTGCAGATCGTCCTTCATCTCCGGCTGGCGCGCGACGGACTCGATCTCCTTGCCGAAGATGATCCCGATCCCGATACCGGCTCCGATCGAGCCGAGCCCGGCTCCCACCCCGAGGGCGATCGCCTTGCCGGCGTCGGTGATGCCGGTGTCCGTGATCCCGCCGCCGCCTTGCGCAAGCATCAACACATCAACCATTTGAGCAACTCCTTCTCAGTGACTCTCGGCGGTCGCCCCGCCGATGTAGATCGCGGTGAGGGTGGCGAATATGAACGCCTGAAGCGTCGCCACCAAGACGACTTCGAAGAGGTAGAAGAACAGCACCATCGGGAAGGTCAGCGCGCCGAGCGCGGCCAGCCCCAAAAGCACCGCCAGCCCGCCCGCCATGAACAGGATCAACAGGTGCCCGGCGAGGATGTTCGCGAACAGTCGCACGGAGAGAGAGATCAGGCGCACGAAGTGCGACAGCACCTCGATCACGAAGATCGCTGCCTTGCCCACCGGGTTCATGTCCTCGAGTCCCGGCGGAAGCCAGCTCCGGAAGTAGCGGATGAAGCCCTTCTCCCTGACTCCCTGGAAGTTGTAGGAGAACCAGACCACGATGGTCAGCACCAGCGGCACCGAGAGGTTCGCTGTGGCCGCGTAGAGCGCGAGCGCCGGGAAACCGATCCCGAACACGTCGATGGTCTCCTCGGTGTTGATCGGCAGGGGGATGAAGCCGATCATGTTCGAGAACCAGATGAAGAAGAAGAGCCCGCCCACGAACGGGAACCACCTGGCAGCGAAGCGCGGGTCCATGTTTCCGCCGGCGATGTTGCTGCGCGCCAGGTTGTAGAACACCTCGGCTGCCGTCTGCACGCGGTTCGGGCGCTGCTCCATGCGATTGGCGATCCAGGTCATCGTCATCACGGTCAGCGCTGAGGCGAGGAAGAGATAGAGCACGGCCTTGTTGACGCTGAGGTCGATACCGGCCACCTTCAGCGAGATCCATGGCTCGAGCTTGAATTCGTTCTGGGGCTGGAACTCCTCATTCTTGCCCTCGCTCCCGAACGCGAGCCCGAGGAGGATCGCGACCCCCAGCCAGATCGCGATCGCGAGCAGGACCTTCGTGCGCGTTCTCATCTGGCCTCTCCACCCGGTCCCCGCGCCCTGGCGACGAACCGGCCCCCGAGGTGGAGGGTGACGAGCGCCGCCGTCAGCACCGCGGCCGCAAGGCCCGCCTCGCGCTCGGACAGGCCGACCAGGAGGATGGCGAGCGCCACGAGCCATACGCGCCCCAGCGTGGCAGCCGCCAGAGCGCCGAGGGCCGTTCTGCGATCGCCTTCGCCGATAGCCCGCGTGGCCCGGCGGTCGGCCGCGAGGCGGACGGCGTGCTGGGCGAGCCAGGCCGCGGCCGCCACGGCATAGCCCAGAAGCGGCCAGCCAGCGAGCGCGAACGCCGGCAGGGCGAGCGCCAAGAGCCCCAGGTCGGCGTAGCGCAGCGCGAGCCCACGGCGTGCCGCCGCGCGGGGCGCGCTAGCTCCTTCTAGAGCGAGCGTGGACAAGGCAACGAAGCAATCGGATCCGGGTCCAAAGGGACAGATAGCCGCGCAGGACCGGCCGCGCCGGCTCCAGGCGGCCAGCCGAATATAGCCGAAACCGCGCGCTCCCGAGGTCGCCTGACCGGCGTCGCGCGGCCGATCACGCCCCGAGCAGACGCGCCGGCCGCGCACCCAGCAGGCGGTCCGAGCCAGCGTCGCGGTGGCCCGCATCGCCGCTGCGGCGCTGAATGACGCAGCTACGATCCGCCGTCGATGCGGGTCTGGATCGATCTCACGAACACCGCGCACGTCTTCGTACTGCGTCCGCTCGTCGAGGTCCTCGAGCGCGACCGTCATGAGGTCACCTTGACGGCGCGCCCGCTCTCGCACACCGTCGAGCTGCTCGACCAGTGGGGACATCCGTACACATCGCTCGGCAGGTACGGCGGTGCCGGGCGGCTCGGCAAGGCGCGTGCCGCGGCCGCCCGGGTCCCGCAGATGGTGCGCTTCGGTCGGGGCCGGAGGTTCGATGCCGCACTCGCCCACGGTTCCACCGACCTGCCGCTCGCGGCCCGCGCGCTCAGGGTCCCGAACACCACCATGCTCGACTACGAGTGGGCAATGCTCCAGCACCACGTGAACTGCCGATTCGCCTCGCGGGTGCTGGCTCCTGACGCGATCCCTGCCGACCGGCTCGCCCGCTACGGCGCCAGGCGCAAGCTGATCCGCTACCCGGGCCTCAAGGAGGAGTACTACCTCTGCGGATTCGAACCTGACCCGTCAGTTCTCGATCTGCTGGGCCTCGATCGCGACGGGGTCCTATGCGTGGTTCGAACGGCTCCGTCCTACGCGCTGTATCTGGGTGGCTCCGAGAACCGCATGCTGCCCGAGGTGCTCAGGCGCTTGGCCGAGGCCGGAAACGTCCAGACCCTGGTGCTCGCCCGGAACGCTGAGCAGGCGGAGGCGATCGAGTCGCTCGACCTGCCCAGGGTGACCGTCCCAAGGCACACCGTTGACGGGCGAAGCCTCGTCGCCTTCGCCAACCTCCTGATCTCGGCGGGGGGGACGATGAACCGCGAGGCCGCGGTGCTCGGCACGCCAGTGTGCTCGATCTTCGAGGGCCGGCCCGGCGCAGTCGACGAGATGCTCGCGGCTCAAGGCCGATTGCGATTCCTCCACGACCCGGCGGAGATTGAGATCTCGGACAAGGCGCCCGACGCCTGGCGCAACAGGGTCAGGCGCGAGCCGGCGGAGCTGCTCCGCCTCGCTCTGCCCCAGTGGTCCCCGTCCTAGTCCGGATCCTGGAAGCGGGGCGCGCGGTCCTGCGCGGGGTCCGGCTCAGCGATGCGCGGTGAGCGCGCGCTCGAGGGCCTCTTCCTCGTCCTCCTCCCTCTCCTCGGCCCCGTTTACGGTCGGGACGAAGCGCCCGAGGCCGATCGCGTGCAGGTGGCGTGCCTTGATGATCTCGAGCGTGTAGACGATCCACACCGACGCGGCGAGCACGGCGAGTCCGGCGCCGGCCGCGATCAGCGTGTTGGAGACGTCGAACACGCCACCCGGTCGCGGCGGCACGAACCGAAGCAGGAGCGCGTAGGCCGCCAGCATCGCCGTCCATAGGTGCAGATACGCAGCCGTTCGGCGTTGCGAGAAGCCGATGCGCATGAAGCGGTGGTAGAAGTGGTTGTGGTCCGCGCCCCAGGGCGCCCGCCGGTACTTGAGCCGCTTCAGGACCACGAACGAGGTGTCCAGGATCGGCACGGCGATGACCAGCAACGGGGCCACCAGGGCAATCGTCGCAGTCGTCTTGAGGACGCCCTGGACGGAGACCGTGGCCAGCAGGAAACCGAGCGCCAGAGCGCCGGAGTCGCCCATGAAGATCTTCGCCGGGTGATAGTTGTGCCTCAGGAACGCCACCGTGGCACCGCAGACGATCGCCGCCAGGGCAGCCGTCTCGTGGCGCCCGAACGAGGCTGCGAGGAGGGCGAACGAGGCGGCGGCGATCGCCACGATCCCGGCGGCCAGGGAATCCATGCCGTCGATCAGGTTGACCAGGTTGGCGAGGACGGCGATCCAGAGGATCGTCAGGGGATAGGCCAGCCAGCCGATGTCGTGGTCCCCGATCACCGGCAGGGTGACATGACCGAACGTCAAGCCCGAGCCGAGCACCGGGATCAGGGCCACCGCGACTACCGCCAGCATCTTGGTGGCCGGTCGGAGGCCGCGGATATCGTCCACCAGCCCCAGGAGGGCGATGCAGGCGGTACCTATGAGGATCGCCCGGGTAGGCCCGTCGAGATCGACCAGCGCCAGCGCGGGCGCGAGGATTCCGAGGACGATCGCCAGCCCTCCGATTCTCGGCACGGGCTGGACGTGGACGCGGGGCCGATCGGTCGAGTCGTCGAGCCCGCCGATGTGAGGCGCGACGCGCGCCGCCAGGGGTGTCAGCACCGTAACTATGGCGGCTGCGAGCACGAACCCCCATACCACAGCCCCGTCGCCCACCAGTTCCGTCACGGTGTCGGCGAACGACATGCGGCGGTTATACAGTACGACCGGGACTGGTCACGAGCTTCGAGCGGGCCAGCACCGCTGGTACGATCGGCGCGCTTTGAGCAGGGTTTTGTCCTCACCCGCGACGCTCGAGGAGCGCATCGCCACGCGCACCGCGACCCTGGGAGTCATAGGCCTCGGTTACGCCGGCCTACCGCTGGCCGTGGAGTTCGCCGAGGCCGGCTTCAACGTCCTCGGCATCGACCTCGATGACGAGCGTGTGAGGGCGGTTGGCGAGGGGCGCTCGTATCTGGTCGACGTTCCTGCCGCCCGGTATGAGCGGGTCGACGGTCGCCTGCGCGCTACCAGCGACTACGGGGCCGTCCGGGAGCTGGACGCCCTGACGATCTGCGTGCCGACGCCGCTGTCCAAGACGCGCACCCCGGACATCTCCTACATCGTCTCGGCAGCCGAGGCGGTGGCCCAGAACCTGCGGGACGGCCAGCTCGTCGTCCTGCAGTCGACCACCTACCCGGGCACGACCGAGGAGATCGTGCTGCCGATCTTCGAGCGCACGGGCCGCAAGGCCGGAACCGACTTCTTCCTCGGCTACGCGCCGGAACGCGTCGATCCCGGCAACAGGATGTACACGATCCGCAGCACGCCGAAGCTGGTCGCCGGGGTGACGCCGCGGTGCCTCGACCACACCGAGCTCCTGTACCGGCAGATCGTCGACAGGGTGATTCCGGTCTCCAGCCCGATGGTCGCCGAGACCGCGAAGCTTCACGAGAACACCTTCCGGGCGGTCAACATCGCCCTCGCCAATGAGTTGGCGCTGATGTGCGACCGGCTCGGCATCTCGGTCTGGGAGGTGATCGAGGCGGCCTCGACGAAGCCGTTTGGCTTCCTGCCCCACTATCCTGGGCCCGGCCTCGGCGGCGATTGCATACCGGTAGTCCCTCACTTCCTCGCCTGGCGGCTGCGCGAGTACGGGTACTCGGCTCAGCTGATCGACGCGGCGCACGAGGTGAACGCGTACATGCCGATGTACGTCGTGCAGAAGATCGCCGACGCGCTCAACCAGCGGGGGATGCCGATCAAGGGCTCCCGCCTGCTGCTGCTCGGCATGGCCTACAAGCCACACGTTCACGACCTTCGCGAGTCGCCGAGCCTGGAGGTGATGCGCCAGCTCCTCGCCCGCGAGGGCGAAGTTCGCTACTGCGATCCGTGGGTGCCCGAGTTCGAGCTCGACGGCGTTCGCCATCGTGGGGTCGAATGGTCGCCCCAGTCGGTGCACGAAGCCGACTGCCTCGTGATGCTCACCGCGCACCGCCCGTTCCTCGATGAGCCGTACTGGCGGGACGCACGCTTGATCCTCGACACACGCAACGTGATCCCGCGGGAGCTAGCCAGCGTTCGAACCATCTAGGTTGGCTCCGCTCCTGGTCCTCGGGGCGGGCTATATCGGTGCCGCTTTGGCAGAACTGGCCCTGTCCGAGGGGGACGAGGTCATCCTCGCCGACAACTGGTACGCGACCACCCGCGCCCAGCTCGCGGAACTCGAACGGCGCGGCGCACGCGTCGAGACCGCCGACATCCGCGACCGCGAGGACCTTGCTCGGCTGCTTTCCTTTGATCCCGCCCGCGTTTACCTGCTGGCGGCGCAGGCGAGCCGCTCGCTCTCGTTCCGGGACCCGGCATACACCGAGGAGACGAACCTGATCGGCCCGCGGCTGGTCGTCGAGGCCGTCGCAGCCGCCGGCGGGCCGCCGCTCGTGTTCGCCAGCTCGCTCCACGTGTACGGGCGTTCACCGGCGGGCGAGATCGGCCCGGACCATCCGCTCGGGCCGCAGAGCGACCTAACGCACCTGTCCAAGGTCTACACGGAGATCCTCCTCCGAATGTACGCCGAACGCGAGGGCATCGATCTGGCCATCCTGCGCCTCGGCATCGTCTATGGCCCGAGCCCGGTGGAGCACGAGGAACCGGAGTCGCAGACCGTCGTGGACAGATTCCGCCGTCTCGCGATGGCCGGGGACGAGCTGCCGCTCGACGACGGCGGGCAAGCCACGGTGGGGGTGGTCCACATCGAAGACGCGGCGCGCATCCTCTACCAAGCCCCACACGAGCCGGGCGTCACGATCGCAAACGTGTCGGCGGAATCGGCCACCGTGGCCGGGATAGCGGCGCTGGCAGAGGGCAGGCATCCGGGCGACGGTCCGGCGGCCAGCTTCGCGACCCCGTTCGAGTACCGGCACCGTCTGGCTGACTATCTGGGGGGAGGCAGCTGAGATGGGAACAGCCACGCCGCGGGTCGCGACGTTCCACTAAGCCGCCGATGAAGCTACTGGTGACGGGGGCAACGGGCTTCTTGGGGTGGCGCTCGTCGACGCTGCTCGCGGGGCGCGGCCACGATGTGATTCCGCTGGCGAGGCCGGACGGCGCCGGCAGGGTTCACTCGGCCGGGCTCGAGGCCGTCAGGGTCGACGCCGGCGACCCGGCGGTGCGGGAGCTGATCCCGGGGTGCGACGCCGTGCTCCACTTCGCCGGCGTTCCGGACCCCGGACAGGCCCGCGCGGACCCGGCGCGGGCGGTTCGCGAGAATGCGGGGACGGTGGTCAACCTGCTCGCCGGTTGCCTCGAGCACGGTGCAGGGCTGATCTATCCATCCACCGTGCGCGCCGGCGTTGAGCCTCCACCCGACGTGTATGCGCTGTCGAAGTGGCTGGGCGAGGAAGCCTGCCGGCGCCACCCGGCTCCGGCCACCGTGGTCACGCTGACGTCGATCTTCGGCCCTGGCCAGGTCGCCTGGGAGGGAGCGACCGGCGCGATCGCCGCCTTCGCCGCGCGCGCACTCGAGGGGGCCCCGATCGTGATCCCCGGCGATCCCCGCCGGACACGCGACTTCATCTACGTGGACGACGTGGTCTTCAGCCTGGAGAGAATCCTCCTCGAGGGCCGCTGGAACGAGCGCCTCACGCTGGCGA
>Ga0126313_10001614_pt1 | contig 12064 bp, 8 predicted proteins | sample Plot105A_FD_89954 | JGI IMG/M metagenome (GOLD analysis project Ga0126313, IMG submission 89954) | Serpentine soil microbial communities from UC McLaughlin Reserve, CA, USA - Plot105A | ecosystem: Environmental > Terrestrial > Soil > Grasslands | place: USA: UC McLaughlin Reserve, Lake County...
CAGGTACCCTTGCTGGTGAGTACCAGCTTAGGCTCGTGGCCACCGCAGGTGCGAAAAAAGGATCAGCAGCGGATGGAACGCTGAAGCTACAGAAACAGGGTGATGGGCTCCGGTATCGTATCCGGCCGGGTGGCACGATTGACTCTGCCGTCGTACACCCGCTCTATGGAGCTACCGAAGTGGACCTGAGCGCAGTCGATGCGGTGCGTGTTGGGAGCACGACGTCCGAGGACCCAATGCAGCCCGGAGTCCTCGTGATAGAGCGACATGCGAGAGAGGGGCAGCCTCCAACCTCGGAGATCGTCCTTCGGTTCGGATCCGACGCCAACCGGCGGGACCGGCAGCGGGTCGATGGCGGCTACACCGCTCTGCGCGTTCGTAAGGTCAGCCCTGAAGGCTTCGCCGGTACCTGGGGTAGCGGAATCGTGGGAGAGCAGTCCGCCGGATACTTCTGCGCAGTGAAAAAAGACGGCAAGGCTGGATAGGTAGGCGAAAGAACAGAACGGGAAGGCTGGCAAGGGATCGTACTCTCGCCGCCTTCCCGTTTGTTTCCTTTGTCCGTCTTTACCGATGGAGGCGCAGGGAATCGAACCCTGGTCCGAGTGAGCTTCCAGAACTGCGTCTACGTGTGTAGGCTCGACTTTCCGCCGTCACTTCGAAGAGGTATCGAGCCGACCCCTCCAAAGCCTATCTCCTGAAGGATCTCACCAGACGCATCGGAGCGACACGACCGGCCAGCCCAGATTTGCGATTCGATGGGCAGCGCCCCGGGCGGGCTCCATCCACCGAAGGAGCATAAGCGAGCGTTAGCTCAGCTTACGCAGCCAATGCCAGTTCAGAGTTGGCAGTTGAATCATTCCAGACGGTTTAACCAGGAACCTGGACCTGGACACGCTGCAATTCCTTCATCAAACCCGTCGAAGCCAAGTCGCCCCCGGGTGGAGGAAAGATAGGCGGTACGGCGGTACGACGGTAGGGCGGTCACGTTGTACAGGCACCAGGCGCGGATCAGAATTACTACCTTAGAGAGTAGTAGTAACATGAAGCAACTATGTAGGTTGCGATCTCGACATGAAGTGGTCTGGTAAGGACAAGGGAGCTTTCGACGCAGGTCCTCGATCAGGAATCTACCGGCGTACCCAGTACCGCCATACCGCCATATCACCTTCCGGTTCTACCGTCCGGCCTTCTCCACCCGATTGCGTCCGCTCCGCTTGGCCACGTAAAGCGCAGAATCGGCTTGGGCCGGAAGGTTGTCGAGGCTGGAACTCGTTTCCGGGCACCCTGCTACACCAAAGGAGGCGCTTAGGGGCCACTGCCGACCACGCCAGTCCCAGGCAGTTGTCCCGAGCTTGAGCCGGATTCGCTCCGCAATCCTGGCACCGAGATCGAGGCTCGTGTCGGGGAGCCAGATGGCGAATTCTTCCCCACCTATCCGGCCCGGAACGTCGGCGCCGCGAACCTGCTCGCGAATGATGCGTGCAAAATGAACCAGCGCTGCGTCGCCTGCAGGATGTCCAAGCGTATCGTTGAGGTTTTTGAATCGGTCAAGATCAGCATAGACGAGCGTGCCGTGCTTCGCCGTGATCAGCCGGAACGTTTCGTCGAACCCTCGGCGATTGTGAAGGCCCGTGAGAGGATCGATTGTGGCAGCTCGCTTTTGCTGATCGGCCAGAAGTGCGCGATATATCCGGGGCGCAGCGTTCGCCAGCGCTTCGTTGAGCTCCGCTCGAGCGGCTCCAACGGGTTCGCGCCCACCGGTCAGCCAGATGGCGACAGCTCCAACCGGGTGGTGGTCCCGTTTCATCGGAAGGAGCAACACCGATCCCGGGCGATTGCGGCGGTCCGCCACAACTCCACCGAGTGGCTCCCCGTTCGAGACGAAGGAGTCAGCACTTCCCTGCGCCACCCGCGCTAGCTCGCTCTCGGGCGGCAGGAAGCTGTCCAGGAGCCTTCGATCCCCACGGCCTGAAACACCAATTACCCGCACTCCACTGGTGTCGAGCGCGACGACGACGACCTGTGCATCGAGGGTTCGCTCGAGCTGGTATGCGAGTCGTAGGCCGACGCTGCCGACTGACTCGAGCGACGCCTCCTGGGCCTGCGCCTGAGTAAGTGCGATGATCTCAGGCCGGCGCCGCACTCCTTCCAGTAAGCGGCGGAGATCGTCCTCTACCACAGGTAGCGTTGTGCCCTCGAACCCGCCGGATAGCAGGAGTCCCACTGCCGCACCACCCTGAGCGTGAAAGACGAGCATCCCCGCTTCCATACGCTCCACTCCACTCTGCTCCTGGTCGCGAGCACGCTCGAGTCGCCGGTCGACAGCCACAATTTGCCCGACCGAGAGGCGTTCGGGCTCCAGGATTCGCTCAGCTTTGGGACCTTCTTCACCAGGATCGAGCTCGGCAATCCACACGCCGATCGCACCGTGTGCGCGTCGCAGCCATTCGAGGGCGGGATCCGGGAGAAGATGAGGCGAGACGCCAGCTCGAGTACCGCTCTTCGGCTGACGCCGACCAAGGAACCATCCAGCCAAGCCGGCGATCGCCAGGAGGACGATGCCTAGCAGCTCCGTCATTCCCGAAGCCAGCCGCGGCGGCGAAACCAGAGATAGATGATCAGCGTGACCAGCCCCATCGCCACCATGACACCAGGGTAACCCCAGCGCTGATGAAGCTCCGGCATGACATCGAAGTTCATCCCGTAGATGCCGACGATAAATGTGAGCGGCAGGAAGAAGACGGAGAACACCGTAAGCACTCGCACCACCTCATTGGTCCTGTGGGACGCCACCGCCAGCTGGATGCTCAGAAGGCTGTTAACCTCCTCGAGAAGCTCGTCGGCATAGGCGTGCATGCTTTCCGCGTTTTCGCGAATGTCCTGATACAGCGGTGCCGTAGGCTCGGATGCGGGCACCAGCTTCTGTACTGCGTCGTGTGTATGGGAGAGCATCCGGCGCATCTGGGTGACGCGGCGCTTCTCGAGATAGATGCCGTGCAGTGTTCCGCTGAACTCTGCGTCCCCGAACACGGTTGCCTCGAAGGCGTCGATCGCAGCCTCGGATTTTTCCAAGGGCTTCTCGTAAGTCTCAATCGCGCCGTTGATGAGCTCGATCAGAAGCCGCGGCATGTAGCCCTTTCTTCTTTCAGTCGATCCTACTGGTATGGTACCGCTCTCGTACCTCTCTCTCAGCGTGTTCAGGAAGGGTTGGTCGGTGCGGTGAATGGTGATGAGAAAGTCGGCGCCATAGAAGATGGCAACCTTCCGCGTCATCTCATGCACAGTGGAGCAGTCGCTTCGCGCCTCCGCGTCCATAGCCCGGACGATGATGAACGTCGTGGAGCCGATACGTTCGTACTTCGGCAGGTGCTCGGGCTCGAGGGAATCCTCGACCGACGTTTGATGGAGGCCGTAACCTCGGGCGATGTCGGTCAACTCCGCACGAGTGGGCTGAACGACGTCCAGCCAGGCAAATGCCGGTTCAGAGCTGTGCACGATCGTACGTACCGTCATTGCCGACAGATCCTGCTGGCCGCGGCAGCTGCTCCGAACCCGTTGTCGATATTCACGACCGTTACCCCCGCTGCACACGAGTTGAGCATGCCAAGCAGTGCGGCGAGACCACCAAACGAGGCACCGTACCCGACACTCGTGGGCACTGCGATAACGGGTACGCCCACCATGCCGCCCACGACACTGGGCAGTGCCCCTTCCATCCCTGCCACCACGATTACGACTCGAGCACGCTGGATTTGCTCTGTCGCCGCGAATAGTCGGTGAAGGCCCGCTACTCCGACATCCACCAGGCGCTCGACCGAGTGCCCTAACGCGTCGGCTACCAGGGCTGCTTCCTCCGCCACGGGCAGATCGCTCGTACCTGCGGAAATAACCAGGATCGTGCCGGGGCTCCGGCTTGTTCGTTTACCAGCCAGATGGACGATGCGCGCCAAGGGGTGCCAGACCATGTTGGGAAAGCGGGCTTGCAGGCGTGCGGCCATCGCTTCGCTCGCTCGTGTGCCCAGGAAGGACCCGGTGGCTGCTTCGAGGCTCTCGCAAATGGCCACTACCTGGTCAGTGGTCTTGCCCTCACAGAAGACGACTTCAGGAAAGCCTTGGCGAAGTGCTCGGTGGTGATCGATCCGCGCGAACGGCAGATCTTCGAACGGGAGGTGTCGCAGCCTCTCGAGTGCTTTGTCTGGAGCAAGCCGGCCAGAGGCGACCTCAGCGAGCAGTGCCTCGAGCTGCTCGCTCGTCACGCGACCTGGGCGACCGGTTCCAGATACTCGAGGAAGATCGCCTCCGCCTCGGCGATGGACTCGATCTGGAATAGCCGCTGGCGCAGGGCGCTGGAACCGTGGAGTCCTCGGGTATACCAACCAAGGTGCTTACGGAACTCCATGACTGTTCGGCGGGTGTCTCCCTGGAGCCTGAGCGCCAAACGAGCATGCTCCATTGCAACAGTGAAGCGCTCTGCCGCCTGCGGAGGAGTGGGCAGCTCCCTACCAGCGAGTAGCGCCTGACCATCCCGGAATAGCCATGGATTTCCGAAGGCACCCCGCCCTACCATTGCACCAGCGCACCCGGTATGATCGCGCATACGGACGATATCAAGCCCGTTCTCGAGATCTCCATTGCCAATCACCGGGATGTCCAGCGCCTCCACAACTTGAGCAATCTCGTCCCAGTTGGCGTTCCCAGAGAACATCTGTGTTCGGGTGCGCGCGTGCAGCGTGAAAGCCTTGGCGCCGGCGTCCTGCATCCGCAGCGCAATTGACACCGGATCTCGAGGCTCATCGTTCCAGCCGCTCCGCGTCTTCACCGTGACGAGAAGGTGTGTAGCCGCCTTTACTACCCTGATGATTCGCTCCACGAGATCCATATCCCGAAGACAGCCAGACCCGCCGTTCCGCTGCACGACCTTCTTCACCGGACAGCCGAAGTTGATGTCTATGAATTCAGGCTCATAATGCCGAGTGATCAGAGCAGCTGCCTCTGCCATGGCATTCGGATCGGCACCATAAATTTGGATGCCGATTGGCCGCTCCACGGACTCGAACTCGGCGCCCTCGAGGGTCGTTCGGATGCGGCGACGGATCGCCTCTGATGAGAGAAACTCGGATAGAACGACATCAGCCCCCATCCGCCGGCAGATCTGGCGGAAGGGCGCTTCCGACACTCCCGCCATCGGAGCGAGGATCAAGGGGAATTCATTCGCAGACGGATAGGGCAACTGCATGCGGATAAAATACTTGGCCACTCAGCGAGTGGCAATGGAAGCAGCCTCGGGCGGTGCAAACACCGCGCTTTGACACGTCTGCTGGCAAGAGGTAGGTTGCCGAACCATGCGACTCCGAGACTTCTTCAGCTCAGACGGAATAACCCTCGCGCTCCGCGGAAAATCCAAGGATGAAGTTCTGGCAGAAATGGTGTCGCTGCTCGGAACCGACGAGCGTTCCGCCGGAACTCTCTTGCGAATTCTTCAGCGGCGCGAAAATCTCGGCTCGACTGGTGTAGGACGAGGCATCGCCATACCGCATGGGCGGTCCCTCGTCGTCAGCCGCTTGCGGCTGGCGTTCGGCCACAAACGAGAGGGAATCGAATTCCAAGCCATTGATGGGCGACCGGTGTTCAGCCTGTTTCTCATCGTAGCTCCTCCTCTTGAAATCTCGAATCAGTATCTGCCCGTGCTTGGGCGAATCGCACAATTCGCGAAAGAACAGGATGTTCCGGATCGGCTTGCTGCTCTCAAATCTCCCGAGGATTTCTTTCGGCTCCTGGACGAGAAAGGCGTGTGAGCCGAGGCTGACCAGATCGAAGCTATCGGTCGTGGTATTACTGGGCCTTCTTGGCACTTCCCCCACTCAGCTGATAGCCCAGCAATCTCCCCCGCGCGGTCACTTCACTCTGCTTCGTGACTCGCTGGAGCGCATCTCGGACACCACGCTGCTTCGGAATCTGCTCCGCTCGTCGCGCCAGTATGAAAAGACTCACCCCGCAGAAACCGCTGCTGCCTGGCGCTCAGGAGTGGTCGCCCTGAGGCTCGGACGGCTCCGGGCCGACCCGGACTTCGGTACCGCTCTATCCATCTTTCGAGCACTGACAAAGCATCGGCCTGCTCTGCCCGAGAGCTGGTACGGACTTGCCTTAGCGGAAGAGGGCCGGTCGGAGTGGGAGATGAGTGTGGGCCTGAATCTCGGGAACAGAGTTGGGCTCAAGGCGCTGGAGCGCTCCGTTACCTCATACCAACGTGCTTTGGCTGCAGACCCAACCTACGAGCCAGCCGCGGTGGCTCTTGGCAGATTGGTCATAGCCCTGAAGGACACGGCCAGGATTGCTGACGCTGTTCCGTCGCTCCGAAACGCAGCTCGGCCCGCCACCGCATCTGCCGACGTTATCCTGGCGTGGGGGCAGGTGGAGCGGGCCGCAGGGAACTTTGAGGCCGCCGCCAAGGCTTTCCAACGCTATGGCTCGGTGCCGGGTGCGAAGACCGCCCTGGGCTTGCTGGAACTCGCGCGAACTCAGCTGGCGAGCGGATCTCCAGAGGGTGAGAAGGCATACTACGAGGGTGCATCGCGCGCTGACGATAAAGTAGCCGCCGAGTACCTGTCAGACATCAATCCGTACCTCGAAGATTCCTCGCTCATGGGTGTTGATACCCAGAGTGGCCCTGCACTGGCGCATGCTCTTCGGCGGTTCTGGACCCAGCGCGACTGGGTAGAGCTCCGGGGCGAGGGTGAGCGCCTTCGCGAACACTACCGGAGACTTCTATACGCCCGCCGGCACTTTCCGCTAACCATCAGCCGACGCTTTTACGGCAGCGTGGATGCGTATCGCTCCGGCAGCGCCGAACTGGACGACCGTGGAATCATCTACATACGACACGGAGAGCCGTCTACGAGGCTCCGTCCTTTTGTATTCGGTACCATGCCGAATGAATCCTGGCGCTACGCCAGAGCAGAGGGAGATCTGTTGCTCCACTTCAGCGGAGGATGGGATCACAACGGCGGAGGCGACCTCTACGATTACAGGTTGGTGCAGAGTGTACTCGATCTCCGCGGAGCAGCAGATGCTCCGCCGGATCAGCTGCTCCTCTCCAGGCAGTCGTTGTCCCCCACGTACGCACGTATGCTGAATTGGGGTAGGTACGGAGCGGCGAATGCCCGAGCCCGCGAGCGGTCGATCGGAGCTGCGAGTATCGCGGTAGGAACAACGACCGACACGTACGAGCTTCAATTCCCCAAGCGTCTGGGAGTTGTTGCAGATCTGATAGCGGTGGGAAGGACGGCGGCAGGCAGTCTGGCCCATTTCGTTTTCGGGATCGCCGCATCCACTCTCACGCCTCAACGAGCCGATGGCAAGGTTCAGTATCACCTCCGACTCCGGCTCGTAGCGCTCGATCAGAATGAAGGCCCGATCTCGAGCCTTGACACCTCGCTGACTGTGCAGCACAGCCGCCTTCTAGATGACGGTGAGTTTGTCGTCGGACGAGCCGAGATGGTCCTTCCACCCGGCAAGTGGCATTATCGCGCTTCCCTGCAGCAGGGGGACAGCGCTGGGGTGGTCCTGCCTAGAGGTTCTGTGGAAGTGGCGAACACCGGTGGCGGGACTATTCAACTGAGCGACATCGCTCTTGGTTCCAGGGGCAGAGCCCTCTCGTGGGTCAGCGATGCGGCAGACACAGTTCTTCTCGCTCCGACCGGTCTCCTCAGAAAGAAGTCGGATGTGGAGCTTTACTATGAAGCAACCGGAGCCCAACCAGGGCTCAGGTACCGTCACGAGATCACTGTCTTGCGAGCGGAAGACCGTCTAGCCGGCCGCAGACAGCCGCTAGTGGCATTGTCATTCGAGGAGGATGCGGCAAACGCGGTGATCCGTTCTCATCGTACCGTATCCATGTCACGGTTGAAGGAAGGACGCTACGTAATTGAAATAAAGGTCACTGGTGGAAGCGGAGCCGCAGCCGTTCGCCGGCGGGGATTCACCATCATCGACAAGTGAATGGTTGCGTGAGGCCTACTCCCACTCGATGGTCGCTGGGGGTTTGGAGCTTACATCGTACACCACCCGATTGACTCCATCCACTTCGTTGGCGATGCGGTTCGATATTTGAGCGAGAACCTCGGGCGGAAAGGGAAACCAGTCTGCGGTCATTCCGTCACGGCTGGTCACCGCGCGGAGAGCCACCACTTGATCGTACGTACGTCCATCTCCCTGCACACCAACAGAACGGATCGGCAGCAACACCGCGAAGGCCTGCCAGATCTCGTCGTAGAGACCGGCTGCGCGGATCTCCTCGGTATAGATATGGTCCGCCCGTCGGAGAATGGAAAGATTCTCGGAAGAGACGTCGCCCAGGATTCGGATTGCCAGGCCAGGACCAGGAAAGGGATGCCGGCCCACCATTTCTTCCGGCAAGCCCAGCTCTCGGCCGACCTGCCGAACCTCGTCCTTAAACAGCTCTCGGAGTGGCTCCAGCAGTTTGAAGGGAAGCCGCTCCGGAAGACCACCTACATTGTGATGGGTCTTGATGGTGACGGACGGACCTCCCAAAGGGGAAAGCGACTCGATGACGTCCGGATAGAGCGTACCCTGAACCAGGAACCCCACGTCCTTCCCCACCTTTTTCGCCTCTGCTTCGAACACCTCGATGAAGGTGTGTCCAATACGGCGCCGCTTCTCCTCCGGATCGACTATGCCCGCAAGCCGTTCCAGAAACTGCTCGCTGGCATCGACCACCACCAGATCTATACCCAGATTACGGCGGAAGGTTTGCTCGACCTGATCCCGCTCGTGCAAACGCAGTAGCCCGTGATCTACGAAGATGCAGGTAAGACGATCACCGACCGCCTGGTGGACGAGCGCCGCCGCAACCGAGGAGTCCACCCCGCCAGAGAGCCCGCAGATCACACGCTGAGTGGGGCCAACGAATTCCCGGATACGAGCGATCTCGGTTTGCACGAAATGCCCGGGCGTCCAATCGGGGGTGCACTCACACACCTCGAACAGAAAGTTGTTGAGGATCTCGCCGCCTCTGGGAGTGTGCGCAACTTCGGGGTGGAACTGCGCTCCAAAGAGTGGGCGCTGCCGGTGTTCAATGGCAGCGATCGGCGAGTTCGCGCTCGACGCCGTAACATCGTAGCCGGGCGGAGGTGAGTCCACGTGATCTCCATGGCTCATCCACACTGGCGTCTCTTCTCCCTGTCCAAAGCCCTGGAATAGACGGCCGCCGCCCTCAACCCGCAGGTTCGCCCTGCCGTACTCGCGCCTGCTGGCGCGAGTGACATTTCCCCCGGATAGATGCGCCAGCAACTGCATACCGTAACAGAGGCCGAGCACGGGGGTATTCAACTCGAGCAGCTTTGGATCTGCCGTAGGAACGCTGTCACCGTAAACCGAATTGGGTCCGCCTGAGAGGATGATTCCCTTCGGTCTCCACTCCCGGATCCATTCTACAGTACGGGTTGGCGGGTGTATCTCGCAGTACACGTGAGCCTCCCGTACTCGCCTGGCAATTAGCTGAGTGTACTGAGAGCCAAAATCAATAATCAGTATCCCATCATGATGAGCGCGCACGTTCTGCGTCATGGCGCCAACTTTTCTGTTGCATAGAGATCCTCAACATTCTCCCGTGGCCTCGAAACCCACCACTTCCCTCCATCCACAATTACCTCGGCCGGCCGCGGACGGCTGTTGTAGTTGGATGACATCACGAAGCCGTACGCGCCGGCGCCGAGGATCGCCAGGCCGTCCCCGGGTTCGAGGCCGGGCAGCAACCGGTCGAGGGCGAGAAAATCCCCAGTCTCGCAGACTGGGCCGACCACATCGGCGCGGGTACCGGGTCTTCCATGCTCGGTTACCTCCACAATCTCGTGGTAGGCCTGATAATGGCTGGGCCGAACGAGATCGTTCATACCGGCGTCCACGACAACAAACTCTTTGCCCCCGGAGTGCTTTCGATACAAAACACGGGTGAGGAGCACCCCAGCGCTACCGACGAGGAAACGCCCCGGCTCCAGATACACCGTTAGCCCGGTCGTTGTCACCAGGGGGATCACCACTGAGGCAAACGTCTTGGGGTCGAGCGAGCGCTCATCGGAATAGCGGATGCCCAGTCCACCGCCGATATCGAGCACCCGAAGGCTCGTGACTCCAGCCTGCCTGAGGCGTTGGATCAGGTCGATCAGTCGTCTGATGCCAAGCCTGAATGGCTCCATATCAACCAGCTGGCTGCCCAGATGCATGGCGAGCGTGGTGAGCTCGAGGCGCGGGTGGCGAAGTACGAACTCGGCGGCAGGAATTACCTGGTCGGTGGGAAGCCCGAACTTGATTCCGCTCTTACCGGTGGAGATGTACGGGTGAGTCTCGGTAGTTACATCGGGATTGACGCGAATCCCCACGCGTACGTGTGCCTGCTCGGAGTCCGCAATCCGTCCGATGAGCTCCAGCTCTTGCGGGGACTCCACGTTGAGGTGTCCAATACCGGCGCGAATGGCTGTTCGCAGTTCGTCAGCAGTCTTCCCCACCCCACTGAACACGATGTTCTCCAGATCGAAGCCCGCGGCGCGAGCACGCGCCATCTCGCCGATAGAAACGATGTCCGCACCGGCGCCCAGCTCTCGGAGAATCTTGAGGATTGCAAGATTGCTGTTGGCTTTGACCGCGAAGCAAATCTTGTGGCGTGCCGCGCTTAAAGCAGAATCCAGGACGCGGTAGCGCTCGCGTACTGCCTCTGCGTTGTAGACGAAGGCGGGGGTGCCGACCTGTTCGGCGATTTCGGCGAGACTGACGCCGCCCAGCAGCAGCGCACCATCCCCGCGCTCGAGGCCGGCATCGGCAAAGAGCAGTTCGCTGCCTGCCACTGCCCCGCTGCCCTGCTGCTCCGCTGACTGCCCTGTCAATACGCCTTCGCCCACACTGCCTCGACGATGCTGTCCCTGTCGCACCACAAGCAGCGAGTGGGTGCAACCTCGGAACGGAATTCCGGATCCGGCAGCACGCGGATCGTGGCTTTCGTCTGCTCCTTTATCTCGGTCTCACAGGCGCCTCGTCCACAGAAGCCACCGTAAACGAATCCGCCTTCGTTCTCCATCCTGGCCACAAACTGCTCTTTGGTGGCACCCCTGAGACTAGCGGCCTCGCGTCGCGCCACGGCGGCGGCGAGCAGGTCTGTCTGGAACTGGGTGATTACCTGCGACAGCCGGGCAGGCAGCCCCTCCATCGGCACGGTTTCCTTCTTCCCACCAGTTCTTCGGGCGAGCACCACGGAGTTGGACGCCACGTCTCGAGGGCCGATTTCAAGGCGAAGGGGAACTCCACGGCCTTCCCACTCATAGTACTTCGCGCCGGGTTTCATCCCCTCGCGCACGTCTACATGAACCCGAATACCAGCAGTCGCGAGCTCCTGACGCAACCGAGTCGCTGCCTGAAGAACACCAGCGCGCTCCTCGTCAGTCTTATAGATCGGTACAATCACCACCTGGTACTGCGCTAACCTCGGTGGGCACACCAGCCCGTTGTCATCGCTGTGGGTCATGATCAGAGCCCCGACCAGCCGAGTGGAAACTCCCCATGACGTGTTCCATACGTGGTCGAGGTTTCCTGCCGCGGTCTGAAAGGTCACCTCGAAAGCCCGGGAAAAGTTTTGACCCAAATTGTGACTCGTCCCTGCCTGCAGAGCTTTATTGTCCTGCATCAGCGCTTCGCAACTGTAGGTACGGAGGGCCCCGGCGAAACGTTCACTGTCGGTCTTGAGCCCTGTCAGCACCGGCATGGCCATCCACTCTTCCATGAAGGTGCGATATACCCCGAGCATGCGCCGCGTCTCTTCCTCTGCTTCCGCCTCTGTCGCGTGCGCGGTGTGCCCCTCCTGCCACAGAAACTCTGTGGTTCTGAGAAAGAGGCGGGTCCGCATCTCCCAACGAACCACGTTGGCCCATTGATTGATGAGCAGCGGAAGGTCGCGATAGCTTTGAATCCACTTGGCATACATGGCGTAGATGATCGTCTCGGATGTCGGCCGGACGATTAGTGGCTCTTCCAGCTCCTTGCCGCCACCGTGGGTAAC
>Ga0126313_10001615_pt1 | contig 12062 bp, 10 predicted proteins | sample Plot105A_FD_89954 | JGI IMG/M metagenome (GOLD analysis project Ga0126313, IMG submission 89954) | Serpentine soil microbial communities from UC McLaughlin Reserve, CA, USA - Plot105A | ecosystem: Environmental > Terrestrial > Soil > Grasslands | place: USA: UC McLaughlin Reserve, Lake County...
ACCTCCGCGAACTGCCCGACCGTCAGCAGGCCGAGCGCGATCGACGCGAACGTGAGGAGCGCGGTCAGCACGAGCGGGCTGAACTCCGGCCCGGGCTCGCGCCGGCGCGACGGCAGCCACGCCGCCACGCCGAGCAGCACCGCCGCCGCGGGCGCCGGTTCAGCCCCGGCGCCGAGCACGGCCAGCCCCACGAGCGCCACGATCAGCCCCCGCTGCGGGCGCCAGCGCGACAGCGCGATCACCCCGAAGACGCCGCCGATCGCCACCGCGGGCGTCGCGGCGGCGCCCAGCGCCACGGCCAGCGCGGCGGACGACGACGCGCCCATCGCGGCGTCCAACCACGACAGCCGGGTGACGTCAGAATGCTGCCGGAGGACCAGCCACACGAGGCCGGCGGTCACGAGCGCGGCGGCCACCGTGGCCGCCGCGTCCCCCTCCGCGTCCAGCAGCTCGGCCGCCGCAGCGCACGCGAGCCCGGCCGCCACGAGCAGCCACGCAGGCCGGTACCGGCGCACCACCAGCACCGAGGCGACGGAGGCGGCGGCCCCCGCGACGAGCACGACACCCGCGAACATGTCGAAGACCATCGCGCGCATCGTCCCCGAGCGGCGGGAAGCGCGCCACTCCGGCTGGCGCGCCCGCACCACCGGCGCGTCCCGCGACCCTTCCGTGGTGTTACGGCGCCGCCGGCGGCGGTGAGGAGACTGCAGCGCATCGTTGACGCTGAGCGACGACGATGGCCGCAGTCCCGTACCGCGCCGTTACCGGATCCCTACCGTCACAGGGCGATCGACACGCCCATCGCGGACGACATCCGGCTCCACGGCTCCGCGAAGCTCGTCGTCCCGTTGCCGGCGATCACCGAGCCGCGCGCGAACACCTGGCCCGAGGCGCCCGGGAGGTACATCGACCCACCGGAGTCGCCGGGCTGCGACGGCCCGCCGGTGTACTGGATCACCGGCCACTTGCAGCCGGTCTGGGTGCACACGATCGCGCCGGTGCTGTTGACGGTCTGGTTGCACTGCTCGCCGCTGGTCTGGCCGCTCGTGCAGTAGCCCGTCACGCCCGCGACCGGGTCGCCCGCGCCGACGACGGCCTTCGAGGAGCTGCTGAAGACGCCGCCGGTGTAGACGCGCGCGGCGTACGACTGGCCGCCGATCAGCTCCACGTCGCGGTTGTCCCAGAACCAGAAGGAGTTCAGCGTGCCGCGCTGCGTGACCGAGCCGAACAGCGTGCCGGTGGGGGTGCGGACCGTCGCGCCGACGGCGAAGCAGTGCGCCGCGGTGGTCATGAACCGCGTGCCGGACGGCTTGCGCACCGTGAACCCGGCGGAGCACGTCCCGCCGCCGCTCGTGATCGAGGCGCCGCCCCAGAACGGGTTGATGTCGTCGCGGCGGTGGAACTGGTCCTCGAGCGGCTTGCTCTCTTGCAGCTCGACCTCCTCCGGGTGCTCCTTGAGGAGTCCGTCGAACGCGGCCGGCACCGCCGACTCGACGACGACCTTGCCGGTGTGCAGGTCCAGGTGGCTGGAGTAGCCGTACTTCTCGGCCGCCGGGGCGAACTCCTCCGAGGCGAGCTGCTCGCGGATGCCGTCGGCCGTCTTCTTCGCGATCGCCTGCTTCTCGAGCCGGTACGGGCCGGCCACGAGCTTCTCGGCCTCGGGCTCGCCGATGTCGCTGTCGGGCCCGACGACCACGACCAGCTCGCCGCGATCGGGATCCCAGTAGGAGCCGAGCGCGGTGCCCTCCGCGTCGATCCGCTGCGCGGCGGCCGCGACGTCGGCGTCGGGGGCGGCCATCTTCGCGACCTCACGGGAGATCGGCTTGACGTCATCGGCGGCCGCAGCGGTGCCGACGCCGGTGACGAGCGTCGCGGCGATGGCGGCCGCGACGAGGGGAGCGGGGGGTCTCATGCCACTTAGGAGGCGCGACGGGCGTGGGTGATACATCCGCCCCTTGCGGGGCGCGCGCGTTCGTGTCGATGAGCTTCACCCGCTGCCTGGTCGACCTCGACAACCCCGCACAGGTCGACCACTTGAAGATCACCTCGTCGGCGAACGGGTTGCGGATCCGCTTCGAGAACCCCGAGGGCGTCACGGTGGGCCCCGACCTGGAGCCGGGCAGCTGCGATCCCGCCGGTTCGAACGCCGCGGAGTGCAACTTCCAGCTGTCCCGGACCTCGGTGAGCATCAACGTCGTCGGCAAGACCAACCCGACCGGGCCCGACCAGATCGATGCGTCGTCGTCGCCGCGCGCCCTGCGGATCGGCGACCGGAATCCGGCCGCGGCCGCGCTGGACGTGAAGGGCTCGCCGTTGAACGACCTGATCACGTTGGCCCCCGGCGCCGGGATCCCGTTCGACAGCAGCGTCACCGGCGGCGACGGGGCCGACATCATCAATGGCAGCTCGCGGCGCGACGTCATCCACGGCGACGGCGGCGGCGACAGCATCAACGGCCTCGGCGGCAACGACGAGCTCAGCGGCGACGCGGGCGCGGACGCCCTGACCGGCGGGACCGGCGGCGACGTGCTCGACGGCGGCGCCGAGCGCGACATCGTGCACTACGAGGACCACTCCGCCGGGGTGAGCGTCACGGTCGGGGCCGGCGCGGGCAACGACGGCAACGGCGACGACGGGCCGGCGGGCGGCCGCGACACCGTCAGCAACGCCGAGGAGGTGATCGGGACCGCGGGGAGCGACTCGCTCTCGGGCGACGGCTCGGCGAACCTCCTGACCGGCGGCGGCGGCGACGACGTGCTCGCCGGCGGAGCGGGCAACGACACGCTCGACGGCGGAGCGGGCGCGAACACCGCCTCCTACGCCGACCACGCCGCGCCCGTGACCGTCAACCTCGCCGACGCCGGCGCCGACGGCGCCGCCGGCGAGCAGGACACGCTGGTCGCCATCCGCGACCTCCTCGGCGGGACGGGCGACGACACGCTGGTCGGCGACGCCGCGCCGAACGTCATCCACGGCGGCGCGGGGAAGGACATCGTGATCGGCCAGGCGGGACGGGCGACCACCTGTTCGGCGAGGGCGGCGACGACGACATGCGCGCCAAGGACGACGAGACCGACAACGTCGACTGCGGCGAGGGCGCCGACAAGGCGTCGCTCGACGACATCGACCTCGCCGTGGCATGCGACGACGCCACGATCACCGTCGTCGACATCGACGCCGACGGCGCGCCCCACGACCTCGACTGCGACGACACGAACCCCGCGATCCGCCCCGGGGCGACCGACATTCCCGGCGACGGGATCGACCAGGACTGCGCCGGCGGCGACGCCCGTGTGGACGCCGACGGCGACGGCATCTTCCGCGAGCAGGACTGCGACGACGCGAACCCGGCGATCAAGCCGGGTGCGATCGAGATCAACGGCAACGCGGTCGACGAGAACTGCGATGGGATCAAGGCGCCGTTCCCGAAGCTGGACATCGGCCTCGGCCAGGACTACGCGAGCTTCCGCGGCTACGTCGTGCTGGTGGAGTTGTCGGTCGCGCGTGCCCCGGCGGGCGCGACGATCGTGGTCCGCTGTCGCGCGACGGGCAAGAACGGATGCCCCTTCAAGTCGCGCACCATGATGCTCAAGGCGGCGAAGAAGAGGGTCTCGTTCAAGAAGGCGTTCAGGGGCCGCCGCCTGCGACCCGGCACCACGGTCACGCTCACGGTGGCGCGCGCCGGGCACGATCGGCAAGGCGCTCGTCTTCACCGTCCGCGCGAAGAAGAAGCCGACGACCAGGATCGCCTGCATCGATCCGTCCGGCAGGGCCGTCGCCTGCTGAGCCGGCAGGTCTGTTCCAGGACACCCGGCGGCGTTTGCGGCGGCACGTCGCCCGGGAACCTTGTGGGCAGTCCTCGGGAGGTGGTCCGTGATGTACCGGTCCGTGCTGGGTGCCGTTGCCGCACTGCTGCTGCTGCTGCCATCGATCGCAGCAGCCGCGCCGGAGCTGTCGACGAGCGACCGCCTGCAGGACCGCCGTTACGTGACCGCGGGCGAGCGCGCGTACGTCATGGGCTTCGAGGACGGCAACTTCTACGCCCAGGGCTGGCACATCACCGGCGAGATGGGCGGCGTCTGGTCGCAGCCCCTCAAGCTCGTCGACGGCGTGTGGTTCGGCGTCGACGGGCAGTGGATCGGGGGTGCGAAGCGGTTCACGAGCGGGTGGGGCTACGCCCGCATGCGATTCGCGCGGCGAGGAGACCTCAGCCTGAGCCGGACCGACGTCGCCCCGGACGGCCGCCGGGGCGCGCTCTTCGGCCTGCACATCCGCAACCGCGGGGCGACGCGCACGGTCTCCGTGACGGTCGACGTGCACTCCGAGCTGATGTACCACTACCCCTGGACCTGGACGAAGCCCGGCGCGGGCGAGTACAACCTGGCCGACACCGGCGACTTCGACGCGGCAGCGGGCGCGCTGACCTTCCGCGACCAGGGCACGTCGCACATCGCGGCCGGGCCGCACGACTGGGCCGCGATGGTCGCCTCCACACGGCGCCCGTCTGGCGGCGAGTCCGGTCCCGGCCACTTCGGCCCGCAGGGCGAGGGAGGCGTCGAGATCTGCCAGGACCAGGACGTCCCCGACGAGAAGAAGGCGAAGTTCTGCGACGACGGCCCGTTCGGCAAGGGCGCGGGCGGCCAGCTGCGCTACAGCGTGCGCGTCCCGGCTGGGCGCACGCGCACGCTGTGGATCGCGGTGGCCGGCTCGGAGTCGGGCCCGGCCGGCGCGCGCGCGGAGCTCGGCAAGCTGCTCGACGACCCCGGGCGCACGCTCGCGCGCAAGATCGCCCGGCGAGAGCGGCTGGCCCGCTGGACCCAGCTCTCCCTGCCCGCCGACCCGTTGCTGGCCGACGCGATCGGCTGGGGCAAGCAGAACCTCCGCGACGCCACGCAGGCCGCGACGGGCCTGCGGATCCGCGACGTCGACGAGGGCAAGAACTACCCGAGCGCGATGGGGCGCGTCCCGCGTGCGCGCTGGATCGGCGCCGGCTATCCCGACTACCCGTGGCTGTTCGCCACCGATGGCGAGTTCACCGCGTTCGCGAACGTCAGCGTCGGCCAGTTCGGCGCGATCAAGGACCACGCACGCGCGCTGCGCGACGTGTCGGTGATCCTCAACGGCGACTCGGGCAAGGTGGCCCACGAGGTCGTCGCTGACGGCTCGGTCTACTTCGGCAACCTCAACCACAAGGGGAACACGGACGAGACGGCCAAGTTCCCGAGCATGGTGGCGCTGATCTGGCGCTGGACGGGCGACGACGCGTTCCGCGACGAGCTCTACGACTTCGCCCGGCGCAACATGGACTACATCTACGGCAACCTCGACCAGGACGGCGACGGCTGGCCCGAGGGCCTGGGCAACGTCGAGCGCGGCGGGATGGGCGAGGAGAAGCTCGACGTCACGGTCGCGACGATCCGCGGTCTGCTGGACCTCGCCGACATGGCGCGCGCGAAGGGCGACACCGTCACCGCGACCGGCTCGACGGCGCGGGCGCGCAACCTGATCCAGCGCTTCGACACCAGCTGGTGGATGCCCGAGCAGCGGCAGTACGCGGACTCGCTCGACGACCCGGGCGACGTCAAGCTCCAGCAGCGCCATTGGATCGGCGTGACCCCGATGGAGATCGAGCTGACGGATGAGCGCGGCCGCGCGGTGCCGGGCCTTGCGAGCTACGACAACGCGGTCACGGCGCTTGCCGAGCGCGAGAGCGCGTGCTACAGCGGCGAGTTCCCGCTCAACCGCGGCCTGTACCACACCGGCTGCGGCGGGGGCCCCGAGGGCAAGGGCGAGACCGACGTCTTCTCGCTCAACACGTCGGTCATGGCCGTCGGCGAGGGCAACTACGGCCGGCTCGGGCCGGCCAGCCAGCGCCGCTACACGGACGCCAACCGCGAGCTCATGCTGCCGGCGCCGGACGAGCAGCCGGGCGCGATGCCCGAGATCGCGCCGTCACCGCCGCCGCGCGGCCGCAACATCGACCGCTGCACCCGCTGCCGTTCGATGGTGCTGCAGGCCTGGGGCAACTACGGGACGATGTGGCCGGTGGTCCACCAGCAGCTCGGCGTGCGACCTGACCTCGGGCGGGACCGCCTGACCGTCGTGCCGCAGGTGCCCACCCTGGCGCCGATCACGGGGCGGCGCATCCGCCTCGGCACGGGCTTCGCCAACGTCCGCGCGCACCACCGCGGCAGCCGCTACGTCACCGAGGTCGACACGGCGACCGCGCCGGTGCGTCGCCTGCGGATCGGCCACACGCTCCCGCGCGGCTCCACGGTCGCGTCCGCCCGGCTGGACGGCCGTCGGGTGCGCGTGAGCGAGCGGCTCACGAACCGCGGCCTCGAGGTGACGACGCCTACGCGGCCGGGTGCGCACCGGCTGGTGATCAGGACGGGCTGAGTCACCGCGGGCGCGCACGGCCGGTCTCGGCTAGCGTGCCCACATGCGCCGGCCGGTCCTGATCCGCCAGCACGTCGAGAGCGCGCCGCCCGGGCTGCTGGCGGCGTGGCTCGACAGCCGTGGGCTGGCCTACGAGGTCAGCCGGTCGTGGGTCGACGGTGCAGAGCCCGATCCGGGCGGTTACGCCTGCGTGGCCTCCCTCGGCCACGACCTCGGCGCGAACGACACGCACGAGCCCGCGGTGGCGACGGAGCGCGAGCTGCTCGCGCGGGCGGTCGCCTGCGGCATCCCGGTGCTCGGCCTCTGCTACGGCGGGCAGGTGCTCGCCGCGGTGCTCGGCGGCCGCGTCACCCGGGCGCCCGTGCCCGAGCTGGGCTGGCGCGAGATCGACACCGACGACCCCGAGCTCGTCCCGGCCGGCCCGTGGCTGGAGTGGCACTACGACCGCTTCGACGTGCCGCCGCGGGCAACCGAGCTCGCACGCACCCGCGACGCCGCGCAGGCCTTCCGCCTCGGCCCGCACCTCGGCGTGCAGTTCCATCCCGAGGCGACCGTCGAGGTCGTGGAGGGCTGGGCGCGCGCCGACCGGGTCGACGCGGTGCTCGCCGCCGCCCCGGCGCGGCGTCGCGCCGCCGAGGCGTCCGCGTTCCGCCTCTTCGACGCCTTTACAGACCAAATAGGTAATAGGTTGGCTGCCTAGGCTGCATATGGTACGTTCCGCCGCGAAGGCGGAACGTGTACGACTACGGCCTCTTCTCGTTCGAGTCCAAGGCGGACTTCCTCCGCCGCTCCGAGGAGTTCTGGAACCCGGACAAGACCCGGTTCTGGCAGGACGCCGGCGTCGATCTCGTGATCGACCGCCGCGAGGGCTACTGCTTCTGGGACATGGCGGGCCGGCGGCTGATCGACCTGCACCTCAACGGCGGCACGTACAACCTCGGTCACCGCAACCCCGAGCTGATCGCGACGCTCGAGCAGGCGATGGGCCGCTTCGACATCGGCAACCACCACTTCCCCGCGCTCGCGCGGACCGCGCTCGCCGAGGCGCTCGTGGCGACCTGCACGCCGAACATGCGCCGCGTCATCTACGGCTCGGGCGGGGGAGAGGCGACCGACATCGCGATCAAGACCGCGCGCCACACCCGCCAGAAACGCAAGATCGTCTCCATCCGAAAGGGCTACCACGGCCACACGGGGCTGGCTGTCGCGACCGGCGACGACCGCTTCAGCACCCTGTTTCTGTCGGACCGCCCGGAGGAGTTCGTCCAAGTGCCCTTCAACGACCTCGGCGCGATGGAGCAGGCGCTGCGCGGCGGCGACGTGGCCGGCGTGGTGATCGAGACGATCCCCGCCACCTACGGCTTCCCGCTGCCTGAGCCGGGCTACCTGCGCGCCGTAAAGGCGCTGTGCGAGCGCCACGGGGCGCTGTACATCGCCGATGAGGTCCAGACCGGGCTGATGCGCACGGGCGAGATGTGGGGCATCGCCAAGGCCGGGATCGAGCCCGACATCATGATCGTCGGCAAGGGGATCACCGGGGGGATGTACCCGATCGCCTGCACGGTGGTCAGCGAGGAGTGCTCGGCCTGGCTCAAGGAGGACGGCTTCGGCCACATCTCGACGGGCGGCGGGGCCGAGCTCGGCTGCATCGTCGCGCTCAAGGTGCTCGAGATCTGCGGGCGCCCCGAGGTGCGCTCGATGGTCCACTACATCGCCGAGCGCTTCCGCACCGGCCTGCGCGAGATCCAGGAGCTCTATCCCGAGTGGCTGGTCGGCATCCGCCAGGACGGCGTCGTGATGGGGCTCGAGTTCGACCATCCACAGGGCGCCAAGCTCGTCATGCGCCGGCTCTACGAGAACGGCGTGTGGGCGATCTTCTCCACGCTCGACCCGCGCGTGCTGCAGTACAAGCCGGGCATCCTGCTCGACCCGGACCTCGTCGAGGAGATCCTCGACCGCACGGCGGTGGCGATCGGGCAGGCGCTGGCCGACGTCCCGCGCGAGGCGGCGCTGCGATGAGCGCGCTGATCGACATCGGCGCGTCCGACCCGCCCGGCGCCCCGCGCGCCCGCATGATGCTCGCCCGCGCGCGCTGGGCCGCGACGGCCTACGCGCGCTTGGACGCGGCGCGGACCCGCCGCGTGGTCGAAGCGGTGGCGGAAGCGGCATACCAAAATGCAGAAAGGTTCGCCCAGGACGCCGTGGTGGAGACCGGCATGGGCGTCGCCGAGCACAAGCGCCGGAAGAACGAGGCCTGCTCGCGCGGGATCGTCGAGCGCTACGCCGTCGAGGACCACGTCGCCGCGCAGGTCGACGCCGACGCGAAGATCGTCGCGATCCCCAAGCCCGCCGGGGTCGTGCTCGCGCTCACGCCGTCGACGAACCCGGTCGCGACCGTCTACTTCAACGTGCTGCTCGCGCTGATGACCCGCAACGCGGTGGTCGTCTCGCCGCACCCGCTCGCGCGCCGCTGCTGCGCCGAGGCGGTCCACGCGCTCGCCGCCGCGGCCGTCGCCGCCGGCGCGCCCGACGGCTGCCTGCAGGTCGTCGAGGAGCCGACGATCCCGCTGATCGAGGCGCTGATGGCCGATCGCGGCGTCGACGTGATCGTCGCCACCGGCGGCAGCGCCGTCGTGCGCGCCGCCTACCGCTCCGGCAATCCGTCGCTCGGCGTCGGGCCCGGCAACGTGCCCGCGCTCGTCGACGCCAGCGCCGACGTCGCCAAGGCCGCCGCCTGCCTGGCCGACTCGAAGGCGTTCGACAACTCGATCCTGTGCACGAACGAGTCGGTCGCGATCGTCGAGGAGCGCGTCGCGGACGCCTTCGCCCGCGAGCTCGGCCGCCGCGGCGCCCACGTGCTCGACGAGCAGGAGGCCGGCCGCGCCCGCGCCGCGCTCTACCCCGACGGCCGGATCGACACGAAGCTCGCGGGCAAGGACGCCGCGGCGCTCGCCGCCGCCGCGGACGTCAGCGTGCCGGCGGCCGCGCGCGTGCTCGTCGCGCCGTTCCCGTTGATCGTGCCCGAGGAGCCGCTCGCGCTCGAGAAGCTGTTCCCGCTGCTGGGCTTGGTGCGCGTGCCCGACGCCGCCCGCGGCATCGACGCCGCGCGTGCCCTGCTGCGCATCGGCGGCGCCGGCCACTCGGCCGTGATCCACTCGCGCGACCCTCGCACGATCCTCGCCTACGGCGCGGCCCTCGGGGTGCTGCGGATCACCGTCAACGCGCCCGGCAGCACCGGCTCGGCGGGCCTGGACACCAACCTCGCGCCGACGATGACGGTCGGCACCGGCTTCTTCGGGCGCTCGGCGCTGACCGAGAACCTCGAGCCGCGCCACCTCACGCAGTGGACCCGGCTCGCCTACGACAAGGACCCGGCGGAGGCGTTCGGCGACTTCGCCGGCCTCGAGCCGTGGTCCGCGCGCCCCGAGCCCGCGCCGGTCGCCGCGCCGGTGCGACCGGACGACGGCGCGGGGCTCACCCGCGACGAGGTGCGCCGGATGATCCTCGACGAGCTGCGCGAGCTCGTGAGCAGCTGACATGGCCGAGCTGCGCTCCGCGATCTTCATCAACCAGCTGCAACCGCAGACCATGTGCTACCTCGGCACCTGGGTCCGCGGGCGGCTCCCGCGCAGCGGCATGGCGGCGGCGGTGATCGAGGTCGCGCCCGGCCTCGACATCGAGCCGCTGACCGACGTCGCGATCAAGCACACCCGCCTGCAGGCCGGGATCCTCGTCGTCGAGCGCCAGTTCGGCTACCTGGAGTTCCACTCGCGCTCGACCGCGGCGGTGCGGTCGGCGAGCGGCGCCGTGCTCGACGCGCTCGGCGCCTCTGCGGCCGACGCGACCAAGCCGGCGATCCTCGCCTCGACGCTCGTCTCGCGCCTGGACAACCAGCACGCGTTCCTGATCAACCGCAACAAGCTCGGCTCGATGGCGCTGCCGGGCGAGTCGCTGTTCGTGCTCGAGATGCAGCCGGCGTCCTACGCGATGCTCGCCGTCAACGAGGCGGAGAAGGCCGCGCGCATCAAGGTCGTCGACTACCGGATGATCGGCGCGACCGGGCGCGTGTACCTGACGGGCGAGGAGTCCGACGTGCGCGCGGCGGCCGAGGCGGCGACCGGCGCGCTGGAGGCGGTATGAGCGACCGCGAGGCCGCCCGCGAGCTGATCCGCGAGTTGCTGGCCGAGGCGCTCGCCGCGCCCGACGGCAACGGCGATGGCGGCGCGCCCGCGATCTACCCGCCGCCGCCCGTGGCCGCCGTGCACCGCCCCTCGACCTGGACCGCCGCGCCCGCCGCCGAGCCGGTACCGCTGCGCACCGACGAGGACCTCGACCGCTTCGTGCTCGCGCTCCTCGCGCGCTTCGAGGATCCCTCGCAGCGCGAGGCGATCCGCACCGGTCGGGTGCGCTTCACGCTCGCCGCCGCATCCGCGCCCGACCGCGCCGGCACGCCGGCCGGCGCCATCCACGTGGCGCGCGGCGCCGTCACGGAGCGCAAGGTCGACGAGGCCGCGCGGGCGGGCGCCCGCCTGGTGCTCGGCCCGCGCGCGGTGCTGACGCCGCTCGCCCGCGAGAAGGCGCGCGCCAAGGGAATCGCGATCGAACGGGAGCGCTGATGCTGAGAGCGACGGTGACGGGATCCGTATGGGCCACGAGGCGGCTGGACACGCTGCCCAACGGGGCCTTCCTCGAAGTCCGCACGGACGACGACGCGACGCTGATCGCATTCGACGTCCTCGGCAGCGGGGCGGGCGAGCGCGTGCTCGTCGCCACGGGCTCGGTGGCCTCGGGCTACTTCGGCCCCGACCACCCCCCGCTCGACGCGCTGATCATCGGGTCACTCGACGAAACGAAGGAGGAGCAGGCATGAGCGAAGCGCTCGGCATGATCGAGACCAAGGGCTACGTGGCGGCGCTGGCGGCCGCCGATGCGATGGTGAAGGCCGCCAACGTCACGATCGTCTCGCGCGAGGAGGTCGGCGACGGGCTCGTCTCCGTCATCGTGCGCGGCGACGTCGGCGCGGTCAAGGCGGCCACCGAGGCGGGGTCGGAGACGGCCTCCAACGTCGGCGAGCTCGTCTCCGTGCACGTGATCCCGCGTCCCCACAACGAGCTCGGCAAGCACTTCGAGACGGCTGCGGCCACGTAGGTGGCCGGCGAGGTCGAGCTCCGCGTCTACCTGCCGATCCCGGAGCTCGGGCGGCAGTTCGCCGCCTATCTCGGCACGCCCCTGCGCGCCCGCGGCTACCCGCCGGTCGAGGGCGACCACGCGCTGATCGTCGAGGTCGCGCCCGGCTTGGCGATCGAGCGCATCATCGACCTCGCGCTGAAGTCGGTGCCCGAGGTCGAGCCCGGCATCCACTTCGTCGAGCGCCAGTTCGGCGTGCTCGAGGTGCACGCCGCCGACCCGGAGCTGGTCGAGCGTGCGGGCGCAGCGATCCTCGACGGGATCGGGGCGGCGGCGGAGGACACCCTGCGCCCGACGATCTCCTACATCGACGTCATCGAGGACGTCACCGACATGCACGCGGTGATCGTCAACCGCAACCGCGAGGCCTCGATGCTGCTGCCGGGCCAGACGCTGCTCGTGGTCGAGGTCGTCCCGGCGCTGTTCGCCGCCGTCGCCGCCAACGCCGCGGAGCGCGTGGCGCCGGAGCTCACGCT
>Ga0126313_10001616_pt1 | contig 12061 bp, 12 predicted proteins | sample Plot105A_FD_89954 | JGI IMG/M metagenome (GOLD analysis project Ga0126313, IMG submission 89954) | Serpentine soil microbial communities from UC McLaughlin Reserve, CA, USA - Plot105A | ecosystem: Environmental > Terrestrial > Soil > Grasslands | place: USA: UC McLaughlin Reserve, Lake County...
GCTTCCGGAACACCGCGCAGACCGGCACCTGGGTCGGTGGCCCGCCGGAGAGCGGTGGCGCGCCGTACTTCCAGACGTTCCAGCGCACGCCGACCTTCACCGACGCGATCGTGTCGGGCGAGGGCGACCTGGGCGCGGGGCCAGGACCGGCGCACCCGAACGCGGATCCGGACTGCCCCGGCTTCCAGTACATGTTCGAGAACCTGGGCGGCGCCCAGCGGATGTACCTGATCGAGAGCGACAGCGGACCCGGACCGGCGACCGGCGCGAGCGCCGACCCCGGCCGCTCGCTCCGCCACGCGAAGGCCTCCGCCGCGGCGCTGCTCGGCTTGAGGCAGTAGGACGATCGGCACCGCCCATCGTGCGACCGGGAGGGGCGCTCATGCAGCGCCCCTCCTTGCTGCAAGCAAAGCTCTCGCCGTCCTGCTCACGTTCGCGCTCACCGCGTTCGCCGGGCCTGCCGGCGCTCTGGCGCACGGCGACCCGACGGCCCACTACCTCGAGACGGACTCGTTGCTGACGTCGTATGCCGCGCCGCCCGACCTCGCGGTGGAGCTGCGGCTGCGCGGCGTGCTCGACGCGGCTGCGGCGCGCGGGTACCCGATCAAGGTCGTCCTCTTCGCGAGCGAGCAAGACACCGGCGGAGAGCCGGAGCCGCTCGAGGACACGCAGGCCTACGTCATGACCGTGAGCGACGAGCTCGACGCCACCAGCGCGCTCCGGGCGCCGGTGCTCATCGTGACGCCGCACGGGTTCGGCCTCGGCGGCAAGCAGCCGCGCGGCGGCGCGCTCAGCCCCATCACGCGATCGCTCGCGACCGAGCTCGCGCGCAGCCTCCCGCTCGCGAAGCAGGCCGACGGCAACGCCCTCGCCCGCACGGCCATGGTCGCCGTCCGGCGCCTCGCGGCGGCCGGCGGCCACCCGCTGCCCCGGCGGATCCCGCCGGCCGAGCAGAAGCTCAAGGGCATCCTCGGCACCGCCGCATCCCGCGACCGGGAGACCCCAGGAGGGCCGTGGCTGATCGCGGCCGTCCTGGGGATCACCGCGCTCGCGCTCGGCGCGTTGGTCGTCGCCGTGCACCGGCGCGCGCCGCGGGATCTCGATCCCGATGGGCCTGACGGGCCTTCGCGTGATTGACTGTTGCATGATTTTGATCGAGTGCGCCTTCGTCCCAGTTGACGCGCACAAGATCGTCCACTAGCCTCGCCGCCCGTTCGGCCTTCAGACCACTCGGTCGACGGGAGGAGACGAGGTGTCGTTCACCAGGCGGAAGCTTCTGCAGGGGAGCGCGGGCGCGGTCGTCACGGCCACGCTCGGTTCCCGGCTCGGCGCCGATTCGGCGCTGGCCGCTCATGGCGGTCGGCCGGAGGCGCGCAGCTGCGCCGCCCTGCTTGGAGCCTTCGAAGCTCCGCCGCAGGCGTGGAGGCCGCGCGGTTGGTGGCACTGGATGTCTCCGAACATCACGCCCGACGGGATCCTCGAGGACCTGGGTTGGATGCAGCGCGTCGGTCTCGGCGGCTTCCACCAGTTCACGGGCAACGGCGGCAACCCGTACGTCCAGTCGCCGATCGCCTACATGTCGACGGAATTCAAGAACGCGTGGAAGCTGGCGGTCGAGGGCGCGGCTGCACGCGGCCTGAAGCGGTGGTCACCTCATCGGCCGGCTGGTCGATCACCGGCGCTCCGTTCGTCGCCGCCGAGGACGGGATCAAGAAGCACGTCTGGACCGAGACGTGGGTCGAGGGCGGGGCGCCCGTCAGCGTGGCGCTGCCTCCGCCGCCCACGGCCAGCGGTTCCTTCCTCGACAAGCCGACCGCGGATGTGCCGACCTACTACAAGGACCAGGCCGTGTTCGCCTACCGCGTCGACGACGACGTGGCGAGCCAGGCGGCGCTGAGCCCGGACGTGTACCTCAGCGGGTACCGGGACAGCGCGACCGGTGCCCCGGTCACCAACGGCGAGACCGGCGTGCTGCTCTCGTCGGAGAACGCCGCCGCGCTGCTCGACGACTCCATCGTCGATCCGCGCTTCCTGTCTCCGCTGAACGGGTCGTCGTGGATCCGCTTCGAGTTCGACACGCCGGTCGCGCTCCGCGGCTTCGCGCTCGCGCTGAACGGTGGCGAGTTCGCCACCCGCGCGGGAACGGCTACTGCCCGTCCCACCAGGACCTGGCGGACGCGGAGCTGCGGGCGGCCGCCTGACCCTTCCAAGCTAGCGCGGTAAGCGAACTGAGATCAAGTCGAGAACCCCACTTCTGGTAGCGTCCGGAGCCTGCACCCATCGCGCTCCATACACGAAGGATGAGCGCGGGGCTTCCCGAGCTCTGGGCGCCCGCCGCGCTCGTCCATGCGTACGAGTCCGGCGTCAGGACCGTCTCGGACCTGCTCGGCCTGGGACCCGCCTCGGCCCCGCTCCACTACGAGCGCACGGGGTCGGGCCCGCCCGTGCTGCTGATCACGGGACTCGGGCTCAGTGGCGGCGCCTGGTGGCGGACCGTGCCCGTGCTCGCCCGAGGGCTCGAGGTGATCACGTTCGACAATCGCGGTGTGGGCCGCTCGCGCGGGCTGTTCCACACCTACACCACCGAGGCGATGTCCGACGACGCGGTGTCGGTGCTCGACGCGGCGGGCGTGGAGTGCGCGCACGTGTACGGCATCTCGCTCGGCGGCATGGTCGCCCAGCAGCTCGCAATTCGCCACCCGGAGCGGGTGCGATCCCTGGTCCTCGGCGCCACGCACGCCGGCGGCCCGCAGGTCCACTGGCCCGACCTCGACGTGCTGAAGTTCCTGCCCAGGCGACTGCGGATGCGGCCGGAGGAGGGCGCATGGAGCTCGGTCGCGTTCAACTACGGAGAGCGGTGCCGCCGGGAGCATGCGGATCGCATCGCCGAGGACATCGCCCAGCGCCTCGCGCACCCGTTCCCCGAGGCGGCGTACCGCGCGCAGTTGTGGGCCGGCGCGCTGCACGACTGCTCGGGCCGGCTGCACCGCATCACGGCGCCGACGCTCGTGGTCCACGGCCGCGAGGACCGCATGATCCCGATCGAGAACGGGCGGATGCTCGCCGAGCGCATCTCGGGGGCGCGGCTCATCGAGGTCGAGGAGTGCGGCCACCTGTTCCCGACCGAGGCGCCGCACATCGACAAGGTGATCGCCGAGTTCATGCGCACGCATTCCGTACCTAATTGAACTCAACTCAATCGTGATATCCTCGGCCCGGGATGGCCGACGGATACCCGCTGTGGCTGAAACTCGTGCTCCGCTTGGAGCGGACCATCGGCGGCACGGTCGAGTCCGCCGTGCACAGCGACGCCTACTTCGACCTGCTCGCCGAGCTCAACCGCACGAAGCGCACGGTCACGAACACGACGGAGAGCCTCTCCAGGCGCGTCCTGCACCTGGCCAACCTTCCCGCGGGCACGGACGTCAGGCGCATGCGCGAGCAGCTCGCGGGCGTGGAGCGCCGTCTGATCCAGCTCTCCAAGGAGCTCGACGGGCAGCGCGCGAGCAGCCACGCCGAGCGGTGAGGCACGATGCCGCCGACGACTCCGAGCGACCTGGTCGGCCGCGTCAACCGCGACCTGGAGCGCTCGGTGCTCCGCGCTCGCAACGGATTGCGCTACGTCCGCGGCACGCATCGCCCCAAGCTCGGAGCGACGCCGAAGGACGTCGTCTGGAAGCGCGACAAGGCAGAGCTGTGGCGGTATCGCGGCGGCCCCGTCCGCTTCGCGCAGCCGCTGCTGGTCGTCACCAGCCTGGTCAGCCGCAGCTACATCCTCGACCTCCTGCCGGGCAGCAGCACGGTCGAGTACCTGCGCCGGCAGGGCTTCGACGTGTTCATGGTCGACTGGGGCATCCCGGACCACCTCGACGCCGACAACAGCCTCGAGACGTACATCGACGAGTACCTGCCGCGAGTGGTCGACGCCGTGATCCGCGAGAGCGGCGCCGAGGAGCTCACGATGGTCGGCTATTGCCTCGGCGGCGTGCTCGCCACGCTGTACGTCAACGGGCACGACGACCGCCGGGCGCGGAACCTGGTCCTGCTCGCCACGCCCGTCGACTTCACCGCGATGGGCCCGATGGTGGCCGCGCTGCAGGAGGGCCGGCTCGAGCCCGACGACATCATCGACGAGACGGGCAACGTTCCCGCCGACGTCCTCTATACGGGTTTCTTCATGATGGCGCCGACCACGGTCGTCGCCCAGAACGCGACGCTCCTCGAGAACCTGTGGAACGACGAGTTCGTGAGGGGCTACCAGGCGGTGTCGCAGTGGACCCGCGATCAGGTCCCGTTCCCCGGCGCGGCGTTCCGCCAGGTCGTCGAGGACCTGATCCGGCGCAACCGGCTCATGGGCGGCACGATCCGGATCGGCGGGCGCGAGATCGATGTCTCGACGAGCGCGGCGAACGTCCTCAACGCGATGGCGGAGAAGGACCGGATCGTGCCGCGGGCCGCGGCGGAGCCGGTCGGCGAGCTCGTCGGCCGCCCCGAGCACCGGGACGTCATGATCCTGACCGGCGGCCACGCCACGTTCGGAACGGGACGGTCCGCGTTCAAGCACACGCTGCCACGCCTTGCCGACTGGATCGCGTCGCACAGCGATGCCCGTGACGCAACGGGAGGGATCGATGGAGATTAGGCGGCTGGAGTCCGACGACCGCGAGATGCTCGCCCGCTTCCTCGAGCGGGTGCCGGAGGGCGACCGCACCTTCTTCAAGGAGGACGTCGACGACCGGGACGTCGTCGAGGCCTGGCTCCGGCCGGGCCCGGCGCGTGCGATCGCCGTCGAGGACGGCCAGGTCGTGGGATCGCTGGCCGTCGTCCCGCTCCACGGCTGGTCGAGCCACGTCGGCGAGGTGCGGCTGATCGTCGACCCTGCCCGGCGCGGCCGCGGGATCGGGCGTGCGCTCGCACGGCGAGCGGTCGTGGAGGCGCTCGAGCTGGGCCTCGAGAAGATGGTCGTCGAGGTCATCGCCCGCCAGGAGCCCACGATCGCGATGTTCCGGTCGCTCGGCTTCGACCCCGAAGCGCTCTTGACCAACCACGTGCGCGACCAGGCGGGGAACCTCCAGGACCTCCTGCTCCTCTCCCACTCGGTGCAGGAGCAGTGGTCGTCGATGATCAGGGCCGGGATCGCCGATGAAGTCTGATCTCGACGTGCGGGTCGCCGACGTCGTCCGGCGCCATGCGGAGCGCATCCCCGGCGTCGTGGCGCTGCGCCACGGCGCGCGCGAATTGAGCTACGCCGAGCTCGACGAACGCTCCAGCCGCCTGGCGCAAGCGCTCCTCGCCGCCGGCCTCGGCGAGGGCGCGCGCGTGGCCTATCTCGGCCGGACGGCGCCGGAGGTGGTCGAGCTGCTGTTCGCCGCGAGCAAGATCGGGGCGGTCATCGTGCCGGTGAACTGGCGACTGTCGCCGCGCGAGCTCGCGCAGGTCCTCGGCGACGCCCGCGCTCCGGTCCTCATCGCGGACGCCGAGTATGCGCGCATGGCCGAGCGCCTGGTCGAGGAGGCCGCCCACCCGGTCCGGCTCGTCGTCGTGGCGGACGGCCATCCGGCTGCCTACGAGTCGTGGCTGTCGGCCCACGAGCCGGCCGACCCCGGGGGCCGCGGTGAACCGGGTGACGTGATCGTGCAGATGTACACGTCGGGGACGACCGGCGTCCCGAAGGGTGTGCTCACGACGCACAGGAACCTGGCCGCGGCGGCGCACACGTCGCGATGGTGGGGCTTCGACGAACGCTCGGTCAGCCTCACGCCGCTGCCGATGTTCCACATCGGCGGCATCGGCTGGGCGTACTGCGGTCTGTGGCACGGCGCCACGACCGTGCTCGTCAGCGACTTCCGGCCGGAGCAGGTGCTAGAGATCCTCGAGCGGCAGGCCGTCACGAACGCGATCTTCGTTCCCACGATGCTGCAGATGCTCGCCTCCGTGCCGGGCGCCGTCGATCGGGACTGCTCCGCGCTCAGGACGATCGTGTATGGCGCGTCGCCGATCACGACCACGGTCCTGAAGGCCGCGCTGCGCACGTTCCACTGCGATCTGCTGGGCCTGTACGGCCTGACCGAGAGCACGGGCGCCGTGGTGCAGCTCGACGGCGCCGACCACGACGCGGTCGGGCCGCGGCAGCGCCTGCTGCGGTCCGCCGGGCGTCCGTATCCGTGGGTCGAGCTGCGCGTGGTCGACCCCGCGACCGGCCGCGACCGGCCGCCGCGCGCCGTCGGCGAGGTGTGGCTGCGCGCTCCCAACGTGATGCGCGGCTACTTCAACCGCGAGGCCGAGACGCAGGCGAGCCTCACCCCGGACGGCTGGCTGCGGACGGGCGACGGCGGCTACGTCGACGACGAGGGCTTCCTGTTCCTCACCGACCGCGTGAAGGACATGATCGTCAGCGGCGGCGAGAACGTGTACCCGATCGAGGTGGAGGAGGTGCTCGCCCAGCACCCGGACGTGGGCGACGTCGCCGTCATCGGCGTACCCGACGAGCGCTGGGGCGAGGCGGTGAAGGCCCTCGTGATCCCGCGCGACGGCCGCGAGCCGGCGCCTGAGCAGCTGGTCGCCTTCGCTCGCACCCGGCTCGCCGGTTACAAGCTCCCGCGGTCGATCGACTTCGTCGACGACTTCCCGCGCACTCCGACCGGCAAGGTCAAGAAGCGCGAGCTGCGCGCGCGGTTCGCGCGCTGAACGCACCTAGGCCGGCGGGTCGTCCGCGAGCGGGCGCAGCCACTGCGCGCCCCCGTCGACGGGCATCACGATGCCGGTCGTGAAGCTCGAGGCGTCGCTCGCCAGATACAGCGCCGCGCCGACGATCTCCTCGGGCCGGCCCGCCCGGCGCAGCGGGAGGTTGCTCGTGAGCTGCTCCACGGTGTCCTTGTCCCATGCCTCCGAGATCCGCGTCAGGAACGGACCGGGCATGATCGCGTTGACGCGGACCTTCGGTCCCAGCGCGTCGGCGAATGCGACGGTGATCGCGTTGAGCCCCGCCTTCGCCGCCGCGTACGGCACGATGTCGGGAGTCGGGCGGACGGCGCCGACGCTCGACACGTTGATGATCGAGCCGCCGCTTCCAGCCGCCATCCGCTCGCCCACGAGCGCCGTCAGCCTGAACGGTCCCTTGAGGTTGAGCGCGAGCGTCTTGTCCCACAGGTCCTCGCTCACGTCGCTGAGCCGGCCGTAGAGCGGCGAGGACCCGGCGTTGTTGACCAGGATGTCGATGCGGCCGAGCTCGTCGTAGATGGAGCTCACGAGCGGCTCGAGCTCGTCCCAATGACCGACGTGGCAGGGCCGCGCGACCGCCGTGCCGCCGCCCGCGCGAACCTCGGCGACGACCTCCTCGCAGGCCTCGCGCCTCCGGCTGACGACGACGACGTCGGCGCCGCAGCGCGCGAACGCGGACACCATCGCTCGCCCGAGGCCCGCGGTGCCGCCGGTGACGACGGCGACGCGCGACGAGAGGTCGAACAGCGACCCCGCCTCGCCCTGCGGCATGTGAGCGGACTCCGGCAAACGGATCCTCCAGGACGGTCAGGGTTCGGTGTGGGCGGAGACCACGGCAGGCCGCACGGCGTGGTCGCGGTCCCCCAGGGCGAAGCGCGGCCGGCCGTGCGCGTCGTGCTCCTCGACCGCAAGCCCGGCCGCGATCAGGATCTCCAGATGGCCGAGCACCTCCCAGACGACGAGCAGCGGCTGCTCGCGAACGGTCCGCATGGGCCAGAGGTGACCGGCGATGCCGTACGCCGTCTGCGGCTCACGCAGCAGGACGCCGGCGATGCGGGCGGCGCGCGACCGGTGCTCGGCGAGCCGGGCGCCGACGAGCGCCCGTGCGCTCTCGATCGGGCGCCCATGGCCGGTGAGCAGCATGTCGAGCGGCATGGCGGCGGTCCGCGCGAGATTCCCGAGGTACTCCGTACGCGGGCGCGGGCGGGCGCCCTCCGCCGCCCCGACCGGCGAGATCTCGGTGTTCGACGACACGGTGGCGAGCAGGTGGTCGCCCACGAAGGCGAGCGCTCCATCCGCGTCGACGAACAACGTGTCCGTCCGGCTGTGACCGGGCCGCGCGAGCACGTCCAGGTCGCGGCCACCGGCGCGGATCACGTCGCCGTCGGCGAGCCGCACGTCCGCTTCGAACGTCGCGCTGTTCGAGCGGATGAACTCCCAGAAGTGCTCGTTGTCGTCGATGACCGCGCGCGGGACGCCGTGGGCGGCCATCAGTCGGTGCGAGAACGCACGGTCCAGCTCGATCCTGCCATGGCCATCCGCGACGTAGTCGGCCACGGCGTCGAGCACGGCGACCGTCGCTCCCGACCGGCGCCGGACCGCCGGCAGGAGGCCGACGTGGTCGAGATGGTGGTGCGTGGCCAGGACGAGCTCGATGTCCTCGACCCGGACGCCGGAGCGTCGCAGCCCCGCCTCGAGCGCGTCCATCGCCTCGTCGCTGTTCGGGCCGGCGTCGACGAGCGTGAGTGGATCGCCGCGAAGCAGCCAGGCGTTGACGGATCCGATGTGCGGCAGCGGCAGCCGGATCGGGGATACGGAATCGTCGGGCAGCATCCTGAATCAACTTCAGTATGGCACCGACCGACGCGTCGAGCAACCTGAAGTCAGTTCTAGACGCGCGTCACTTCCTCGTCGCGGAGCGGCGGCGCTTGGGCGCGGCCTTGCGCTTCGGGCGCTCCGCCGGGACGCCGAGGACGGCCAGGCAGCGGGCGACGAAGAACTCGCTCACCTGGTCCAGGCTCAGGTCGCCGCCCGGCCGGTACCAGTGCCACACGCTGTTGTGCAGGCCGAGCACGGCGCGCGTCAGCAGGCGAGGATCGGCCTCCGGGATCGCGCCCTGCTCCATGCCGCGGGCGAGGAACGTCGCCCACGCGAACTCCAGGTCACGCGTCCGGGCCCGAGCGCGCTGCCGGGCCTCCTCCTCGCGCGGGGACGTGCGATGGACGGCCAGCAGCGCCTGCTCGGCGATCAGCACGCGGTTGCGCAGGACCTCCTGGTCGCTGAGGTCGAAGCCGGCCCTGAGGACCGTGACGAGCGCCTCGTGGAAGTCGTCGGCGCCCTTCGTGTCCTGCTGGAACTCCTCGAGCCGCGACTCCAGGGCGTCGGCCATGATCCAGTACAGGCAGTGGAGCTTCGACTCGAAGTAGTGGTACAGCGCGGTCGAGCCGATTCCCACCGCCTTGGCGACGTCCGCCCACTTGCTGTCCTCGTAGCCCTCCTTGCCGAACGAGGCGGTCGCCGCCTCCAGGATGGCGACGCGCTTGCTGCGGGATGACGGTCGCCGCGCTTCGATTGTCTCGGCTGCCATGTCGTACCAGTCTCCGTGTCGGTTGAGGCGAACTGCGTTCAGGCCCAATCCTAGGCGCCGCTCAGGCGACACGCAGGGCGTTGGTGACCCCGGGCGCGACGCCGATCATCTCCAGCAGCCTTGCGCGGTAGAAGGTCGACACGACGTCCAGGCCGATGATGCCGTGCGGCCGGTACCAGCCCCAGATGCTGTTGTAGAGGCCGAGCACGGCGCGCGCGAGCATCCTCGGGTCGCACTCCGGGACCGCGCCGTGCTCCATCGCGCGCGCGAGGAACGTCGCCCACGCCAGCTCCAGCTCGCGTGTGCGCCCCCGTGCGGCCTGCCGCGCGCGATCCTCCCGCGGCGAGCGCCTCGGCAGCGCGAGCAGGCCGTGCTCGGCGACGAGCACGCGCAGCCGCTGGACGTCGAGCGCCGTGAGCTCGAACGCGTCGGCGAGCACGTGCTCGAGCGCCCGGACGGAGTCGGGCTCGGCAGTCGTGATGCGGCGGAACCGGGCGAGGGCGTCGTCGATCGCGTCGTCCAGGATCACGAACAGGCAGTGCTGCTTCGACTCGAAGTAGTGATAGAGCGCGGTCGGCCCGACGCCGACGTCGCGGGCGATGTCCGCCCACTTCGTGTCCTCGTAGCCGTCTCGCCCGAAGCGCTCGGTCGCGGCGGCGAGGATCTCGGCCCGCTTGACCCCGTCGGTGCGGCTCCTTCCGCGGCGTCCGCCGTCTTCGTTCGTCTGAGTCGAACTCACCTCGATAGCATATCAGCGCCGCCCGGCTCCCGCGATCAGCGGACTTGACTCTCTTGGTGAGATCACAAATACTTGCAATGTGAGTTCAGTTCAAATACCGTCGAGCCCATGAACCTCCGCCTCACGCGGGAACAGGAGCAGCTCCGCGCCGAGGTCCGGGCCTTCCTCCGTGAGCACTGCCCGGCGCCGGAGGACATACCGCACACGCTCGACGAGCGGATGGCATTCCTGCGTGACTGGCAGCGCCGCTGCTACGAGGCGGGCTACGTCGGCCGCGCCTGGCCGGCGGAGTACGGCGGAGGCGGGCGCCCCCCGGTCGAGCAGATCATCGTCGACGAGGAGCTCGCCGCCGCCGGCGCGCCCGAGTTCCCGAACATCGTCGGCCTCGACGTCATCGGGCCGTCGCTGCTCGCGTTCGGGAGCGACGAGCAGCGGGCCCGCTACGTGCCCGCGATCCTCTCGGCCGAGGAGGTCTGGTGCCAGGGGTTCTCGGAGCCCGACGCCGGCTCCGACCTCGCCTCGCTCCGGGCCCACGCCATCGAGCGCGACGGCGGCTTCGTCGTGAGCGGCCAGAAGACGTGGACCTCGTGGGGCCAGTACGCGCGCTGGTGCGGCGTGCTCGCCCGCACCGAGCCCCCGGAGACCAGGCACAAGGGCATCTCGTTCCTGATCGTGGACATGGAGGCGCCGGGCGTGGAGGTCCGCCCGATGATCCAGATCACCGGGCACGCGGAGTTCTCCGAGCTGTTCCTCGACGCGGTCGCCGTGCCGCAGGAGAACCTCCTCGGCGTGCGCGGCCAGGGCTGGCAGATCGCGCTCCACACGCTCGCGCACGAGCGCGGGACCGCGGCGCTCCCCCGCCAGGTGAAGCTCAGGACGTGGGTCGATCGCCTCGCGGCCGACGCCCGGTCGCGCACGATCGGGGGCCGGCCGATCGCCGACCGCGAGGACGTCCAGGTCGCCATCGGCCGCGCGCTGATCGGCGTCGAGGTCCTCCGCCATCACGCGAGCCGCACCGTCGGCAGGTTCCTCAGCGGCGAGGCCGTCGGGCCCGCCAGCTCGAGCGTGAAGCTGGTGATGGCCGAGGCCGAGCAGCTCGCGGCCGCCACCGCGCTGGACGTGCTCGGCGAGACGCTCCTCGCGCCCGACGCCGGCGCCGAGAACGCGCACTGGTACGAGACCTACCTCTTCTCCCGCACGGCGACCGTGCTCGGGGGGACGCAGCAGATCCAGCGCAACATCATCGCCGACCGGATCCTCCGCCTTCCCCAGGAGTAGCCAATGGACCTCGAACTCACCGACGAGCAGGAGTTCCTGTCGGAGTCCGTCGAACAGCTCCTCACCAGGTCGCCCGGACCGGCCGCATGGCCGGCGCTCGTGGACTTCGGCGCGCTCTCGATCGCCCGCGGCGAGCATGCCGACGTCGGCGCCGTCGAGCTGTCGCTGATCGCCCGCGCGCTGGGAGAGCGGCTCGAGCCGGTCCCGCTCGTCGACACCGCCGCCGCACTCTACGCCGGCCGGTCCGTCGACGACGGCTGGCTGTCCGGCGACGCCATCTCGGTCGCGCTGCTGGAGCCGGGCGGCGGCTGGGAGCTCGACGAGCCCGCCACGAGCGTCACGGTCGGCGCCGGCGGAGCGGCGGTCGACGGGCACAAGGCCGCGACGCTCGCCGACGCCGCCGAAGCGCTCCTCGTCCTCGCCGACGACGGCGCGGCGCTCCGCCTGGCCGTCGTACCGCGCCATGCGGCGGGTGTGAGGATCGCGCCGATCCCATGGATCGACGAGTCGCTGGAGCCGGCGTCGGTGACGTTCACGGACGTCGCGATCGACGAGCGCGCCGTCCTGTCGCCAGAGGCGACGCAGGCGGTCCTGCGTCGGCTGCTGGCGATCGGGGCCGTCCTGGCAGCGGCCGAGGCCGCCGGGGCCGCGGCCGGCGTCCTGGAGCTCGCGCGGCAGTACGCGACCGAGCGGCGACAGTTCGGGCGGACGATCGGCAGCTTCCAGGCGCTGCGGCA